>Ga0070741_10000443_pt1 | contig 153623 bp, 150 predicted proteins | sample Coa_R1_4_FD_66440 | JGI IMG/M metagenome (GOLD analysis project Ga0070741, IMG submission 66440) | Surface soil microbial communities from Centralia Pennsylvania, which are recovering from an underground coalmine fire - Coalmine... | ecosystem: Environmental > Terrestrial > Soil >... | reverse complement strand
CGGTTGCGCCATACAAGGGTCGCGGCTCAACTGCCTGCGAGCGCCCGACACTCGTTACAAACCTGACCGCGCGGCGGGAAGTCGATCTCCACGTACCCCTCGTGCGGCCAGTGCGAGCAATACTCGCTGTAGTGCCACACCTGGGATGCGCGCTTTTTCCGATAGGGCGAATTAACGCTTTGCAGATAGTTAAGACGGTGCGGCTGACTCGCCGTCGGAACGGCCCAACAGTAGGGACAGACGAACATAGTCAATGCCGCATACGCGTCCGCGAGCGAGAGCCGGTTGACGATGAATTCTTTGTCGCAGCTAAAACAACAAATGCTACAGGTCCAAACAGCGGACATAATCACATTGATATAGGCAAATTTTGATTTTACTTCTATCCGGTGTTTACCCGACTGTCATCTCGGCCGGGGAACGCGACGCGATGAACGGTCTATTTGAATCGATTGCGCCAGGCCATTGCGCGGAGATCGCTGCGCGTAGGCCGGCCTTCGGATCGGTCGAGCTCGTCGAGGTAGGCGGTGACCGTCGCGACTGAAATCGGCGTCAATACGGTATGCAGGGAGGCAATAGCGATGCAGATGCATGAAGGAAATTTTGGTGGTGGTTCAGTTTAAATATTTGAGAGGGAAATTAAACCTGATTGGCCAATGCGCGTTCAGCATCTGCAATGCCGACGCAATAGACTTCTCGGAACAACTCGCGGAGGAATTCTTTATCGGCATCACTACAGCCGAGATTGTTTATCACGACGTCGAGCACCGGAAAGCGTGGCAACAGATCATCGAAAGTTTCGGGCGGAATAATCCGCGGCGGTTGTAACATGTCGGCTGATATACACCCTGCCGGCGTTTGAGCCAAGAGCGAGCCCAAAAACAACAAATGAAACGGCCACTGGTCTACTATCTGCAGAATCAGGCGATCCACCAGGCGCGGGCCCAGCTGGCGTCTGTCGGGCGGCGCCGCGGTTAGGAAACCCCGGAAGCTGGTCGTCTTTAGTGCGGTAACCAAGGAGGAACTGCGGAAAATCGACACCCTGCGCCCAGTCAAATGGCACACCGCGAACGGTATCAAAACTTCTGCTGGAAGCTCCTCCGAGCGAAGCGCTCCCGGAATTCAAAAGAGTCACCAAACTCCGCCTGGCCCTAGCGTCAATCATCAGCAGGGAAGCGATTTGAAAAATTTTTTGTTAGTGGGTTGTCAAAAGTAAATTAACTGTGTATTTGTTGCCGATCATGAGAAGTCAGGTATGTCCGAGTTGTTCGGGCCAACTTGAACTGAACGGTAAGGTGACGAAAAACATTAAGGCGAGTGACGACTTTCAGACAGTGTCGCTCTATCAATGCCTTAATTGCAAGAAACTTTGGGATGAAGGAGAGCTGCCAGCCCCTTCTCCGGAGGGAAGGCAACCTCAGCTACCGCCTTTCTCAAACGCCAGTTGATTCCCAGCATAATCCCGGTCCGGTTTCGTCAAGCCTATAGACCCCTCTAAATCTCCCCTTCGGAAGGGAAGACTTCGGACCGTCGCGCGCTCCCATCCCCTCCTTTCGAAGGAGGGGTTCGGAAGAGGCAGCTTTTTTTTTGCGAAGCGTTTTTTCCGTTCGCTTCGCCCTAGAACAAGGGCGTGGTGATCGACCGCATGATTTCCTGGACCGCGTCCTGGCAGCATAGCTCCGCGATCCCGAGCAGGATCGCCGCCGCGTGCGTGGTGCAGTACACGCGGTAGAACGACTTCAGCCCGACCGGATTCGCCCGGCTTTCTTTCGCCAGCTCGAACGCAGCCCGCAGTTCGTCGTCTTTGCGCGCGTACGGTTCGAGCACCGAGAACCATGCCGACGTCAAACTGATCTGATGTTCCATAATGTAAAAATGGTACACCGACCGCATTGAAGGTCAATATTTGCGACCGACTTTTAATCAACGCTTAACGTGGCTGACGCGGGCGGATTCGAAAGCCACCGTACGTGAAACTTGAAACCTGAAACTTGAAACGTGCGCCGCGCGCGCCCTTGCAAGAAAATTCTCCCGGCGATATGGATAGCGGAGTCTAAAAATTCTCCGGAGGCAAGCATGGACAAGATCAAATTTCCCTATCGCTCCGACGGCCATCTCGCGTTGCTCCACGTCATCCACGACACCGGCGCGTGGGCCAAGCACAAGCTCGAAGTCGAGTACGACTACTTCATCGAGGCGAAAGACGCGCACAAGATGGTCGCCAACGGCGAAGTCGAGTTCGTGAGCGGCAACCATCTCACGCCTTACGCCGCGCGGCTCAAGGGCGATCCATGGGTCTACCTCGGCCAGACGCTCAACATGAACTATCACCGCCTGTGCGTGCAGCCGAACTCCGGCATCAACTCGATCGGCGACTTGAAGGGCAAGGTCGTCGCGCACAAGGGCCAGCACCCCGGCCTCAACAACTGGCTGTTTCTCAAGGAGAATGGCCTCGACGTAGATAAGGGCGAGGTGACGATGCAGAAATCGGCCAAGAAGGGTCAGTCGGCGTGGGAAGGCGTGAAAGTCGGCGAGTTCGACGCGGCGCTGATCAGCCCGCCGGAGGATCTCTTCGCCAAGCGCGCGGGGTTGAAGATCATCGAGATCCCGTTCCAGCCGATGGTGTGGTTCACGACCATCTCGACCAGCTCGAAGTTCGCCGATAAGCATCCCGACATCGTCGCGAACGTGCTCAAGGGCATCTGCGAGGGCATCGCCAACTTCAAAAAGGACAAGGCGAAGACGAAGAAGATCCTCGCCGAGCGGTTCAAGAAGCAAGGCTGGGACGACGAGGTCTGCGAGCACATGTACAAGGAGCTCGGGGCGATCCTCGAGAAGAAGCCTTATCCGACGCTGCCCGCGATCCGCAACGTCTTCGAGCTCGCCAAGCGCCAGCACCCCGAAGTCGAGGGCACCAACCCGCTCGCGCTCTGGGACATGCACTATCTCAGGCAGGTCGACGACAGCGGGTTTATCGACAAGCTGTACGCGTAGCGAAGAACGAATCTAACAGGCGAAGTTTTGGAAAGGAGCGTTTGTGTCTAAATTATTTGCTGGTGTTGCATCGGGACTAGCTCTCTTTTTGCTGAGTCCTGCTTTTATGGATCGGGAGTGGCTGTTGGGGCAGGATAAGAAGCCGACGCCGGCGGACGGGCATAACATCCATGTCGTCGCTCCTCACCTGGTCAACGGCAAGGTGATGGGGCCGTATCATCACTACTGCAAATCCGTGTCGGATACGGTGCTCGAATGCCTGATCTACGAGTCGACCGACCCGAAGGCGCTGTTGACGCAGGTCGAATATTTCATCGCCAAGTCGGTGACGCGGACGAGCGTGCCGCTCAACGTGTGGAACAAGTTCTACCACGATCACGCGACGGAGATCGCCGGCGGGCGCGTGCAGGTTCTCGACGTGCCCGACGACCAGGCGAAGAAAATCGCCGAGGTCGCCGCGAAAACCGACGGCATCATTTTCGATCTCTGGAACCCGCACGGCGCCAAAGCGCCCAACGGCGACGTCCTGCATCCGCAGGCGGTCGGCCACAAGCCTCTCGGCGCCAAGGAATATAAATCTTATTAGCGTGAGACTTCTCATCGCGGCGGCGCTCGCGGTCATGGCCATGGCCGCGGCGCCGTCTGCGTTTGCCGCGACCGCCGAGGTCTTGCGCCCGCGCGTTCCCGCCGATCAGATCAAGAGCGTCCAGAGTTTAAAAAATCCCTACACCGCCACGCCCGAGATCATCGCCAAGGGCAAGGCGCTCTACAGCGGCAAAGCCTTCTGCCAGGTCTGCCACGGGCGCGACGGCAAAGGGCTCGGCGCCGACGTCGATACCAAATCGATGAAAGGCGCCCTGCCGCGCGATTTCACCGACAAGGCCTGGCAGAAAGCGCGAACCGACGGCGAGCTTATGTGGATTCTCAAGCACGGCAGCAAAGACACCGCCATGCCGGCGTTCGTGCCGGAGATCCTGACCGAAGAAGAGGCGTATCAGGTGATCGTGTATATAAGGTCGCTGGGAGGGCGGTGAGGCTCGGAAAAGTCGACGACAACGGGTTTATCGGTAAGCTGTAGGGGTAAAGAAAAAGAAGAGAGCAAGGGAAGAAAAAAAAGGTCCGGAGAGGAAACTCCCTCGGGCTTTTTTGGTTCTCAAAATTGCTTTGCTGCTGGCGGCGTTGCTGCTGCGCCGTGAAGCAAGTGTGGTTCTTGAATTACTTGCACAGGGACCCCCGCCAGCTTTAGATGCACTACTTCGCTTTCATTTAACGAAGTAAAAATAATCGTTTGGTAATGGAGTTTTTGTGCAGCATCACTGGCGAGAAAATCAATAAAGAGTTGACGGTGTTTCGGATCAGGATTCTGTTGAAGTGGTTCATCTAAAATGACAAATTCTGGATGTAAGCCACCGACGCGTATAGCTGCTTCAGCCAAAGCTAAAACGTATGCTGCGATAAGCCGCGGCTGATCGCTTGCTGAACCCAGCGACCGCAGTCGGCGATTTCCTAAGTACGGAGTATATTGGTCGTCTAGATAGATGCTGGATTCTGGGTGCTCTGTTACCGCACTATGCCCCAACGAAATAAGAAGTTTCTTTAAGTTTTCTCCAAAAACCGATCGACGGTACGTCATATCAGCCGTAATATCTTTTGGCATCGTCAATTCACCGACTTCCGCAATCCACTTATCAATAGCTTCTTGAAGCGCCTCAAGTTCGTTCGCAAACACGCCGTTCTTTTCTATCTCTTGCTCCACAGAAGCAATATCCATTGCCGTCTTTGTCAATTGCTCGCGAATCGAATCAACAGCACTGTTTACTAAAGCCAGAGTGCGTTCAGCTGATCGAAGCTGATCTTCGGTACGCGACAGTTCAGCGGCAAGACGAGTCATCTGATTTGTAGCGGAATCGATGTTACCGAGCACGAGTATCCGGTCACGCATTAGTGCTTCGATGTGAGCTTCAACGGACGCAGCAGATTGTGCCGTTAAGTCAAATGTTGACGGATCAAGCGATCGATGACAACTTGGACATTCCACTGTCTCAAGTCGACCGATACCTGCCACTTTTAGCCGAAGCGTGTCTTTTGCTGATGCGATACGATGCTCCAGACTTTCCGCGAGCTCACGTTGCTCTTGTACCTGTGCACGGATTATTCTTAGCTCATCACGCAGTTGATGACGCTTTGCCTTAAGATCAACTACATTTTGTGACGCATCACTCGCAGGACCTGCGTTCATTGGATCAAGCGCACCTTTGCTTAGCTGGGAGCGAAGAGCCTCAGCCTTGCGTTTAAGTTGCATTTGCTCTGTCGATAAATCGAAGCCAAATTCTTTTTTTGCAATATCAACAAGCTTTGGAGCGCTCCAGCGTCTTGCGATGTCTGCAACGCTCCCATGCGGCGACCAGTTCAGGACCCAGCCTTCCTTAGCAAATAACGCAATGACCTGCTGAGCTAAGGCCTCTGCCTCGGCTTTAAGCTGTGCCTCCTGTGCGACTGTCGTCTGTCGGCTAAAACGAGCCTCAAGAGCATCAAGGGCGCCAAGCAGATATTCCACAGCGACTTCGGAGATTTGTTGCAAGCCATATCGATGAACCTGCAATGCTTGAATATCTGTCCAGCCCTCTCGTTGATCAATGAAAAAAAGAGGCGCGAGGTTTTCGAGGTAAATTTCCCCTGGAACTCCTTTAATCGTCATCACCGGCACGCGTGGCCATCCCATCCAAGAAAAAAGAAACGCTTGCAACCCAGCGTGTTCATCTTTCATTGTTTGTTTACGCACGAAGAGTCTGCTGGTCTTAAGAACCTCTCCTGCGCCTGTGATTTCTTCTAAAAGAACTTCTGAGGGATCTCCTTTTATTGCTCTCGTCAAACGAATTTGAACGTTACTTTCTCGACTAAGGGTGAGCGCTGCCTCAGAGGATTGAACCGGTACATCAAGTATGCCATTGAGATCTATAACATCGCGGACGGCAATGGGGAACAACGATGGGTCATTGTCTTTCAAACCAAACATCCCCTCAAGCCCAAGGCACCATGAAATTGCATTCGCAGCTAGAGACTTTCCGAAATGATTGGGAGCGGATATAACCTGTAATCCAGCAACAAAGCTAAAGGACCCGCCGAAGGCACCGGCATCAGATGTTCCTTTAATCTCGATTTTCGCTATTTGAATCATGCGCCTTTAAGCATCGTAAGATTTGGACGAACCGAGCGAAGTTCTTCCAATGTCTGACGTTCATTGGAAAAAAGACTGGCTTCACGTAATTGCGCATAAAGATTTTCAAGGAAAGCGAATCGTGATCCGCTCACAAGTTCATCTTTAAGGCGTTCGAGGACATCCGCAGCAACGAGGAATGAAACTACCGCGTCATGCGTCTGATCGCCGATATAACCACGGGGCATTTTACTCCAGGTTTCTAGGTCTGCATGTCTTCGAGTTCGCGCCCATTCAAAAACATCGGGGACCAAACGAGGTCTCAAGGCAACAAATTGAAGAAGCTTGAGCCACGGCGCCAACATGCGGCTTCTTCCGTTGGTATCTACTGTCGAGTGAATCACGAATGCCGATGCTATTATTGCCAGATGATAGTCGATGTCGTAGAGCGTTGACGGTGCTAGTCGTTCGCGAACGACTACGGGTCGCGCACCAGCTTTCGCTAATAATATGGAAAGTTCATGGATGGCATCGAATTCTTCCGGCACGTTATTTTCTCCACTCAATTGGACACTCGCCAATTAGTCGTGCTACCTCTCCGTCAGCAATCTGTCCGGATAATTGACCGAGACGTTCACCAAATGCGGAACCAAGATGCTCTTTAACGGCAACGCGCATTTCTTCAAGCAAATTTACCGGACTGGATGCCTTGAGCGACCCAATATCTGCGGATAGTGACGCTTGATCTCGTGCCCGCTCTAAAGATCGGTGAAGAGCCACAGATGTAGCTGCGAGCTCGTTGTCCAAGGCCAGCGCAGCACTCCATGACTTTCGAAGACTGTCTGCTAAGCGATTAATTGCAGCAACGGAGTTCGGCTCTAGCTTATGTAAATAATCAAATTTCGCATCGAAGTCACCACTGGTCGGCACGACGGCACCGGAAGATACTGCCTGTTGAACCTTAGCGATTAAAGCCCTCTCTTCGATACGAAATAAAGCATGCTCATCAACGGCCCAGCGAATCGCTAAATCCTTAGGTCCCAATATTGTAACCTGAACAGATGACTCAACGTAATTACCCAAACTTGCGTTCTTGTATTCTTCGGCCGAATCGTTAAGCGCCCCTATAATTTGATGGGACTCGAAGCAGCTTGTTACGAGGTAGATATTTTTAATTTTCCGGCCTGAAGCTAAAATCGTTTTTAATTCTTGATTTGGTTTATGCTGTAACTTTTTATTTGTCCCGTAATCTAGTTCAAATAATTTTCGAAGATCACCCCTAAACTTTTCCAGAATGTCTTTTTTCAGACCTTTAGTGTTCTTCTTGAATGGCGCTTGCTCGGGACCGTAGCAGCAATATGCACGGCTTTGTTCATGAGAGAGTCCATCGAGACCACCATCACCATTGGGTTTTCGGGGAATCCGTTGGAAGTCTGTTATGCAAGTACCCAATCTTGCGCATACTTCATCTTCGAAGGCGTCCTTTTCCAGTGCCCCCAGCATTTTAGCATATGTTTCAGAATTAGGCGGTTTCATGCTCGCCCGCGACTTACCTTTTGAATATGAGGAAACTCAATCTACGAAAATCAGAGGTTTTTCGCAACAAAGCCCATATACAAACACCTGTAGATATTCATAAGACGCCTGCTGCTGATACCGCCTGTCGACTTGCGGCTGCGCCCACCTCACGGCGGCATACCGAGCGCCGTGGTCTGCCCCTCGCGGCGCTACTTCCCTTGATCCCCTCCCCTCCCCGCTATACCCTCACGCGCATGGACATCCTTCGCGTCACCGGCTACCACAAGCGGCCGCCGCAGCTGGTGGCGGAGGAGAAAGGCTTCTTCGCGCGCGAGGGGCTGGAGATCAAATTCGACGAGGCGACCTACGCGCCGGCCCACAACGAAGGCATGGCCGAGGGGCGCTGGGACCTGACGCTCAGCAGCGCCGACACGATGATCGCGCGCAACACGACCGACGGGACGGATTACGTTTTATTCATGCAGGCGGAGGAAGGGTTGACGGCGACGCTCGTCGGCCGGCCGGGGATTCATTCACTGGAGCAGCTGCGCGGGCAATTGCTCGCGGGCGATCCGGGCGATTCGAACCTCGATCTGATCAGAATGAAAATTTTACGCAGCCACGGCATCCGCGAGAGCGATTATAAGATCGATATCATCGGCAGCTCGCCCAAGCGCCTGGAGGCGTTTCTCGCCGGCCGCGTGGCCGCGGCGATGCTGACGCCGCCGTCGACCGAGAAGGCGCTCGCGGCGGGCGGCGTCGCGCTCGCGCGCGCGGACGACTACGTGCCGGGCTGGCCGCTCACCTGCGGCTGGACGCGGCGCGCGTGGCTCGAGGATCATCGCGAAATTATTATCCGCTTCATCCGCGCCTGGGCGGCGGCGACCGACTGGATGATGGAAGAGAAAAATCGCGGCGAGGCCGTGCGCCTCACGATGGCGAAAGAACATATGGACCGCGAGCGCGCGGAAGAAGCGTGCGCGCGCGTGGTCGCGAAGGCGCGCATCAACCCGCAGGCGATCCGCTCGGTGATGGCATTGCGCATCGAGATGGGCGTGATGAAGCCCGACGCCGGCCCGGCGGAGAAATTCTACGACGCGACGTATTGGTCGGCGGCGACGGGGCTACCGGCGCCGGAGAAGGCGGGCATGCCGAAAATCTAATTTCGAGTTTCGGGTTTCGAGTAGGGGCGGTTCGCGAACCGCCCGCATCGTTGCAAGTTTCAGGTTTCACAAAAAGAATCGGAGCCCTTCGACAAACTCAGGGAGAACGGAAACAAAACGGCAGAAAAAGCTACCTTCCCTAACCCCTCCTTCGTAAGGAGGGGAATTCGGAGAGGCCGGGCGGCTCCCGAAAGTCTCCCCTTACGAAGGGGAGATTTAGAGGGGTCTCGCAGTTTCCTTTTTCCGTCACCCCCGCGAAAGCGCGGGTCCAGGCATTAAAAGACTGGATTCCCGCTTGCGCGGGAATGACTTGAAAGCGTTGCGCTATTTCTTAAGTCGCTCCGCGAAACTCGCAACCCGAAACTCGAAACTGTTTTACAGCCCCATCTTCCCCGGATTCATAATCCCATTCGGATCGAGAATCTTTTTTATTTGGCGCATTACTTCCAACCCGTAGCCGTGCTCCTCGGCCATCAGCGGCGCGAGCTTGACGCCGACGCCGTGGGTGTATTCCATCGAGCCGCCGAGCCGATGCACGAGGTGCAGCAATTCCTCGACAGTGTCTTCGAGAATCAGCTGCGCGTCCTTTTTCCCCGCGCCGTCGATGCGCAGCGGCATCGAGAATAACTCGGGGCGGATCCATAATCCGCTTTCGACGAGATCGACGCCGCGCTTTTTAACGATGTCGAGCGCGGCCTGTCGAAACGGCAGCACCTGCGAGGCCGGCAGCGCGACGTGGATCCAATCGCGATAGATGCCGTCGCGGCCGCGCTCGCGGCGCGCGCGCCGGTTCTCGGCGAAGCGGCGCGCGATCGAGTGGCGCTCGGCCCAGAATTCCGCCGCCTGCGCGTCGGGCAGCCGCGTCCCGCCGGCCTGGTCGAGAATCGCGAGCGCGACCTGCTCCTCCGCCGCGACGACTTCCTTCGCGCCCTCGAAGGCGACGTAGAGCAGCGCGCCGTCGAATTTGTTCTCGTTGTCGCCGAAGTCGATCACCGTCGGCTCGACGCCGCGCTTGAAGATCTCGCGGATCGCGTCGTAGCCGCGCTCGAACGTGTCGAAGCCGTAGGCGCGGATCACGCTCTGTTCCGGGCGCACGAAGATGCGGATCGTCGCTTCGGTGACGACGCCGAAGCAGCCTTCGCCGCCGATGAAGAGCGCGTTCAAATCGATGCCGGCCGACGACTTCGGCACGGCGCGCGTGCGCAATGTCTCGCCGTTCGCGAGCACGACTTCGAGGCCCAGCACCTGCTCGCCCATCGAGCCGTACTTGCCCGCGCGGTAGCCGGCGCTGTTGGTTGAGATCGCGCCGCCGATCGTCGCGACCGGAAGCGTCCACGGGTCGTGGCCGAGGATGAAGCCGCGCTCGTTCAATTTTTTGTCGACCGATTCGAGCACGGCGCCGGCCTCGACGCGCGCGCTCATCGCCTCCGCGTCGATGGAAACGACGTGATTCATTCTTCGCAAATCGAGCGCGATGCCCGGCTTGATCGAGAGCGCGCCGCCCATGAGGCCCGAGCCGCCGCCGTAGGGAATGAGCGGCGTCCTGGTCTCGTTCGCGGCGACGACGATCTCGCGCGCCTGCGCGGTCGAGTCGGGCAAGGCGATGCAGAGCGGCAGCGCCGCCGGCGGCTTGTGCGCGGGATGGATGCGCGCTTCGCTGAGCGCGTCCCAGGAGATTTCGTCGAGGCGCGCGGGATCGGTGATGAGATGGTCTTTGCCGACCACGCGCGCGAGCCGTTCGAGCAATTCCGCCATGCGCTCAGAATATATCGGAAACGCCGGTCGTCGGCCATCGCCCTTGCAACGATCGATGGCCGGCGCTAACGTGCAAGCAACGGAGGATTTATGGCCCATTCGCTCGAAGGCTTCGCCGCCGATTGCCGCCGCGCATTGAAAGAGAATCCGGGACGCGCCGGGCGCGAGAAAGTGCGCGCGCTGGTCGAGGACGCATTAAAAGACAAGGACTTCGTCGCCGCGTATGTCCTCGGCCCCGCCGAGCGAAACATCATCTACGAGGACAAGGAGTTCGGCTTCTGCATCCTCGCGCACGTCTACAAAGACGCGAAAGGAAGCAACCCGCACGACCACGGCCCGTCGTGGGCGATCTACGGGCAGGCCGAGGGCGAGACCGAGATGACCGATTGGCAGCTGGTCGAGGCGCCGAAAGACGGCAAGCCCGGCAAGGTGCGCTTCGGCCGCGTGTACACGCTCAAGCCGGGGATGGCGCACATCTATCACGAAGGCGACCTGCACTCGCCGCGGCGCGCGGGCCCGACGCGCCTGCTGCGCATCGAAGGCACGAACATGGACCGCGTCAAGCGCTTGCCGTTCGAGAGAATCGACTAGCGCAGAATCGCATCGATCCAGCCGGCGGCCTGCGCTGCGGCTTCTTCCAATACTTCGTCGTCGCTCCGGCCGGAGCTCTTCAGCATGTGAAACGAGTGGTCGCCGCCCTCGACGACGAACAGCTCGGCGCGCTTTAAGCGCGCGGCGAGCGGCTTCAATAATTTCAAATCGGCGAGCGCGTCGCGCGAGCCCTGCAAAAACAGCATCGGCACGCGAACGTCGTCGAGATGCTTGGCGCGCTCCGCCGACGGCTTTCCCGCGGCGTGCAGCGGAAAGCCGAAGAAGATCAATCCGCGCACGCCCGCGAGCGGCTCCTTCGCCGCCGCCAACGACGTCATCCGGCCGCCCATCGATTTGCCGCCCGCGAAGCGCGGCAGATCGGCGGCGTGCTTTTCCGCCGCGGCGACCGCGGCGCGCACCGCCGCGGTCAGCGTCGCCTCGGAATCCGGCCGCTTGATGCCCTTCTCGGTGTAGGGAAACTGATAGCGCAGCGTCGCGACGCCGCGCGCGGCGAGCTTCGCCGCGGCGGCCTCCATGAACCTGTGCGTCATGCCCGCGCCGGCGCCGTGCGCGAAGACATAGATCGCGCGCGCGTTGTCGGGCCGCATGAGCAATGCGGAGACGTCCCCTGCTTTTTCGCTGACGGTGAATTTTATTTTTTTCGCGGATGGCATGAGGCGCATCTTAGCGCGCGCGCTCGCGCCGCGCCAGCGTTGCTTGACTGTCTTCGCTCCCGCGTATTACAGATGTGAGAGCGAAAAGGAGCACACCATGGCGGAACGACCGATCACGAACGAGCTGGGCTTCAAGACCACCTATCAATTGTTTTTGGAGAAGGAGCGCGTGCCCGCGGTGCGCGCGTTTCACATCGAGGACATTAACAAGGTCGAGCTTTTCCCCTGGGAGCGCATGGGCGGGCGCGGCGTCTATTTGAATCTCGAAGGCACCGAGGGCGTGAACGACTGCTACATCGCCGAGATCGCGCCGGGCAAATTGCTCGCGCCGCAGAAGCACATGTTCGAGGAGCTCGTCTTCGTCGTGAGCGGCCGCGGCGCGACGACGGTGTGGCGCGACGGGCAGAAAAAGCAGACTTTCGAATGGCAGGAGGGCTCGCTGTTCTCGCCGCCGCTCAACACCTGGCACCAGCACTTCAACGGCGACGGCAAAAATCCCGTGCGGCTGCTCGCGATGACCAATGCGCCGACGGTGCTGAATCTCTTTCACAACATCGATTTCGTCTTCGGCTGCGACTACGCGTTCACCGACCGCTATAACGGCGAGGCGGATTTTTTCAGCGGCAACACCAAGGCGCTCTCGCAGCATTACCAGGAGACGAATTTCATCCGCGACGTGCGCACGTTCGAATTGATCGAGCGCAAGGAGCGCGGCGCCGGCGGCAGAATGACGCTGCTCGAGATGGGGAACAACGTCATGTCGGCGCACATCTCGCAGTTTCCCGTCGGCACGTACAAGAAGGCGCACCGCCACGGCGCGGGCGCGCACGTGATCATCTTGAAAGGCGAAGGCTTCTCGATCATGTGGCCCGAAGGGAAAGACATCCAGAGATACGAATGGCGCGCGGGCAGCCTGCTCGTCCCGCCGGAGCGCTGGTTCCACCAGCACTTCAACGCCGGCGGCGAGCCAGCGCGCTATCTCGCGCTGAAGCCGTTCAGCAGCCGGAAATTTCCCGGCCTGCGCAAGCAATGGGGTACGTCGGAGAGCGTCAAGCAGGGCGGCGATCAGATCGAGTACGAAGACGAGGACCCGCGCGTTCGCAGGATGTTCGAGGAAGAATTGGCCAAGCGCGGGCTCACGAGCCGCATGGGCGACGTGTACGGCACGCGCGCGGCGTAATGGAATAAATCTAAGAGCCCTTCGACAAGCTCAGGGCGAACGGAAATATTTACACGAATAATTCCGTTCGTGCTGAGCCTGCCGAAGCACGGGATCAAAAATAAATGAAAGCCGCTTTTGTTTTTCTTTTTATAATTGCGCTCCACACCGCATCCGTTCCGGTCCACGCCGCCGAGAAGGTCCGCGTCTCGGTGACGAACCCGAACATGTCGTTTCTTCCCGCCGGCGTCGCGCTGAAGAAAGGATTTTTCAAAGACGAGGGGCTCGACGTCGAGATCATCCGCATGAACACGCCGAACACCGTGACCGCGCTCGTCACCGGCGATTTGGGCTACACGCTGCTCTTCGGCTCGGTCGTCCGCGCGGCGCTCCGCGGCATGCCGATCCGCGCGCTCGCGAGCCTGCTCGACAGCCCGACGCACGCGATCGTCGCCAAACCGGAATATAAATCCGTCAAGGAGCTGCGCGGCAAGACGGTCGCGATCGGCAACTACGGCGGCACCGACGACGTCGCCGGCCGGCTCATGTTCAAGCACTTCGGCCTCGATCCCGACAAAGACTTGAAGCTCATCGCCTTCGGCCCCGACCGCGCGCGGCTCGCCGCGGTGAAGGAGAATCTCGCCGACGTCGCGGTCGTCGCGCCGCCGGGCGACGCGATGGGCAGGCAGATGGGCTTCGCGATCCTCGCGCGCGCGTACGACGTCTTCAATTTTCCCTTCATCGGCATCGGCGCGAACCTGAAGACGATCAAGGAGCGGCCCGTCGAGGCGAAAAAATTCGTCAAGGCGCTGCTCCGCGCCAACCGCTACATTCGCGAGAACAAGCAGGGCGCGGTCGACGTGCTGGTCGACTGGGGCAAGGTCGACCGCGAGCAGGCGCTCGCGTCGTACGATTCGACCGTCAAGGTCTTCAACGCCGACGGCAACATCCCGCCGGAAGGCTTGAAGCTCGTGATCGATCAAGCGAAAGCCGAGCTCAAGATCGCGAAAGATATCCCGCTGAGCGAGATCGTCGACTTGGCGCCGCTGCGCGAAGCGCAGAAAGAGCTCGGGATCAAAGCGCAGTGACGCTCGCCCGCACGCTCGCGCTCGCGACGCTCTGGCTCGCGCTCGGTATTCAGCATGGCATCACGGCCGAGCCCGCGCGCCTTACTGCCGGATATTCCACCAACACCGCCGGCCAGTCGGTCCTCTGGATCGCGAAAGACGCCGGCCTGTTCGACAAGAACGCCCTCGGCGTCAATCTCGTCTTCATCCAAAGCGCGTTCCTGATGACGCAGGCGCTGATCGCCGGCGATCTACCGATCGCCGCGATGGGCGGCGGCGGCGCGGTCGCGAGCAACCTCGCCGGCAGCGATTTAGTAATTATCGCGAGCCTGGCGAAGAGCCCGAATTTGAATTACCTCGTGACGCGCAAAGACATCGCGCGCCCCGAGCAGCTCAAGGGGAAGCGCCTCGGCGTCGCGCGGCTCGGCGGCGCCTCCGACGCGACGCTGCGGCTCGCGCTCAAGAAAATCGGCCTCGACGCCGACAAGGACGTGACGATTCTACAGATCGGCCTCTCGCCGGCCCGCATCCGCGCGATCGAGAGCGGCGCGATCGACGGCACGATTCTCACGGTCGAGGAGCGCGCCGCCGCCGGCACGGCGGCGGTCAACGTGCTGCTGGATCTCAAGAAGCTCGGCCTCGAAGTGTTGTCGAACGACATCGTCGCGCCGCGGAAATTTCTCCGCGAGCGTGAGGATACGGCGCGCGCGTTCGTGAAAGCGCTGGTCGACGGCATCCATTTCTATAAGATCAACAAGGCGCGGGCTCTCGACATCATGACGCGCTACATGCGGGGCGCCGAGCGCCGCACCGTCGAGGCGGGATACGATTTCAACGCGGAAGTATATCAAAGGAAGCCCTACCCTTCACGCGAAGGCGTGCGCCTCGCCCTCGAAGAGCTCGCGCCGAAAAACCCCAAAGCCGCATCCGCGAAGCCGGACCAGTTCATCGACGACCGCTTCGTCCGCGAGCTCGACAAAAGCGGCTATATCGACACGCTCTACAGGAATTGATAAAGGAGCCGGTATGAACGAAGAACAACAGCTCCACGAACTCGACGAGAAGCTCCGCAAGCTCTCTGTCGAGGGCCTCTGGGCGCAGGCGTCCGCCGCCGACCTCGCGACCTACAACAAGGACCCGCACACCTCCGTGCTGCCGCACGTGTGGAAATGGGACGATCTCTACGGCGCGATCAAGACCGTCGGCGAGATGCATGGCCTCGACGGCAAGGCCGAGCGCCGCGTGCTCCGCCTGATCAACCCCGCGTACCTGAAGATGGAGAACCGGCGCCAGCGCACGACCACGCACACGATGCTGATGACGATGCAGCTCTTGAAGCCCGGCGAGGTCGCGCACGCGCACCGGCACAACTTCGCCGCGTTCCGCTTCATCGTGCGCGGCGGCGGCGCCTATACGGTGGTCGAGGGCGAGAAGCTCCCTATGGAGGAAGGCGATTTGATCCTCACGCCGTCGATGACCTGGCACGGCCACCACAACGAGGCCGAGCCGATCGTCTGGCTCGACGGCCTCGATAATCCCCTGCTCTTCTCGCTGCAAGTCATCACGTGGGAGCCGTTCCCCGGCGGCGTGCAGCCGGTCAAGAAAGTCGGCGAGACCACGGCGCCGCGCGTCGGCACGGCGCGCCCGGTATGGGAGAAAAAATCGTACGATCGGCCGAGCTACAATCTCATCTACAAGTGGAAGGACACGTACGCGACGCTGAAGAATCTAAGCGACGGACCGGGCAGCCCCTTCGACGGCGTCGCGCTGGAATACGTCAATCCCGACGGCGGCCATACGATGCCGACGCTCGCCTGCGGCATCCAGATGCTGCGCCCCGGCGAGGCGACTAAGACGCACCGGCATAATTGCAGCACGATTTACCACGCGTTCCGCGGCAGCGGCACGACCTTCATCGACGGCAAGCGCTTCGATTGGAACCAGGGCGACTGCTTCGTCGTGCCGCTCTGGAGCTGGCACAACCACCAGAACCGCGCGAACGACAAGGAAGCGATCCTCTTCTCGATGAGCGATCAGCCGGTGCTGGAGGCGCTCAAGCTTTATAGAGAAGAGCCGGGCGAAGGCGCGTAGAACCTCCTTCGCCTCATCAACCACCATAAACAAGTAGGGGCAGGTTTTAAACCCGCCCCTACATAAATCATCCGAGCGATACAGACGGAGATCGTCCGACTTAGGTTTCCCGTTCCGACGTCGGACCGACCTCGCCCGTGCACCACGGAATGAACGCCTTCATGCGGCAGGTGGCTCCGTTCTGTTTGAGCTCTTTCTCGAAGATTTCGTGGATCTCCCTGTCCTCGTCGGTGTACTCGATCTGCCAGCCGCCCTCTTTCTGGCTCCGGTCGGCGAATTCGCCTCCGCCGCCGCGCGGCGAGTAGGCGCCCATGTCGCCGGGGCGGAAAGCCAGGTAGCGGGCGCGCGTCGTGCCGGAGTTGAAGTGCTGGTGCGTGCAGTTGTCGCTCGGCACGACGACCATCGAGCCCACCTGCCAGTCGCACTTGATCATGTCGGAGCGGTCTTCCTTCGTCCACACGAGCGAAAAGCCGGCCGTGCCGCTGAGCAGTAGCAGATGGGCCCCGGGGCCATGGCGGTGCGCCTTTTTGTAAGTGCCGATGGGAAATTCCGAGATGTGGTTCTTGGTGTTGTTGCTCGCCATCTCGAGCATAGCGTTGATGCCGCCCGCGCCGCGCTCTTTCCAGCCGTAGAGCTTCATGTCCGGCGCGTTGAAGATGAAATTCGATTCCCAGATGCGGCGCGTGTAGAGCTTGCCGTTGCCGCTGAAGTAGTCCTCGTCGCCCTGGTACCGGCTCGTAAAGGCATAGTCGCAGCCGAAGATGAAATCGTTGTCCTGGTAGAGGCGCATCATCGGCGGCGCGTTCGTCACGGCCATATAGCGCACCGGCTCGGTGCCGCTGCCGTTGAAATTCTGGTACGACGCGTTTAACGGGATCGAGAACAGGCTCCCCGCCTGCCACTCGAAGGTGTTCTTAGCCTTGCCGTTTCCGTTGCCCTTCGCATCGTGCTGCCAGATCGTCGTTGCGCCGCGTCCGGAAAGAATGTAGACGGTGAGCTCGTACATGTGGTGCTCCGGCTGCGACTTGCCCGCCGGCGCGATCTCGACCACGTGGCAGTCGTTCGGCATGTGGCGGTTGGCGATGTGGATCACCGCGCCCTTGCCGCCCTTGCGCTCCCAGGGGCCGAGCTCGACCTTCATCATGTTGGGAAAGTAAAACTCCTCGTAGACCTTGACGCCCTCGGCTTCGAGCCATTCCTCGTACGCGTCGCGCTTTTTGAAATCCTTGAGACCGTCTTGCGGCGTCTCGGCGACTTTCATGTCGGTGCCCAGCATAACCATGGTCGAATCCTCCTAAGAATCGGGTCGTGGAATAAAGACTTTTCGTCTTTTGAATAGCCGGTTATAGCCCGGTTTGTCAACGAGCCGCAGTACCCGCATACCGGCCGGCCGACATCGCAAGACGCGATCGGCCGTGTTTGACACGCGTAAGCTGAGTAATGTATCCTTACAACAAGGAAACAAGGGATGCTTGCGAAGAAAACCGTCAAGAATCAGCTCACCCTGCCCAAGGCGATCGTCGAGAAGCTCCCGGCGACGGACTATTTCGAAGTCAGCCTGCACGGCGAAACGATCGTGCTGAAACCCGTCGTCATCGAGACCGAGAGACGGCTCGATCGCGTGCGGCAGAAAATGAAGGCGCTCAAGCTGACGGAAAAAGACGTCGCTTCCGCGATCCGCTGGGCGCGGAAGCATTAGGTGCGCGTGGTCCTCGATACGAACGTTCTGATCTCCGCCCTGCTTTTCACCGGCGCCCCTTCCGGATTAGTCCCACTGTGGCAAAGCGGCGCGATCACGGTGCTGCTCTCGCGCGCGATCCTCGACGAGTACCTGCGGGTGTTGAGCTATCCTCGATTTCAGTTGACGGAGGCAGAGATTCGCGCGCTGGTCGAGGAGGAGCTGCTTCCCTACTTCGAGGTGGTAAGCCCGAAAAAACGTCTGCGCGTCATCCGCCGCGACCCTTCCGACGATAAATTTCTCGAGTGCGCGGTCGCTGGAAAGGCTGATGTCATCGTGTCGGGCGACAACGATCTGCTGGAACTCGGAAATTACCAGCGCATTCGCATTCAATCGGCCGCCGCATTTCTCGCTGCGATCAAAGAATGATGGCAATGAGAAAAAATACCTGCGAAAATTATGTGGGAGAATCATGGCTAAACCTATGCTGAAAGAAAACGAAGAAAACTCCGCCGAGGCGCCGAAGCCGCGCGCGACGGTGACCGCCGTCGAGATGGGCGCGCGACAGCGCGAGATTTCGGTTTCGGAATTTTTTACCAAGAATAGGCACCTCCTCGGCTTCGACAACCCGCGCAAGGCGCTGCTCACCTGCGTGAAAGAAGCCGTCGACAACGCGCTCGACGCGTGCGAGGAAGCCGGCATTTTGCCGGAGGTGATCGTCAAGCTCGAGGTCGCCTCCGACGAGAAGACGCCGCCCGCGCCGAGCCAGGCAACGCGCTTCCGCGTGACCGTCATCGACTACGGCCCCGGCATCGTGCGCCAGCAGATCCCGAAGATCTTCGCCAAATTGTTATACGGCTCGAAGTTCCACCGGCTGCGCATGAGCCGCGGCCAGCAGGGCATCGGCATCTCCGCCGCCGGCATGTACGCCCAGCTCACGACCGGCAAGCCGGTGCAGATCATCTCGCGCACGAGCGCGAAGAGCCCTGCGCATTACTTCGAGGTCCAGATCGACACCAAGAAGAACGAGCCGCGCATCTTCGAGAACAAGCAGATCGATTGGGAGAACCACCGCGGCACGCAGGTGACGCTGGAGATCGAAGGACGCTATCAGAAGGGCCGCGCGTCGGTTGATGAATACTTAGAGCAGACCGCGATCGCCAACCCGCACGTCAAGCTCGTTTACCACACGCCGGAAGGCGAGGTAAAGGAATACCCGCGCACGATCCAGGAGCTGCCGCCGCAGCCGCGCGAGATCAAGCCGCACCCGTACGGAATCGAGTTCGGCATTTTCCTGCGCATGCTGCACGACACGAAGAGTCACACGGTCGCGGGTTTCCTCGCCGCCGACTTCAGCCGCGTCTCCCCCGCCGTCGCCCAGCAGATCTGCAAGGCGGCGAAGCTCTCGCCGGACGCGAAGCCGCGCAACATCCACGGCGCGCCGGCCGAGGCGCTCTATAAGGCGATCCAGGCGACGAAGATCATGGCGCCGCCATCGAATTGCCTCTCGCCGATCGGCGAGAAGGCGATCCTGCACGGCTTGTACAAGCAGATCAAAGGCGAATTCTATACGGCTGTGACGCGGCCGCCGGCGGTCTACCGCGGCAACCCGTTCGTCATCGAGGCGGGGCTCGCCTACGGCAACGCGCCGGGACAGGCGGCCGATCCCGAGCATCCGAAGGCGCCGCTCGCCGAGGGCGAGAGCCACGATGAGGACGAAGAGCTCGCGCGCGTCATCCGCTACGCCAACCGCGTGCCGCTGCTCTACCAGCAGTCGGCGTGCGCGACCTTCAAAGCCGTCCTGGAGACGAGCTGGCGCAACTACGGCGTGACGCAGTCCCGCGGCGCGCTCCCCGCCGGGCCGATGTTCGTCTTCGTCCACATGGCGTCGGTGTGGGTGCCGTTCACGAGCGAATCGAAGGAGGCGATCGCCGACTACGACGAAATTAGAAAAGAGATCAAGCTCGCGCTGCAGGAGTGCGGCCGGCGTCTCGGCGTCTTTCTCCGGCGCCGCGAGCACGCCAAGAGCGAGTTCCGCCGCCGCAACATCTTCGAGCTCTACATCGAAGAGGTCGTCGAGGCGTGCAACCGTTTGAAGGGCGGCAAGCTGCCGAAGGAAAAATTGAAGCAGCAGCTCCAGAAAATCGCGCTCAAGCGAACCGGCGGCGAGAAGGTCGACGAGCTGCTCGGGAAGAAAAAATCCCCCGAGGGGTTGCCCGATTCGATTATCGTCACCCCCGAGGGCGTAGAGGGCGACGCGCCGGAGCTCGCCGGCGACCCGCGGACGGAAGCCCCGCCGGCCGAGGAGGCGGCGCAGTCGCCCGAGCAGGAACGATTGATCGACGTCGAGCTGTCGAAGGCGCCGAAAGCGATCAAGACCAAGGCCGATAGCAAGAAGATGCCGAAGGCGAAGGCGTCGGATAAAAAGAATCCCGCCAAGGTCGAAGCCGTGTCGGCGAAGCAGATGACCCTCGGCTTCGACGGCGGCGCGAAGAAGAAAAAGAAGTAGGATCAAAGAGTCTTTCGGGCTCCTAAATTGTCTTTTGCGCGTCGTGAGTGGTCCGAGATTTCGAGGCTCGCCAGAAGGAAAGAGCCATCAAAGAGTCCTTCGACAGGCTCAGGACGAACGGATTAGGAGTATCCTTTAAAACCTGAGTGAAGTTTTAATATCACCGAACAAGAATACGGATTAAGGGACACACTTATGGCCAAGAAAAAAGCGAAGACGAACGGAATTGTCGAGAAGAAGCTCATCGGCATCGCCGATACCGTCGTGGTCGCGGCGGAGCATAGCAAGGACCCGACGTTCTCGATCCCGATCCGGAGCCTCGCCAACGTCAACTTCGACGAGAAGCGCGGGCTGATTGAATTGGGCAAGCGCAAGCAGGCGCGCTCGTTTTTCAACGTCGGCATGGCGAAAAAATTCATGCAGACGGTGCTGGTCGCCGACGCGCTGGCCGAATTGCAGCGCGCCGATCTGACCACCTCGCTGAGAGAAATCTACTACCGCACCAAGCACACGATCAAAGACTCGCACGAGAACACCTTCGACAGCCAGAACGAATCCGACCCGCTGATCGAGGACCTGGAAGTCACGCTCGCGGCGCTGCGGGAGGAACTGCACGTGCGCGCGGAGAACGCGGGCAGCATCGTCGGGCCGGTCGTCTTCATCGACGACGGCGACCGCGTCGACTGCTCGCGGCTCGGCAAGGGCGGCTACTCGGTGCCGTCGATCGTCGAGCCGGAATATCTCCAGATCGCGAGCTGCAAGGCCGATTTCGTCCTGCTGGTCGAGAAAGGCACGCAGTGGAACCGCCTCTCGGAGGACAAATTCTGGCGCCGCTACAATTGCGTGCTTTTAACCGGCAACGGCCAGCCGCCGCGCGGCGTGCGCCGCCTCGCGCGCAGACTGCACGAGGAATACAACCTGCCGGTTTACGTGCTCGTCGACAACGACCCTTGGGGCTATTACATCTACTCCGTCGTCAAGCAGGGCTCGATCAACCTCGCCTTCGAGAGCCAGCGCATGGCGATCCCGAAGGCGAAGTTCATCGGCTTATCCAGCGCCGACCCCGACCACTACGGCCTGCCGCGCAACGTCGGCATCAAGCTGAACGACAAAGACATCAGCCGCGCTCGGGAGCTGATGAAATATAAATGGTTCCAGAAAAAAGAGTGGCAAAACGAGATCAAGCGCATGCTCACGAGCGAGCTCAAATACGAGCTCGACGCGCTCGCGAATAAAGACTTCCAGTATCTGACGAAGACCTACCTGCCACGGAAATTGAAAGAGAAGGACTGGCTGGATTGATTCGCGGACATGGCCTTCGAATATCTTCCGGTCATGGCGCGGGCGGGCGCGCCGAAGCCGCCCAGAGTGCTGGCAACTCCCTCGAAGACCGCATGGCAGCGGCTAGAGAAACCGCTCGCGCAGTCGCGAGTCGCGCTGCTGACGAGCGCGGCGTTGCGGTCGAGCGAGCAAGCGCCTTTCATTCCGCGCGACGACACCAGTTACCGCCTGGTGCCGTCCGATCCCGCGGCTGGAACCATCGTCATCGATCATCACTCGGGAATCGGCCGTGTGCCGCGGCAGGACCCCGAGATCGTCTTTCCACGCGCGGCGCTTGCGACGTTGGCGAATGAAGGCGTTATCGGCTCTCTGTCCCCCTTTCATATTTCGTTCATGGGCGGCCTCAAATCCCATCACGAAGTCGAAAGCTCCCTCGCTCCTGCCATCGCGGCAGAACTGAGGCGCGCCGACGTTGACGCAGCGCTGTTGGTTCCTTACTGACCGTTTTGCCATGAGACCGTCGGTCTCATTTCTCATATCATCGAAGGCAGCGGGATCCCCACCCTCGTGATCGGCACCGCGCTCGACATCATGTCGCAAGTCGCACCGCCGCGCGGCGCTTTCGTCGATCATCCCGTCGGCAGGACTTTCGGACCGCCGCACGACCGCCCGTGTAATGCCGACGTCCTCCGCAAAACGCTCGCCGAATTTCCCCTGTTCACGCATTGCGGCGAAATTCGCGCTCTCGCCTGCGAGTGGCCGGCCGACGGCGGCCGCGAGTGGGAAGAAGATCTCCGGGCGGAACTGCTCCACGAGCGCTGATCGCTTCGCCGATCGTTCACCCGAAATTGCATTTCGCGCCTACGACAGCTATGGTGTCGCCTAATTCACCGCGAGAGGTTTTTTGATGTTCAATTTCGATCCGAAATCGAAAGAGTTTTGGGATCCCGCAGAGACGCGCAAGGAAGTGAACCGCGTCTTCGACATCTGCTACGGCTGCACGCTGTGTCACACGCTGTGCCCGTCGTTCGTGAGCCTGTTTCAGATGATGGACGAGAACTTCGGCGAGCCCGAGCGCTTGACGGACCAGCAGGTTAAGCGCGTCGTCGACGAATGCTACCAGTGCAAGCTCTGCTACCCGATCTGCCCGTACGTGCCGCCGCACGAGTGGCTGATCGATTTTCCGCGTACGATGATGCGCTCCGACCTCGTCCGCGCGAAGCAGACCGGCATCAGTCTCGCCGACCGGCTCTTCGGCGACACCGATCGCGTCGGCACGCTTTCGAGCTTTTTCGCCCCGCTCGTCAACTGGGCGAACAAGAACCCGACCATCCGCGGCTGGATGGAAAAATACCTCGGCATCCACCGCGACCGGCTGCTGCCGACTTATCACGCCGAGACCTTCGCGAAATGGTTTCGCAAGCGCCCGGGCACCAAAGGGAAAGGCGAGGAGAAGGTCGCGCTGTTTTACACCTGCACCGTCAATTACAACGAGCCCGACATCGGCAAGGCGGCCGTCGCCGTCTTCGAGAAGAACGGCATCGAATGCGCCGTGCCCGAGCAGGAGTGCTGCGGACTGCCGTTTCTCGACGTCGGCCAGATGGAGCGCGCGCTGGAGAAGATGGAGGCGAACGCGGCGTCGCTCGCGAAAGCGGTGCGCCAGGGCTACAAGATCGTCGCGCCGAGCGCGAGCTGCAGCTACATGCTGAAGCAGGACTATCCGCGCTTCCTGCCCACCGAAGACGCGAAGCTCGTCGCGGCCAACACATACGATCTCTCTGAATATCTCGTGAAGGCCAAAGAGGGCGGCAAGCTCGATCTCAATTTTTCCGACAAGAACGTCGGCAAGATTCGCTATCACCAGCCCTGCCACTTGAAGGCGCAGAACATCGGCTTCAAGGCGCAGGAGCTGCTGTCGCTCATTCCGGGCGCCGAGGTCGCGCGCATGCAGTGCTGCAGCGGCCACGACGGCAGCTGGAGCGTGAAGAAGGAAAACTTCGAGGCGTCGATGAAGGTCGGACGGCCGCTCTTCAAGTTCATGAAGATGGACGACGCGTGCACTGCGTCGGACTGCCCGCTCTCGGCAATCCAGGTCCAGCAGGCGACCGGCAAGAAGCCGGTCCATCCGATCGAAATTCTCGCGCGCGCCTACGGTCTGGAAACGAAAAAGCCCTGAGCGGAAATTCCGCCCAGGGCTTTTTCACCGTGTATTTCGATTCTCTTTATCTGCCGGGCTGCGGGTCGAGGATCCAGCCCTTCTCTTTCTCGATGTTGATGACGAACTCGTCGTCGGCGTCCGACGGCATCACTTCCTTGAGATGCTTCTCGTACGCCTCCTGCGATAGTAACTCGCCCGTGATGCTGTAGGGCTTGCCCGCGTACTGGCCGATGTAACGGCGGAATTTGTCGCTCGGGATCGTGAGCCGCGGCGTGTCTTTGGGGATGTAGTGGTTCAGCGCGTCGACGAGCGCGCTCACTTCCTTGAAGAAGGTCGCGCGCGAGAGCTCGTTCAGCTTGTCCATATCCGCGGGCGCATCGTAGAGCTGCTCGTCGTAGCGCCCCTTCAAGCCCCAGACGTAGGCCCAGTGCGCCGAGCTCGATTCGTCCTGGCCGAAGAGGTCGTAGGCGGTCGAGACCCACTTATTGAAATATTTCTGGATAATCGGCATCGGGATCTTGCCCGCCTTGACGATGCGAACGAGGCCGATGTTGCCCTGCGCTAGGTGATACGCCTCTTCTTGCAGCATCGGCAGGCAGCTCCGGCCGAGGGGCGCAAAGGCCGAGCGGCTCAGCATGTTGAGCTGATACTTGCCGTCGCGGTCGATGAAGCTCGTGTAGGTGAAGAAGTCGAGCCAGTTGCGCACCGGCTGGTTGAAGGAATCGAGCAGGCGCGAGTTGGTCGAAGCGCGACGCTCCAATAAATTCTGCGCCTGGCGCTTGCCGCTATCGCCGAAGTGCGTCATCAGGACGTAGGCCATCTGCCAGCCGTGGCGCATCTCCTCGCGGTTGATGCGGATGAGGTTTTTCAGGTCGACGTCCGTCGGGGCGCGCTCGATCAGATTTCTCTGCTGCTCAACCGAGGCGAACTCGGTATCGCCCTGGAACTCGATCAGGTGCGCGAGCGCGTCGCGGATGCGCTGGTCGGGAACGTCGGTGAGCTTCTCCCACTTGGGCCGGCCGGCGTAGTCGCCGAATTCGATCTCGTTGCTCTCGATCTCGGCGAGCTTGGTCTCAAACGTATAGTCGTTGCCGATCAGCTCCATCGGATAGCCGATGTCGTCGTGCCAGGCGTGAAAGTAATCCACCCAGTCATCGAAGTTCTCGAGTCGCGCCTTTTTCACGAACATAACAGACCCCCCGGCTGGTTTAGACTAAGGGCATTAGAACGGACGTTCGTATGCTTCATATGACAGTTCGCAAGTTTTTGCAAGGGCTTCTTTTGCAAATGAGGAATCAGCCTTGGGAGTAAATCTCACTCCCCCCGCCGGCTGTTCGGCGGTCTCAAATTACTGATCCCTACCCCCCGATGCCTGAATCCCCTGGCCTGCAACGTCCGCTCGATTTTTGCGTCGTAGAGCCGCATCAATTCGGCCTCGATGCGCGCGCCCTCGATAATACCCAGGCCGTGCGCGATCGCCTGCAGCGTCGCCATTCCCTCCGGCCGGTGCTGCGCCCGCAGATAATATTTCGGCGCCTTCGCCGCGCCGAGCTTCACGCGCGGCACGTCCTTCAATTCCGGGTGGCGGTAAAGCAGCTTGCCCGCCTGACGCCACGAGCCGTCCGGCACGATGAGCTGCACCGCCCTCGGATCCGCAGCGATCAAATCGGTGTTCAATTCAACGGCGTCTTTGGACGGGTAAAATAAAAACGTGCGGTAGCGCTCGCTCAGGACATCGCTCAGATCGAGCGTCTCGCCCGGCTCGCCGCGCACGCGCATCTCGCTGTTGACGAGCGCGCGCAGCGCGAGCCGGCCGGTGTTGCTGCTCTTCTTGAGCTCGTTCATGTGGATGACGAGGCAGACGCGCGTGCGGAGCGCGAGCGTCGGAATCGTATCGCAGATGCAGAAAAGCCGGTTCATATAGCAAACCGGACAGGATTCTTGGACGCGTCGGCGGGCCACTTGATGCTCCTCGAAACTCGCATTTTATTCCACTTTGACGCGGCGAAGCAAAATGATTATTTTGTCCCGCATGCCGACTTACCGCCTATGGCTTGCCGCGCTTGCTCTGATTCTTTTCGCCTCGCGTCTCTCCGCCGCCGAGAGCGAGCAGGAAAAAATCGCCGCGGCGAAAAAAGAGGGGCCGGTTTACTGGTACGGGTCGATGAACGTCGACGACGCCAGCGCGCTCGTCGCCGGCATCGGCCAGAAGTATCCGTTCATCGACATCAAGCGCTCGCGCGCGGCGAACGCGCCGGTGTTGAGCCGCCTCGACGTCGAGGCGCGGGCGCGCGGCTTGAACGTCGACATCATCGACCTCGACGGCTTCTACGTCGCGCAGGTGCTCAAGCGAAATTTCTGGACGCGCTACGTTTCGCCCGAGCTCGCTGCGTATCCTAAGGAGTTGAGCGATCCCGCCGGACGCTGGGCGGGATTCTTCCTGCTGCCTCAGGTTGTAATCTACAACACGAACCTCGTGCCCGCGGCGGCGGCGCCGAAGACCTACAACGATCTCTTCGACCCGCGGTGGAAGAACCGCATGGCGATTCCCGATTCGGCGGTCACCTGGTACCACGGCATGCTGCAATACCTGGGCGCCGACAAAGGCCGCGCCTTCATGCGCCGGCTCGCGGCGCAGAAGGTCGAGGTCCAGTCGGGAAACCGCATGATGGTCGAGCTCGCGATGGCAGGCGAGCACGCGATCGGCATCGCAGCCTACGCGCATCGCATCGGCCAGTATCAGAAACGAGGCGCGCCGATGGGATGGATCAAGGACGACGTGCTCGTCACCACGCCGCAAGCGATCGGTCTCAGCAGCTACGGCAAAGCGCCGAATGCCGCGAAGCTGATTATCGACTTCGTCCTTTCACCGCAGGGGCAGGCGATCCTTCGCCGCTCGGGAAGAATTCCGGCGCACCCCAAGGTCGACCCGGATCCGCCCGAGCTCGTCCGCGGCCGCAAGCTATTCTTTTCCGACATCGTCGACGGCGGCACGCGCTACAACGAGATCAACGACGAATTCTTAAAAGTTTTCGGCGCGCGCTAGCGCGCTTGACAACTTTTGCGACGCTCGTCTAATCTCCCGTCGCGCCGCTTCGGCGCCAAAGGAGGTAGGCAATGCGCGTATCGCTCTTCCGGATCGTCCTCATCGCCGCAGGCTGTATGGGTTTCGCGGGCGCCGCCGCCGCGCAGCAAACGACTTATTTGCAGCTTAGTCCGACAGTGAAGGCGGTACTCTATTCGCCGGCGCAGACCGGCGGGTCGCGCGTCGCGGTCCTCAACATGCACGAGGACGGCAACCGCCTCGACGACATCGCCTGCACTGAGCTGGTCAAGCGCGGCATATATGTCCTGTGCATGAACGGCCGCTCGGATAACAACGAGGCGCTCGACTTCTGGAACGACCTGCCGCTCGATATCGCGACCGGCATGAAATATCTCAAGGACACCGTCAAGGCGACGAAGATTCTTCTATACGCCGGCAGCGGCGGCGGCCCGCTCATGACGTTTTACCAGAACGTCGCGCAAAACGGCCCGGCGGTCTGCCAGGGCAAAGAGAAATTGATCCCGTGCAAAAGCGATTTGGCCGGCCTGCCGCCGGCCGACGGCATCATCATGCGCGACGCGCACCCCGGCACGGCCGTCAACACGCTGCGCTCGCTCAATCCGTCGATCGAGCGCGACGACCAGCCGGGGCGCAGGAATCCGGCGCTCGACCCATTCAATCCGAAAAACGGCTTCAACCCCTCCGGCGAGTCGCACTATTCGAAGGAATTCAAGCAGCGCTACTTCAAGGCGCAGGCGGCGCGCATGAACCGACTCGTCGAGGCCGCGCTCGCGAAGCTCCGCGCGATGGAAGCGGGAAAATATCCCTACGGCGATGACGACGCCTTCGTCATTTACGGCAGCGACGGCGCGCGCCTCGCGGAGATGGATATTTCCGTCGACGGCGCAACGCAGAAGCCGCAGAAGCTCATTAAGAACGACGGCACGATCGTGACGGAAATCGTCAAAAGCGTGCGCGTGCCGGCGAAAAACGCCGCCGAGCGCGGTCACTCGTTCCAGGACAGCGCGAAGCTTCTCACTGTACGATCGTTCCTCGGGACGCGCGCGATCCGCGCGCGCGACTCGTACGACGGCATCGATTACTGCTCGAACAACAACTCGACCCCCTGCCACCTCGAAAAGATCACCGTGCCGGTTTTGATCTTCGGCATGGGCGGTCACTATTTTCTCCGCGACAACGAGATGCACTACGACGTCGCGGCGAGCCAGGATAAGGAATACGTCATCATCGAGGGCGCCTCCCACGGCATCCGCCCGTGCCGGGCGTGCGAGAAGACCCCCGGACAGTATTCCAACACTGTGAAGAACATGTTCGACTATACGCAAAAGTGGATCAGCGCGCGGTTTCAGGGAGCCAACTAAGGAGGCGCCATGAAGAAACCATTTCTTTCGTTGTGCGGCGCTCTCGCGCTTGCCGCGCTCGCCGCCGCCCCGCTCCGAGGTGCGGACATCGTCGCGGAGTGGTCGTCGGTCAAGGCGCCGCCGGCGCCGGAATTAAATCCCGTAACGCTCGACGGCAAGACGACGGCGCTGTTGATTCTCGACATGATGAAGCGCGGCTGCGGCTCGCGTCCGCGCTGCCTCGCGACGGTGCCGAACGTAAAGAAGCTGCACGATCAGGCGCGCTCCGCCGGCGCCATGATCTTCTATACGCTCGTCGGTGACAAGCCCGAGCCTTCGGAGATCATCGATCCCGGCATCGCGCCGCGCGACGGCGAATGGGTCGCGCAGCGCGGCCCGGATAAATTCCTCGGTTCGAACCTGGAAGAGAAGCTCAAGGCGCGCGGCATCAAGACGGTGATCGTCTGCGGCACGTCGGCACAGGGTGTGGTGATCGGCACCGGCAGCGGGTCGGCGCAGCGCGGCTATAAAGTCATCGTGCCGGTCGACTGCATGTCGTCCGACATGCCGTACATGGAGCAGTACGCCGCGTTTCACATGGCCAAAGGCGGGCCCGCCGTCGTCACCGAGCAAACGACAGTGACGCGCAGCGACATGATTAAATTCTAAACCGCCTCACGGCGCGTTGGTCGGATCCCAGCAGGTACGGAGATTCTCCTCGAAGCCATCGAGGGCGCGCATGTCTTCTCCTGAGAGCTCGAAGTCGAAGACGTCGGCGTTCTCCACGATGCGCCGCGGCTTGGAAGATTTCGGAATCACGACGTAGCCCTTCTGGAGCGCCCAGCGAATCAGCACCTGAGCTGTCGTCTTTACGCCGTCGGGGCGCGCGAAATTCTCCAGCATGGAGAGCCGCTTCCACACCGGCGCGGCGGCGCCGTTTCTGGAGTATTTTTGGGCGATCGCGACGAGCCTGGGATCGTTCAAGCGCTGGCCGTGGGTCAGCGGGCTGTAGGCCTCGATGACGACGCCGCGCGCGCGGCAGAAATCGACCAGCTCGCGCTGCTGCAGGTACGGATGTATCTCGACCTGATTCGTTACGGGGACGACGTCGCTCTCCTGTAGCAGCTCGGTCATATGGCGGACCGTGTAGTTGCTCACGCCGATCGACCGGGCCTTTCCCTTGGAGCGGAGCTTTGCAAACATTTTCCAGCTCTGGTGGCGGCGGCGCACGGGAAAATGGATCAGGTAGAGATCGACGTAATCCATTTTGAGGTTTCGAAGGCTCGTGTCGAGAGCGCCTTCGGGATCGCCGTGGTCGTCATTCCACAGCTTGGTCGTGACGAAAATCTTTTCGCGCGCAATGCCGCTCGCGCGGATGGCCGCGCCGACGCTCGCCTCGTTGCCGTACGCCGCCGCCGTGTCGATGTGGCGGTAGCCCGCCTCCAGCGCAGTCGTCACGGCGGCTTCGGTCGTTCGCCCCGATCGCACCTGCCAGACGCCGAAGCCGAGCTGCGGGATCGTATGCCCGTCATTGAGCTTAATCGTGGTATCGATCGAAAGCGCCATAAAGTTTCTCGTCTGCGCCCAGCTATTATGGTACAGGAATAAACATGGCCCTCAATATCGTCTCGCCCGGCAAAGAAAAATCGCTGGTTGAGCGCATGCAAGCGCTCGGCGTCCGCGAGGAGGACATCGAGGAGCAGTTCGTACGCTCCTCGGGCGCCGGTGGCCAGAAAGTTAATAAGACTTCGTCGTGCGTCGTCCTCCATCACCGGCCGACGGGCGTTCGGGTCAAATGCCAGCAGGAGCGCTCGCAGGCGCTCAACCGCTTTCTCGCGCGCCGGCTCTTGTTGGACAAGATCGAGGCGCGCATCAAAGGAGCCTCGACGGCGGCCGAGCAGGAGATCGCGCGCATCCGGCGGCAGAAACGCCGGCGCTCGCGCCGCGCGAAAGAAAAGATGCTCGAAGCGAAGCGCCGGCAAGGGGAGAAAAAAGCCGCGCGTGTTCCGGTGCGCGGCTACGACGACTAGCCTCACTACGCGACAACCCGATTTCAATGAACGAACCACAAAGCGCTCGTCGCGGTTTTGACACACCCTACATTCCCGCGCGATGAAGAAGCTCTCGCCGCTCACGTTGTACGTGCTGGCCGCGGTCAGCCAGACGTCAGGCTCGTCCGGCGCCGCGATGCTCGGGCCGTTTTTCATGAAGGCGCACGGCTACTCGATCGCGCTCGCAGGTATCCCGCTCGTCGCCAACGGCATCGGCCGGGTCTGCTCGGATTTGATGTCCGGAGTCGTGGCGACTTACTTGAGCCCCGGCGCGCTCCTCATCGCCGCGACCGCGATCGGCATCATGACGAGCGTCACGGGCTATCTTTTCCTCGATCATATGCCGGTGTTCGTCGGCGCGTGGATCGTCTTCGGCGTCACCGAGGCGATGTTCGCGCTCGCGCTGCGCAAGGTCGGATTCGACCAGGCCGCGCCCGACCGGCAGGGGCGCGTACAGGGCCAGATGGCCTCGGCGCTTGGCGTCGGCTTCACGCTCGGCCCGCTGCTCGGCGGCTTCGTCGGCAATTGGCTGGGGCCCGACGGTGTGTATTTCGTCTATGCCGTGCCGCAATCGCTCGCCTTTATTATAATTCTCGTCGCCGGCGCGCACCGCTACCGCAGAGCCACACGGCCCGCCGCCGGCACCGTCTGGCGCGAAGCCGCCGTGCTGCTCAAGAAGCCGCCGTTTCTCGCGTCGTGTCTCGCAATCTGTCAATGTTTTTTCTTTTTGACCGGCGTCACCCGCGTCGCGTTTCCGTTTCTCGCGACGAATTATCGCGGCATTACTCTCGATGCCGTCGGAACTTTGGTGTCGATTTCGCGGATGACCGATACCGTCGGACGCTATACCGGCGGCTGGCTCTGCGACCGCATCCGCCCGAGCCAAGTCATTCTGCTCGGCGTCGCGATCGGCGTGCCGATGTTCGCGGTGCAGGGCTACGGGGCGGGTTATCTGACACTGCTGATCCCGCTCGTGATCATGACCACGGGCTTCGGCTTTACCAACGTCGGCGCGACGACGTTCGCGCTGCAGTCGGCGACCGCCGGCACGAAGGAGATCGCTCTCGGCGTTTCGCGCGCGTCCACCTCTATCGGGCAGACGCTCGGACCATTAGTCTGCGGCGCGCTCATCGAAAAGCTGGGCTACGAACGCGGGTTCCAGGCGATGGGGGTTATCTCGCTCGTCGTCGTGTGTGTCGTGTGGCTGGGACTAAGCAGGGAACGGTCTCGTCACTCACTCGATAGTGGCGGCGCCTAGGCTCCGCGACATCGTAGCCCGTCTGTGCGATTCTAGGATCGTGGAAAAAATCGTTCGCAAATTTCTTTTTCGCGGCGGCAGATGAAGCGGGACGACGCGTACATGCCGCCCTTTCCGGCAACGAAAAACTGCAAATGCTGCTCGATTTGATCATGCCCGAGGACGCCCATGAGGCCGTTATCGAGCGATGTGCTCGAGTTTACTCGCTTGCGGACCACGACAGGTATAACGGCACCGACATCGGACGAAGTCTTTTCCGCCGCCTTTACTGAATTCCCGCCGCCTTTAAATATCTCAAATCGACGAAGCGCTCGGCGGGCGGCGCGGGATTGGGAATGACGCCGGCGTCCGCCATCAGCGCGAGCACGCGGTTGAACGCCGCGAGATCGATCTCGCCTCGCTTGGGCAGAACTTTCTTTTCGGGGTCGTGATACGGCGCGAATATCTCGCGCGCGGTTTCGGTCGAGGTCTTGAGCGACTCGGCGACGATCTTCTCCACCTCGGCGCGGTTTTTCGGATCGTTGATGAACTCGTACGCGGCGGCGAACGAGCGCACGAAGCGCACCAGCGTATCCTGATTCTTTTCGCCCCATTCGCGCCGCGCCATATCGACGTTGAAAATGAGATCGGCGCCGGCCTCGTAATTGTAGCCTAGCCGCGGGTATCCCTGCTTAATCGCCGCCAAGTCGTCCGGCTGGCCCATCGGCACCGCCGCGCATTGGCCGGCCTTCAGACAGTCGAAGCGCGCGCCGGTGCCGACCACCGCCTTGGTCTTAAAATCCGCCGGCTTGATGCCGCGATGCGCGAGCAATCGTACCGTCGACAAGGTGATCGTATCGCCGGCAGTGGATAAGCCGACGACCTTACCCTTCAGATCGGCGAAGCTTTTGATCTGCGGATTGACGATCAGGCTGTACACCGGATTCAGCGTCTGCGCGGCGATGGCGACGGACGTCGAGCCCTGAAGCGCCGCCTGGATCATGTACGGCGTGGAGTTCCGGCCGGTGTCGACCTCTCCTTTGTCGAGCGCAGCGACGATGCGGTCAGTGCCGCCGGGAATGGGCACAACCACCAGGTCGATGCCTTCTCTGATGAAAACTCCTTTGCGCTCGGCGACAGTCAGCGGCAGCGACGAGAGGCTGCCGGACGACGCCGCGTTTTGCCCGTAGCGCAACTTGATCGAATCCGCGGCGCCGGCATCGCTCAAATTGAGCGAAAACAAAGCACCGAAAATTGCTATGATTGCTCGCGTCATGGGGTCTCCTTTAAGCGATACCGCCGCGCAACCTAGCACAGGCTCGACGTATGTCAACGGCGCCCATCGTGTGAATACCCTATTTAAAACCTGATATCGTCGTTTATACTTAACTGGCCGTACGGAGGTCATATGCGTCTGGATCAAGAAGGCGAAAGCAGTAACGTAGAAGACCGCCGCGGATTTCGCGTCTCGCCGGGAATGGCCGGTGGCGGCATCGGCACGCTCGTCATCCTCCTCATCGGGCTTTATCTGGGTATCGATCCGAGAGCGCTGCTGCAGCAGACCGGCGTCGATACGAGCGCGCCGCCCGCGCAGCAGGCCGGAGCGCCCGACGAAATGCGCACCTTCGTCTCGCGCGTGCTCTCCAGCACCGAGCGCACCTGGGGCGAGATTTTCCGCGCCAGCGGCCGCGATTACGAGGCGCCGAAGCTCGTTCTTTTCAGCGGCGGCATCAATTCGGCCTGCGGCTTCGCGCAGACGGCATCCGGGCCTTTCTATTGCCCCGAGGATCGAAAGGTTTACATCGATCTCGATTTTTACCGCGAGCTGCGCGATCGCTTTCAGGCGCCGGGCGATTTCGCCCAGGCGTATGTGATCGCGCACGAGGTCGGCCACCACGTTCAGAATCTATTGGGCACGCTCGGCAAGGCGCATGCGGCCCAGGGCCGCGCCGGCCGCGCGGACGCGAACGCGATCTCGGTCCGCATCGAGCTGCAGGCGGACTGCCTCGCCGGCGTCTGGGCGGCGACGGCGAATCGCGAGCGGAAGATTCTCGAAGAAGGCGACGTCGAGGAGGGCTTGAACGCGGCCGCCCAGATCGGCGACGACCGGCTGCAAAAGCGCGCGCAGGGCTACGTGGTTCCCGAAGGGTTCACGCACGGCAGCGCCGAGCAACGCGTGCGCTGGTTTCGCCGCGGCCTCGAAGCCGGCGACCTCCGGCAATGCGATACGTTCTCCCGAGGCCAGGTTTAAACGAGAACGGACGATGGATGAGCAAACGATTCGAAGGTTTTATCCCGACCTGATGCGCATGAACCGGGAATGCTTCCATCGAGCGCATCGCAATTGGAGCGACGCGCATCACGCGGAATACGAGCACTCGACGATTTCCGTCTCGAACACAATCACGTGAGCGTCTTCCAAACGCTTGCGCGCCAGGCGAACGCGCGCAGCACGATCATCCAGAACACGCCGCGACACAAAGTCTAATCGTCATCCGCCCAGATACGCTTGGCGCACGCGGTCGTTGCCGGAGAGCTCGGCGGCCGTGCCTTCTAGGATGATTTTTCCCGTCTCCAGCACGTAGCCGCGGTGACAGATGGCAAGCGCCATCGCGGCGTTCTGCTCGACGAGCAGGACCGTCACACCCTCTTTGTTGATCGCCTGCACGATCGCGAAGATCTGCTCGACAAGAATCGGCGCGAGACCCATCGACGGCTCGTCGAGGAGCAACATCTTCGGGCATGCCATGAGGCCGCGGCCGATCGCGAGCATCTGCTGCTCGCCGCCGGAAAGCGTTCCCGCCTTCTGACGGATTCTCTCCTTCAGGCGCGGGAAAAGATTGAAAACACGCTCCAGGTCGTCGGCGCTTGCGCCGCCGCTCTGAGAATAGGCGCCGGTCTGAAGGTTTTCCAAAACCGAAAGCCGCGGGAAGACGCGCCGCCCCTCGGGCACGTGCGCGATGCCGCGCCGCACGATCTCGTGCGCCGGCAGCCGATCCAGTCGCGCGCCTTCGAGCTCGATCGTACCGCTCTTTGCGCGCAGCAGCGCGGAGATGGTTTTGAGCGTGGTGCTTTTCCCGGCGCCGTTCGCGCCGAGCAGCGTGACCATCTCGCCCTTGTCGACGCGGAACGACACGCCCTGGAGCGCGTGGATCGCGTCGTAATAGACGTGCAGGTCGTCAACGCGGAGCATCGCCCGCCCATTTTCCCTTGCCGAGATAAGCCTCGATGACGCGCGCATCGTGGCACACGTCGTCCGGCGCGCCATCGGCAATCTTCTCGCCGTGATCGAGGACGGCGACGCGGTCGGAGATGCCCATCACCACTCGCATGTTGTGCTCGATCAACAGAAGGCTGCGCACCTCCGAGCCGACGAGCTTTTTGAGCAGCGCCATGAGCGTCTGCGCCTCCGACGGATTCATACCTGCGGTCGGCTCGTCGAGCAGCAGGAGCTTGGGCCGGGCGGCAAGGGCGCGCGCGATCTCGAGCCGGCGCTGATCGCCGTATGAGAGGCGCCGCGCCCAGATTTCCTCATTGCCGGCGAGTCCGACAAGCTCGAGCAGCTCCATGGCGCGATCCTTGGCGCGCGCCTCCTCGGCGTTTTTGCGCAGTGGTCGCAGGAGCACGTCGGCGACCGTGAGCGGGATGCGCGCGTGCATGCCTACGAGCACGTTGTCGAGTACCGTCATCTCGCCGAACAGGCGGATATTTTGAAATGTGCGGCAGATGCCCGCGCGCGTGATCTTGTCCGGCGTCAGGCGCCGGAGGGCGCGCTGCTCGAAGCGGATCTCTCCTTCTTCCGGATGGTAAAGACCGGTCAGCACGTTGAAAAGCGTTGTCTTGCCGGCGCCGTTGGGGCCGATGAGCGCGGCGATGCTGTCTTCTTCGATGGCGAGATCGACGCTCTTGACAGCGACGAGGCCGCCGAACTTTTTCGTTACGCGGCGGGCTTCGAGCAGCGCCATCTATTTCCCCGCCGCGGGCTTCGCGGGCTGGCCGCCCTTGCGCGTGAGCGCGGCCGAGCCCTGGCTCGGCGGTAGGAAGCCCTGCGGCCGGAAGATCATCATGAGAATTAGGATGAGACCGAACACCATGCGCTCGTATTTCGCCGGCTCGAACTGCGCGGGAATCTGGCTCAGGTCGAAGCTTCCGAGAAACGGGATGACCAGCATCTCGCCCGATTGGCGGAGCGCGTTCAGCCACAGCGACAGGCCTTTGAGCAATTGCAGATTCAGGATCGTCACGATCGTCGCGCCGAGAATGGCGCCGGGGATCGAACCCATGCCGCCAAGAATGACCATCGCGAGCACGCCGATCGATTCCATGAAGGTGAAGCTCTCCGGATTCACGAAGCCCTGCTTGGCGGCGAACAGCACGCCGACTCCGGCGGCGAACGACGCGCCCACGGCGAACGCGAGCAGCTTCATGCGCACGACGGGCACGCCCATGGCGATTGCAGCGATCTCGTCCTCACGGATCGCCTTCCAGGCGCGCCCGATGGGAGAGTCTTCGAGCCGCCGCGTCACGAAGATGACGGCAAGCACCAGCGCGAGCACGAGAAAATAAAAATAAATCGGATAGAGCGCGGCGGGCTCCCGATGCATGCCGATGGCATCGAGCAGCGGCTGAAAGAACAGCGGCGGCCGCTGGATCGGCGTGATCCCGCGCGGGCCGTTGGTGAGGTTGACCGGCTTGTCGAGATTGTTCACCAGCGCGCGCACGACCTCGGCGAAGCCGAGCGTGACGATCGCGAGATAGTCGCCGCGCAGCCGCAAAACAGGCAGGCCGAGGAGCACGCCGGTGATCGCCCCGAGCGCGATGCCGCCCGCGAGAAACGCGAAGAACCACCCGGCGGCGAGCGGAAAGTGGCCGCCCGCGATGAACGCGTTCGCCTGCGGCGAGCCGAAGATCGCCCAGAGATAAGCGCCTATCGCGTAAAAGGCAACAAAGCCGAGATTCAGAAGGCCGACAAAGCCCACGACGATATTGAGGCCGAGCGCGAGCGCGACAAAAATGCCGATCTGAATCGCGACCTCGAGATAGTAGCCTTCGATCGCCCCGAGAAACGGCATGAGTACGATGAGCACGGCGGCGCTGAAAACGAGCTTCGCCGTCCGTGCGATCGGCGCGTAGTAGATCATTAACAGCGATGCCTGGAAAAGAAGAAATGCAGAGACCGAGCGCGGAAACCAGTAGACGAGCAGGCTCGTGAGCGCGATGTAGGCGGCGAGACCAATGTTGATAAGAAAAACTTTCCGCTCGGCGCCTTCCATCAGGCTCCTTCCCTCACCGTCTCGCCGAGCAGACCTTTAGGCCGGAAGATCAGGATCAGGATCAAAACCGCGAAGGCGAAGACGTCTTTATATTCCGCGCCGAAGGCTCCGTTCGTGATCACGGCCAGATAGGATGCGGCGAAAGCTTCCATCAGACCGAGCACGAGTCCGCCCAAAACCGCGCCCGGGATGTTGCCAATGCCGCCGAGGACGGCGGCGGTGAACGCCTTTAAGCCGGGAACGAAACCGCTATAAGGATTGATAAGGCTATAGTGAAGGCCGAACAGAACGCCCGCGGCGCCGCCCATGGCGCCGCCGACGAAAAACGTCAGCGTGATGATGCGGTCGACGGGAATGCCCATGAGGGCCGCGGCGTCCGGGTCCTGTGCGACCGCGCGGATCGCCGTGCCGAGCTTTGTCTTGTTGACGAACAGGTAGAGCCCGGCGAGCATCGCAAGCGCGGTGAAGATGACCAGCACCGACTTGAACGGTATCTCCACCGCCGCGCCCAGCGTTAAGTTCTGGTCGAGGATGTCGAGCGTCGGATAATTGAGGTAGAAGGTGTTGCGCCAGAGGCTTTCGATAAAACGGATGAAATCCTGGAGGAAGAAAGATGCGCCGATCGCCGAGATGAGCGGCACGAGGCGCGGCGCGCCGCGCAGCGGACGGTAGGCGATCCGCTCGAGCGCCGCCGCCGCGAGGCCGCTCGCGAGCATGCCGGCGAGCACGATCATGAGGATTACGGCCGCGGGATGCAACGTGGCGAGCGCGCCGGACGCTTCCAGCCCGAGCAGCAGCTCGGCGCCGACGAAGGCGCCGAGGATGAATATCTCGCTGTGCGCGAAATTGATGAATTCCAGCACGCCATAGACCATCGTGTAGCCGAGCGCGATCAGCGCGTACATGAAGCCGAGCACGATGCCGTCGACGGCGACCTGAAAGAAAATCCCCGAGGAAAAATCCAACTCGATGCCTCTAAGGTCGGTTATGGTAACAAATCGCGGCTTGCTGCGCCACCGACCAAGTCGACGGATTGCGGTTGATTCTAGACTTTTAAATCGGAGAGGAGTTGGCGTGCCTGTGAAAACGTAAAGGGCATTTGCGCTTAAGTCTCACGTCGACCTGCCCCAGACCTCATCGAGCATCTCGCGGAACAACATATTGAGAGCATCTGAGTCCGCCATGGCGCTTGGTTGTTCTCCGGCGATCCGCTCCAAACGTACGATCTCTTGGTCGATGAATTCGCTGATCGCCGGGATTTGGGGACCATGGTCCAATTCGGCCCCGCTTTTTTTCTCTTCAAGCAATTCATCGATCGCGCGCCGGAGTTCTGGAGTCGATACGGTTGCGTCGAGCAGGCGCGCGAACTCGATCGGCACCGCACCCAACTCCTGCTCGATCCAGCGCATCGCCAGAAGTGGCCGCAGGACGTAGAAGTATTTCTTGCGCCAGACATTTTCCCCGCGCAGGTACTCGCGCACGTTTCCTTTCGCCATGTGAAGATAATGAAAGAAGCTGGCTTTGGGCGAATAGAATGTGGGCAGTAGCGCGCGCAACCTGCCGGCAAGGGAAAACCGCTCGCGATACACAATGGGCGACTGCAGCCCAGAAGCGGTGGATTGGATTTCTGAAAAAGTTTCAAGGCCTTACGGATGTCCCAGCCGCTAAGATCGATCTCATGGACAATCGGCTGCTCGATGACGTCGCGCCTCGCCTCCAAATCTATCGATAAATACCATTCCCGGGGATGAACATAGATGAACCGTACATCGTAGTCGCTGTCTTTAGATTCAAACCCCCAGGCGCGGCTGCCCGACTCGACGGCCAGGCAGACCGCGACGTTTTCCTTTTGCTCCACTGAGGAAAGCTCCGCTTCGATGTCGGCGGTGATGAGTGTGCTCATGTTTGTAAAGATCGGCCGGCTCGGGTTATTTCGCGAGATTATATTCCAGAGCTGGTTAACACTTCAAATAATAGCAGCGATAGTCAACCCGGTTGACAGCCCCGCGCCCCCTTAGCTACGCTGCCGAAAATGATCCGCCGCTTTCCGCTGCGCTTGGTACCTTCGGCAGTTCCGCTCCTCCTTTGCACCCTCATCTATACGGCCGGCGGGCACGCGGCGGACGCGGACCCTTGGAATGTTTATATCGTCGGATTGAAATACTTTCAGCAAGGGCGCTACGCGGAAGCCGAAGAGCGTTACATCCACGCGATCAAGATGGCCGAAAATGTTTCGCCGCCAGATTCGCGTCGCGCGCTGATGTACACCAGCCTGGGCGAAATTTATCGCCTGCAAGGAAAGTTCGAGAAAGCCGAGCCGCTGTTGAAGCAGGGCATCGCGGTCGGCGAAAAAGAGCTCGCCGCGGCGCCAAACATCGCTGCAGCGGGGTTCAACAATCTCGGCCTCGTTTACCAGCAGACTGGCCGCTACGACGAAGCCGAGCGGGCGTTAAGACGCGCCCTCGCGCTGCTGGAACAGGGCGGCTCGAAGGACATCCTCCTCGCTCGCGCGCTGCACAATCTCGGGCAATTATATTTTTTGGAGAACAAGATCGAGGTCGCGGAAGAATTTTATGTCCGGGCGATGAAGCTCAAAGAGGAGCTGGTCGGCCTTGATGATCCGAATATTGCGATGACACTCAAAGGGCTCGCCGCAGTGGCCGCGGCGAAAAAAAATTATGCCAATGCGGAAATCTTCTATCAAAAGGCGCTGGCGATCCGCGAGAAAGCGCTGGGCGCCGAGCATCCGGAGACAGACGAGAGCCTGCACGACCTCGCGGCTTTTTACAGACAGCGCGGCCGCTACGCCGATTCGCGGATGTACTATTCGCGTAGCGTCAACGTAGAAATGAAGCGGCTCGGTGCCGACGATCCGAAGCTGCTCGCGACGATCGGCAACCTGGCACTCGTCTGCCAAGACGCCGGCGACTGGGAAAACGCCGAGCGTCTTTACAAACTTGTGCTCGCGGCGCGCGAGCGCACCGTCGGGCCGAACCATCCCTCGACGGCGACTGCGCTCAACAATCTCGGTTACTTTTACTATGGCCGAAAGCATTACGAGGTCGCCGAGAGTTATTATCAGCGTGCGCTGAAGATTCAGGAAGGGACGTCCGCCGGTACTGCAGACGCGGCCCTGACGCTATCGAATCTCGGCGCTCTTTATGTATCGCGCGGCGAATACGCTCGCGCCGTGCCGGTTTTGCAGCAATCGCTCGCGGTCTTGAGAAAAATTCGCAGCCCAGGCGACATCGATGCGGCCGCTGTTCTCAACAATCTTGGCACCGCCTATCGAGGCCTAAGAAACTTCGCGGAGGCGGAGAAGTCACTGCGTCAATCACTCACCGTTCGGGAGAAGGAGCTCGGCCGCGATCACCCCGACGTCGCAACGTGCCTCACAAATCTGGGCGAGCTATACCAAGAGGAGGGCAAACCGCGGGAAGCCGAGACGCTTTACCTCGAAGCGATCCAAATTCTGGAGAAGGCGGTAGGCAAGGAACATCCTGTCCTTGTCGATCCGCTGGAAAATTATTTCACGCTTTTGCGTGAAACAGGTCGCGAGGCCGAGGCCGAATCTTTGAAGCTTCGGGCCGAAGCTCTGCGGCGAAAATACGGTCTTCCCGTCGTCGACTACGATTCCGTCAAAAAACCGCGGTAACTCTTCGCCATGGTCAATATTCGGTTGACATCCTCGCCGCGCCTTCGCTACGCTCGGCCGGTGACAAGCTGGTATTATAAAAGGAGCCGGTGAGCTCATGGCGCGGCATTCGGTGATACACGCGGCGCGCGGCAGGATCCAGCACGTCCGGACCTTCAACGACAAGCTGCTTTACGGCGATCTCGAGTCGATGCCGGCGCTCAAGCGCGGCCTCTACCGACAGGTCCGTATTCTCTACCGCGCGATTCTCGGCTTCAACGACAACCGCTGCCCGCTGCTCGCCTCGGCGCTCACCTATACGACGCTGCTCTCGCTCGTGCCGCTGCTGGCCCTCATGTTCGCCATGCTCAAGGGCTTCGGCGTCCAGAACCGCATCGAGCCGATCCTGATCGAAAAGCTCTCCGCCGGCTCGGAGCAGCTCGTCAAACAGATCATCGGTTATATCGACAAGACCAACGTCAAGGCGCTCGGCGCCGTAGGACTGGCGAGCTTGCTCGTCACAGCCATTTCGGTCGTCGGCAATATCGAGTTCGCGCTCAACCGGATCTGGGGCGTGCAGCGGACGCGGAATATCGGGCGAAAGTTTTCCGACTATTTGAGCGTTCTTCTCACCTGCCCTATTCTCTTCGTCGCCGCGCTCGGCCTCACGAGCTCGGTCCAGAACGTCTCGGTCGTGCAGCAGATTCTCGAACTGCCGGGAATGGGATATCTCGTGCTCGCGATCGCGGCGATCACGCCTTATATTCTCATGTGGATCGCGCTCACGTTCCTTTATGATTACTTGCCGAATACGCGCGTGAAGCTCGCCTCGGCGGTTTACGGCGGCATCATCGCGGGCACGCTCTGGCAGGTGGCGCAATGGGGCTACGTCCACTTTCAGGTCGGCGTCGCGCGCGCCAACGCGATCTACGGCGCGTTCGCGCAGCTGCCGATCTTCCTCGTCTGGCTCTATATGGGCTGGAACGTGGTCCTTTTCGGCGCCGTCTTGTCGTTCGCGCATCAGAACATCCGCACCACGGGCAAGGACCCGAACGTGGCCGACGCGCCGTACGCGTTTCGCGAGGAGCTGGGGCTCAAGCTCCTATGGCTCATCGGCAGGCACTTCGTCGACGGCGAACCGCGCTACAGCGCCGAGACGCTCGGTCGCGAGCTGGCCGTGTCGGTGAAGATCATAGGCGATATTCTCGAGCACCACTGCAAGGCGGGATTTCTCATCGCCGCCACCGGCGACGAAATGGAGCCACTTTACATGCTCGCGCGGCCGCCGGAGAAGATTTCCGTCAATGAGGTCATCGATGCGCTCCGCCTCTACGGGGGCGAGGCGGTGCCGTCGCGGCGCGTCGAGGGCGAGGAGCCGCTCTACGCCGCGCTGGATCGCGCAATCGACTCGCGGCGTGAAGCGCTCGCGCGCACGACGCTCGGCGATCTGCTGCCGCACACCGCATAAGTGATGCTTCAACCGCGCCGCACGCTCGGACTCGCGCGCCTGGTCGCGCTCACCTTCTTCTGCGTCGCCGGCGGCGCCTACGGTTTCGAGGACGCGGTCGGCGCCGCCGGGCCGGCGGTCGCGCTCGTGGCGCTCATCCTCGTGCCCTGGCTCTGGAGTTTTCCGACGGCGCTCATGACCGCCGAGCTTTCCGCCGCGATGCCCGAGGACGGCGGCTATGTTGTCTGGGTCACGCGCGCGTTCGGCCGCTTCTGGGGATTCCAGGAGGGTTGGTGGAGCTGGCTCTGCAGCTTCGCCGACAATGCGCTTTATCCGGTGATGTTCGTCGATTACCTCTCATACCTCCGCGGCGACATCGCGCCGTCCGAGCGTTGGGCGATCGGCGCCGCGCTCGTCGCCGTCACGACCTGGCTCAATATCCGCGGCACGCGGCTGGTCGGCGCGAGCCTCGTCGTCTTCACCGTCGTCGTCCTCGCCCCATTCGCCGCCATGGTCGCGCTGGGCGCGCCGCACGTCGATATGAGCGCGTGGCTGGCCGGTGGCGGCAAAGGCGACTGGGCGCTGCTCCTGAGCGTCGTCTTGTGGAATACCTCGGGCTGGGACAACGCCGGGACACTGGCCGGCGAAGTGGAAAAGCCGGGACGAAATTATCCCGCGGCGATGGCCGCGGCCGTCGTGCTCGTCACCATCGCCTACCTTTTGCCGGTCGCCGTCGGCGTCGGTGTCGACAGCAATTGGCAGTCCTGGGAGGAAGGCTATTTTCCGAAAGTCGCGGCGGCGATCGGCGGTCCGTGGCTCGGCGCCGCGCTCGCAGCCGCCGCGCTTGTGAGTGCGGCGGGGCTGCTTAGCGCGCTGCTCTGCACCTCGTCGCGCGTCCCTTACGCGATGGCGGAGCGCGGCATGCTGCCCGCGCCCCTCGAACGGCTCCATCCGCGCTATGCGACTCCGTGGGTTTCCATCGTCGTCAACGCGCTCGGCGTCGCGCTGCTCATCCCCTTCTCTTTCCAGGATCTCGTGCAGGTCGACATGTTCTTGTATGCGCTGGCGCTGATCCTGGAATTTGCGGCGCTCGTGTGGCTTAGGCTGAAAGCGCCGGAGATGCCGCGCCCCTATCGCGTTCCCGGCGGTACGGCGGGCGCAATCGCGCTGTCGGTCCCGCCCGTGATTTTATGCGTTGTCAGCATGGCGTTGGCGGATCTGCCGACGATTCTCGTCAGCATCGCAGGCATCGTTCTAGGTTTGATCGTCTTTCCGCTCGCGCGCCGCGGCCGCGCCGCCGACGTTGTGGAAGGCCGTTGACAGCGTTTTCACCGGGAGAGTAGTATCCTGCCGCCGAGAATGCTTCATTCAACTCAGCAAGCACATGCGCAGCCGCCAAAATTCCGTTCGTGGAAGACCGGCGCCTGCTTCGCGATCTTCGTCGCCGCAATAACGCTTGGTATCTACCACGCTTTCACACCGGCCACCGCGACGGCTCAAAGATTGTGCGAGAACAGCGACTCATCGGTCGCGAACATCAGCCCCTGCACAGGTCCCACAGGGACGACGATCAACATCAATCTGCAGCGGACGCTTAAATCACCGCCGGCAGCGCTGATATTCAAGCGCGCCGTCGCCGGCGGCGTACCGGCGCAAGTGCGCGTTGGCGTCTCGGGTCTCAGCGCCGCCGCGCCGGCCGAGCTCTGCACCGGCGGCAGCGGCCGCTGGGAAGTCTGGCTCGTCGACGCTGCTGGCGCGTCGCAAGGCTTCATCGGCGCGTTCTGGCCGGACTGCAGCGCCGCGAGTTCCGGCAGCAGCGGCGCAGGTGGCACGGGACCGACGCCGGGCGGAGGAAGCGGAGCATCGCAGAGGCTTTGCGAGAACAGCGACGCAGCCGTCGCCTCGATCAGTCCCTGCACCGGCCCTACTGGCACTAAAATCACCGTGACGCTGCGCCGCAAACTGGCGTCGCCGCCGAAGACGCTGCTCTTCAAGCGCGTTCTCGCCAGCGGAGTTCCGGCGCAGGTCAGGGCGGATATCTCCTCCGGGCTGACCGCGACGACGACGGCGCAGATCTGCGCCGAGGGCGGCGGCAAGTGGGAAGTCTGGCTCGTCGACGCCGCCGGCGCGTCGCAGGGGCTCATCGGGGTTTTTTGGCCGGCATGCGGCTCGATGGACCGGTGTCTGCTGGGCTCGTGGTTAGCGACTTCTGTAACGCCTTTGAACAAGTCGGCGAGCGGCGCGACCGGCGGCGCCGGCTACCGCGTGACTTTCACCGCTGACGGCGGCGAGAGCATCGATTATTCCACCACCGCGCCGCTCGTGTTTCCGGACAGCACGCCCGCGAATCCCGACACGTTCACATACAGGGGCAACGCTTCCGCGCATATCTCGACGGCGAACGGCGTGGCGAAGATCGAAACGCTCGATCAACAAGCGGCCGTAGTCCACCTCGCTTCCGCCGGGAGGAAGTTCGTTCAGAAGATCCCCGGCCTGGGTCCGGGCGGCTTGGGAAGCACGGCAAACAACAACGCTTATACGTGCGCGGGCGACACTCTCGAGTACAGAGCTTCGGACGCTGTCGACAAACATCCGACGTTCTACGTCAAGCTCAAGCGTCAGAAGCATTAATGTAAAGGAGTCAACGGAACATGTGCGAATGCAACCGATTCTTTGCCACGATGAAAATTATAAACACGGCGATAATCGTGTTGGCCGTGTCCGTTTCCTTTCTTGGGGTGCTTCCCGCCGCAAGCCAGGAGATCAAGGACCATCCAATGATATCGAGGTACCCCGGCTCCAACTTCTCCTACCTCAATAAGCCGAGCGTGAAAGAGTTCGACGAGATCACCCTTCCGACGGGACCGCACGAAAAGGGCAAGTTCACGAAGACGGATCGCTTCGAGGGAAAGATCTGGCGACTCGTTTACGATAATCCCAAGAATCGATCGACGCTCGAAATCTACCGCAATTACCAGCAGGCGCTCACGAAGGCCGGGTTCCAGACGCTCTTTGCGTGCAGCGCCGACGAATGCGGCGACGCGGGCAACGCGAAGACCGACGAGCTGGGCTTCTGGTGCGTCACCAACAAGATTCAGTGCCCCGAGCCGATGCGATACATCGTCGCAAAACTCGCCCGCGCCAACGGCGATGTTGTCGCCGCGGTCAAAGTACGCACCGAGGACACCTATCTCATCGTCGTCGAGAGCAAGCCGATGCAAACGGGCATGGTGACGATCGGCGCGAAAGAAATGGCGGCGGACATCAGCAAGACGGGCCATGTTTCGATCTACGGCATCTACTTCGACACCGACAAGTCGGTGATCAAGCCGGAATCGAAGCAATCGATCGCCGAGATCGCCAAGCTCCTCCGCGAGCAGCCCTCGCTCCGGCTTCACGTAGTCGGCCACACCGACAATGTCGGCGTTCTCGGCCACAACATGACGCTCTCCAAACAGCGCGCAGAGGCCGTGGTGAGCGCGCTGGTGAACGAGCATAAAATCGCCGCCGCGCGCCTGATCGCCAATGGCGTCGGGCCGCTCGCGCCTGTCGCGTCGAACGCCGCCGAAGAGGGCCGGTCGAAAAACCGTCGGGTCGAGCTTGTGGCACAGTAACGTCTCCCCTGATATGGGAGAGGAGGACAGGAGGCCAACATGCGACGGCTCTTTTCCACCGCGCTACTGTCGATCGGACTATTCGCCGCTCCGGCCTACGCCGCGCAGATCACGCTCATCTGGACGAGCGAGACCGGCACGTTCGCGCCGATCTGGGTCACAAAGGAGGCGCGGATCTTCGAAAAGTACGGCAACCAGGTGCAGCTCGTTTTCATCCAGGGCGCGGCCGCGGCCGCCGCCGCGGTGATCTCGAACGATGCGCAGATCGGCTCCTTCTCGCCGCAGGTCGTCCTCACGAGCGCCATGCAGGGCCTCGATCTCGTTATGATCGGGCGGCTCGGCAACTCGATGGACAACCGGATCTTCGGCCGCAAAGGCATCACCGACATCAAGCAGGTGAAGTCGCTCGCGATCAGCCGCTTCGCCAGCAACGCGGATTTCGCCGGCCGCTTCCTGGTCGAGCGCGCCGGACTCAAGCCCGACACCGACATCGCTTTTCTCCAGTTCGGCAACCAGTCTAACCGCATCGCGGCGATCGAGACCGGCCGCGCCGACGCGGCGATCGTGACGCCGCCGATCACGCTCCAGGCGCGCAAGATGGGCTTTCCGCTGCTGATCGACAGCTCCAAGCTCAACATCCCCTATTCGAGCCTGTTTTTCTCCATGCGGAAATCCTATCTCGCGCAGCACCGCGAAGACATGAAAAACGTCATGAAGGCGATCATCGAAGGCGTGCACTACTTCAAGGCGCACAAGGATTTCAGCTTCAAGGTAATCGCTAAAAACATGCACCTCTCCGACCCCGAGGTGGTCGAGGAGACCTTCCGCGAATACGAGTTTCCGCTAAAGCCGTATCCCTCAAAGGAATACTACGCGCTGCCGATTCAGGAAGTCGGTCGCAAAGACCCGCGTATTTTGAAAGAAAATCCCGACCGCTTCGCGGACATGAGCCTGATCAAAGAATTGGACGACAGCGGCTTTATCGACAAGCTGACGAAAGAATACAAAGTGAAGTAAAGACTGAGCGATGGAAGATAGAATTCAGAAGCCGGGAGGCAGAAGTCAAATCGTTCCGGAGCTTCTGGATTCTGACTCCTGACACCTGAATTCATATCGTTAAGGAGATCCTATGGCAGGCGATGCAATCTTAATCACCGGCGGCAGCGGACTCGTCGGCGCGAACGCGGCGCGCATGCTGCTCGACCGCGGCGAGCACCCGGTGCTGTTCGACGTAGCGCTGAACGAGCGCCTGTTGCGCGCGGTCGGCGTCGACCCCGCGGAGATTATCGCCGTGCGCGGCGATGTCGGCGATCTGCCGGGCATCATCTCGGCGCTGCGCGAGCATAAAATCGGTCGCGTGCTCCATCTCGCGGCGTTTCTCGGCGAGGAGGTGCAGCGCCGGCCGTACGGCGGCGTGCAATTGAATCTCATGGGCACCGTCAACGTCCTAGAAGCCGCGCGCCTCGAAGGCGTCAAGCGCGTCGTGCTGTCGAGCTCGAGCACCGTCTTTCACGCCGAGATCGGCGAGGGCGGGCCGAAAAAGATCGACGAGACGATCCCGCTGAATCCGCTGTCGATCTACGCCGCGACGAAAGCCTCCTCGGAATTCCTCGGCCGCGCCTACGCGAAGCGCTTCGGCTTCGAGTTCATCACCGTGCGCTTCGCGGCGCTGTATGGGCCCTCGCCCGCCGGCCTCAAGGCGACGCGCGAGCAGGCGATCCAGCAGATGGTGCGCGCGGCGATCAAAGGCGAGGCGGCAAAGATCAACTGGCCCTACGGCCCGGCACAATTGCTCTACGGCAAGGACGCGGCCAAAGGCGCGGTGCTTGCCGTGGTGAAAGACAATCTCAAAGAAAATATCTTTCATATCGGCACCGGCCAGACGTCGACCGGCGACGATATCCTGACGGCGTTAAAGCGCCACTTTCCCGGAGCGGACATCACGCTCACGCGCGGCGCGCGCCCGATGCCATATCCCGAGGAGCGCATCCCGAGCGATCTGTCGCGGGCGAAAGAAAAGCTGGGATATGAGCCGGATTATCTCATAGATAAAGCGCTCGGCGACTACGCCGAGACGCTGAAGAAGATCGAAGGACTTTAAACTATTTTAGATTTTCGATTTTAGATTTTAGATTCGAAGCGGTCCGAATCGAAAGATGATAACTCCGAATCAATCGAAAATGGGCAATCTAAAATCTCAAATTGTATGGCGACTTCCCGCGGCGCGACTCTAACGGCACCCGAGAAATTGGAGCTCCGCGAATATCCCATTCCGGATATTCCGCCGGACGGCGGCCTGCTCGCCGTCGAGCGCGCCGGCATCTGCGGCACCGACGTCAAATATTTTCACGGCCGGCTCGATCTGCCGCTGCCTATTATACTCGGCCATGAAATTCTTGGCCACGTCGTCAAGCTCGGCCGCAAAGCAGCGGACATCCACGGGCTTAATGAAGGCGATCGGGTTATCTTGAAGGGCGCGCGCGGCTGCGGCCGCTGCGCCGACTGCCGGCGCGGCGCCGACCGCTTCTGCAAGAAGCGCACGAGCTACGGCGGACGCACCAGCTCGGCGAATCCGCCCCATCTCTTCGGCGGCTTCGCCGACTACGTCTATCTCGCGCCCGACGCGCTCGCGACCAAAGTCAGCAACGAGCTTCCCGCCGAGGCGGCGGTGCTCGTCGGCGCGGTGATGGCGAACGGCTATCAATGGGCGCTCCGCCACGGCGGCGTAAAGATGGGCGATTACGTGCTGATCCAAGGGCCCGGCCAGCAGGGGCTATCGTGCGCGTTCGCCGCCAAACAGGCGGGCGCCGCGCGCGTCTTCGTTACCGGAATCGGGCGGGACGCGCCGCGCCTCGCGCTCGCGCGCCGCTTCGGCGCCGATCGGACGATCGATGTCGAGAAAGAAAACGTCTTCGATGTCGTGCGCGAGGAGACCGGCGGCGCGATGGCCGACGTCGTCGTCGACGTCTCGGGCAGCCCGAAGGCGATCCCCGTCTCAATCGACTGCGCGCGCCGCCAGGCGACGGTCGTGTTGGCCGGGCTTACGGGCGATCAGACGCTGACGCCGATACCGATCGACAAGATCGTCTGGAAAGAAGTGCGCGTTCAAGGCGCCTTCACCGCCGACAACGATGCCGTCGAGGCGACGATGCGGCTCCTCGAAGCGAGCAAGTTTCCGGTCCAGGAAATGGTGAGCCACGTTTTTCCGCTCGAAGAGATCGAACGCGCGATCCGCGCCGTCGGCGGCGAGTTCCCCGAGCTCTATCCCACCAAGGCGCTGATCCGGCCATAAACCTCGTCTTGACACGCCTTATTGACGCAAACTAGATTGAATCGACATCCCTGAAAGGGGGAACGAACATGGAGTCCCATCCGGTTATCGACGCCGACGCTCATGTAGTGGAATCCGCCCGCACCTGGGAGTACATGGATGCTTCCGATAAGCAGTTCCGGCCGATTCCGCTGGAGACGCCGGAGGAAGCCGGCGTCAAGCTGCAATACTGGCTGATCGACGGCAAGGTGCGCGGATTCCGTTTCCCCGCGTTTTCCGAGGATGCGCTCAAGAAGCGCATGGATCTGGCCGGGCGTAAGTTTGCCGACGACCAAGAGGTGCGCGAATTAGGCAACGTCGGTCTCCGCCTCGATCACATGGATCGCAGCGGCGTCGACGTGCAAGTGCTGCACAACACGATGTTCATCGAGCCGGCGACGGACCGTCCCGAGGTCGAAGTGGCGCTGTGCAAAAGCTACAACCGCTGGCTCGCCGACATCTGGCGCCAGGGCAAAGGGCGGCTCCGCTGGTCGTGCATGGCGCCGACGCTCGCGATGAGCGACGCGCTCGATCAAATCCGCTTCGGCAAGGCGAACGGCGCCGTCGCCGTGCTTTTGCGGCCGATCGAGGGCAACCGCCTGCTCGTCGATCCTTATTTCTATCCGATCTACGACGAGGCGAGCCGCCTCGACATGGCGATCGCGATCCACATCTCGAACGGCAACTCGTGGATGGTCGACATGGTCAAACATCCGGTCGCGACCGCAGCCGCGTTCCACAAATTTCGGATCCCGACCGTCGCCTGCTTCAGCGATTTCCTGCTCAGCGACGTGCTGGTGAATTTCCCCAAGCTTCGCATCGGCTTCATCGAGGCGAGCGCGCAGTGGGTGCCGTGGGTCGTGCACGAGGCGAAGAACCGTTTCAGAGCGCTCGGCAGAAAATGGCCGGAGCGCGGCATCAGCGAATACCGCATGTTCATCACGTGCGAGAACTCCGACGACATTCCGTACATCGTCGATCAGGCGGGCGAAGACTGCCTCGTCATCGGCACCGACTACGGCCACACCGATACCTCGAGCGACGTCGACGCGATCAAGACCTTCAAGGCGCGCGACGACGTCGCGCCCGCGATCAAGCAGAAGATCCTAAGCGACAACGCCCGCGCGCTGTACGGTTTATAACATGCAGCCGAATTATCCGATCATCGACGCCGACGGCCACGTGCTCGAAAAAGATTACGAGCTCGCGGATTTTCTCGAGGGCCGCTACCGCGAGATGAAGCGCAACGAGACTTATGGCTTCTTCCCTTCGCTCGACGGCTGGCACCGGGGCTTTTCCGCGAAGGGCAAAGAGACCGACGTGCCGGCGTCGCGCTGGCTCGGATTTCTCGACGAGCTCGGCGTCGACACGACCGTGCTCTACCCGACCGGCGGCCTCGCGCTCGGATTGATCCAGGACCACAACTGGGCCTGCGGCGTCGCTCGCGCGTACAACAACTGGGTCGCGGCGCGCTACACGGGCGAGAGCGCGCGGCTGAAAGCGGTCGCGCTGCTCCCGGTGCAGGTGCCGCAGGAAGCGGCAAAGGAGCTGGAGCGCGCGAAGGATTTGGGACTCGTCGGGGGCCTCCTGCCGGCCGTCACCGTTCTCCACAAAGGCTACGGCCACCAGGATTTCGATCCGATCTATCGAGCCGCGGAGCGCCTCGACATGCCGCTCGCGGTCCACGGCGCGCCGAGCCGCGGCATGGGCTTCGACTTCTTCGACAAGTTTATCCAGGTCCATACGCTGGAGCATCCCTTCGCGATCCTGATCCAGTTCACGCACATGATTTACGAAGGGGTCTTCGAGAAGTTCCCCAAATTACGCGTCGCGTATCTCGAAGCCGGCTCGGGGTGGCTGCCGTACATGATGGACCGGATGGACGAGGAATACGAAAAGCCGCACAAGGCCGGCGCGCCGGCGCTCAAGAAAAAACCGAGCGAGTACATCCGCTCGGGCCAGGTCTGGGCCACCTGCGAGGTCGAGGAGCGCGCCCTGATCCAGGTGCTGCGGCAGTTCAACCCACGCTGCCTCATGTGGCCGTCGGACTATCCGCACGAGCGGCTGCCCGACATGTTCAAGCACGATATCCCCGAGTTTCTCGCGCGCGAGGATCTTTCCGACGCCGAGAAAAAGATGATCCTCCACGACAACCCGAAAAATTTCTACCGTCTGGAACTTTAGCCGAAAGAATGCTTCGACAAGCTCAGCATGAACGGAGCCGGTTGAGTTTCCGTTCGCCCTGAGCCTGTCGAAGGGCTCCGATAGGAGAACCTTCTATGCGTCTCAAAGACAAGGTCGCGATCGTCACCGGCGGCGGGATCGGCATCGGCCGCGCCTACTGTCTCGCGCTCGCGCGCGAGGGCGCGAAAGTCGTCGCCGCCGACATTCAACATGTCGAGGCGGGAAGAGTCGCGGAAGAAATCAGACAGAACGGCGGCGACGCGATCGCCGTCGCCGTCGACGTGACCTCACCCGAGAAGACGCGCGTGATGGCCGACGCGGCGCTCGCGCGCTACGGCCGAATCGACATCCTCGTCAACAACGCCGCGCTGTATTCGGCGATCAAGAAAAAACCGTTCATGGAGATCGACGAGGAGGAGTGGGACCGCGTCATGGCGGTGAACGTGAAAGGCCTCTTCCTCTGCATGCAGGCGGTCTACCCGGCGATGAAGCGCCAGGGCAAAGGCAAGATCATCAACATCTCATCCGGTACGGCGCTCGGCGGCACGCCCTTCTATCTCCACTACGTGACCTCGAAGGCCGGCGTCATCGGCTTCACGCGCGCGCTCGCGCGCGAGCTCGGCGGCGACAACATCTGCGTCAACGCGATCACGCCGGGGCTCACGATCTCGAGCCCGCAGCAGGAAGGCACGCTCACGCCCGAGCAGATGGCCGACCGGCGGAAGAAGCGCTCCTTCCAGCGCGACCAGAAGCCCGACGACCTGGTCGGCACCGTCGTTTTTCTCGCCTCGGACGACAGCGACTTCATCACCGGACAGACGATCAACGTAGACGGCGGCGCGAATATGTACTGATTCGGCTTGCTGTCGAACGCTCAGACTATCAATCGTAAACCATGCTGGTGAAGGTGACGGCGGAGGCGGTTTCCTGCGTGAAGGCCTGATCGTACTTCAGGAGCCTGCCTTGCTGCCCGCGCATCAGATAGGCGAGCGAATAGAGCGGCGAGAAGCCGCAGATGCGGCGGCGGTCCTGATCTTTGGCGATCTCGTGAAAAAATCCTTCGGTATCGGCGGCGGCGAGCTTCTCGATCAACGTCCGGTCTTCCGCTTCCACCCACCGGAGAAATTCCGGGGTGATCGGATCGCGGTCGCCGAACTGCGCGCCGACGTGCGCCAGATCGACGCCGGCCACGAAGCACACGCGGCGGGTCTCCTGCGCGGAGAGATCGGCCAGCGCTTTAAGAAAGTCGCCGATACGCCGGTCCTTTTCCGGCAGCACGCCGCTCCGGAGGTTCATATGAAACGACGTAACGAGGATCGGGACGATTTTAAAGGGCCTGTTTTCGCCGGTCAGCCGCGCGCGCTCGGCGGCGGCGTATTTGAGATAGACGGCCTGAAACTCGAGCGAGTGCTCGGTGCGGTGTAAATATTCGTCGGCGAACAGATCGCCGCTGTAAGCCTGCTGTAGCCGCTGGACGAAGTCTTTATCGGTTTCCACGTTTCCCAGCGGCGTCGCAAAGTCTTTCATCGTCGCGACGAACGGGCTCTCGCCGGCGCAATGCGACGTGCCGAGAAGAATGTAGAGATCGGCGCCCGGCTTCTCGATCAGCTCTCTATACGCCCACGCGTAGCACGGCCCGCCGCGGTGAAAGTCGATGTGCGGCGCGACCAGAGCGCGCGGCGTCGACCGCGCGCCGTCCGGCTGCGCGGCGCCGGGGCCGTTCGCGGCGGTGAAGTGGCCGAGCAGCTGGGCGCTCAGCTTGTCCGGCTCCGCGCTGTAGACGCCGCCGACGTGCGCCGCCGCGCGGATCGACTGGCGTCGAAACTCGTCGACAATCTCCTTCTCGCGGTCGAGAAAGCGCTGATTGTAGAGAAAGTAGTTCCGGTCCAGCAGCTCGATCATCTTGTTCAGCTCGTCGGTCGGAAGCGCCTGACCGGTTCTCTTCGCGTACGCTTCCTGAATATCGGCAAGCGAATGCCGGCCGTCGAAATGCGCCAGGACGAAATAGCCGATCGGCGTGACGACGAGCGTCTCGGCGAAATGCGCGGGGTCTCTCAGGTAAATAAGCGTCTTCCCGTCCTGCTTGACGGGAAACGCCTCGACGGGCCGGAGCAAAGGATGTTCTTCCATAATTTGTAGATGCCGTGGTTTTGGATGTGGTGTCAAGCGGACGGCGCTTGACAAGCGAAAGAGTTTTACAGTATCGATCAGCCGCAGTTAAATTCCTATATTTATCGCTGACACCACTAACCTCCATGCTGCGTTAACTTTCTTCGATGGAGTCGACGTTACCACAGACTTCTCTTCGTGCTGCCAAAGTTACCGCTCTTCATTGTACCGTCACGGCGGCGGTCTACGGCGCCTTACACATCGAACCGTCGGCCTTGATGGTCTTATTTTTCTGGCTCGGACCTCTGCTGGCGGTGATTCTGTGGATACAGAACGATGCCAAAAAGAATTCCTTCGGAAGCGTGCTGGATTTGGGTTTCCTCGTCTATATCACTTGGCCGATTACGATACCCTGGTATGTATTCAAGACCCGCGGCCGAGCCGGATGGCGCCTTCTGCTCGGCCTCTGCGTTTTGATTATCTCGGGAGATCTGGGCTGGATGATCGGCGCGTGGGGAATGTACGGCATTCGATTTGCTTTCGCATGGGGAATTTACGGTATTCGTTACGCGTTCTTATGGACAATCTACGAAATTCGCCACGTGTTGTGGTACCTCCACAAGCTCCACACACTATTCTTTCTCGCGGTCGTATCGCTGATGGCTTCAGCAGAGATTTCCTCCGCCGCCGAGCGCGTCGTGGTGCCGTGGCAACCGGGCAACGCGATGAGCTTTCAGTCGGGAACGCCCGAGGAGAAACGCGCGCGGGCGAAGGAAGGTTCGCTGCCGGTCACGATATTTCGCCCCGCGGGCCAGCGCCGTTTTCCGTTTATCGTCTTGCTGCACGGCTGCGGCGGCCTCAGCGCCGAAGCGATGTGGACGAAATGGGTACAGCCCTGGGCGGATCTCTTCTTGGGACAAGGAATCGGCGTTGCCGTCGTCGACAGCTTCGCCAATCGCCGCGTCGATCAGGTCTGCACGCGCGACGTCGCCACCTGGGCGGTACGCCGCGCCGACGACGCGTACAGCGCCCGCGCATGGCTGGCGGAGCAGAGCTACGTCGATGCGAAGCGCATCGCGGTCATGGGTATGTCGAACGGCGGCCGCACCGTGCTCGCCGCCTTGCGCGCGCCGCCGGATCATTCCGCGCCGTTTGTCGCAGGCGTAGCGCTCTATCCCGGCTGCCAGTCCGATATCGCGAATCATTTCTACGCGCCGCTGCTCGTGCTCACCGGCAAGGCCGACACCGCCGCGCCGGCGCGCTTCTGCGAGCAGATGAAATCCCGCCAAGCCGAGTCCGATACGATGCTGACGCTCGTCGTGTATCCGCGCGGCCCGCATACCTTCGACATGCCTCTTCCCGACCGCACCGTTCTGGGCATGCAGCTCGGCTACGACGCGGACGCCGACCGCGACGCGCGTAGGAGAGTCGTCGAATTTCTGAGGCAGCATGGCGTAATAGCAAGCGGCGCGCAGTAGAAGAGAAGATGAAGAATGGAAAAGGGCCAGCAGAACTATTACTACCACGCGCGGATGGGCTGGGGAGCATCACGGAGATTACAAACCAGTCCGGCACGGCCGTTCAGCGATACACTTACTCGTCGTTCGGCGAGATCGAGTCGCAGTTGGATGCGAACTTCGCACAGGTGTATTCGTTTACGTCGCGTGAATTTGAGAATGAAACCGGTACATATTTCTATAGAGCACGACAATATGATCCGACAATAGGCCGATTTATCCAGGAGGATCCAATCCGGTTTATAGGCGGTGTGAATTCTTACAGTTATCTCGCAAATAAACCTATTAATTTAGTAGATCCCTTGGGGCTCTTTGAAAGCCCTTGGTATTTGCGAGCGTATGTTCCTGGGCAAGTGCCGTTTGATAACTTTATGACTGCTTTGGAGAACGGCGACTATTATGGCACAGCCACTAATGCAGGATTGTTTGTTGCAGAGGACGCAATGTTTTTCGCCTTTGCCGCAGCCACTGAGATAGGACCTGTCACAAAACAGACTGTTACCTCGATGGACGAAGCCTTTGGTCTACCTTGTGGACCCTTCGGTACCTACGGGCCACTGTTTGGTCGAAACAGGTTTGGAATATTTAACCGCTCTGATATTATCAGAGTCGGTTGGAGCTGGTATGGGGAAGCAACAGGACCGAATATGGGAAGAAATATATTCAGAATTGCGATAGGTAGTGAACGCTCACCAGTCCATCTTCACGCTCCCCTGAATCCTTGGTGGTGGTTTTTAAATGAAACAAGAAACTACAGAGACCTTCACTACTATCATCGATTCAATGAGTAAATTATTAGTAGACAGAAAATGCTCTAAAGAGTTCACTTCCAGGCATGCATATTTTGATTCTGTTATAAGGTATGTGCCTAGTAATCCTCAGGCGTCGAGTATCGAATTAGCTGGGGTGGCAAATCGGCATGTTAGAATCTTTGCAGGGCGAGCAACCGCGATGGAATATAACATCAAACAGGAGGAATTCCCAGATGTTTTGGAAAGTGTGGTTGAAGTAGTACGAGCAATTATCGACGGGAGTTTTATTGAGACTGTATGGATTTCAGGTGATAAAGTAACCCGGTACTACTCGGAATTTAGGTTGCAAGGTAAAGTGATCACGTCCAGGGATTGTAACGTCTTTGCATATTTATTACTTAGGCCGAAAAAATATATTTACAACTACGCACCATGGTAAACAAACGTTCCGGTTTTGTGCCAGTTTCAGAGAACAATCAGTAGCTCTCAGTAGCAATCGCGATTTTATAACTGGTCAATTTTATTCGAGATCGATACTCGGTACACTTCCTGCCTTTCGTTTTGTGGGCTCGTGTCGGCGGTTCGATTTAAGTGTTAGTTAGATTTCAAGCAAAAACTCCTGCAAACGATAAGAGACTGCTACCATGCTGCTACCATAATATCCTGCGCTTTCTCTGAGTCATTTGAGGGGCGACTGGATTTGAATTACTTCGAAGGAAAAGGCTCCAAGCGGTAGAAGCCTTGGGAGTTCGGAAAATGATGGGTCAAAGGTCCGGATAAGGCGCGTTAGGTTCAACTGAAACGTCCGCTGTTACCGGTTGAAATCACGTCAATCCCGAACGGTTTCGGGTTAAGCCTTTGAACGGGGAAGCGAAGGCGGACACCCGCCGGCCCGTGTCGGCGCACACCGTTCCTGTGATGCGCGCCGGCGAGCAAAACAGCGGCCCGGGCGAAAGAACCGAAGATCAATAAAATCATTTCACTGCCGAGGCCGAAAATAATCGCCAAGGTTGGAGGGCCGATCGATGAGTCCGGTGCAACGTTGGCAATTTATGAAAAATCTCTCGATCCCGTAAAAATCACCAGCATGCTTGGAGTGCCGCCGACGCGGAGTTTCAAGCGCGGACATCGACACGGCCAGAAGTCACCGCCGACGCGTCATGGCGCATGGTTTCTTGAAATACGCGGCGAAGCTCCGGACGGCCCGGAAGTGCAGTTGAGAAAGCTACTCAAGAAATTGCCGGATTCGGCGAAGCTATGGAAAGAACTCGCTTTGGACTTCACATGTCGGGATGGAATAAAGGCTTCGGCTTTACAGACGACCTTGTCAACCGAATCGCAACGATGCGAGTCGAGCTGCAGTTCGATATTTACGCGTACGGTGCGGGAAAAGAGTAGCTACCCGATCCCCAGCTTCTCTCGCGCCTGCGCGCTGATGCGGCTCGGGTCCCACGGCGGGTCCCAGACGACATCGACGTTCGCCTCGTCCACGCCGTCGACGTTGTCGAGAATCTTCTGGCGCGCCTGGCCCGCAATCATGCCGCCCATGCCGCAGCCGGGCGCGGTCAGCGTCATCTTCACATTGACGGTGCTGCCCTCGATCTGCACGTCGTAGATGAGCCCCAGGTCGACGATGTTGACGGGAATCTCCGGGTCGTAGCACATGCTGAGCACTTCATAGATTTCTTCTTTGGTCGGCATGATTTACTCCTATCGATGCTCGCTCGCCTGGCGCTTACACTCGTCGCACGGGCAGAGCGAGCGCAAATATTGAAACGTATAGATGCCGGTCTCGTGGCCGTCGCCCCAGCGGAACATGATCGCATAATTCCCGACCGGCATGATGTCCGCGAGCTCGGCGTCGGGGACGTAGACGAACTTGATGTCGCCGCCGTGGCCCTGGCAGCCCGCGCAGGGGCAGAAGCCGCGCAGATAATCGAGCGCGTATTCGCCCACGTGGCCGTCGTCCCAGGTGATGCGGACGACGCGCCGGGCTTTGACGTGATTGATCTCGACGGGATATTGCGCGGCCACGGTCAGCTCGAAACGATCTTCAGCGCCTGCGCCTTGCGCGCCTGCTCGGAGACGACCGAGATGCGCCCGGCGAGCTTGGCGGCTACGTCCATGAAGATCTTGCTCACTTCGGAGTTCGGCTCCTGTACGAGGATCGGCACGCCTTTGTCGCCCCATTCGCGCAGCGCGGGCGTGATCGGAATCTCACCGAGAAACGGGATTTTGAAATTCTCAGCCGCGCGCTCGGCGCCGCCGCGCGAGAAGATCTCGTGCTTCTTGTTGCAGTTGTCGCAGATGAAATAGCTCATGTTCTCGACGATGCCGATGATCGGTACCATGACCTTGTCGAACATCGACTTCGCGCGGATCACGTCCGCGAGCGCGACCTGTTGTGGCGTGGCGACGAGCACCGCGCCGGTGACCTTGAGCTGCTGCGAAAACGTGATCTGCACGTCGCCGGTTCCCGGCGGCATATCAACGACAAGGTAATCAAGATCGCCCCACGCGACGTCAGCCATGAGCTGCTGCAGCGCCTTGCCGAGCATCGGGCCGCGCCAAATGACCGCCTGGTCCGGCTCGAGGAAAAATCCGATCGACATGACGGGGATTCCGTGCGCGACCGGCGGCTTGAGCTTGAAGCCGCCGTTGACCGCGATCTTCTCCGGGTTGTCTTTCACGCCCATGAGGATCGGCACCGACGGGCCGTAAATGTCCGCGTCGAGCAGGCCGACGGTCGCGCCGTGCTTCTTTAATGCCACCGCGAGGTTCGCCGCAACGGTCGATTTACCGACGCCGCCTTTGCCGGCGGCGATGAGCACGACGTTCTTCACGGTCGGCAGCAGGTCGACCTGCCCCGCGCCCGATTTGCTGCCGCGCACCTGCGCGCCGAAGGCGATCTCGAAATCGTTCACGCCGACCGCCGCCAGCGCCCGGCGACAATCCGTCTCGATCGTCTCGCGCAGCGGACACGCCGGCGTTGTCAGCTCGACCGTGAAACGGACTTTGCCGCTCGCCACGTCGAGATTTTTCACCATGCCGAGGCTCACGATGTCCCGATGAAGCTCGGGATCTTGGACTTTCCTGAGCGCGTCCAGCACGGTTTCTTGCGTAATCGGCGGCATTTTTATCCTTTCTTGCAGCTTAAACGATAATCATAGGCTTTGAAAGTCCACGATGTCAATCGAACTGATTTCGCGCACTCTGAGACGATTTTTGCGAGAAGCAAACTTGCCCGCCCTGCGCGCGTTTGGTAAAATCACCCGAGTTGCGTAACAAAGCGACGCATCGAAGGAGGTTCCATGAAGCGTTCTTTGACCGTTACGATCGCTCTCGCGCTGCTCGTCGCCGTTGCCGGCTGCTCACAGCCGTTGAGCACACGTGAGAAGGCGACCGGCATCGGAGCTCTTAGCGGCGCCGCGGCCGGAGGCATCATCGGCGCGACCGTCGGAGCGCCTGGGGTCGGCGCGGCCGTCGGCGGCGCGCTCGGAGCCGGGGCGGGCTTTTTGATCGGCGATCAAATGCAGCGTAACGAACAAGTCCAGGCCAATCAGCAGCGCCAGATCGACCGCAACCGCGCCGAGCAGGAGCGGCTGCGGCAGCAACAGCAGCAGCAACCGCCCCCGCCGCGCGAATACTAACGCGACAGCTTTTTAGCGCTGAACTTCGGCTCGGCGCCTGACAACAGGCGCCGAATATTCTCTCGATGGCGCCAGATAATATAGAGCGCCATCACGGCCGCGAGGGCGGCTACGGACGGCGGATAATCCATTAGCCAAACCGCCGCCGGCGCAGCGGCCGCCGCGATCATCGAAGCGAGCGATACGTAGCGGCTCGCGGCAAAGACGATCAAAAAGACGACGAGCAAGACAGCCGTGGCCTCCGGCGCGAGAGCGAGGAGACCGCCCAGAGCCGTCGCCACTCCCTTGCCTCCCTTAAATTTAAGAAACACCGGATAGAGATGGCCGAGAAACGCGCTCAGCGCGGCGAGCGCCATGATCTTGTCGTCGAAGCCCATCGAGCGCGCGGTATAGACGGGGATGATTGCCTTTGCCGCGTCGCCGATGAGCGTCAGCAATCCCAGCTTCTTTCCGGCGACGCGCGCGACGTTCGTCGCGCCGACGTTGCCGCTGCCCTCTTTACGGACGTCGACGCCGGAGAAATAACCGAGAATATAGCCGGTCGGCACGGAGCCGAGAAGGTAGGCGAACGCTACCAGGAAAATTTCGGAAATCACTTCAGCTCAACCGGCTGGCAGTAGTCGAGCGAAAGGCGCGCGGACGCTTTACTTCTTCTTGTAAAAGTCGGGATTCATCCGCGTGGTCGTGCCCGACTTCGCCAGCTCTTCCTCGAACATTTTGCGGATCGAGGGATCTTCGTCCCAGTACTCGATCTGGTTGCCGCCGGCTTTGACGTCCTTGTCGACCTTGGTGATGTCGCCGAACTGCTCGCCGAGGCTGTACTTGATGCCGCCGAGACGCGGCGGCAGATAGCGCGCCGGCGTCGCGCCGGTGTTGAAGTGCTGGTGCCACATCATCGGAGGCGGGGTGAAAACGCTGCCGTCCTGCCAATCGTAGCGCTTGATCGGCTCGCCCTGGCGCCAGAAGAGCGAAAAGCCCTTGCCCTTGATGATAATGACGTTGAAGCCGGGCCCGTGGCGGTGCGCTTTCTTGTAGGTGCCGATGGGAAATTCCGAGATGTGCGCGGCCATCGAGCCGCTTGCCATCTCAAGCATGACGTTGGTGCCGCCGCCGCCGCGCTCCTTCCACTCTTCCAATTTAAAGTTGCGCGCGTCGGCGATGAAATTGGTGTCCCAGATGCGGCCTGTGTGCGCCGTGCCCTTGCCGCTGAAATAATCCGGCTCGCCGTTGAAGCGGTCGGTGAAGTCGTAGGGGACGTTGAAGATGAAGTCGGCGTTATGGAAAAGGTTGAAGACGATCGGCATGCTGTTGACGGAGAAGAATCTCGCCGGTTCGCTGCCCTGGCCGTTGAAGTGCTGATGCCAGGCATTCAGCGGCAGCGCGAACAGGCTTCCCTCCTGCCATTCGAACGTCTGCTTCGCGCCTTTGTCGTTCCAGATCGTCGTCGCGCCGCGCCCTTTGAGAACGTAGATCATCTCTTCGTAAATCTGGCGCTGAGGCTTTAAATTTTTTCCCGCGGCAATCTCGCAGACATAAGCGCCCGTCGCGCCCTCGGCGCCTTCCATGTTAATGAACGCGCCCTCTCCCCCGATTCGGTCCCAATGCGCAACCGGCACTTTACGCAAATCCTGGACGAAAAAAGTCTTTATAATCGGGATTCCCTCGCCCTGCTGCCACTTGTCGTAGTAAGGAATATTGTCCATCACGTTTTCGGTCTGCGTCATCGGCTTGGCCATGAGAAGTAACCTCCGGTTCAGTCCTAGGGCTAATATAGCATAAGATTATCAAAATCAACCGAGTGCGCACGGAGAACTGTTTGACAACCTCGGCTAAACCCTACTAAATGGCAGCTAAATTTTTTAGTTTCGACTTTCGAGCCCGCTTGCGGAATGCGAAACTCGGAACTGTCTGCTAGGAGGTGCTCGTGGCCACATCGGTCGTCGCCCCCATGCTCGGGAAAGTTCTGAAGATTGAAAAAAACGTCGGCGAAAGCGTCGAGGAAGACGATGTCGTGGTGGTGCTTGAAGCGATGAAGATGGAGATTCCGGTCGTCGCTCCGGTGGGCGGCGTCGTCAAAGCGGTCATGGTGGCGCCTGGCCAGGCGGTCGAGGCCGAAGAAACGCTGGCCGAGATCGAATAAAACCGCGCGGTTAATACAAGGAGCATAAACATTGGACACTTGGACGTTCGGCTGGACCGTTGCCCTGATCGGCATGGGCGGCACGATGCTCGTGCTGTGGATTTTGAGCCTGCTCATCCTGCTGCTGAAAAAACTTTTTCCACAAAACGCCCAACCCGCGGAGCGAAGCTGAAACATGGAAGTCGCGCTTATCTCGGGCCTGCAAGGGCTTTTTCTCGGGCTGGTCGCGCTGACGCCCGGGCAGGCGTTGATGATTCTCGTCGGCTGCGGCCTGCTGTATCTCGGTATCCGCAAGGGCTACGAGCCGCTGCTGCTCGTGCCCATCGGCTTCGGCGCGATCCTGGTAAACATCCCGCTCGCCGACATGATGGGCAAAGACGGCTTTCTGCGCTTTTTCTACGACTTCGGCGTGCTCACGGAGATCTTTCCGCTGCTCATTTTCATCGGCATCGGCGCTATGACGGACTTCCAGCCGCTGCTGGAAAATCCCAAGATCATCCTGCTCGGCGCGGCCGGCCAGTTCGGGATTTTTCTCACTCTTCTGCTCGCGCTTGCGGTCGGCTTCGACAAGCTCGATGCAGTCGCCGTGGCGATCATCGGCGCGTGCGACGGACCGACCGCGATCTATGTCAGCTCGAAATTCGCACCGCACATGCTCGGCGCGGTCTCGGTCGCGGCCTATTCCTATATGTCGCTGGTTCCGCTCATCCAGCCGCCGATCATGCGCGCGCTCACGACCGATAAAGAGCGCAAGATCGTCATGGGCGTGGCAAAGCGCCCGGTCTCAAAGACGACCAAGATTCTCTTTCCCATCGTGGTGACGATCTTCGCCTCAATCCTCGCGCCCAAAGGCGCGCCGCTCATCGGCACCGTCATGCTCGGCAATCTCATGCGCGAGAGCGGCGTGGTCGAGCGCTTGAAGAGCGCCGCCGAGAACGAGATTGCGAATATCGTCACGCTGCTGCTCGGGCTTTCGATCGGCGCGACGATGGAAGCCGCCAATTTCCTCCGTGCGCAGACGCTGCTCGTGCTCGCCCTCGGCTTTATCGCGATCGGCCTCGACACCGCCGTCGGCCTCCTATTCGGAAAAGCGATGTGCCTGCTGACCGGCGGCAAGATCAATCCGCTCATCGGCGCCGCGGGCATTTCGGCGTTTCCGATGTCGGCCCGCGTGGTCCAGGTCGAGGGGCAGAAATACAACAAGAAGAGCTACCTTCTCATGCACGCGATGAGCGCCAACGCCGGAGGTCAGATCGGCTCGGTCATCGCCGCCGCGGTCATGCTCTCGGTCCTGCAAGGCATGGGCATCATCGCGGGATGACGCAGGTTGAGGGTTGACGGGTTAAAGCTGGATACGAGCAATTCCATGATGTATTTAACCCTTGAAGCGTGCACCCCTTAAACACTTAAACCTTCGCACTCATGCCCGATAAAGATCACCTGCGCAGTAAGCTCGCGGCGCTCGAAGAACGCGCGCGCGGCGAGACGAAGGCGCTCGAGAAACAGCACGCGGAAAACAAGCTCACCGCGCGCGAGCGGATCGACAAGCTCCTCGATCCGGGCAGCTTCGTCGAGGAATTCATGCTGGCGACCACCCAGGTCACGGATTTCGGCATGGCGGAAAGACGCCAGCCGGGGGACGGCGCCGTCACGGGCTTCGGCAAAATCGACGGGCGCCTCATTTATGTTTTCGCACAGGACCGCGCCGTGCTCGCCGGCACCGTCGGCAGCGCCCACGCGGAAAAAATCGCGTACGCCATCCAGACCGCACGGCGTGTAGGAGTGCCGCTCATCGGGCTGTACGACTCGCCGGGCGCGCGCATTCAAGAGGGACTCACCGTCACGGCGGCAATCGGCAAGATCTTCTTCGAGAACAGCGTGACTTCCGGGACCGTGCCGCAGATCTCCGCGATCATGGGACCCTGCATCGGGGTCGCGTCGTACTCGCCCGCGCTCACCGATTTCATTTTCATGGTCCAGGGATCGAGCCAGATGTTCATCACCGGGCCGGCCGTAATCAAGGAGGTGCTCGGCGAGGAAGTCTCGCTCGAAGACCTCGGCGGGTCGAAAATCCACTCCGAAGTCTCCGGCGTCGCCGATTTGATCGCGAAAAACGACGAGGAGTGCATCGCCGCGCTGCGGCGCCTCGTCGGGTTTCTCCCGAGCAGCTTTTCGGACACGCCGCCGCGCAAGACTTCCTCCGATGATCCCGCGCGGCCGCTTGAGAAGCTCGCGAAGATCGTGCCCGAAGACATGCGCCGCGCGTATAACGTAACGCAGGTCATCCGCGAGATCGTCGACGCTGCTGACTTTCTCGAGCTCAAGGGCAAGTTCGCGCGCAATCTGGTGATCGGCTTCGGCCGGCTCGACGGCTATTCCGTCGGTTTTGTCGCCAATCAGCCGATGTTTTTAGCCGGCAGCCTCGACGTCGATGCGTCCGACAAAGGCGCGCGTTTCATCCGGTTTTGCGATGCGTTCAATATCCCGATCGTGACGCTCATGGACGTGCCCGGCTTTTTTCCCGGCAAGCAGCAGGAAGAAAAAGGCATCATCCGCCACGGCGCAAAGCTGTTGTACGCGTACGCCGAGGCGACGGTGCCGAAGATCACGCTCGTTCTGCGCAAAGGATACGGCGGCGCGAAGCAGGCGATGTGCACGCGCGAGATGGGCGCGGACCAGGTGCTCGTCTGGCCTGGCGTCGAGCTTGCCGTGATGGGGGGCGGCGGAGCCGTCAACGTCCTGTACAAAAAGGAGATCGAGCAGTCTAGCGACCGGGAAAAAACGCGCCGCGAGAAGCTCGAAGAATACACCGAGCGCTTTAGCGGCCCGTTCGAGGCGCTGGAGAAACAGTTCGCCCAGGCGGCGATCGAGCCCGCCGACACGCGTCGCCGCTTGATTCAATGTTTGGAAATTCTACGCGATAAAAAAGAGACGCGGCCGCGCAAAAAACACGGCCTCATGCCGGTCTAGACGCACGTCAAGCCGCGATCCCGTTGCCCCCCGGCGCTCGCAGAGCATTGGTGATGCAAGGGAGAGTGACCGTAAACGCGGAACCGACATCCACGGTGCTTTGCACGTCGATCTTCCCGCCCAGCGCCTCCACGTACTGCTTCACAATATAAAGTCCGAGACCGACGCCGCCGTAAAGGCGCGTCTCGGAGCCATCGACCTGACGGAATTTCTCGAAGATGATCGGCAGCTTGTCGGGCGGAATCCCGATGCCGGTATCGCAGACCTTGAATTCCATCCGGTGCCGCTCCAGCACGTAGCGCGCCGCTACCGCGACGTGCCCTTGAGGCGTAAACTTCACGGCGTTGTTGATGAGATTCTGCAGAATGTGCCGCAGTTTCTCCGCGTCCGTCTCGAATATCGGCAGGTCGCGGTAGTCCCAGTGTAGTTTCACTTGACGATCGGAAGGAAATTCGTAAGTCGATCTGAGGTCGTCGAGAAAACTGTTCAAATTGACCGGCTGGAGGTGCGTTTTTCTCGGCGCTTCCATCGAGGTGACTTGCAGGATGCCGTTGATCATCGTGAGCAGCTCCTGCGTGCGGGTCAGGACTTTTTCGAGGCATCTCTGCTGCTGCTCGTTGACCGGACCTTGCATGCCGTCGCGAACCATTTCCGTATACCCGAGAATGGCGTTGAGAGGCGTCCGCAGCTCGTGCGACATCACGCTCAGAAACTCTTCTTTGATCTTATTCGCCTGTTCCATCGCGTCGCGCGAGGAACGCACCTCCTCGAATAGCTGCGAATTGTGAATCGCGATCGCCGCCTGCGCCGCGAGTGTCGAAAGAAACTCGACTTCCTGGTCCGTGAACCTGTGTTCCTCTTTCGTATAGAATGATAGGACGCCGAGAATTTCATCCTTCGCGATGAGCGGCAGCCCGAGGTACGACACCAGCCCATTGCGCCGGAAAAATTCCGGATCGCGCAGGCGTGGCTCGCTCTGAAGGTTCGGCGTCATCCAAGCGCTCTTGCTTTGGAAAACAATATTGGGCACCCCGCGGCCACCGCGCCAGGCCTCGGATTTCCACTCCTGTTCGGGAATGTTGTGGCAGGCGATTGGCTCGAGCAGTGCCGTGGTCTTATCGTACAGCCTAACAGTCGTGGCCGAATGAGGCACGAGGAAGTCGATCTTCTTCAATAGCACATCGAGCACCGTCCGCAGGTCGAGCGTCGACATCGCACGCTCGATCTCCTGCAATGCCTGCAACCGGCGCAGGTTCTGCTGGATCTCCTCCTCGGCGTGCTTGCGCTCGATCGCATAGCGGATGGAGCGCCCGAGCAGGTTGCCGTCCACCTTTCCTTTGACAAGATAATCCTGGGCTCCTTTGCGCAGCGCTTCGGCCGCGAGTTCGTCGTTCTCCGTGCCGGTTAGAACGACGATCGGCAAGTGGGAGGCGCGGGCGTGAACCTTTAGGACCGTCTCCAAGCCCTGCGCATCGGGCAACGAGAGATCGAGCAGGATAATGGAGAAAGCTTCTTCGTCCAAGCGCCGCAGCGCCTCGCCGAGCCGTTCGACGTGCGCGAGCTCAAAGCGCACGCCGGCGCTTTCCGCCAGCGCCTCGCGCAAAAGCCGGGCGTCGCCGCGATTGTCCTCGACCAGTAGAATTTTGATCATTGTTGGGCTCAAGCGGACTCCTGCGGCAGCTTGACGATGCTAAGCCAAAAATCCTCGATCGACTGGACGACGCGCATGAATTGCTCGAGATCGACCGGTTTCGTGATGTAGCAGTTGGCGTGCAGGTTGTAGGCTCGCAGGATATCGCGCTCCGCCGCGGAGGTCGTCAGAACGACGACGGGTATCGTCTTCAAATTCGCGTCTCTTTTGATCTCCTCGAGGACCTCCCTACCGTCTTTTTTCGGCAAGTTGAGATCGAGCAGAATGAGGTCCGGCCGCCTCGCCTGAGCATATTTGCCGGCGCGGCGGAGGTACGCGATCGCCTCCACTCCGTCCTCCACGACGCTGATCTCGTTGAGGATTTTACCTTCCTTAAGGGCCTCCATCGTCAGGCGGACGTCGCCGGGATTGTCCTCGACCAGCAGTATCTTAGCCTTGCTGAACTCCATTCCGATTGCCGCCCCATTGCTTGTCGCCGCATTCATGTCGGAAACTCCTTTCGCCTTTTCAAGCCGGAAGTGTGAAATGAAAGCTCGTCCCCTCGCCCGGCTTGGAATCGACCCAAATTTTGCCTCCGTGTCGCTCGACGATTTTTTTGCATATCGCCAGGCCTATGCCGGTGCCGGGATATTCTTCCCTGCCGTGAAGCCGCTGGAACATGACGAAGACGCGGTCCGCGTGTTCTGGGTCGAAACCGATGCCGTTATCGGCAACCGTGAAGACCCATTCCGCGCCCTTGCTTTCGGCCGAAATGCGCACAGCCGGCGCACGATGGTTACGAAACTTGATCGCGTTCGCGATTAGATTCTGAAACAGCTGCCCGAGCTGCGTCGCATCGGCCATGACAGTCGGTAAAGCGCCACGGGAGATTTGGGCGCCGCTGCCTTCGATGGCGTTCTGGAGCGTCACGAGCGTGTCGTCGAGAACTTTTTCGCAATTTGTGGGTTCCAAGGCTTTGCCTTGCGTGCCCACGCGCGAATAGGACAACAGTGCGTTGATGAGCGCCTGCATGCGCGTCGCGCCGTCAACCGCGAAACCGATGAATTCGTCGGCGTCGGCGTCGAGCTTTCCCTTGTACCGCCGCGAAATCAGCTGCATGTAGCTGGAGACCATGCGCAGCGGTTCCTGTAGATCGTGTGAGGCGATGTAAGCGAAGTGCTGCAGATCTGCGTTCGAGCGCGCCAGTTCCTCGGCGTTTTTCGAAAGCTGTCGGAACAACCGCGCATTTTCGATTGCGACGGTGACGACGTTGCCGATCGCCTGCACCAGCTCGACCTCGTGCGGATCGAATGGCGCCAAACGGTCGGTTGAGACGTTCATGATTCCGATCGTGGCGCCGTGGACCTTGAGCGGCACCCACACAAAGGCGCGTCCGCCTTGAAGGCGAACCTCCTCGCGAATTCGCGGATCTTCGGCGTCATTGATGACGAGCGGCTCGCCGGACGCGAATACGTGCTCGCTCTTGCTCCCGGGCTGGACGTCATTGGTCAGCGACTCCAGATAGCGCCCGTCGATGCCGCGATGCGCCGCCAACGCGAGGGAACCGGTCAATGGATCCTGCAGACGGATGTAAGCCTTCTCGCGCCCTGTGGCCGCCAGCACCTTGTCGAGCGCGATGTTGAGCGCTTCCTCGAAGTTGAGGGTCTGACTCGTTGCCATGGCGATCGCGTTGAGGGCTTCCTGCTCGCGCGCGTGGCGCTCTGCTTCTTGCATGAGCCGGGTTTTCTGTATCGCGATTCCCATTTGATGGCCGATCGACTCCAGCAATTGCACTTCGTCGACGCGGAATTTGCGTGGAGTGCGGCTCGCCACCTCGATAACTCCGAGCGTTTCCGTCGCCGTAATGATCGGCACGATAACGGCGGAGCGCGCGCCTTGCCGCTTGAATGACTCGAGCCCTTTCGTGTCCGCGATATCGTCGAGGACGACGCTCTTTCCCGAAGCGATGCGGCGCATCAGATCGAGCCGACCTCCTTCGCGGACAGCGGCGGACTGCCTACCGAGCCGATCGGCGTCGTCATAGCCGCGGCAAGCGCATAGTTGCATGCTTCCGTCGTTGGCCAGCAGTCGGAGATTGCCCAAATCGAGCGCAAGAGACGAGAGGCTTCGATCCAGAATATCGTCCAGAATGGCGTTGAAGTCGTTGGAGCCAAAGATCATCTGGCCGATGTCGTGCAGCGCCGTGAGCTGGCGATAGCGCTCCTGCAGCTCTTCTTGCGCGCGCTTGCGGTTTGTCACATCGGTGAACGCAATGACCGCGCCCGAGAAGCGCCCCTGCTCGATAATTGGATTGCTCACGTAGTCGACGACGAAGCTGGTGCCGTCGCGCCGGTGAAAGATTTCGTCGGACGATACGCACGTGCTGGCTCGCTTCATCGCCTGGAGAATCGGCGAGTTGCTCGCGAAATAGCGCTTGCCTTCGGCGTCCGAGTGTCCGAGGACATCGCCGAGAGGACGGCCGACCATCTCTTCGCCCTTAATACCCAGCATGCGTTGCGCGGCGGGATTGGCAAAGGTGAATTTGCCGTCGTGATCGATGCCGCAAATGCCGTCGCCGGCAACGTCGAGAATGAGTTTGGTTCGGGCGAATGCGGCCTCGTTAAAACGCCAGGCGATGACGCTGCCGACCGCTGCCCAGAGAACGAAAAAGGCATGAATGCCGGCCCATTTCCACGGCGCGGCGATCGCATCGGCGTGATTGTAGACCTCACCGGGCGCGATGGCGCCGACCAATCCGTGGTGCAGCGCGACGTAGCCGATGGCGATGAGATACGGCGCCCAGTCCTGGTAAAGCGCGAGGAAGACCACCATCACGAAAAAATGAAAATGGAGCTCGATATAGCCGCCGGACAGGTGTACCAGAATAGCCGACGCGCTCATCAGCGCGAGGCCGACGACGGTTGCCTTGAACGTGCGGCCGCGGCGTGCAAGCGAGAGCAAGGCAAAAAACGCGACGACGGCGGCCTCCGTGATCGTATGATTCGTCGTGCCGTCCTGAAAAAACGCGCTCCATTCGAGACGCAGCGGATAGCCCAATACCGGGCCGATTAGCGCGATGACGATCGCATGGAACCACGCGAGCCCCAAGAGAAAATGGTGCCGGCGTCTCCATATATCCTCGGGCAGCGTTCCGCCGCGCGGGAGCATGTCCCAAAAGCTCGCACGCGCGTCCATTAATGAAGTCGAAGCTTTAAACATCATGTTCAACCGCTCGCTTCCGTCGTGGCTGTTCACTGCCTCGCATCACGCCATCAGCCACGGACGGCAATGCGACCCTCGTGAGCCAGAATTCCTCGATCGAATGAACTACCCTGATAAAGGTTTCGAGATCGACGGGTTTGCTGATGTAGCAGTTGGCGTGGAGCTCGTAGCTCCGCCGGACGTCTTTTTCGGCGCATGAGGTGCTGAGAACGACGACGGGGGTGCGCCGCAGATTGTTATCGCGCTTCAAGTCGGCAAGGACCTCGAGGCCGCTCTTCTTCGGCAGATTCAAATCGAGAAGGATCATGTCCGGCTTGACCGCTCCCGTGAATTTCCCTTGGTGCCGGAGAAAAGCCAGCGCCTCGACGCCGTCGCTGACGACGCTCAGACGGCTTGCAAGCCGCGCCTCTTTGAAGGCTTCTCGCGTTAGTCGCACGTCCCCTGGGTTGTCCTCGACCAGGAGAATTTCCACGGGTCTGTCAGCCTGTGACATTGAATGCTCCTTCATTTGCTCGCCGGAATCGCGAAATAAAACGTCGCGCCTTTCCCCGGCTGCCCTTCCGCCCAGATGCGGCCGTTGTGCCGCTCGACGATTTTCTTACAGATCGCAAGTCCAATGCCGGTGCCGGTATAACGTTCTTTGGCGTGGAGTCGCTGAAAAATGACGAAGATGCGGTCCGCGAACTCGGGCTCGAAGCCGATGCCGTTATCGCGAAACGAGAATATCCATTCCCCGCCTTCCCGCCGCGCGGACACCCGCACCTTGGGCGCGGCATGATTGCGAAACTTGACGGCATTGCCGATGAGATTTTGAAAGAGTTGTACGAGTTGGCGGCGATCGCCGGTTATCGTCGGAAGCGGCTCGCTGACGACTTCGGCGCCGGCTTCCATAATCGCTGCGTGTAGGTTGGCGGCCGCTTCGGCGAAAATCTGGCCGCAGTCGACCGCCGCGAAGTGATCTTCATTCGCGACTCGCGAGTATTCCAATAGGTCTTGAATGAGTCCCTGCATGCGCTTGACGCCCGCGACCGCATAACCGATGAAGTCATCGGCGTCGGCGTCCAGGCGGCCTTTATAGCGGCGCGCAAGCAGTTGCGTGTAGCTTGCGACCATGCGAAGCGGTTCCTGCAGGTCGTGGGACGATACGTAAGCGAACTGCTCCAGCTCGGCGTTCGACCGCGCAAGCTCCAGAGTCTGCTTTTGCAGCGCGGCGTTGGCGTCCTCGACGTCGCGTTTCGCGGCGGCGGTTTCCTGGTAGAGCTGCGCGTTGTAAATCGACGACGCGGCCTGCGCCGCCAGCGCGCTGAGAAATTCGACTTCGTCGTCCGTGAAGCGATGCTCGACTTTGGTAAAGAACGTAATTACGCCGAGCGGACGGCGTTGCGCGATCAGCGGCACGCGCAGATAAGACACAAGGCCCTGGTTGCGGAGAAAATTGGATGATAGCGAGCGAGGGTCGGTCTGCGCGTTCAATACCATCAACGGCTTATTCACCTCGGCGAGCAGCCGATCGAGACGGTTGTGACTGCCACCGGCCGTCTCGGCTTTCCATTTCTGCTCGTCGAGATTGCGGCAGGCGACGGGCTCGAGCATTCCGCTTTGACGGTTGACGAGGCGAATGGTGGTCGCGGCGATAAATGGCACCAGCTTGTCGGATTTCTCCAGCAGCAGGTCCAGCACGGCGCGGAGATCGAGGGTCGACGTGCTTGCCAGGTTGATTTCGTGCAGCGCCGCGAGTCGCGCTTCCGCGGCGGCTCTCTCGACTATCCGTTGTTCGAGCTCGGCCGAGGTCCGCCGGATTCTGCCCATCACGAGGCCGAGACCGCCTATTCCGAGGATCCCCATTGACGCCAAGAAGATGAGCGTGTCCTTCAACCCCGCCTTCGTCTGCGCGGCGACGCCGTCCAGACTCTGAACGATCTCCTGTACTCCGCGAATATCGCCGACCTTCCAATCGGTCTTGGGACTTTCCGGATGGCTGTTGTGACATGCGACGCAGCCGGCCTTCATGGCAACGGCGGTGGCATAGCGGAGAACGGGGCGGCCTCCGAGTTGTTCAAAGCGATAAAACGGTTTGTCCGGCTGCCGCCGCAGCTGGACCAGCGCTTCGCGCTCGAAATCGTCGCGCGGGCCGCCTTCTTTCCGAAACGCGAAAGGGTAGTCACTGTACAGCCGGATCTCCATGCCGGCGTTGTTTGCGGCAATGTGCCTGCCGAATTCAATCGTGAATGTCGCGGGAATGGGAATGGCGCCGGCTGTGGCCGCGTAATTGTGCGTCACCTCGACGCCGCGCGGCCTCACACGCTCTACAACCTCGGAGTTGTAGAACGTGCGCAGCTCCGTGATGGATTGAGAATACATGGAAGTGGCCTGCAGCGCGCCCGTTTCGACGAGACCAGAGGCAAGATGCGAGAAATGCCAAAAAGCGAGCACCGTGGCGAGGACGAAGATAACCGTCAGGGCCGGAACCGTCCTGTCATAAACGTAGTATCGGACGACCGCAAAAACTTTTCGCATCGTTCGACCAAGCTTTTCGCCAAAAGCGTTGCTCATCGCATCGGTGCTTTCATGGGCCGCATCACAAAAACGCCGGCGCGCGGTTCTCGGCGCCGTATTTCCCCTGCCCACCCGGAATTTTCAGCGTAAACGTCGAGCCTACGCCCTGCGCGCTGTCGACATGGATCTGACCGCCGAGCAGCTCGGTGAACTTCTTCACGATAAAAAGGCCGAGGCCTACCCCGCCCGAAGAGTGCCTCCGAGAGGAACGAACCTGCGAGAACATTTCGAAGATGTGCGGCAGCTCTTCCGGCGGAATGCCGATGCCCGTATCGGCCACCTTGAATTCCACCATACGCTCGTCGCGGAGATGGCGCGCCGAAAGAACAATACCGCCGGAATTCGTATATTTAACCGCATTGCCGAGCAGGTTCGTCAAAATGTGCCGGAGCCTTTCCGGATCCGTCGAAACCTCGGGAAGATCCGGCGGAATCTTCCACTCGACGGCAATCGCCTTCTGCGTCGGGACGGAATAAATCGACTTCAGTTCCTCGAGAAAGTGCGTCACCCCGACCTGGACGAATTCGGGCTTAACCGCGCCAGCCTCGATTTTCGTCGCCTCCAGCAATTGATCGATCATGCTCAGAAGCTCCCGCGAGTTGACGCTGATTTTCTCCAGCACCTTCGTCTGTTCGGGATTCGATTCGCCGCACATGCCGCCTTCCATCAATGCCGCGTAGCCCATGATGATGTTGACCGGCGTGCGCAGCTCGTGCGAGACGAAACCCAGGAATTCGTTCTTTACCTTGCTCGCCTGAGTGAGCTCGTCGGCTTGCTTGCGGATCTGATCGAGAAGGCGCGCGTTTTCCAGCGCGATCCCAGCGCCGTTGCCCATTTGCTGTAGAAGCTCGATCTCCTCGGTCTGGAACTGCCGCGGCGGGTAGCTGAGCGCGCGGAGAACGCCGATGACGTCGCCGCGCCGCGAAAAGAGCGGCACGGCGAGATATCCCTGAATGCCGAGTCGTCGCGCGGTCTGGCCAATGGGCGGATCCTTGACGCGACTGATGTCGGGAAGGACGAGAGGCCGCCGGTTTTCGACGACCCAGGTTGAACCGCCGCCTTTACCGGTCGCGCTGCCGCGCATCTCCTCCGCGTCGATGCCTGAAATGCCCATGATGCGAAAGCCATCGATAACGCGGACGTCCGCGATGTCGACTTTGAAGAATTCGCGAACCTTGTCGGTGAGCTTCTTAAGCAGGTTATCGAGATCCTGCGAAGCGAAGTCTTGGCTGAGCTCCTTGAGCAGCGCCTGAATAGCCTCTTTGCGCCTGAGATCGCTATTGACGCGCTCGAGATCTAGCGTCTGTTTTTTCGCTCGGGCATGCAGCTGCGAGTTGTAGATAGCGACCGCCGCTTCGCCGCTGAGCACCGAGAAGAACGCGATGTCGTCGGCGCTGAACCGACGCTGCTGGCGGCTAAGGAAAGAAATCACCCCAAGGACCTCGCCGCGGACGATGAGCGGCACGCCGAGATACGAGGCAAATCCTTGTCGGACGTAAAATTCGGGATCGACCATTCGCGTATCGGTTTTGAGGTCGCCGATAGTAACGGGAGTCCGGCTTTCGATCACGGTCCTTACGACGGGAGATGTGTCCTTTCCGTCGCGCTGCTTCCACGCGGTTTCGTCCAAGTTCCAGCAATTCTTTCGCTCCCACTCACCGGTATCGGGATTCTTGAGCCAAAGGAGCGCCGCCGCATCGGGCCACAGTTCGCCGATTTTTTCGAGGAACACCTTAAGCACCACCTCGACATCCAGTGTCGACGTGATGGCCACGTTGATCTCGCGCAGCGCCGTCGTCTCATCGAGATGCCGTCGCAAGTCAGCTTGCGCCCGTCGCGTCTCGGCGTCGCGCTGCTCGATGCCGTCGGCCATGCGGTTGAACGACGACGCGAGCTGCCGCATCTCGCCGTTGGTGGTCGGCAGGCGTACGCGCGCGCGCAGATCTCCTTGGCCCAACTGCTCGGACGCATCGATCAAACGTTTCACCTGACGAACGATCAGCCAATGGCCAGCGCACCAGGCGCCGCCCAGCGCCAGTAGAGCGGCAAGCGCGAGCCAGTCGAGGCTGTTCTTCACACGATCCGCCGACGCTAGCGCGGAATCTTTTGCAAGCCCGACGATTACCGTGGCTGCGTTGTCGTTCAGCCGCGTGAAGCCGTACAGCCGCCTGACTCCATCAACGCCTTCGGCATCCGCCGTGCCCTGGCCTCTTTGACGGAAGATCGCGCTGAGGAGAGGCCCGTCCGGCATTTTTCGACCAATCCAGGTTCCCGGCTCCGGATAGCGAACGAAGATAACGCCATTATTGTCGATGAGCGTTACGGTCGTGCCCTCGGGTAGGCGCGTTTGCGCTGCGATGCGGCTGAGCCAGGTCAAATCGATGCCGGCAAAAACCACACCCGCCATTTTTCCGCGATTATCGCGCAACGGGTATCCAACGTTGATGGTGGCACGTCCGGTGACGCGGCCGAGCTGGTAATCCCCGAGCGCCATGTCTTGCCGCTGGATCGTGCGCCGGAAATAACTGCGATCGGCTATATTGACGCGGTCTGTCAGCGGAACCGCGCTACAGATAAGCCAACCGTCAACGTCGGCGACCCCTAGGTTCGTGTAATACGGATATTTGCCGTGGACCTGTTGAAGAAATGTGCTGCAAGCGGTCGCATCTGTCGCTCGGACGACGGGAACCTCTGCGACGGCTGTTAGCAGCTGGCGCGTGCCCGCGATCAACACCTCCTGATTCGCCGAAACCAACCGAGCCAGTCTCTGCGCGCTCTGTTGAGCCTCCAGAGAGCTCGAGCGGCGCTGCTCCTCCGCCGCATAGAAGATCAACGCCAGCGCCGGAGTGACTGCCAACAGCACCAGTAGTGCCAGCCGCAAGCGAAGATCCGAGAACACGAGCTTCTTCATACGTACACCGGGATTGCCCAATCGTTTAATTCAATCCGCCTGTCGCCCGTATCGACTCCTGCGCCGCGTAAAACCGTCTCATCCTAAACCTGCCCGCACGGAAGCTTCACCGTGAACGTGGAGCCGTGCCCCGGCGTACTGTCAATCTCGATCGTTCCGCCGAGAAGCCGAGCGAAGCTTCGGGCGATGTAGAGTCCCAAACCTACACCGCCGTAACGCCGCGTCTCGGAACCGTCCGCTTGGCGGAATTTATCGAAGACGAGTGCGAGTTTTTCTTCCGAAATGCCGATTCCGGTATCGGAGACCTGGAATTCCATCCAGTCGCCGACAACTCGCGCCGTCAGCACAACGCTTCCGTTCTCCGTAAATTTGATGCCGTTGTCCAAGAGCGTCTGCAGAATCCAGCGAATCTTGTCCGGGTCGGATCTTACGACCGGTAGATCGGCCCCGTAATTCCAATCGATCTTAATCGGCTTCGACGGCGGCGTGGCATAGGCCCGCTTGATCTCGTCCAAAAGTCCGCCGAGAGCGAAAGCGATCTCATCTACGCGGACTTCGTTCGCTTCGATGCTGGTCGCGTAAAGAATGCTGGTAATCATTGAGAGAAGTTCGTGCGTCCTGGTGACTAGCTTGTCGAGCGCTTTATCTTGTTCGATGTTCGTCGGACCGAGCATCCCCTCGCGGATGAGGCTTGCGTAGCCGATCACGATGTTCAGCGGTGTACGGAGTTCGTGCGACATGACACTTAGGAATTCGTCCTTGACTTTGTTGGCGCGCTGCAGCTCGCCGAGCTTCTGTTTCAATTCGTCGTAAAGCTTGCTGTTCTCGATGGCGATCGCCAGCTGGTCGGTGAGCGCTTCGATCAGCTTGGTCTCATCGGCCGAAAGCCGGCGCGGCTGGATCGCCGTGAAAGCCAGAGTCCCATGGTTTTGCCGCTTACCACGGATCGGAAAGACGGCGAAAAACCGGTGGCCAAGCTCGCGCGACCGGCCGCTTCGGCTAACTGTTCGATAGGCTTCATCCGTGGCGATGTCTTCGAAGACCACCGCCTTGCCGGTCGCGGCCACTCTGCCGATGATACCTTCGCCCACCCGAAAGGAACGAAGCGAAACCGCCGCTTCATGCTCCGCGTCGAAATAACCGCCGAGGACGAGCTCATCACGCGCCGGATCGAAGATGTGGATTTGAGTCGTGCGGAAATGAAAAATTTCGGTAATCTTTTCGATGACCGATCGAAGGACGCGTTCGAGATCCAGAGATTGGCTCGCCGCTGCCGCGGCAGCATGCAGCGCCGCAAGCATGCGATTGCTCGCCTCCAGCTGCGCTTCTCGAACGCGCGCTTCTTCGTACAGCCGCGAATTTTGCAGTGCGATCGCCGCCTGGCCGGCGAGAGTCTCGAGGAAGTTGATCTCTTCGGGTTCGAAATCGTGCTCTTCCTTCGTATAGAAACCGAGCACGCCGATGATCTCGTTGGCTACGATCAGCGGCACACCGACATACGAGACCAGGTCGTGCTTGCGACAAAACTCGACGTCGGTCGCGCGTTCGTCGCTGCGCACATCGTGGATGACGAGCGGTGATTTGGTCGTAACGACGAGATTTGAGCTGCCGCGTTTCGCATCCTCTTTTTTCCACTCGTCTTCGTCAAGATTTCGGCAGGCGACGGGCTCCAAGAAGCCGCTTCGTCGATTGATCAGACGGATCGTCGTCGCGCTTGAATAGGGTAGCGTGACGTCGATTTTCTCGAGCAGCTTTTTGAGAAGGCTCTCGAGATCGAGCGTAGAAGAAATCGCGTGATCGATCTCCCGGAGCGCTTGCAAGCGCGTAAGGCGGCGGGCGGTCTCCTGAAACAGCCTCGTGTTTTCCAGCACGACGCCGATGACGTTGCCGATCGCCTGAAGCAATTGAACTTCGCGCTCGAGAAACGGCACCGGCTGCCGCGATGCGACGTTGAGTACGCCCACCGCCCTGCCAGCGGCCTTGATCGGAATGCGTGCGACGACCTTCTGGCCATCGCGACTGGACTCGTCACCGACGTCCGTTTCATTGTTGACGATCAGAGGTTCTCCGCTCGCTATCACGCTCTTCGTTTTCCCGGCTTTGCCGCCTCTTCGGCGTTGAGACTGCAAAAACTCCACATAGCGCTGCGAAACGCCTTTATGCACCGCCAAGCTCAACCGGCCGGTTGCGGGGTCCTTGAGCAGGATATAGCCGCGGTCCCGGCCGGTGGCCTCGAGCACTTTGTCCAATGCGATTCGGAGAAGGTCCTCTTGCTCGTGCGATTGGCTTACCGCCATGGCGATTGCCGAGATGGTCGCCTGTTCCTGCGCGTGCTGCACGGTTTCCTGAAAGAGCCGGGTCTTTTGCAAACCGATGCCGAGGAGATTGGCGATGCCTTTCAGCAGCGGCAGCTCGCGACTGTCGAACTTGCGCGGCGTCCGGCTGCCGAGTTGCAAGACACCGCCGTTTTCACCCTCGACGATAATCGGAACGAAGACCGCCGACTTGACCCCCTCATGATGCAGGATTCTCATGCCGTCGGCATGATCGACGTCTTCGATGACGAGCCAGTCTTTCGTGCTAAGAGAGCGCATTTGGTGCTTGGACTCGGCGATTTCGTACCTACGCGCAATGCCCTTGCCGTCGCGATAACCGAAATGAGCGATGGCTTCGCGCCATTTGCCGTCGGTCGTCATGACAGTGCCGAAGTCGAACGACCCCAATTCGACAGTTTTGTTCAGAATGCGCTGGGCCATCGTCTTGAGATCGAGACCTCCGAGAACAACTTGGGCGATCTCGTGGAGCACCTGCGTCTCTCGGTACGCGGCGCGGGTTTCCTCGAAGAGGCGTGCATTTTCCAAGGCGATGGCGATACCGTTTGCGAGCTGTTGCAGCAGATCGATTTCTGTATCGCTGAATTTCCGCGGTTCGAATGACAGCGCGCGAAGAATGCCGATGACTTCGGCGCTTCGGCCGAACAGCGGAGCGGCGGCGTAGCCGCGGATGCCGAGACGGCTCAGCGCCTCGCCAGACGGAATGGATTGATCGATCACCGCGTCGGCGATGACGAGCGGACGTCGGTGCTCGACGATCCATGCCGTTCGCCCGCGAATACCGCCCAATTGATAAATGTTGCCGGCATCGGTGCCGGAGGCGCCGACGCTTCGACGCGAGCCCTGCTCTTCCAGCAGTCGTATGTCGGAAATGTCGACTTTAAAAAATTCGCGGACCTTATCGGTGATTTTCTGGAACAATTCGCCGAGATCGAGTGTCGTAATATCCTGGCTCAGCTCCTTGAGCAGCTTTTGGACCTCCTGCCCGCGCAAGCATTCGAGATAATGCCGGCTATTTTGCACGGCGACGCCGATAACATTTCCAATGCTCTCCAAAAATTCCACTTCACGCTGCTCGAAAGGAATCGGCCGTTTGGCTGAAATCGTGAGCACACCGACAACTTCATTTCCCGCGATGATCGGAATCGAAGCCAAAGAGCAAACATTGGGCAAAAGCGACGCTTGGATTTGTGCGGCTGTAGTATCGTTCAAGACATATGATTTTCCCGTTGCAAAAACGATTTCGGCCGTTCGGCCGCTTGTCTGGCGGATTTCACTGACCTCGGAAGAGGAAAAACCTCGGTGAGCTGCAAGCGCGACCTCGCCGGTTAGATCGTCTTTGATCCGGATAGTACCGCGCTCGCGGCCGGTAACCTCGAGAATCTTTTCGAGCGATTCTCCGAGAACATTGCGGACATCGAGCGAGCGGCTCGCTGCAATGGTCACCGCGCTGAGCGCCGCCTGCTCGCGAGCGGTTCGCTGCATTTCATCAAAAAGCCGACCCTTCTGAATAGCGATGCCGATCTGCGCGCCCATTGCCTCCAGCAAGCGCACTTTCTCGGGCGGCACTTTCCGGGGAGTTCTGCTGCCTACCGCCATAATTCCCAACACCTCTTCGGTAGTACCGATGGGAACAAGGATGGCCAAGCGAACTCCTTCAAGCTTAAATGTGCGAAGCCCGTCGCCGGCGATGACGTCTTCAATGATGACACTCTTTTTGGAGGCCATGACCCCGGGGGCATAAAATCCGTCGGAATCCTCGCCGCCATGGGTCAAATGCCGCCGCGTATTGCGCTCGTCGCGGTAGCCGAGGCAAGAGCTGTGTTTGAGTCTTCCGGCAGCATCGAACAGACGAACGTTTCCAATGTCAAAGGCGATTGTTGCGAGAATAGTTTTCAGCGAGGTGGAGAGCGTTGTCTGAATGTCCGGAGAAGCAAGAATCGTTTGGCTAAGCTCGTGAAGGATTTGGAGCTCGCCGTAGCGGTCTTTGATGTCGTGAACGAGCGACAGCACAGGCGACTGCGTCGCTCTCGCGTCGCCGAAACCATCGGAATGCTTATCTTCGGAGCCTTGAAAGGAAACTTTCAAGGCCGCGACGATGCGGTCGGAAAGGCCCATGATGTGCGCTTTAAACGGTTTAGTCGAAGGCGGCGAGAACAGTTTCCTTTTCTTCCGCCCAGCGCTTCAACTGGCTTTCCCGAAGCCGCCATTGGCCCCCGACTTTAAGCGCGGGAACCTCCTTCTTTTGAATCATTCGCAGGATCGTTCTTTTAGATACCTGAAGGATAATCGCCGCTTCCGCCAAGGTTAAAAATCTGAGTTCGGTTTGCTCACCGGTCATATCGCGCACCTCCATAACTCAAGGGAGCCGAGCAAGGCATATGCCAGAAGCGGTCAAGGTGCTAAATGGCTGTTTTGCATGTAGCTTTGAGTGCCAATAGGTAATCTATTCGCACCGGCGGGCGACGCGGGCGTTCGCGAAATGACAAAAGTTGCTATTATCGTGCCCCGGAATACAGTGCAGCGCCGCTTAGTTGACAGGATAGGCGAAAGATGCCAAGACGGGGATGCTGCCAGCCGCGCCTGGCAGAATATGACGAACAAGATCGCGCCAATCGCCGCTTTCGTCTTTTTACTTCTATTGTCGGGGATATCACTGGCACAGACGCCGACGCTCGTCCCAATGGGCTATACGGGCAGCGGCATCAGCACCGACTTGAGGCGGGTTATAGAGAGAACGAAGCTATGGACGAAGCGCGGCCTGGACGTCAGGCCGGTCTATTTCAACAGCGGTACGACGCTTACGCAGGCGATGCTCGGCGGACATATCATTATTTCGGATTCTGATGTCCCGGCACAGATAAATTTAAAAGTCGCCGGGGTGATGGACGTGAGCGTCGTCGCGGTGACGATCAACCGGCTGGAGCATTTCTTCGTCGTACGATCGCAGATCAAATCGGCCGAAGACCTCAAGGGCAAAAAAGTCGCGATCAGCCGCTTCGGGTCCGCCTCCGACGTGACGACCCGCATGGTGGTGCGCTTCTGGAGGCTCGACCCGGACAAAGATCTAGCGTTCATCCAGTCCGGCAATACGCCTACGCGCGTCGCCGCTCTGGTGACAGGTCAGGTGGATTCCGCTCTCATCAGCCCCGACTCGCTCCATAAAGTTCTGGCGACCGGCTGCTGCCGCGTCTTCGCCGACCTATCGGAGATTCCGCTCGATTATGCGCGTTTCGGCGTCATTATGCCGACGGCCATCATCAAGAACCAGCGTGACACAGCGCGCAAGCTTCTCGAGGCATATGTCGAGGGCATCCATGTCTTTAAGACCCGGCCCGAGCTGGCGATCGAAATTCTGCAAAAGGAAGACGGCATTGCCGACCCGCAGACCGCCAGGTGGATTTACGACCGGATCGCCAAGAGCCTGCGGGAATTTCCGATACCGGAGCCCAAAGGTATCCAGGCGGCGATCGATTCGATCGGCACGCCGAAATCGAAATCCGCTCAGGCCAAAGACTTCATCGACTCGAGCTTGCTCGAAGAGATTCAAAAGAGCGGCTACGTCGCGAAGCTCTACGGCAAGTAAGAATCTTCTTCCGGCATCTTGTCGTCCGTCTCGAGATGAGCACGGCATGTCAGTGCGCGCGGCGCTGTTAGCGATCGCGGTTCTTCTCTCGGCGTGGACCACTCCGGCGCGCGCCCAAGCTCCCACAATCGTCTCGCTCGGCTACAGCGGCAGCGGCATCAGTACCGATCTCCTCGGGGTGATAGAAAAAAGCAAGCTCTGGACGCGCCGCGGGCTCGACGTCAGGCCGGTTTATTTCAACAGCGGCACGACGCTGACGCAGGCGATGCTCGGCGGCTACATCGTGATCTCCGACTCCGATGTGCCGGCGCAGCTCAATCTCAAGGTCGCCGGGGTGATGGATGTGAGCATCATCGGCGTGACGGTGAACCGCCTCGAGCATTTCTTCGTGGCTCGCGCTCCCATCAAGACCGTGGAAGAGCTCAAAGGCAAGAAAGTCGCCATCAGCCGCTTCGGCTCGGCGTCCGACTTGACGACGCGCATGGTGCTACGCTACTGGAAGCTCGATCCGGAAAAAGATCTTGCAATTATTCAATCCGGCAACACACCGACGCGTATCGCCGCGCTGGTTGCGGGCCAAGTGGACGCCGCGCTCGTAAGCCCGGACTCGATCCACAGAATCCTCGCCTCGAATTGCTGCCGCGTGCTCGCCGACTTATCCGAGATACCGCTCGATTACGCGCGCTTCGGCCTCGTCGCACCGACGGCTTTCATCAAAAAGCAGCGCGACGTGCTGCGCAAGTATCTCGAGGGCTACGTCGAAGGCATTTACCTCTTTAAAACGCGCCCCGATCTCGCAAAGGAAGTCTTGCAACGAATAGAGGGTGTCACGGACGCGCAGACGCTGCAGTGGATATACGAGCGCAACGCGCGCAGCCTGCGTGAAAACCCCGCTCCCGACATGAAGGGTATTCAGAATGCTCTCGAATCCATCGGCACGCCGAAGGCGCGCGCCGCTCAGGCGAAGGACTTCATCGACGCAAGCCTGATGGAGGAGATACAGAAGAGCGGCTTTATCGCCAAGCTCTACGGAAGGTGATACGGGCTAGATCGCCGGATCGATGATGACTTTGATCGAATCGCCGGCGTTCGCCACCAGCTCGAAACCGCGCCCGGCATCTGCGATGCCGAGGCGATGCGTGATCATATCGCTGACAACCACGCGCCGACTTTGCAAGAGATCGATCGCTTCTTTGATATCGTCGGGGCTCGCCGCGTACGAAGTGACGATGCGCACCTCGTCGCGCCAGAGATCGTAAAGCGGGATGGGGACCTCGACACCCGCGGCCGTCGGCGCAAAGAAAAGAACTGTGCCGCCACGCTCGACCGAGCGTAGGGCTTGCGCGATCGCGGCGTTGGCGCCCGTGCAGACAATCACCAGATCGGCCAAACGGCCGTCGTTCATTTTTTGAAATTTATCGATAACGTCGCTGCCCGCCGTCAGCGCGGCGTCGGCGCCCATTTCGCGCGCGGCTCTCAAGCGAAAATCGTTGACGTCGGTCGCGACGATCAGCGCCGCCCCGCGGGCGCGTGCAAGCTTGATATGCATGAGGCCGGAGATGCCGCTGCCGACGACAAGTACGCTCTGTCCGGCAACGATTCCGGCGAAACGCTGCGCCCGCACAATACATCCCAACGGCTCGATAAAGGAGCCGTCATCGAAAGATATCTCCTGCGGCAGGCGGAAGGTACCTAGCTGGACGTTGATCCTCGGAACGCGGAGATACTCGGCGAAGCCGCCGGGGTCAAAATGCGTGCTGCGGAGCGTATCACAGACCGAATGGTGACCGGCGCGGCAGTAGCGACACTGCATACACGGAACGTGATGCGAGACGAAGACGCGGTCCCCGATGCGGTACTCCTTTATGCCGTCGCCGACCGCGGCGACTTCGCCGGCGATTTCGTGTCCGAGAACGAGCGGCGCCTTCTTGATGCGGTACCACTCCATGACGTCGGTGCCGCAGATGCCGCTCGCTTTGACGCGCACGAGAAGCTCGCCCGACCCGATCACCGGCATGGGCATCTCTTCGAGCCGGACATCGCGGTTGTTATAGTACATCGCGACGCGCATCTACAATCGCCTAGCCTGCTTTCCGCGCTTTTCCGGATTTCGAGCCCTGATAAATGTCATACGCCTGCTTGACCGTCGCCTTGTCGTGGACAATTGCTCGCACGGCGCGGATCATGCCGGTCGGGCTGTCCGACTGAAAAATATTTCTGCCCATATCCACGCCGACGGCGCCGCCGCGCACCGCGTTGAACGTGAGCTCGAGCGCCTCGAGCTCGGGAGTCTTTTTGCCGCCGGCGATAATCACGGGAATCGGACAACTCTCCACGAGCTTGTCGAAATCGTCACAGTGATAGGTTTTCACAATGTGCGCGCCGAGCTCGGCGGCGATGCGGCAGGCAAGACCCAAATAGCGCACGTCGCGCGCCATGTCTTTCCCTACCGCCGTGACCGCGAGCACCGGGATGCCGTGGCGCTCGCCCTCGTCGACGAGTTTGGTGAGGCTTACGAGCGTCTGCTTTTCGAACTCCGAGCCGACGAAGATGGAGAGCGCCATCGCCGACACGTTCAGGCGAATTGCGTCCTCGATCGATACCGTGATGTCTTCGTTGGAAAGTTCCTTCAAGATGCTCGTGCCGCCGGAGACGCGCAGCACGACCGGCACATTCGCCGCCGGATCGACGGACGTTCGGAGCACGCCGCGCGTCAGCATGATCGAATCGGCGTGCGGCAGCAGCGGCGCGATCGTCTTACGCGGCTCTTCGAGCCCGCTCGTGGGCCCGAGGAAATAGCCGTGATCGACCGCCAGCATGACGGCGCGGCCGTCTTCCGGTTTGATGATCCTGGAGAGCCTGTTTTTCATCCCCCAATCCATGTGTCGGAGCCTCCTTTTGCAATGTCAGTGGATCGAAGCAACCTATCACAAAATCTTTCGCGATGTGAAGCGACCCGTCAGAGCGCATTGACATCGCGCAAGCAGGATTGCTAGGCTTGCTTCGCGCGAAACGGAGGAGTGTCATGCCCATCGAAATTATCGATACCGTCAAGCTGGCGCACGATGTAAAAAAAAGAACCATGGTGCTGAGCACGCCGCGAATGCACGCGTGGGTTCACTATTATCCCAATCCCGGCGACAAGGATGACATGCACTGCCACAACGCCGACCAGACGTTCTACGTTATCGAGGGCGAATGCACCATGCATTTTCCCGACGGCGGCAAGGCGGTGATGAAGCCGGGCATGGCGGCGCTCATCACCGGCGGCTCCTTTTATCAGCTAGAAAACAGCGGCGATGGGCCGATGGTCATGATGGGAAACCGCTCCGGCCCGCACGAGCAGCTCCAGCACATCAATTACGAGCTGCGCAAGGACATCAAGCAGCTCGCGCCGGAGGAAATGGAGCGGATCCGCGGCGGCGGCAGCGTCTGCTAGCGCCCGCCAAGCAAACTCAGCTTTTCGTCTCCGGCGGCTGCCGTACATACCTGGCCCCCAAACTCGCAAGAATCAGCGCGCCGCCGGCGAGCGTCGCGGCGGCCGGCACTTCGCCGTACGCCGCGGCCACCCAGATCGGGTTCAGCACCGGCTCAACGAGAACAATCAGAGAAGCTTCCTGGAGCGGAATTTTCTCCAGCCCCTTCGAGAAAAGGAAATAAGGAATTCCGAGCTGAACGATCCCCATCACAAGTAGAATTGCTGCGTCCGCAGTCTCGATCGCGAGCGCGCCGGCGACCCACGGAAGGAGCAAGACACAGCAGGCGGCGTTGTTTGCGAACGTCAGCCAGCGCGCGTCGGTATCTGTCAAAAAACGCAGGTTAGTCATGAAGATCGCGAAGCAAAGCCCGGAGAATAAAGCGACGCCGACGCCCTGGATGTCGCGCTCGCCGGCGCTGCCAAAGTAGATGATCCCGACGCCAAGCGTACAGGCGGCAAGCGCGAGGAGATTGGGCCGCGAGATTTTTTCCCGAAAGAGAAACCGTGCAAAGATAAAAACGAAAATCGGCGCGGTGTATTGCAGCACGATGGCGTTCGCGGCGCTCGTGAGCTTGTTCGCGGCGACGAAAGCGCTGACCGCCGCCGTATAGCTGACGGCGGAAACGAAAAGCGGCGCCGAGAATTTGCGACTCCTCACCCTGACGAGCGGCGCAAAAAAGAGCGCGGCGAAAAGACTACGGTAGAATACGATCGCGAGCGGGTTCAGCGCGATCGATTTGATAAAAACACCCGCCAGGCTCCACAGCGTCGCCGCGCTGAGAATGAACAGGCGCGCGCGCCGGTCGGCTTGATCGATCGTAATTTCCCTTGCGATTGACATCCGAACCGCACCCCACTACGACCTTTTTAACATGGCGCTGGAGAAAAACGAATTTATTCCCGCGATTGTGGCGATTCCCGCCGGCGCTTTTCTCATGGGCGCCGAAGACGGCATGGACAACGAGAAGCCGGCACACCGCGTGTATGTCGACGCGTTTGCGATCGGGAAATTTCCCGTCACGAACCGCGAGTATCAAAATTACCTTGCCGCGACCAATGCGACGCCGCCACCGTTTTGGAGCGATAGCATATTCGCCGACCCGGAGAAGCCGGTTGTCGGCGTCTCATGGCACGAAGCGGCGGTGTATTGCGCGTGGCTCGCCGCCGAGAGCGGCCTCGCGTTTCGTCTGCCGACCGAGGCCGAGTGGGAGCGCGCTGCCCGCGGCGGCCTCGAAGGACGAAAATATCCCTGGGGCGATAAGCTTCCCGATGATAGCGCGGGCGTTGACACGCTGAAGGGCGGGCCGCCGCGGGTCGGCATCGCTAAACCCAACGCCTTTGGACTCTATGACATCTGCGCAAGCGTGCACGAGTGGTGCAGTGATTTTTACGCCGCGGATTATTACCGAATCTCGCCTGACAGTAATCCTGTAGGTCCGCCTTCCGGCGCGCGCAAATCCTCGCGCGGCGGCTCGTGGCGCCACCACGTAAAATTCAGCCGCTGCTCGGCGCGCAGCTCGTTGAACCCGTTATTTCAATATGCGGACTACGGTTTTCGCGTGGCGCGCGACGGTTAAGCACGCAGGATTACTGCTGCACCACGCGTCGGCGCTCCTCGAGCATAGTCGTGGCATTTACGTTGGGATTGGTCGGCTGAAGATGCTTGCGCGGCTTTCCTCCCACGCATGCAGATCGTGTGGCGCAGCTCTTTCGCCATCCTCGGCTGATGGCCAAAAAAAGGCCCGGGGTCTATAGAGCACCGGGCCTTAGTCTTTTAGATTGCTGATTGTGTAGGGCGTTTATTTTCCTTCCTCGGCTACGACGGAAACTTTTATATTCGCCTGCACGTCGGCCGTGAGGCGGACGGGCACCTCGTAGTCACCGAGCGCCTTGATCGGTTCGGCGAGATGTATGCGCCGGCGCTCGACCTCTAGCCCTTTGGCTTTCAGCGCCTTCTCGATATCGATGTTCGTCACCGAGCCGAACAGCTTTCCCTCCTCGCCGGCGCGCGCCGGAATGACCAGCGCGACTCCGGTAAGCTTCTCCGCCGTGCCGTGCGCCTGCTGTTGCACGCGCGCTTTCTGGGATTCGACGACACGTTTTTGGTGCTCGTAAGTCTTCAGGTTCTTCTTGTTGGCGATGAGCACGAGACCGCGCGGTAAAAGATAATTCCGGGCGTATCCGTCGCGCACGCGCACCACCTCGCCCATCTTCCCGACGTTCGGTATGTCCTCTTTCAAAATGACTTCCATGATTCGCTCCTTGTTTCCGCTGCTAAGCCGCGGGATTGGGATTCAGATTTTTCTTCTTCAGCCGGCGGAAATCGCCCCACAGATCGAACAGCCCCAATGCCACGACAGCGATCGTCAGGATCTGCTCGAAGAAAATCGCCAGATAAATAAAGCCCCGCAAAAGACGGGGCACGCGCTTGTGATGAAAATAGTATGCAATGATCGATAGGCCGTGAAAGAAATAAACGACGGACGTCGCCAGCAAAAAGTTCAGTGCGATCGTCCGCCCAAGATCGAGTCCGGGCACCACCAGCGTGAAACCGCCGGCGAGAAAAGGCCAGACAAGCCATTCCGGCGCACGCCACTCGCGAAAGTCTGCAGCTCCGGCGATGCTGTCCCGCTGCTCGGGAAAGCGTCGAAGCAGAAAAAATATATTGATTAAGATAAGCGTGACGAAGCTGCCGAACGCGATCGACGGAAGGACCGCGACGATCGTTGCGACAATCTGGGGCGACTGCTGCCTGATTCGATCCACGGTTTCGGCAGAAAAGCCGGAGCCCGCGTAGAGGTCGAGCGTGGCTTTGAGATTCTCCTGCAAGAATAGCTGCAGTCCGTGAAAGGCTTCGGATGCCGACCCGAAAGTAAGTGTCAGGCATACGGCGAGTCCCGCGAGCATCGCCACCGCCGCGGTCCCGACGGCGGCTTCGATCGAGGACCGCCGGCTAAACGCGTAAAGAAGGACGAGCACCATGAGCGCGATGAGCACGTACGCGGCGCCCACGTCGGCACCGGCGGCAAAGACGATGAGGCCGGTCGCAACCGCGAGCAGCAGCGCGGTTAACGGAATCCCGTGCGTCAAGCCGAACGCCAGCGCGGGCTGTGGCGCAAGAGGAAGGAACAGCATGCCGGCGAACGGAACCGCTGCGGCCAGCAGCGTCAGTAAAACCGTTGCGGCCAAAGCCGACGCAAAACTCTTGGCGTTTTTGAGCTCCATGACAGCCCGGCGGCTGAAAGCGTCAGCTTTTAACCGTGGTGAAAGGCAGGAGGGCGATGCTGCGCGCGCGCTTGATCGCGGTCGTCAACAGCCGCTGATGCAGCGCGCACGTGCCGGTGATCCGACTCGGCGTGATCTTTCCGCGCTCCGTCACAAAGCCGGTGAGCAGCCGGATATCTTTGTAGTCGATGCGCACCGACTTGTCGGCGCAAAAGCGGCAGACCTTCCGCCGCATCATTGGGCGTCGCCGGCCGCCTCCGCCCTTGTCCTCGTCGGAGCGTTCTCTGCCCTGTCTAGAAGAAGATGCTGGTTGAGCCATAATTTCTCTTTACCTCGCTAAATCGGTAGATCGTCCTCGTGGCCCGAAGCCGGCGCGCTGCCGGCATCGAAGAACTGGACCGTCGCGGCGACCACTTCGTACTTGCTTCGTTTCTGCCCTTCCGGCGTCTCCCACCGGCGCTGCGTCAGTCGACCGTCGACCAACGCGCGCGCCCCGCGGCGCAGGTGTTCTTTCACAGGTTCCGCGCTGCGGCCGAAAACCACGACGTCGATGTAGCACACTTCTTCTTTGACTTCGTCGTGGATGCGGTATTTATGCGTGACGGCGAGAGGGAATTCGCAGACGGCGAGACCGGCCGGCGTGTAACGGAGGTCGGGATCGCGGGTCAGGTTCCCCAAGAGGATAACCTTGTTGTACTCCGCCATCGGCGCCCGATCCGGTTACGCGGTTAGGTCTGCGGACCGGCTTTCGCCTCCTCTTCGCTCTTTCTCGATGCCGCGTGACTTTCTCTCGCCGCTTGCGCGGCCGCTTCGGCGGCTTCGTCGACGCGCACGGTAAGATAGCGCAGCACACCGTCTGTAAGCCGCATGGTCCGCTCGAGTTCGTCCACCGCGCGCGCTTCGGACCGGTACTGCAGCAGCGTGTAGTAGCCTTTTCCTTGCTTCTCGATGCGGTAGGCCATGTCGCGCAGCCCCCACTCTTCGAGATGGGCGACGCTTCCGCCCTGCTCTTCGACAATCTTTTTAAAGCGCTCGATGTAATCCTTTACAGCGCCGCCCTTCTCGGGGTGGATAATGAACATGGTTTCGTAAAGAGTCACGTCGATTCCTATCTCCATTCTATTGATCTTTGAACGCTTATCATACGAGTCTGGCCATTACAATTGAGCGAATTTCACCCGGCGCGGTTGAATTTTTCCATCGCGCCGCGCGGACCTTCGTCGAGCACCGCCTCGACGGCATCGGCCGTGCGACCGACGATCTCGGGAAGCTGCGTTTTTTCCTCCGGAGTGAAACGCTGGAGCACGAAATCGGCCGGGTCGACGCCGGGTGGCGGCCTGCCGATCCCGATCCGTATGCGGACGAAGGGAACTTCTCCCAGAGCCTGTAGCACCGAGGCCATGCCTCGGTTACCGCCGGCGCTTCCCTGCTGGCGGATACGGAGGCGACCGAACGGAAGATCGAGATCGTCGTGGACGACGACTACGTCGCCGGCCTCGACCGGATGGTAGCGGAAAAGAGTCTCGAGCGCCTGGCCGCTGAGATTCATATACGTCTGCGGCTTGACGAGAAGAATGGTGTCGCCGCCGCGCTTCCACTCGCCGATCAGCGCCTGCGCCTTGCTCTTATCGATCGAGACGCCGCTCCTGTCGGCCAGCCGATCAAGCACCATGAAGCCGAGATTATGCCGCGTGCGCTCGTATTTCTTTCCAGGATTGCCCAGGCCGACGATAAGCTTCACGAACGATCGTTTCGGGTTTCGATTTTAAGTTTCGGGTAAATAGTTGAATCCGCAACCCGAAACTGGAACTATTTTTTCTCCTCCTTCTTCTCTTCCTTCTTGGCTGCCGCCGGGGCCGGTTCCGCGCCCTCCGCTGCCGGTGCCGCTTCCGCGCCCTCCGCCGCCGGAGCCGCAGCCTCGGCCGGAGTCGGCGCCTCTTCGATGCTCGGTGGGACGACGGTGACGAGCGTCAGATCGGACTCCGACGCCGCCGCGACGCCTGCCGGCATCGCGAGCTCCGTTACGTGAAGCGAATCGCCGATGTCGAGCGCAGATACCTCGACGTCGAAGAATTCGGGAATGTCCATCGGCAGACATTCGACCTCGATCTCGCGCACAACCGGCTGCAAGATGCCGCCGCGAACGACGCCGGCCGCCTTGCCGACGAAGTGGAGCGGCACTTTGACGCGGATCTTCTCGGTCAGGTCGACTTCGTAAAGATCCGCGTGAATGACTTCGCCGGTTACCGGATGGTATTGCAGTTCTTTCACGAGGGCGACTTTGTCGGCGAGCGCCGGCGAGCCGGATTTGATGCGAATGAGATGCGATCCCTCCAGGTGCGCGACGCGGGTGAGAAAGTCTTTGCGATCGAGCTCGAGCGCCACTGCGGCGGATTTCGGTCCATAGAAAACGCCCGGGAGCTTGCCCGCGCGGCGCGCGCGCCGCGCGCGCCCCTTGCCGTCGCTCTCGCGCGGCTCGATTTGTATCTCAACGGTTTCCAACGAAGTACCTCCTGGCGAATTTTAAGGGATGTGAAATTTTAATCGAACAACGAGCTGATCGAGCGCTCCTCGTGCGTCCGGCGTATCGCCTCCGCGATCAGGTGCGCCACGGAAAGGACTTTGATTTTGTCGCACGTGCCGGCATTGCCGCCGAGCGGCACGGTGTTCGTCGCGATCAATTCCTCGAGCGGCGATTCGACGATTTTCTGGATCGCCGGACCGGAGAGCACCGCGTGCGTGCAGCAGCCGAGGATGCGCTTAGCGCCTTCGCGCTTGAGCGCCACGGCGGCCATCGTGAGCGTCCCGGCGGTGTCGACCATATCGTCGAGCAGGATCGCCGTCTGGCCTTTTACCTCGCCGATGATGTTCATCTCGGCAACCACGTTGGGGCCCGAGCGGCGCTTGTCGATGATCGCCAGCGAAGCGTTGAGGCGCGTCGCGAAGTCGCGCGCGCGTTCGACGCCGCCGGCGTCGGGCGAAATGATCGTGACCTCGTTGTGATTGAGCCGCTGCTTGACGTACTGGAGCAGCACCGGCGTCGCATAGAGATTGTCGACCGGGATGTTGAAAAATCCCTGAATCTGACCCGAATGCAAGTCCATTGTCAGAATACGCGACGCGCCCGCGGTCGTGATCAGATCGGCGACGAGCTTCGCGCTGATCGGCACGCGCGGCGAGACCTTGCGGTCTTGGCGCGCGTATCCGTAGTACGGAATTACCGCCGTGATGCGCTTGGCCGATGCGCGCTTGAACGCGTCGAGCATGAGCAGCAATTCCATCAAATTGTTGTTCCCCGGCGAGCAAGTCGATTGCACGACGAAAACGTCGCCGCCGCGCACGTTCTCCTTGACCTCGACCTTGCTCTCGCCGTCGCTGAACGTCTCGACCACGGCTTTGCCGAGCGGCACCTTCAAATGGTCGCAGATCTCCCGCGCAAGCGCCGGGTTCGAGTTGCCGGCGAAAATTTTCAAATCGTCCTGATGTTGTCCCATGATCGATGATCGAAAGTGGAAACTAGTATAAATAGAACAGCCGGAGCGGCAAAGCAACTCCGGCTCTCGCGCGCGCTTTCAGGAAACTGGCTGGGCGGGAAGGATTCGAACCTTCGATACCGGATCCAAAGTCCGGGGCCTTACCGCTTGGCGACCGCCCATCCGCAAGTGCTTGATTCAAAGCACTTATTGGTCGCCGAACGCCTGCTCGCCGCCGCTCTCGGCGACCCTGTGATACTCGGCGATGATCTTCTCTTCGATCATTCTGCGCGTCTCGTTGTTGATCGGATGAGCGATGTCGCGATACGTTCCGTCCTTGCGTTTTTTGCTCGGCATGGAAACAAACAGCCCGGTCGCGCCCTGGATGATCTTGAGATCTCTGATCACGAAGCACTGATCGAATGTGATCGTGACGTAAGCTCTGAGCTTTTCTTCGTTGACAGGAAAGACCCTGACCTCGGTGATCTCCATGGGGACCTCCTTTGCGTCGGGCCCGGAGATAGAGCTCGGCGAGCTATGCTATCGGCGCTGCATCATCGAAGCGACCGCACGAGAAACGCTTGTACGCCATTCTCTCTCTGCAAGCGCAAAAACGCCTTTCTGGCCTTGTCTCCCGATGAAAAAATTCCGAATACCGACGAGCCGCTGCCCGACATCAGAGTCCCCGCGGCACCTTCCTCGGCGAGCTTGCGCTTGAGCCACGCGACTTCTGGATAGCGTCGGAATACGGGCTTTTCCAGGTCGTTGACAAGCTCAATCGCGCTCCCGCGAAGCGGCCGCACGAATGAATTAAGGCTAGTCTTTTCAATATTTTTTGTCAACTTAAAAGACAGGCTCCGGTAGGCCCAAGCGGTCGATACCGGGAACCCCGGATAAACGATCACGAGCCATAATCGGCGGAGCGATTTGAGCGGCGAAAGCCGCTCGCCGATGCCGCGCGCGCGCGCCGGCCGTCCGAGGATGAAGAACGGCACGTCGGCGCCGATTTTCACCCCAAGCCGCAGCAGCTGCCGCCGATTTTTCTTCAGCCGCAACAGACGATTGAGGCTGACGAGCACCGCCGCCGCATCGCTGCTGCCGCCGCCGAGCCCCGCGCCCGCCGGAATGCGCTTTTTGATATCGATCGCGACGGGATACTTCGCCGCATCTTTGCCCAACAGCAGCGCGGCGGCTTTATACGCGAGATTTTCCGCGCCGGAAGGAATTTTCGGATCGTCGCACGTGACGCTTAGGTTCGTGCCGGGCCGCGCGCGCTCGATCTCGATCTCGTCGTAGAGCGACACCGGCGCCATGATCGTATCGATCAGGTGATAGCCGTCGCGCCGCTTGCCCACGACGCGAAGCGAGAGATTCACCTTCGCCGGCGCTCGAAGTTTCATCGTTAATCTACGCTCGATATCTTTTCGTTCATTTTGATAGTGGAAAGCGATTCGAAGAACAATTTACGAATATCATTCCGACGCTCCACGGGTACGTTCTCTGGGATATGGATCCAGGCGCTTATAAATCGCCAAGAGTCCACTGGCTCCCGATAATGAAACCGAGCGACCGCCAGGATTGTCCGGAGTGGCAAATTTTGCGCACCGATCGTACAGGCTGTCGATACTTCCGCAAATGAGAAATTTTCCGAACCGAAAGGCCGTCGATGGATTTCCGCCCGACCGCTGCCTGAAGCTATCCTAGGCACGCAAAGAACCGCTGAAGTTCGATCTCTTGGAATCAAGTGACCGATGAATAAAGCGTCGTCCGATTGATAATCGCCGTCACGAAGCGCCCGTTTGATCCACTCCGTCAACATAGCGTCGTTACGTTCATTTTCTTCAGGAATGTCGGCGATCCGCCTACCCCACCGATCTACCGGATATGTAAACCCCCAAAGCAGAAATTGCTTAAATTTGCTACGTCCAAAGACTTTCATGCCGTATTCGGCCGAGCTACCGCTATCCAAGTCGACTAAATAATTACTGAACTGCTGCTGAATGGTGCTGATCCGCCCAGCAACACGAAGCCATGTCGTGTCTTTAAAATCGAAGGTCGCTACAGACGACACAACAGCCTGTCCTGTAAAGGGCGGCTTCGCAGGAGCAGGATTGCGAAGCTCGACGATCGTGAACTCTCCACCAGCGTACGCCAGCAGAGCTAGAAAGAGATTCACCTTCGCCGGTGCCCGCAGTTTCATGTGCTCTTAGCTAGCATAGGGCGGCGCGGGAAGTAAAAAGGGCGGAGAATTCACCCTCACCCCTCTCCCGCAAGCGGGCGAGGAGTGAGAAAGTCGCCGCCACAGCGCGTGCCATATTTTATTCCCTCTCCTCGGGGAGAGGGTGAGGGTCTTCTCGTTGCACAAGTCATTGCCGCGAAAGCTAAAATCAAGCATTTTCGACTAATCGAAGCGTGCTTCGACGCAGCCTGTCCTGAGACTTTCGAAGGGCTTAGCACGAACGGAAATTATACATGTGACGGAATTTTTCGGTTCGCCCTGAGTTCATCGAAGGGATCCGTGCACTCTCGACAGTCCTTCAGCGGAAGCTCGGTTCGCTCAAGCGTCCGCTTCACCCAAAATAACGCGTCATACTGCGACATTTGCGCAAGAATTTATCTGGACGCTCGCCGGATTCAGGTTCATTATTTATTACCGTCGACGGGGGCGGCATACGAAAACGAATCTCTCGTAGGCGTGAGGCGTGAGCCGAGACGCCCGAGAACAACGCACGCTTAACCTTTCGCCCGTCTGTAGTTCTCAACTTTCTGCATCTGGTTAGCCGCGACGCAGTCGTGTTCGCTTCACAGGCTTAACCCACCAAAAAGGAGGACCCGCCATGATCGTTATCCCGCCCGAGGACCCCAACGAAAGACGCCCCGACCCTGCCGAAGAGGCGCTGGGTAAGCTCTACGAGCAATTCACCAATGTCCAGAACCTAGCCGAATTCCACGCCGCGCTCAGAAAACGGTGTATTAGATTCAACATCAGGAGATGGGCGACAGCCCGCAGGATTACGAGAATCTCCATCCCAAAGACTTCTTCAATCAGTTTCATCGCCGCGCCGACGAAGACGACAAAGCCGTCGTCTCCGAGGCTCCCTACCGCATCCGCCAGCAGCTAAGAAACGTGCTCTGGGCCGAGCGCGACACGGCGCAGCGCCGCGCTGTGGAAACTTACAAAAAGGTCTTCATCGATCATCACCTCGCCCAGCTCGACCAAGACCGCCTCTATTACTTGGGTAAGATCGCCGATGCCGCGAACGACCAGGATCGAGAGCGCTATGTCACCGCGTTGATCGGCCGGCTGAAGCTCTCCGGCGACGCCGGGCTGCTCTATAAAGAAGACGCCGACCGGCTCATCGAGAACATCCCGAGCGACCTCGACATCTTTACGTACAACCGGGAGTACGCGAGCGACCCGGCGCTAGCCCAACGCCTGCTCTTGAACGGGGCGTATCCGAACATAGGACCGGACCTGCGGGACAGCCTGCTGAAGGAGGCCGAGGAAAGCATTTCCAATCTTGGGCTGGCGCTAGGCCAAGCGGAATCAGGAGATTCGCTCCCCAACGGCGCGAGCGCCGCCGATTACAATGTCATCCTCCCGATATGGCGGATGCCGCCGGAAGGTCTGCCCGATCCGACGGCCCTCCAAAAAACCTGCCGTACACGCCACCCGAGCGCCTGGCACGGCGGGACTGTTCCAGCTGGTAAACGCGACCGATTCCGGAGCGAATAATAATACCTCGCCTGAGTCTAATGTGAAGATAGAGAATGACGACGATTCCACAGACGCTAATCCGGATGACCGCCCAGGTGATCTCACCGCCGCGTCGCAGAGCAAAAACCCGGTCCGGGAAACGCAAGCTCAGAAAGAGGGGCGGCTAGCGCGGATAGAGAAGGACAAAGCGGAAGCGGAGGAAATTCTTCGCGCCATTCCCAAAGATTTGAACGGTGTGCCGCGTGATCTAGTCGCCCTAATATATGGGGCAGCCGGAGGTCAAGATTTCGAAACCAGAAGGCCGTCGGCCATACGGTCAAAAATCGAATAGGCCTCGACATCTATGGTCTAGACAATCTGAGGAGTTACGACGACGTTATTTACCAGGGGATTTTAGGACCAAAACACGGCAGCAGAGGCCGAATAATGCGCGACCCAATTACTAAACGACCGATACAGGAATATAAGGGACCCCAATTCGAGGAAATAACAAAAAAAGCCATGGAACGTGCCTATAACGTTCTTGAAGAAGGGCCCAAAAGGCTTCGGCTTCCTCACTATTAGACGAAAACCCCGGCCCAGGCGCGTTACAACAAAGGGCGAAGGAACTCGTCGAAGCCTACAGGGCCGCCGAAATAGTCTATTACGGCAAGCAGCCGGACAATACGATACCTGACGAGGGAGGGCGCGGCGCGTTTACTTTCATGACGTGAGACGTGATCCACCTGAGTATATCGAGGAGGGAATCGACAACGGCGAGTTCAGAGAACTCCTACCGAAAGGCGCGGGCGACAAAATGGTCTTCTACGGTCTTACCGAGGAAGGATATCAGAATAAGCGGGTACCGGCCTCGACGTTGAAGGAGAGCCGCATGAGACGATTAGCCGCTTTGCTTATAGTTACCGCGCTACTCCTTTGTATTCCGGCGCGCTCGGACTCAGGCGAGAGCGACGCCGAAATAAAGCGCGGTATGGAGGCGGACGTCTCTATAGCAAAGATCATTACATCAACGACATCGTGAAGGAGCTCACGTCGATTTATTCCGACAACCGGATCATCGCAGGCAAAAGAATAAAAATCACGATCAAGGATTTTTCTCTCGAAGACGAAGATACATACGCCATCATCGAGGCAGGCGCTAAAGGCGTCGAGGGGCCGGACGATTGGTGGATCATTGTTCTTCCGGCAACCCGCAAGAAGATTCATGGACCGTATAGTAATACTCTGTGCGTCTGCCGCGGCTACTCGCTTAATAGCGCCCGCAAAGATCTACTCGCCGAGACGCGGGAAAAAGGCATCGTGAAATGGATTACGGTGCCTCAACCCCCCGTACCCTTCGGTTTCGAAATAACCGGCGGTTCCATTGGGCCGATTTATCTGGGCCAAGCCAGAGCCTTCGCTGTTCACGCTTACGACGATCACCACATCGAGGAAGTAAGCTCAATGATCGAGGGAAGGGCGACATCCACCCTGGAGGTCTATGAAGAAGACGGCGCTCTGCTTTTGTCGGCGGAAATCTACAACGACCGGGTATTTCGGGTGACAACGCGGTCAGCGAAATTCAAAACGAGACAGGGCATCGGCGTGGGATCGACCTATGCGGCGGCAAGACGGGAATATGGGCCCCTGGCGTATGTCGGCCAGGGCGACGGCAGTTACGAGCCGGTTGTCAAGTTTCAGTATATTAGTGTCGGCTTCGGTTTTGCAGGCGATATCTCAACAGGCTATCCGGACGAGTCAGATAAAATCGTCGGTATAATTATCGCGCAAGACCCCAAATAGCGGCGCGACGCGCTGTATGAAACTCAACACCATCGATATGGAACATATGCCGAACCATTCGGAGCCTCGACTTCGACAGAAGATGCGATTATAAAAAGGTCCTTAATTGCGTCGTGAGAATACTACTACATTGCAGTGTCCTGCTTTTGGTCTGCGGTTATCTCCCCGTCGACGGTAGGGCAGAAAACGAGGCCGTCCAACGCTTAGCTGCGTCGGTCGTCGTACACGGTCAGCATTTTGCCGTAGGCGATACAATTCAAATAGAAGCAGCTGTCAAGAACATTTCCGCGAAGTCCTTTTATATGTGTACAAAGGCTTGTTCTACAGCATCAGCTACATCAAATTATTCATCGATCGAAAGCCGCTGCGAGGCTACTATTTGGCACAATTCGGAATCCTTGGACCCACTAAGGACAGCTTTTTTTGTTGCAACCCAACGAAGAAAGACGAATCCTCTTCGAGGGCAAGCTCGAACAAACAACGATTCCAGACATGATGAGACAGGGGCATCCAGAAGTATCGGGTATATTTCTTAATTTCGGGAATTCCGCGATCGAAATCCCAGCAAGCGGAAATTACGATTTGATGTTTGAACTCAGCTACAGTAAAGAGGCGAGCACAGACGCAGAAAAGCAATTCGGCTTCGACGTGTGGCATGGCACCGTAAAATCTCCACCGGTGAAAATCGTGATCACGCAATAACCAGGTTTCCACGCCGGGCCGAGATCGTTCCTTGTCTACAGCCGAGACCTTAATCTCTCTCTCCACTGGCTCGAATCCACTCCCTCGCTGGGATAAGTTAAGATCGCAGTGGGAGTAAGTTTTTTGAGTACCTTAGCCCAAGAAAGGAGCCAAGCCATGCCCAGAATCGAAGGCGTAACCAAAGACACCGCGCCCGCGGATTTGCGCGGCATTTTCGAGGAGCAGGAGAAGCAGTACGGCGCGGCGCTTAACACGCTGCGCATCTACGCGCTCAGGCCGACGATTTATAAAGGCGCGCAGGCGCTCGCGAACGGCATTCGCGAGTCGGGCCTGATCGCGCCCGAGCTGCGCCATCTCGTCTGCGTCAAGGCGGCGAGCATCAACGGCTGCCCCTATTGACTCGACTTAAACGCATCCAGTGGGATGCAAAACGGCGCCTCGGCGGAGAAGGTGGAAGCGGTGCTCGGCGACTACAAGAAAAGCCCCGCGCTCTCCGAGCGCGAGCGGCTGGCGCTCGAGCTCGCGGAGCGCATGACCTACACGAATAAGCGCGTCACCAATGGATTTTTCAAGAAGCTCAAGCGGCGCTTCAGCGACGAAGAATTGGTCGAGCTCGCGGCGGTGATCGCGCTGGAGAACTTCCGCAGCAAGTTCAACACGGTCTTCGCCGTCGAGGCGCACGGCTTCTGCCCGGTGCCGGCGGTGAAAGCCGCGGCCGACGTCGCGACGAGCCGGTTTCAGGAATGAGCGAACCGTGCGCGGGCGGCAAGTTGCTTTTTAACGCAAGCCGGACGACAATTGCCCGCGAATAAAACACAACGCTTTCGCCGAGGAGAACGTACATGAGGATGCGGCTCGCTTTCCTGCTCAATGCTTCGTGGTTCATGGCCTCGCTGCTGCTCGCGGCCTGCGCCTCGGAAACAGTCACCTCGGAGCTGCCCGTAGCCGGCCGCGTCCTGCCCCCCGACCGCATACTCGTGCACCGGTTTCAGGTGATTCCACAGGGCTCGGAGTACGGCACGGTGCCGTTCAAACAAAGCCCGGAGGAGGTCCGCGTCGGCAGGCTCCTCGGCGAGGCGGTCGCGACCAATCTCGTCGCCGAGCTCAAGACGCGCGGCGTCAACGCCGCCATGGCCCGCGACGACGCGCCGCCCCAGGAGCAGACGGTCTGGATTTTCGGCCGCTTCATGCACCTCGAATCGCCGAGCTCCTCGAACGTGGTCGGCGGTTATACCTTCGCCGACCCGCTGCGCACGCGCGTGATGATCTTCCAGGGATCGGGCTCCAACTTGCAATTCATCGCGCAGGCGGACACGGCGACGGACAGCGGTGTCAAGCCCCGCATGGCGCCCGAGGCGGAGAAGGCGGCCGTCGAGGCGGACGCCAAGCGCGTGGCGAAGGAAGCGGCCGACCGCATCGCGGCGTACTACCGCAAACGCGGCTTCATGAAGTAGGAATTCCAGACGGATTCAACCTAAGGCGTCACCTCGGCACGCAGCTCGCGGAATGGAATTCGCTCTCAGAGCGGCAGGGTCATGCGGAAGGTCGAGCCGCGGTTGACTTCGCTTTGGACGGAGATGTTTCCGCCGGAGAGATCGGTGAAGACCTTCACCATATGGAGTCCGAGGCCGAGACCGTCGTAATTGCGCCGCGAGGAGCGGTCCGCCTGCTGGAACTTGTCGAAGATGTGCATGAGATCGTTCTCAGCGATGCCGATCCCGGTATCGGCGACCTCGAATTCGAAAGTCTTCTTATCTGCCGAGCAGCAGGCCGACACGCGGATCTCGCCTTGATGCGTGAACTTGACGGCATTGTTGACGAGATTGCTGAGCACGATCCATAGCCGCTCCTTGTCGCTGCTGATAACGGGCAGATCGGGAGCGATCGTCCATTTGACCGGCACCTGCTTGTCGTCGGAGAGGTCATAGTTCATCTTGAGCTCTTCCAGCAGCCCTCTCAGCCCTACCTCCTCCTGCTTCAGCCACAGTTCGTTGCTTTGGATGCGGGTGAGATCGATGAGACTATTGACCATGGTGAGGAGATGGTTCGACTGCCGGATAATTCCCGCGAAGGCCGCGCCTTGTCTGGCCGCGATAGGCCCCAAGTTGCCGCTCTGGAGCGCCTGCGCGTAGCCGGTGATCACGCTGAGCGGAGTGCGCAACTCGTGCGACAGGATGTCGAGAATCTCTTTTTGGCCGCGGCTCCGCTGCTCGGCTTCGTAGCGCAGGTTTCTCTCGGTGCGCGTGAACTGCGTAAAGTAACCGTAATATAGCGATACGACGAAGAGGAAGGGGGTGCGTAAAAACGCGCTCGGGTGGATACTCCCGGTCAACTGGAGCAGCAGCGCGACGTAGATGAGACAGGCGAGGATCGCGCCGACCGCGCGGAGCTTCGGATCGTCGACGATGCAGCTCATGATGATGACGAGAAAAAAGGCGATGTAAAAATTGCTCTCGGCGTAGCCGTTGGAGACGAGCGAGACCGTGAGCGCGATCGTATCTAGCACCACTAGCGGATAATAGAACGACCAGGTGGCGAACTTCTCCTCGCGGACGAAATAGAGCGCGACGTTGGAAACGACGTAAAGGACGATGAAAAGCTGAAGCACCGCGGGCTGCAGATAATCCACCGCGGGATAAAGCAAAAGATAGGCGCAGATGATGACAACCGGCCAGCGCAGCAGGATGACGCTCGGCTTCAGCGGCATGCCGAGCCGCATGGCGAGCTGGGTGGAATTGGAAGTGGACGGAAAGAGCTTAATCGCCATACATGCGTCTCCGGACCGTACTACATCCAAAAAACCGGCAAAGTAAGTTTGGTTAATTTTCTCATGCGACGAGAGAAACTGTCAATAAAAATATTTTGGCTATCTCGGCGGACCGGCTCGCGCTCGTAAACTCGCTTAGCCGGAATGACGGACAACCCTCAATGGCGCTGCCCATAAAATACTCGAAAACTCAGCACTGTTTAGATAACATAACTCCATGGACCACTTTCTCATCGTCGCATGGCAGGCGGCGCGGATGGCGGGCGATCTGATCCGCGACAACTGGCAGCGCGTCCACGACGTCGAATACAAATCCGCCATCGACCTCGTCACCGCGACCGATCGTGCCTCCGAAGAGCGCATCGTCGCGCACCTGGCGAAGACCTATCCCGGCCACTCGATCCTAGCTGAGGAAGCGACCGCGATCGTCGCGCCGGGCAGCGTCTACCGCTGGATCGTCGACCCGCTCGACGGCACGACAAACTTCGCGCATTCCTTCCCGCACATCGCGATCTCGATCGCGCTCGAGCGCGAGAAGGAAATCATCCTGGGCCTCGTCTACGACCCGCTCCGCGACGAGGGCTTCACCGCGCTCCGCGGCGAGGGCGCACTCCTGAACGACAAGCCGATCCGCGTCTCGAAAGCCGGCGAGATCGACAAAGCGCTGCTCGCGACCGGCTTTCCCTACGACCACCGCGAGGACCCGGACTACTATCTGAAATACTTCCGCAGCATGATGCGCCGCGCGCAGGGCATCCGGCGCGCCGGCTCCGCCGCGCTCGATCTCTGCTACGTCGCCGCCGGGCGCCTCGACGGCTTCTGGGAATTGAAATTGAAGCCGTGGGACATCGCCGCCGGCGCGCTCATCGTCGCCGAGGCCGGCGGCATCGTGACGAACTTCTCCGGCGGCAAATTCTCCATCGACGGCGACCAGACGTTGGCCTCCAACGGCCTGATCCACGACGAGATGATCAAGGCGCTGGAGGAGGCGGAGGAATCGGACAAAGATTGAATTACGTTTTTGGAGAGATCCTCACGGAGTTTATCCTGAGCGCAGTCGAAGGGTTCAGGATGACAGACAACAGGCTGAAATGTCATTCTGAGCACAGCGAAGAATCTCTCTGAACCTTAACATGAAAAAACTCACAACCGCGCTGTTCGTTCAATGGATTTGCTTTTTGGCCTCAATCGGTGCGCTACTGCTCGCCGTTGCCATCTCGCGAATTAACGATCTCCTTGCGTCTGTTTTACTTACCGCTGCGTTTGTCATTGCCGTCATTTGGACTATCTTCGTTGCTGTCTACGGCCGCAAGCTTTCATGGAGCTATAAATTTCCGATCGCACTGCTTCTGGCGACGATCGTTAAGGCTGTAATAGGCCCACACTACTATGTTCACCCTATGCCTAGCGCGCAGCACATGGCAAAAAGACAAATTAGTCAGTTCGGCACCGCGCTGGATTCATTGAAACAAGACATCGGCAGGTATCCCTCAACGGAAGAGGGTCTCCAGGCTCTCCGCATGAAACCTGAAGGCATTACGGGTTGGGACGGTCCTTACTTGCTAAAAGATCTTCCGAACGATCCGTGGGGCCACCCTTTCATCTACCGCTTCCCCGGCAAGAATCCCCGCCAACCGGAGATCATCTCCTACGGCGCCGACGGCAAGCCGGGCGGCGAGGGCCAGAACGCCGACATTTTCAACGATGAGGTACCGCTTCATAAAGAATACTAAAGTCCTGTAAGTCCTCATTGTTGTGCCATTCCGTCACCCTTAGCTCCGCCCGCAACTACCTCCTTTCAAAAATCATGCGTCACGCTTCGACACACTGCGACATTCCGGCCGATACGTTCCTTGATTCGAATCCGATTTAGGAGCACCATTAATACTCGTCAGCAGTTTTCACGACAAGAAGTTCGCCCGTTCGTTGCCCATCAACATCTCCGCGTTTAAAAAAACTGCCCTAATCGAGCCGACGGCAATCACGCTATTTGATTCTGGTCGATCATAAAGGGACGATCGACATATGCCGGATATAGACATATGCCGGATATGAAGGACACGGACGGAGACTACTGACGAGCGGCAGTGCGCCCTCGGGCGCGCCGTGGAAACTTACAAGACACTCCTTCACTGCTGCAGCAGCTTCAGCGCCTGCTCGGCCAGCGCGTGCAGACGCCTGGGGCCGCCCTCCGCGCGCGCGATCAGCATGCCGCCCTCGAGCAGCGCGAAGAACATCGCCGCCACGCGCTTGGGCTCGCCCTTGAAGTGGAACTGCCCCTTCCCGTGCCCTTCCTCGACTACGCGGGCCAGGCGCTCCTCGCTGTCGCGGTAGAAGCGCCGCACGCGCGCGGCGGTCGAGCCGCCGAGCGACGAGAGCTCCGCGCCGAGGATGGCAAACGGGCAGCCCTTGTCGTGCCTGCCGTCGCTGAGCATCGTCTCGAACAAGGCGGCGTACCTGCGCAGCTTGGCCGCGGGATCGAGCTTGGAATCGAAGATCTCGTCCATCAGGCCGAAGACGTGGTCGGCGTAGCGTGCTACGACCGCCTCGATCAGATCGTCCTTGGCGGGAAAATGGTGATGAATGCTCGCCTTGCGGATGCCGACCGCCTCGCTGATATCCTGGTAGCTCATCGCGTTCGCGCCGCGGCGCTGGATCAGCTCCTGCGCGGCGTCCATGATCGCGGTCTTGGTGTCCTTGGCGGTCTTGATGTCTCTGCTCATATGAATCGCCGGCGTCACTCCGCGACGAGCTCGCCCGAGCCGCCGAGCTCTTTCGGAAAGTCCCTAAGCTTCGGCAGGCCGTCCTTCATCCGCAGCTTCGTCTCCTGATAGTTGACGTGCACGCCGGCCTTAAACGGCAAATCCGGAATCGTTGCAGCGAAGACGTCGACAAGTCCCAAGCCGGGATGCTCGGCATAGAGATGGCCGCCGCACCTCTTGCACCATTTGCGGTAGGTTTTCGGCGTCTTGTTGTAGCTGCCGATGTTCTCCGCACCTTTGGTGATCTCGAGCGCGTCGGGCTTCCACAACGTGAAGGCGTTCACCGGCCCCGCCGACCAGCGCCGGCACGACTCGCAGTGGCAATAGCCCATGCCCAGCGGCTCGCCCGTGACCGTTAATTCGACCGCGCCGCAGAAGCAGGCACCTTGATACATATTTTCGCTCGCCATTATCATGCTCCTCCAAGTCGTGCCAACCTACTAGCAGGTAGGTTACTTGTCAATAGGCTGCGCAAAGATTTTTCCCGTATCTTACAAACAGGAGGGACCAACCATAGAGCGACGCGCCCGCGCCGGCGGAGGCGGAAAAGCTCGCGGACGACGGCATGGCCGAGTTCCGCGATCTTTTTCGCGAGGTGATCAACGATCGCCATCGCGCGTTTCTGGTGCGCTGCGCGCCTCTCGGCCGTCTCGCGCCAGAGCCACTACGAATGGCTGCGCGACGACCCGCTCCATTACGAGCATTTCCAGCGCGCCAAGCAAATGCTCGCGGATTCCGTCGAGGAGGAGGTCTGCCGCCGCGCTTACCGCGGCTATGACACGCGGTGATCTATCGCGGAAAAATCACGGGATATTACCAGAGCTATTCCGACGCGCTTGCGACGTTCATGCTGAAAGGATCAAGCCCGCGACCTACCGCGACAACGCGCCGCTCCCGTCGGCGGCCTGTGGCACCTCGAAATCAAGATCCTGCGCCCGGAGGAACAACCCTTACTTTGCCGCCGCGCAGCAAGAGGGTGTCAAGCAGAGATCGATGCCGCCTCAGGGCGACGGCGAATAACCGGGGCGGTCCGAGCCGAACGACGAGCCCAAGAAATAAAAAAGCCGGGGATCGCTCCCCGGCTGTTATTCGCGTCGTTAAGCGTGCGGGCTTAGAACATGCCCCCCTGGAGGAAATCCATGTCGAGCGTACGGCTCGCCCGATCGAGATCGGCCTCGCTCGGATCGACCAGCGTGACGGTTGCGATGTCGCTCGTCTGGATCGGCGGGACGCCGTCCTGGATTCCGGGAGTCGAGAGATCGACGTCGCACCAGCCTATGTAATTCCGTTGCACCGGACCAGCCTTAATCCACTGGTAGCGGATGTCTACAAGGAAATCCGCTATGATTGTCATAACGACTGCGCCGTTCACCTTCTCCGCGTGTTTTTCGGTGTCCACCATGATCAGCGAGCACTCCGCGTAATCGGCCGTGGCGTGGGTGAAAATCACCCGGATATCCGCCGCCTGTGCATCCTCGACGGTATTAATGCCTAGCGTCTCGCTCGGCAGCGTGATGGTCACGTCCGAGCGGAAGCGCTCCTGTTTGGTGGTTGTCCCGTTGCTGACCTTCTTGTAATCGGCTCGCCCGCCGTTGATTTCCGTCGGCGCGTCGCAGCAGCCGGGGGGAGCTCTTTCTTTAATACGGTCTTTAGGTTGCTACCAGCGGCGACCGGCGCCGCGTACAGCGCGAGGCTGGCGGCGATGATCATCATATACTTGCGCATCTTCGTCTCCTTTTTGCCTATCGTATTAAAGACGGCGATCGGCAAGATTGAGCAAAGCAAATGCCATGCGGTTTGCACGGTGACGCCGGAGAACTTTAAGGTACTCTATGGAATCGGCGCAGTGCCGCGATGACGTTGGACGGCATCCGCAGGGCGCGATGCGCCAGGCGCTGCGCGTAACGTACGACGGTGTTTGCGGCGGATTTGCCCGGTGAAGACGGTGCTAGCTTGCGCTCGGCGCGATTAGATATTATGTCCAGAGACAAACAGGAGGTTTGTCATGGGCATGATCGATGCCGACACGCACGTGGACGAGTCCGATGACACTTGGGCCGGGCTGCTGGGGACGCCCAACGCAAAGTATATTCCCGTGACTGTCTCGGTCGCGCCCGAGGAGGCGAAACGCGCGGGCTTAAGCGCGACGACCGCGCGCTCATGGGTCGTCGAAGGGCGGCTCCAGAACCGCGCGTTGCGCGACGAGATCAATCATCCGCCGCGCGTTAGGCGCGAGCTCGAGGACGTCGCCGGGCGCGTCAAGCACATGGACGAGATGAGCGTGGACGTACAGGTGATCTTCCCGACCTTTTTCATCCGCTACAACACGCGCAATCTGGAAGCCGAATACGCCCTCACGACGACCTACAACCGCTGGCTCGCGAAAAAGTGCGCGCCGACCAACGGCCGGCTCCGCTGGGCCGCCGTGCTGCCGCTGCTCGATCCGTACAAAGCCGCCGAGGAAGTGCGCTGGGCGAAGGCGAACGGCGCCTGCGCCATTTTCAAGCGCGGCTTCGACCTCGACCGCAAGGTCACCGATCCGTATTTCTTCCCGGTCTACGAGGAAGCCCAGGCTCAGGACTTGGCGCTCTGCATTCACACCGGCCATCCGTTGCCCGGGACGGAATGGGACCGCGGCTTTCCCATCATCCACTCGCTCACCGAGATCGTCACGACCAAGCTGCCCGAGAGATTTCCCAAGCTCCGCTTCGGCTTGATCGAGGCGGGGGCGTCTTGGATCCCCTACTCCGTCTCGATGATGGCGGCGACGCTGCGCGCGCAGCAGCGCGGCCGCGGCTACCGCTTCACGCGCATGTTCGATTTGAGCCAGGATCTTTTCCGCCAAAACCGCATCTTCGTCACGCTCGACGCGATCGACGAGATCGAGCACCTGCTCAAGTTCGGCACCGAGGACAATCTCATGATGGGCACCGACTACAGCCACACGGACATCTCGGCGAATCTCACGGCGCTCAAAGAGGTGCGCGACTGGGTCGATCAGGGCCGCATCACCGACACCGTCGCGCGCAAGATCCTGGAGACGAACCCGAAGAATTTTTACGGGTTATAGACCACAAACGGCATGGATGGCAGCAGTCTGCGGCGCTTCAATATCCAGCTTGCGTTGTCGCTGCTCCTGTTCTTCGCCGTTTTCGCTTTGATTTGGTCGCTCGTCGTCATGCCGATCTGCGACGCGCGCGACTGGAAACCGCCGTGTCGCCCGCGCGGCACTGAGTGGATGGGCGGCGGGATATAAACCCGCGCCGCAGGCCGTCTTCAAACAATCCATGCAGCTCGCAGGCAAAGTCGCCCTCATCACCGGCGCCGGGCGCGGCATCGGCCGAGCGCTCGCGCTCGCCTTCGCCCGCGCGGGCGCGGACATCGTCGCCGCGTCGCGGACGAAGGAAGAGATCGACGCGACCGCGCGCGAGGTCGAAGCGCTCGGGCGCGCGGCGCTGGCGATTCCCGCGGATGTCTCGCGCGAGCAGGATGTCGCGGCGCTCGCCGCGGCGGTGGAAAAGCGCTTCGGACGCCTTGACGTGCTCGTCAACAACGCGGCGCTGCGCATGAACCATCTCGGCAGGCGCGACAGCTATCTTATCCCGCTCGAAGATTTGTCGATCGAGGACTGGGACCGCACCATCGCCGTCAATCTCCGCGGGCCGTTTATCTGCGTGAAATTATTCCTGCCGCTGCTCAAAAAGGCCGGCGCGGCGAGCATCGTCAACATCTCCGCCGGCGGCGGGAAGCGCGGTATGCCCGGACGGCTCCCCTACTGCGCATCGAAGTTCGGCCTCGAAGGATTGACGCAGTCGCTCGCGGCCGAGCTGAAGGCGGATAACATCGCCGTCAATTCGCTCTCGCCCGGCGCGATCTCCATTTTGACCGACCGCGAGAAGATCGAGGCGCTAAAAAAAAATCCCGCACAGCTTTTCATGCGGCCGGAGATGATGGCGCCGCCGGCGATTTTTCTGGCTCAGCAGGACGGCGGCGGCGTGACGGGAACGCACGTCGAAGCGCTTGAGTGGATTCGCGCGAACGGCCTCGGCGACATCGAAGACTGGAAGGCAACGATTTGAACAATGAACCCTGACCCCATCCCTCTCCCTCGAAGGCGAGGGGGAAAAACGGAAATAGCGACTATCAGTCTTCACCCTCTCCCTGTGAGAGGGCAAGGGTGAGGGCGAAAACAACCAAGGAGGGACGATGGCGATCAAAATTTACAAAGATAAGATGAAGTACCTCGATCAAATGACCGAGGAACTGCCGAAGAAGACCGATCCCAAGGACTATCGCTCGACTCCTAACGTGACGATCTCGTGGGTCGAGAACTGCTCGGGGAAAACGAAGATCCGCGATCAGGAACTCATCTGCGACGAGAACGCGCACAGCACGGGCTTCGGCAAGGGCGTGAGCCCGGCGCACACCTTTCTCGCTGGCTTCGGCTTCAGCCACTTCACGCAGTGGGGGCGCGCGGCCGGCGTGCTCGATTTAAAAATTGACTCGCTGGAGGAGCACGTGCGCGGCTGGTTCGACCGCCGCGGCGAATACCTCTACGAGCAGGGCTATCAGCACAAAGGCATCGAAGAGATCACCTTCGAGGTCAAGATCGAGAGCAAGGAGAGCCCGGAGAAGATCCGGGAGTTCGCACAGTGGGCCGACCGTTCGCCGCCGCACGCGACGCTCCGCCGCGCCGTGCGGCTGGTCGGCATCTTTCACCTGAACGGCCGCTGGCTCACGACGGCGGTCTATCATCCGGACCGGACGGAGTGGAGATAGAAACTTTTAACGCAGCCCCGACAAAATCTCCTTCCCCCACAACTCGATCGCCTCGCCCACGTCGGGGCCGAGCGGGACGCCGAGCGCAATCTGCTGGAAGCCGCGGCGCGCTGCGAGTGAAAATAGTGTCGCGATACGCTCGCGGCATTCCGCCGGCGTGCCAGCGATGATGAGCGCCTCGACCGCCTGGTCGGGCGTCAGGCCCGCGGCGTAATCGACACCGCGGTTCTCCGCGTAGGCGCGGCGCACTGCGCCGATCGCCGCCGGATCGATCCCTTTCGACTTAAGAACATCGTCGGGCCAGCCGGAGACGATGTGCGAGACGAAGCGCTTGGCGTGCCGCTTCGCCGCCGCGCCGTCGCGCGCGATCGACGCGTTGAGCAGCATGACCTTTCTCAGCGGCTCACCGAGCGTCGAACCGCTGCGCGCCTTTTCCATGCGCGCGAGCGAATCCTCCATGTCGGCCGTGCCGTAGAGCGTCTGCAAGATTACGCCGTCGAAGCGGCGCGAGACGAGATCCAGCACGGCGGGCTTGAGCAGGCTCGGGCCATAGTAGAGCCGGACCGGCGCCTGCGGCTTGAAGCGCAGCGCGTATGTCTCGGCGTTCAAATGAAAATAAGACGCGAGGATTGGGATCGTGTCGCGCTTGAGCACCTCGCCACTAAACAGCGTCCTCAAAGCGCCCGCGAGCTCGTCCATGATGCCGAGTGGCTTTACGCGCTCGACCTGATGCGTCAGGATCGAGCGCGAGCCGGGCCCGAGGCCGAGCGAGACCTCGCGCCCCGGCGTGAGCTCGGAAATCGTCGCGAAGCTCATCGCGAGGTCGATGGGATTGCGGAAATAAGGCACCGTGATCGCGGTGCCGAGCTTCACCGGCACGCGCGCTACGAGCGCCGCCGAAGCGGCGACGACATTGCGGTATTCGAGATTGTCGTTGGTCCAGATTTGCGCGAAGCCGAACGGCGCGAGCGCCGAGCGCGCACGCTCGGTCAATTCAATCAGCTCGGGGACGGAGTAGCGGTTGAGGACGTGAAGCGGATAGTGGACGCCGAGCTCGCCGGCGAAGTTATCGCTGCCCATGATCGGCCAGCATAGCGCGCCGGCACGGCGTTGTCAGCAAGACGTCTGACGTTCTACGCCCGCTTCTTGTAATTCACCGGCGGCATTTGCAGCGTGACGCCGGATTTCTTGAGCTCCTCCTCGTACATGCGGCGCACCAACGGGTCTTCGTTCTCATATTCGATCATATCGCCGCCGTCGTCGGTCGGCTTGTCCAGCAGCTCCCAGCCGCCGATCGGATATTTCTGGCCCCAGGCCTTCATCGCCAGCCGCTTCACCGGATCTTTGCTGGTCGTGAAATGCTGGTGGAACCAGCGGTTCGGCGGCGTGAACAGGCTGCCCACACCCCAATCGTAGCGCTTCATCGGCTTGCCTTCGGGCCACATGAGCGAGTAGCCGGTGCCTTCGAGGATGTAGATGAATGCGCCGGGGCCGTGGCGGTGCGCCTTGCGGTAGACGCAGGGCCGGCCTTCGGAGATGTGGCCGGCGATCGTGTTGTGCGCGAGCTCGATCTCGACGTTGCGCGCCGACGGGCCGCGCTCCTTCCAGTCGTGGAGCGCGACGCGGCTCACATCGGCGATGAAGTTCGAGTCCCACACCCGGCCGGGCTTCTGCTCGCCCTTGCCGGAGAAATATTCGCTCTCTTCGTCCTCGTAGCGGTCGTCGAAGACGAAAGGGTTTTCGAAAACGAATTTGGTGTTGTGATAGAGGTTGAAGACCGCCGGCGCGTTGGTGAGCGCGAGGAAGCGCGCCGGCTTCTGCCCGCTGCCGTTCGTGAGGCGGTGCCAGGTATTGAGCGGCGCGGCGAACAGGCTCCCCGGTCCCCACTCGAAGGTGCGCTTTTTCTTCTCGTCGACCCACACCTCGGTCGCGCCGACGCCGTCGAGGATGAAAATCATCTCCTCGTACATGTGCTTTTCCGGCTCGAGGCTGCGGCCGGGAGGAATCTCGCACACGTAGGGCGTCGTCGCGGTCTGGTCCGCCGCCGTGTTGAGCATGAGCCATGCGCCTTTGCCGCCGGTGCGCGCCCACGGCCCGACCTCGACGGTGCGGACGTCGCGGACGACGAATTCTCTTAAGATCGGAATACCTTCCGATTTGATCCAGGTCTCGAACGCAGTGTCTTTGTTGAACGGCTTGAACGCGTATTGCTTGAGTTCCATCTCGCCTCCGGCGTAAATCACTGTCCGGTAATTTTTCGATACAGCTTGGTGTAGTAGTCGACCTTCGGACCGAGCTCTTCGGGCGCGATGACTTTCACCGGCCGCCCGGCGACCGTCTTGTCGAGCCCGCCGCCGAGCCCCTTGCGCGTGGGGTCGCGCCCGAGATCGGTCTCGATCGCTTTTTGTCCCTGCTCGGAGAGCAGCCAGTCGATGAAAATCGCCGCCGCGTGCGGATTGGGCGCGTGGCGCGCGAGCAGCAGCACGTTGGGAAACGCCATGATCGGCGGCAGCGCGACCGATTGGATCGGCGCGCCCTGCGCCTTCAGGTTGCGCACGCGGTAATCGTAGAACGTCGGTCCGATGAAGTATTCGCCGGCGGCAACCATCTGCGCGCGCAGCTCGCGCCCTCGTTGCAGCTTCGGGTTGAGTTTCATGAGATTGGCAAGGTATTCGCTCGCCGCCGCTTCGCCCCATTCGCTCGACAGCACGGCGAACCAGTCTTGGTCGGTCTGGTCGAGCGACATCACGTTCGCCCATTTCTTATCCAGCAGGTCGCGATAGGCTCGGGGCGCCTCGGCCGCCTGGACGAAGCGCGTGTTGTAAGCGGTGGAAATGAGATAGAGCTCGACCGCCGTCCACAGTCCCTTGGGCGAGATGAATCCCGGACGGATCGCCGCGCGCTCGGAAGTGAAATAAGGATCGATGAGGCCGCTGTCGATCAGCACCTGCGCGCCGGGGCCGGTGACGCCGACGACATCGACGTCGCGCCGGCCACCGCGATGCTCCGCCAGGACGCGGCTTACCATCGGCGAGGCGCCGAGCCGTACGTGCTGGACTCTCAGATACGGATACTGCAGCTGGAACTTATCGATCAGGACTTTCGCGTCGGGAACCGCCATCGTTCCATAAAACGAGACCGTGCCCTCCTTGCGCGCGCCCGCCTCCAGCGCGCGCTTGCGCTCCGCGGGCGCCAGCTTGCCGTACTGCTGCAGCAGGTCCCCGGCGGTCTTCTCCGCCGCGTTCGCGACGGCGGCGAGACAGAGCGCCGCGATCATTATCAGGCACCAGAGGCTGAAATATTGCCGCATGGTTCTCCTTCAGCCGAAATTATATCTCCCGCGCGTCGCGCAGCTGCCGCAGGAAGTGCAGATCCCAGAGCTCGAGCGGGTTCGTCCGCTTCGCCGCCGCATTGTAGCGGCACGCCTCGGCATAGACGTTGTAAATCGCGTCCATCGTGGGGAAGAGCGTCGACGAGATCGTCTCCGTCAGGTCCTTATAATAGTAGGCGATCATCTCTCTGTCACCGCCGCCGCGCTCCTTGGGCAGCGTGGCGTTCAAGATATCCATCGAGCGGCGCCGGTTGGCCTTGAAATAACGGATCCCCGACGCGAGGCCTTTCAAAAACTTCTTCACGATCGCCTCGTTCTCGCGCACGAAAGTGCCGGTCGAGGAAACCGTCGTGAAGACGATCATCGGCAGCAGCGGCAGCATGATCGTGCGCATGCCGTCGCGCCGCGCCTTCAAGTCGTCGGGGCGGCCGATAAGCGCCGCGTCGTACTCGCCCTCCTGCACGCCGTTCCACATGCGCCCGCGCTTGAAGACGCGCACGATCTCGACGGAGTTTTCGAGGCCGCTCTTGCTGAGCGTGATCCAGGCGTTCAGCCACGTGTGCGGCCCGCCAGTGCCCCGCGCGCCCAGCTTCTTGCCGCGAAGGTCCTCGAGCTTCCTGATCTTGCTGTCCTTGCGCACGACGAGCGCCAGAGCGATGTAGTTCGCCGTCTGGCCGACGTAGATCCAGTCGTCCCCCGACGAGCGCTTGATGTACGGCGTTATGTGGTTGCCGCCGATGAACTGCACCTTACCGCTTCTCAGAAGCTTGTGCGCCTCTTCCGGATCGACGTAGAAGTTATAATCGACTTTGAGACCCTGCTTCTTCCATCCGCCGCTCTCAGCGACGACGTTCAAAAGTGCCAGATGGCGCGCCGACCGATAGGGAAATCTGATTGTCTCCATGCTCTTCGTTCCTTGCTCCTCTCCTGTTGTTCGCGCGACGTCGTCTACTGTTTGACGCCGAATGTCTCGTTGAAATCTTTTTTAAGTTCTTCGTAGCGCTCCATGACCCGGTCCGAAACGGGATAGAGATCGAGATGCTCCGCCGCGAGCGGCGACGACGTCGGAACCGCGCGCGAGCGCAGCGGGATCTGCCCGCCTTCGTAGAGCAGCTTCTGTCCGGCCTCCGACATCAAAAAGTCGACGAGCAGGCGCGCCGCGTTGGGCCGCGGCGCTTTCTCCAGAACCGCGACCGCGTTCTGCGACACGACGATCGGCTTCGAGGTCTTGACCCAGTCGATCGGCGCGCCGCGGTCGCGCGTAAGCTGCGTCCGGTGGGCGTAGAGGAACGAGCCGTAAAATTCTCCCGCCGAGACGAGCTGCGCGAGCAGCGAGTGGCCTTTTCTCCAGTCGAGCTGCTGCGCGGCGAGCCCCTGCATCAAACGCCGGCCTTTTTCGGGTCCGAGATATTCGAGCATCGCGCCGAACCAGTCGAAGTCCTCGACATCCATCGCGAGCTTCCCCTTCCACCACGGCAGCGTCAGGTCGAACCAATCCTTCGGCCGGTTCGCTTCGGGAACCAGCCGCGTGTTGTAGCCGATCACGAGATAATTGCCGACGAGACCGGTCCAGGTGTCGTCGGGGTCCCTGAATTTGGCGGGGAAAGCGCCAGCTTCGGGCGAGCGATAGGCCGCGAGCAGCTTCTTGCTCTTGAGCAGCGGCATCACCGACATATTGACGACATCGGCGTGGACCTTGCCGGCCTGATGCTCGACGACGACTCGATTGAAGACGCGCTCGGAGTTGAGCCGCAAGACTTCGACTTTGAGGAACGGGTATTTTTTCTCGAACGCAAGCGTCATGGGACGCGACGTGTCCACTCCCATGGTGGTGTAGAAAACGACCTGGCCTTCTGCCTTGGCTTTCGCGATGCGGTCGGGGTCATCGGCGCCGCGCGCTGCGCAGGCAAGCGAGAGAGCGGCGAGGACCAACGCGTTAAACAGAGCGCGCCGATAAATCGAGTCAAGGAATTTTTCGGAGGAGCGCTTGATGCGGACCGGCGTCATCGGCGTGCGAATCGAATCCATATTGCAATGACCTCCTATCTCGGCATATCAACGCGCGATAGGCACACGTTGCGGTCGATCGGGGGCGCAGAATTCTCGTTTATGTGAAAATGCATGCAATTGTCAATACACTTTTGCAAGAAGATTGACGCTGGCAAATCCGAGCCGCGGCGCGCAAGAGAAGATGTCGATGAATCGTTATAGCTTCAGCGCGGCGGCGCTGGCTGCCGCACTGCGACGTTGACTGCCGGCGATCAGGATGATAAAAATTTTCTTCTTTGGGCCCGTAGTGAAAAGGATATCACGAGGGTCTCCGGAACCCTAAGTCCGAGTTCGATTCTCGGCGGGCCCACCATTTTCGATTTTAGTAAAAGATTTCTCCAGTTTCTTCGTGTTGCCAGACGCGTCGCCGGAGTCCCGAGTCCGAGTTCATGAAGCGCAGCACGCAAAGAATTCTCACGACGCATGTCGGGAGCCTGGCGCGAGCGGACTCGCTGCTGGACCTTCTTCGACTCAAAGAACAAGGTCAGCCTTATGATCGGGAAGCGCTCGGTCAGCGCGTCCGCGACGCGGTAGCCGACGTCGTTCGGAAACAGGTCGAATCGGGCATCGATATTGTGACCGACGGCGAGCAGGGCAAATCGGGTTTTTTCACTTACGTCATCGAACGATTCAACGGCTTCGAGCGCAAGCCGCCGGCCCCGGGCAAGGAGATGAGGCCGCGATCGGCGGGCAGGGAGTACCTTGCCTTTCCCGAGTATTACGCCTGGTCCGAACGCATTGCCGCCCCGTTCGGCGGTCGCAGCGGGCGCGGGCGCGACCACGATATCTGCACTGGACCGATCCGCTACAAGGGGCACGAGGCCGTACAAAGAGATATCGCGAACCTCAAAGCCGCGATCGAAGGCAAACCTTACGAAGACGTATTTATGCCGGCGATCGCGTCTTCCTACGTGGCGGCGACTTTTGCCAACGAATATTACCGCAGCCATGAAGAGTACGAGCAGGCGGTATCCGATGCGGTGCGCGAAGAATACAAAGCCATTGTTGAAGCCGGATTCATTCTCCAGATCGACGACCCGCGCCTGGTAACCTATTATATGATGCACCCGGAGTTGAGCGTCGAAGACTGCCGAAAGTGGGCGGAAAAACGCGTCGAAGCTATCAATGACTCGCTCCGCGGCATCTCACCCGATAAGGTTCGCTTTCATACCTGCTACTCGATCGATGTCGGACCGCGCATCCATGAGATGGCGCTGAAGGACATCGTCGACATAATTCTGAAAATCAATGCCGGTGCCTATGCTTTCGAAGCGGCGAACCCGCGGCACGAGCACGAATATCATGTCTTCGAGCGCGTCAAGCTGCCCGCCGGAAAAATTCTCATACCGGGCGTGATCAGTCACACAACGAACCTGGTGGAGCACCCGGAATTGGTCGCCGAACGCATCGTGCGGTTCGCCAAGCTCGTCGGACGCGAGAACGTAATCGCGGGAGCCGACTGCGGCTTCGCCGCATCCGCTCTGAGGTTCAACGACACCCATCCAAGCGTGGCCTGGCTCAAGTTCGCCGCTTTGGCGGAGGGCGCCCGCTTGGCGACCCGTGAGTTGTGGAATTAAATTTGTCTGGGAAACGCGCTCAAGCTTTACCGCGTTAGCGATAGAGTGCGTCGATAAATCCGGACTTGTCCAACTCTTCTAGTAAGCTCGCGTCGATAAAATCCTTGGGATTCGCCGTTTTGGCGGCGGGAATGCGCTCGCTCGCGTCTTTAATGATCGTCCTAAATCCTTCGACCGACGGATAAGGCTTGGCCTTAACCGCGTCGCGTAGAGTTTGATAGGCGTCCTCAACGCGCTTTTCGTCTTTGCTCTGGCGGTATTTGGCAAACGCCTTTTTGGAGATTTCGGGATTGGTCTTCACCACGTGGATCGCCTCGACGTAAGCCTTGAGAAAACGTCTCGCGATATCGCGCTTTCGGGCCAGTACGCGCTGGGTCGTAACCAGTCCGCTGCCTTGATATGGGACATTCAAGTCGCGCAGCTTGAGCAGCACCTTCATGCCCGCGCGCAGCGCTTCGAGATGGTCCGGCGGCGAGATCAGAGTGGCTTCGATGGAACCGGCGGATAGCGCTATCAGCCGTTCCGGGCTATCGCCGATCTGCAGCAGCGTGATGTCTCTATCGCTCAAACCATAGCGCGGCAGCACGTAGATCAACCGCAAATGCGACGCGGAGCCGAAGCGGAAAACGCCGATTCGCTTTCCTCTGAGATCCTCGATGGATTTGACCGTGGGACGGGCCACGAGATAGTCGTCCAGCGTGTCTTGCGTGCTGGCAATCATCACCGGATCGGCTCCCTGCAGCCTGGCGGAAGACATGAGGGAACCCGTCATCTGGGCGAAGTCGACCTCACCCGCCACCAGGGTTTCGATCGCCGCGCGCGTGTAGACGATCTCAGCGCTGATATTATTCTTGTTTAAAAGCCCGCCGACGTCCGCAACCCACAAAACCCCCTGGCTCGGCGCAATCGCCGAGAATGCGACTCTGACCTTATCCGCGGCAGGGCTCGACGTGGCCGACGCAATCGCCGCCGCTAGGGTGAGACGAAGGATCGTCTTGTTGATGCCGGGCAGGAATGGCGGACGAAACATCAGTGGCCCCCGTGCGTATTTTGCGTGTCTTGCGGCTTCAGTAAGCGCCCATGGCCGCTGTTATGCGGCGACGACGATAGTAAAGTAGATGAACACGGTCAAGAATCAACCGATTTTAGCATCGGTTAGTTGAAACGATGGGCTCCTGGAAGTGAGACAAATTACGGCCGGGGCTGTGACCCGCTTTCGGACATCCACATCTCCGCAGGGACCTGCGAAAGCTCGTTTCGCGCCTTCTCGAGCGACAAGGCCTGAATACTTGTCACCGGGGACTCCACGCTCATCAAGAGGCTGATGGCGATATTGACAGCTTTGAGCCCGGCGTGATCGCCTGGCGCGCCGACATGCGCGCGCCGGAGATTCTCTATCAAGGTGTCGCGCAGCGCGGCGAGATCGCTCTGAATGCGATCGGTGCGGCGTTTCATCTCCGCGGCATCGGCCTTCATAGCTGCGTCGAGCGCCGCGATGACGGCTTGCCGCTGATCGGACACAGAGCGCGTTGTCATCGAATCGCTTTCAAGGTTGTGCGTTGGTGAAATAGTCGACCGGCCGAAGCGCGGATGTTTTGCCGGCGGAGAGCAGCACGGACCGCAGCAGATACCCGCCTGCCAGCGTCGCAACTGCCGCCGCGACCGAGAACGTCCGCGAGCGCCGTCGCATCACCCAGCCGAGCCCTTCAATGACGGCGGGCGCGACGATTCCCAGCACGAGGTAACCGCCGCGGTACGTTTTGGCGACCGCCGGCGACGCCAGAAGCGGCTGAGCGACGCGTCTTAGACGCAACCGCCGCTCGAGCATTCGGGTCGACAGCCACTCGGCGGCCGCGGTCACAAACGCGAGCCGCCGCAGGCCGTTGTGCTGCCGGAACGATACACCCGACCGTTGCGCCAGCAGCGAGATGGCGGCGGTGCTCGTCGCCGTGGCCGAAGCGCCGAACAGCACCGGCAGGATCGGATGCGCCTCAGCCCAGATCGGCGTGCTTGTCGCGGAGAGAAGCGTTCCGGTATACGTGGCGACGATCGCGCCCGTCGCCGCGGCCGGCAGGCCGAATATCCGCGCGATCATTCGGAAAGCCGGTCGTTCGGTGGCATCGGCGAGAATATCCGCCGCAAGCGCAACACCGCTCGTCGCGCCGAACGCCGCGAGCGTCCACGCGCCGATCGACATCGTGGACGTCGCGCGAAAAATTCTCAGCATGTTGTACCAGCGCTCGGGCGTGCGCAGATCCGCGATGAGAAACGCGGGACCCGCTATGGACCCTGCGACCGCCAGATATCGTCCGCTGCGGACGATATCTTTGAGCTCGCTTCGGTTCGCGAGATCGGCGGTCGTCGCGATGACCTGCGCCGCGCCGGCGATGCCGCCGATGAATAAATAAGCGGCGACGAGCTGGCCATAGTCGCTCGGCTTGAGCGCTGGCCGTTCGTAATAGGTTGCACCAGAATATGCGCCGAGCCGCGCCGACGGCCGCTGCAGGGAAACAGGCGTTCGACGGCCGTAAGCCGGAGCGTTTTGCGTCTCAAGATGATCCACGGGATCTCCTCTTACTCGCCCGCCGTAAAGGCCACAAATGCCGTCGCCGCAAGCGCAAGCATGGTCGTGAAGCCGGCCAACAATCCGCGGCGAATTCGCCGCGACGGCAGCTTGGGCGCTACAGGCAGGTTATAAGTTTCCGGACGATCCGTCAGAAGAAAAAATGCGTTCAAATGGGATATTCCGCCGGTCGCTCCAGGCGCATCCGGAGCGCCGTAAAGATACGCGTCGGTTCTGCCGCGGCTATGGAGCGTTTCGACGCGCATGCGCGCGCGCTCGTGCAGAGTGGAAAGCTCGCCGAATTGGATCGACTCCGTGGGGCACGCTTTCGCGCAGGCCGGTTCGAAGCCGCCCTTCAATCGATCGTAACACAGCGTGCACTTGTGCGCCTTACCGTCGGTCTCGTTGACCTCGACCACGCCGAACGGGCACGCCGTCACGCAATATGTGCAGCCGTTGCAGATGTCCTGCTGGACGACGACCGTGTCGAACTCCGTGCGAAAAAGCGCTCCGGTCGGACAGGCCTCGAGACATGGCGCCGGAGAGCAGTGCTTGCAGACATCGCTCATCATGAGCCAGTTGCTCTGAAACGGCTCGAGCAAGCTGGGGCGATCGCCCTTATCGTCACGCAACTTCTCGACGAACGAGACGTGGCGCCACGTCGTCGCCGACAACGCTCCCGTGTTGTCATAGCTCTGACCCGTGATTTTGAATTCCTCCGCCGGCAGCGCGTTCCATTCCTTGCAGGCGACCTCGCAAGCCTTGCAGCCGATACAAAGCGTCGTGTCGGTGAAGAAGCCGTAGCTCTTCCCCGGCTCGATCGTCACGCCGCACGTAAGCTCGGATTCATTCGGAATCGCGCGCGCGAGAATCGATTGAGTATATTCCTGGGCTCGGGCGGGTACGCTCATAAACCATTTCCCCGACGATCGGCGGCTTTTGACAGCCGCCCTTTGCGTAAATTGCAGGTGAAAGCTTTTCCTTCGTGAATCGAAGTATTAGGGTCGCCGACGATCGCCGATAGCGCATTGGCGACGTCCCCTCTAGCGTAGCCCTGCCAGCCGAAATGCCATGGCATGCCGATCTGATAAATGCGCCGTCCATCGATGATGAACGGCCGCAGGCGGTCGGTCACCAAAGCCCGCGTCTCGATCGCGCCGCGCGACGTCCACAGGACGACCCAATCGAGATTCTCGATGCCCTTTTCTGTAGCGAGCTCGGGCGGAATTTCCGCGAAACCCTCGGGTTGGAGTTCGGCTAAGACTGGAAGGAATCGTGTCGAGATAGCTCCCGAGTGGTGCTCGGTGAGTCTGTACGTCGTCAGCACGTACGGATAATTCGGATCGCCGACAGCGTGATATCGATTGTCGGGGCGATCCCATTTTTTCGCGGGCGGATTGTGTTGCTGCGCATAAAGCGGATTGCGGATCGGCGACTCGATCGGCTCGTAATGAGTCGGCAACGGCGCGTCTTTGAGCCCGGAGGGGACGAACAGCCACGCCTTGCCATCGGCCGACATCATAAACGGCGAGCGCCCGTCGTGTGCGTCGGTCCCCGTTACCGGAGATCGAGACCAGTCCGGCGCATAGTCCGGCGCTTTATCCAGGGTAAAATCCGGCTTGTCCTTTCCCGTCCATTGCTTCTTGTCAGCGTCCCACCATATGTACTTTTTCTTTTCCGACCACGGCTTGCCGCTCGGGTCGGCCGAGGCGCGGTTGTACATGATGCGTCTGTTGCTCGGCCACGCGAAGCCCCAGTCGAGATGCGTGCCGGCCCCGTCCGGCGGATCCGGCTTCCGCGAACGAGCGTGATTGAAATCGGTCCGCGGGTATACGCCCGTGTAAATCCACACTCCGCAGGCGGTCGAGCCGTCGTCCTTCAGTTCCTTAAAATCGGTGATGAGCTTCCGCTCCGGCCACGTGTAGCCGTTGATCTCCCTGAGAATAGCGTCGGCGGATGGCTCGTCGTGGGCGCCGGAAACCGGATAGTCCCATGTGAGATGCTTGAGTGCCGCGTCTTTCGCATCCGAGCTGTGGGCGTAAAGTTGCTTTAACCGCCGGCCCAAATGAAACATAAACCAGAGATCGGACCGGCAGTCGCCCGGCGGCTCGACCACTTTGTCGTGCCACTGAATCAATCGCTGCGTGTTGGTAAAAGTCCCCTCTTTCTCACCCGGCAGCGCGGCCGGCAAAAGAAAGATCTCGGTTTTGATCTCACTCGGGTGGCGCGGCTCCGAACCGTTTGCCTCGCCGAGCTTGTCCGCCGATTTGTACCAAAACGACGCGGTCTCGTTTTCGAAAGTCTCGCGCACGACCATCCATTCTAGATTCGCAAGCCCGCGGCATATCAACCGGCTGTTATGGCCGCCCACGATCGGGTTCTGGCCGATGACTAGCAGACCCCGAATGATCCCGTCGGCGATCGCCACCATCATGGGCTCTTGTGAATGATCGCCGACGATTTTCGGAATCGATTGATAACACCATTCGTTGTGGGGTCCGGCGGCATCGCCATACCATGCGCGCAACAGGCTAATGATGTATTTGGGAAAATTATGCCACCATCCGGTCGGCGGCGTCTCGACTTCGAGGTAGCGGTCAAATGTCCTATGCGGCTTCAGCGCGTTCGGCTGCGGCAGATAACCCGGCAGCAAGTTGTAGAGCGTCGGCACATCGGTGCTCCCCTGAATGCTGCAGTGACCGCGCAAAGCGAGAATGCCGCCACCGGGACGGCCGATGTTCCCGAGCAGCGATTGAATGATCGCCGACGCGCGGATCATCTGTACGCCCGTCGTATGGTGCGTCCAGCCGACGGCATAGCACCACGCCGATGTGCGTTCGCGCCCGGCGTTCTGTAACAACGCCTCGGCGACTTTGAGAAAAGTTTCTTTCGGGCATCCCGTGATCCGCTCGACCATTTCCGGCGTGTACGGCTCATAATGGCGCTTGAGAAGCTGATAAACGCATTTCGCATTCTCCAGAGTTGGGTCTGAAGGCGGCGGCCGCCGCGTGAGCTCCTGCTGCCGCGCGATCATCGCGTCGGGATCGTCGGTGGTGGGATGCACATACGCCTCGGCGAGCGTCGACGGAATGTCCATGCCGCGATACTGCCACGAGTCGACATTGTAAGAGAGTTTGTCGGCGTCCCAGCCGGAAAACAGACCGTCCAGATCGTCGGAGCCTTTAAAATCGTCGCTGATGATCGTCGCGAGATTGGTGTAATTGAGACAGTAATCCTGAAAGAACCGGTCGTTGCTCCAGCGCTCGCTCGCGAGAATATAACGGATAAGGCCGCCCAAAAACACGATGTCGCTGCCGGCGCGAACGGGCGCATAGATGTCGCAGAGAGCCGAAGTGCGCGTGAAACGCGGATCGGCGTGGATGATCGTCGCGCCTTTTTCCTTCGCCTGCATGACGAAGCGGAACGCGATCGGATGGTTCTCCGCCATATTCGAGCCCATGATCATGATGCAGTCCGAATTGACGAGGTCCCATTGGGCGGTCGTCGCTGCGCCGCGGCCGAAGGTGGTGCCCAAACTGGGCACCGATGAGCTGTGTCAGACGCGTGCCTGATTTTCGATCCACACCATCCCGAGGCCACCGCCACAGAGCTTCTTGATGAGATAATTTTCTTCGTTGTCGAGCGTCGCGCCGCCGAGCGAGGCGAGAGCGAGAGTGTGATTGACGGTCGTTCCGTCGGGCAAGTCGCGCACAAACGTGTCGTCGCGCGTGCGCTTGACGAGCTCCGCGATGCGATCCATCGCCCAATCGAGCGGACGTTCTTCCCAATGGTCGGAGTACGGCGCGCGATATTTGACAGTCGTCAGGCGATTCGGATTTTGCATCCAGCTGAGCGTGGCCGCGCCCTTCGGGCATAATGTGCCCTGATTAATCGGGCTCCGCGGATCGCCCTCGATATGGATGACGTCGTTGCCCTTTGCATACATCAATTGAGCGCAACCGACGGCGCAGTACGGACAAATGCTCGTGCCAATTCGATCGGCGTCTTCCAAGCGCGGGCGAAGATGACGCGATCGGACCGACATCGCGGCTTCGCTTTGCGCATCTTCGCCGGTCAGCTGTCTCGCGACCGACCAGTCCGCGAACATCTCTCGTATCGTTTTGCCGATCTGGTTTCCGTTTGAAGCCATCGTTATTCTGACTCCGGTAACCGGATCTTCGCGGCGACGGCAGAAATTGTGTTCGATTCGCCGTCGTACTCCACGAGAAGGCGTTGAGACTTATCTCGGAAGCGCAATAAATCGTCGGAAGTCACGGAAGAATTATGAGGCAGGGTGAACAAGAAGCCGCGCCCGTTATTGGCGACCAATCGAAATCGCTGCTCCTGGACGATAACGATGCGGCCGGTGACCCTCTTCATCAGCTATTTGAGATTAGGTCGTGGGTCGCGCGGCAACAAGCGGTGAATGCCCGAAAAGTGCAGCGGATTTTAATCGAGGAAGATCAACTGCACGGCACGGCTGCTTTTACTGCAACGCCGCAGCGTGCCTTGGGCAGCTTGTTATTCGGGGTCAAATCCCGCAGAATGCGCGTGGGCCGTTCGCTGAACAGTCATGGGAATTCCACTGCGGCAAAGTGTGACGATCCTGCGCTACGTTCTGAAACAGCGGCTGCGCGGCGTCGAACGTTATCCGATGGTGCTCATGCTCGAGCCGCTGTTTCGCTGCAATCTGGCGTGCGCAGGCTGCGGCAAGATCGATTATCCCGAAGAGATCCTGGATCGTCGGCTAAGTCCGGCCGAATGTATGGCGGCGATCGACGAGTGCGGCGCTCCGGTGGTGTCGATCGCCGGCGGCGAGCCGCTGATCCACAAAGAGATGCCCGAGATCGTGCGCGGCTTCGTGGCGCGCAAGAAATTTGTTTATCTCTGCACCAACGCGATTCTGCTCGGCCGTCACATGGGCGATTACACGCCTTCGCCTTACCTCACGTTCTCGGTCCATCTCGACGGCAATCGAGACCGGCACGACGCGTCAGTCTGCCGAACCGGCGTCTACGAGCAGGCGGTGGAAGCTATTCGGCAGGCGCTTTCGCGCCACTTTCGAGTGACGATCAACTGCACGCTGTTTCAGGGTGAATCGGCGGAGGAGGTCGCGAAGTTTCTCGACGACGTAACCGCGCTCGGGGTCGAGGGAGTGACGATTTCGCCGGGCTTCAGCTACGAGCACGCGCCGCGCCAGGATTTTTTCATTCAGCGCAACACGAGCAAGCAGCTTTTCAGAAATCTTTTCCGCCTCGGCAAGGGGCGTCGGTGGCCGCTCAACCACTCGAGCCTGTATCTCGACTTTCTCGCCGGCAATGAGACCTATCGCTGCACGCCGTGGGGCAATCCGACGCGCAACGTACTCGGCTGGCAGCGGCCGTGCTATCTGCTCGTCGACGAAGGCTACGCGCCGAGCTTCAAAGCACTGCTCGAAGAGACCGATTGGAACGCGTACGGCACCGGCAACAATCCGAAATGTGCGAACTGTATGGCGCATTGCGGCTATGAAGCGACCGCCGTGAACGACACGATCGATCACCCTCTGAAGGCGCTGCGCGTTTTTCTCCGCGGACCGAAGACCGACGGTGCTTTCGCGCCGGAGCCGCCGGTCAAGTATGCCGCGAGAGAATAGCTTCGGGTTTCGAGTTCCGCGTTAAAAACCGGAAACTCCCCGCACCCGAAACCGGCAATCCGCAACTCGACACTATTCATCCATCCAAGTATCCATGCGCGCGGAACCATTCAATCGCGTCGCGCAGCGCCTCGACCGCCGGCCGCGGCCGATAGCCGAGGGCGCGCTCGGCCTTGTCGCTCAAGAAGTACATTTTCTTGCGCGCCATTCGCGCGGAGTCCACCGTGATCATCGGCTCGCCGCCGCCGGTCAGTCGCGCCAGGCCTTCGACAACAAATGCGGCGGGCGTGATGAGCCAGTGCGGGAGCCGGATGCGCGGCGCCCGTCTCTCTGTAATCTCAGCGATGATTTCCAGAATACGCCTGAGCGTCAGGTTTTCTCCCCCGAGAATATAGCTTTCTCCAACGGTTCCCTTGTCGAACGCAAGCAGATGCCCGTCGGCTACGTCGTCCACGTGAACGACGTTAAGGCCGGTGTCGACGTAGGCCGGCATGCGGCCCGAGGCAGCTTCGACGACCATCCGGCCGGTGGGCGTCGGTTTGACGTCGCGCGCGCCGAACGGCGCGCTCGGCTTGACGATCACAACGGGACAACGCTCTTCGCCGATCAAGCGCATCACCTCGCGTTCAGCGAGAAATTTAGAGCGCTTGTATGCGCCGATCATATCCGACACCTCGGCTCTCGAGTTTTCGTCGGCGGGAGCGCCATCGGCGCTGTGGCGCAGCGTCGCGACACTCGACGTGTAAACGATCCGCGACGCGCCGGCCTCCGACGCGGCGCGAATTAAATCGATGGTCCCCTGTATATTGACGCGGTTCATCCGCTCGGGATCGGGGACCCACAGACGATAATCCGCCGCGACGTGAAAGACCGCGCCGCAGCCGCGGACGGCGCGACGGAGCGATTCGGGATCAGCCAGGTCGCCGACGGCGATCTCACACTCGATGCCGATGATATTGCTCCGGTCGCTCGTGGCCCGGACGAGGGCGTGGACCTCGTGGCCTGCCGCGACCAGACGGCGCAGCACTGCCGCGCCGACGAAACCCGTCGCGCCCGTCAATAGAGTTTTCACTTTCTTACGATAGCATTTCCAAGGGCTCTAGGTGTTTTACCCTCTTGATTTCGTTACGGTTATCTATATTAGAGTTGTCGGGGTGAAAAAAGGCTTCGCAGCTTTGGACCGCAGCTTACTGAAGTTCTATCCCCTATGGTTCGCCTTGCTGTCGCTGACAGCCTGCTCCGGTGTAGCGGTGCGCGGCAGCATCGACGGGCAAACGATTGAAACGCGCGTCGATTCGAAAGTCGCGCGCTATTATCTGGAAAATTACCTGGCGGGCAAACGCAACGACAAGAGCCTCGACGAGAGGATCGATCAGATCTATCAAAGCGACAACGGCAAATTGCCTGACGACCGCGAGCTCAAGAAATTGAGCGATGAGTTTTCCGTCGACTTCGCCGCCCTGTATTTCGCCGACAGACTCTCTCGAATTCCCGCCAATCGACGCTTTCGCAGCGATTTCAATCAGTTCTATAAGTCCACGAATGCGGCGCTGGCACAAGGCAAAGCTCGATTACCAGAGACCGCCGCCCACTACGAAGCATTGATCGTCCCGACCTATCTCTACAAGCGAAACATGGCGACCGGATCTGCTTTGGCCGCTCCGCGAGAGGCGTTGGAAAACGTAGGAATGCCCTGCTATTTCGTCGAAACCCAAGACGACGGCGCGGTCGAATCCAACGCCGAGCTAATTATGGCCGCCATTCGTAAACGCGCGCATGACGGCCGGCGGCTGATCATCATCAGCGCGAGCAAGTCCGGCGCCGAGGTTGCATTGGCGCTCACGAAGCTCGGACCCGCCGAGACGCGTCACGTGGCGGCATGGATCAACGCGGTCGGGGCGCTCAAAGGCACGCCGCTGATCGACGACAACGCATTGCCGGACATCGAATGGGTGGTGGGGAAGATCGACCCGGCGGGCACTGCGAGCATGTCGGCGGCGGAGAGCAAGCAGCGATTTAAATCCTTTCACGTTCCCGAGCGCATATTCATAGTTAACCTGATGGGCATTCCTATGAGCGGGAACGTTGGATTTAAGGCGAGCTTCGGCTATTTTCCGATGCGGAAACACGGTCCCAACGATGGGTTTGTACTGCTGGCGGACACGATCTATCCCGGCGGCGTCACCCTGGCCGAGCTCGGTATGGACCATTTTATCTTGTATAACGTCGAAGCCTTGACGGTTGCATTGGTAAGCACGATAATCCGCTGGCTGGAAAATCCCGCCGACACCACGACAGCCGCCGCGCCATAGGTGATCAAATCCGGCGCCCGCCCATCGCGGTCTAATCCTTATATTCGAGGCGCTTTCAATCCCGGCTCGAAGATCACCTTGATCGAGCGCGAGCGCTCCTTGTCCCGCGCCGCCAGAAACGCGTCGCCGTAGCGCTCGAGCGGGTAGCGGTGCGTGATCAAGCCGGAGAGGTCCAGCCGATTTCGCGCGAGCATGTCGAGATAAATCTCGATGCAGTTGGCGCGCTTGCCCTCCACGGTCTCGAGGCCGTAGGCGTTCGAGCCCAGCAGCGAAAGCTCCTTAAAATAAATCAGAGTCCATTCGAATCGTTTCGGCGGAGCGACGCCGATCATTACGATAGAAGCGCGAGGGCTCGCGATGCGCACGCTGATCTCGAGCGTCTCACTCGATGCGACCGTGTCGTACACCCGCTCGACTCCCGATTGGAGCCATGGCGGACCGAACAGCGGCTTCCTGAGCGGCACTTTTAAGAACTCGCCGATCTCGCCGACGAGAGCGCGGCCGCGCGACGTGAACAACCGCTCGGCGCCGAGCCGCTCGACGAGCGGCTTCTGACGCGGGTCGAGGCTGACGACGATGACGCGCGTCGCAGGATACAGCACGCGCAGCAGGATGATCGTCATGAGCCCCAGCGAGCCGCAGCCGTAAACCACAGCCGTCTCGCCCGGCGCGGGCGGAGCCCGTAGCACCCCGTGCAGCGAGACTGCGAAAGGATCGGCGAGCACGGCGGCGTCGAACCCGACCGGCTCGGGAATAGGGAAAAGCATCGATTCGTGAACCGCCATCGCTTCGGCGAATCCGCCACCGACATCGCTGCATGCCCCGGCGAGCATGCCCTTCGCGAAGCCCCCGTCGAAGAAGCGCCTGCATAAAGGATAATCGCCGCGCCGGCAGGCGTCGCACAGCGGTAGACCGCGCGGCGCGCAAGAGAGCATCGGTGAAATTGCCACGCGATCGCCTTTCTTGACGCGCGCTACGGCGGGCCCGGTCTCGATGACCGTACCGACGACTTCGTGTCCCATGATGTGCGGCGCGGACACGAGCGCCGACAGCGGGTTGTCGAAGCCAGCCTTGACGAAGACCTCCATGACGTCGCTGCCGCAAATCCCGGCGAGACTCGGCGCAACGAGCGCCCAGTCGTCGCCGCGTAGCTCGGCATCGGGAACGGACCCGTAGCGCACCGGACCGAAGCCCGCGACGAAAGCCCGCGCAGAAACCGCGCCGAGAACTTTTGCTGCGGCGATGCGTCGCATCGAGAGATCGAAGACGATCGCTTTCATCGATCGGTTCTCGCGAGCGCGGCCGTCGTCAACGTTCTCATTACGCGGCCAGCCGGCGGGAAAGTACCACTAGGACGATGCCGGCGGGAATGAAGAAGCCGATCTCTGTTGACAATCCCGACGACCAAGGCAGACGCTGGACGCCGAGCTGGACCAACGGATCGAGGATGCTCATGACGAGGAAAAAAATGGCGATCGCGAACAATAGGGAACCGAGCATTCGCCGGCGCGACAACCCGCGAACCCACGGCGGCAGAATTCCGGCGGCGCGAATAACCGTCCAGACGACGAGCGTAAGCGCCGCCCAGCCGATCATCTCGTACTGCTTGTGGTATTGCAGCATGAGCGAGCCTTTCCACCAGAGCACGAATGCGAAGACGGCCGCGCACACCGACCAGAAAGCCGCGCGCGCCAGCGCTCGGGCATGCGCGAGAAAATCGCGGCCTACGAGGCGGCAGAGCAGGGGCAGTAGAAAGATGCCGGCGAAGTACGATTGCGAATAGACGACCCAAGGGTCCGGGCGCGTATCCCACCGCGGATCGAGCCACAGAGGGAACCAGAAGCGAAGCCGGTGCGTCAAAAGTGAAACGATCACGACGTCGATCGCGACGACAATTAAAAAAGTCATCAGCAGATGTGCGATGTCGGCGACGAAAGGATCGGTCTCGGCTCGTTCGTCGGCGGCTGCGGATGCACTCGCGATAAGACGATCGCGTTGAGTCATAAGCTGCTCCTGTGTTACTGGATGCGTCACGGCGGGTCAACGGCGGCGGGTTGTTGAGTTTTTTGCGTTTGTTGGGTTGATTGGGTGCAATCCGAAAGCGATGGAGATTTTCTTCATAGCCCTGGCGGCCGTTTCGACGCTCCTGTGGATCGCGTTCGCGCTGTTGCCTATGGGTCTTTGGCGCAACCGCGAAGTTCTCGATGCAACGCATGCGGCCGAGGACAACAAAGTCCTGCGTGAAATCAGTGCGCTCATCCCCGCGCGCAACGAGACCGCAGTGATCCGGGAAACGCTGCGGTCAGTAATCGATCAGGTACCCGGACTGCAGATCATCGTCATCGACGACGGCTCCGTCGACGGGACGCCGGAGGCAGTCCAGGAAGTATCGGGCGATGTCCGTGTGATTGAAAGTGCCCCGCTGCCGCCCGAATGGAGCGGTAAGCTCTGGGCACTCGAGCAGGGTCGGCGTTTGGTTGCGACGCCGTATACGCTCCTGCTCGACGCCGACATCAAACTCAACGCCGGCATCGTCGCAGCGCTCGCCGCGAAAATGCGGCAGGACGGTATTCCATTCATCTCGCTTATGGCCGAGCCGCACATGTCGAACGGCTGGGAAAACCTACTGATGCCGGCGTTCGTATATTTCTTCAAGATTTTGTACCCTTTTCACGCGGTCAATTCGGCGCGTGCGCGAGTTGCGGCCGCCGCGGGCGGATGTGTTCTCGTCGAGAGCCGAGTCCTAGAGCGAATCGGCGGCTTCACGTCCATCCAAGGCGCGGTCATCGACGATTGCGCGCTGGCGGACAGAGTCAAATCGCATGGGTATAAAATCTGGCTCGGCCTGACGCATTCCGCGAAAAGCGTCCGCGGCTACCGCGGCCTGGGCGAAATATGGGACATGATCGCGCGCTCGGCTTTCTTTCAGCTGCGGTATTCGGTCGCCCGGCTCACTCTATGTACGCTTGCGCTGTTGCTGGTATACATAAGTCCTCTGGCGCTTGCGGCGTCTTCCAATAATGTCGCGCGGCGGCTTGCCGTTACCGCGTTCGCGATCATGTTCGTTACGTATATCCCAATATTGAGATTCTATCGCCGATCCGCTGCATGGGCGCTTTGCCTGCCGTTTATCGCAGCGCTTTTTCTCGCGATGACGTGGACCTCGGCCGTCCGCTACTGGCGCGGCGAGCGTACGCGGTGGAAAGGACGGGTTTATCCGCGCGAGCGCGCAGGCGTCGAGCTTTCCGGAGACGATTCAGACGGGTGAGCAGTCGAGGGCAAAGCGCATCGCTCTTCTCAGAGTTTTTTGCGCTGCGCGGAACTGGGCGGCAAGACGGGCCACTTGAATCCAATCCGCCGGCTTGCGGCATGCGCCGAGAAGCTTTCCGACGTCAATGCCGCCCTGCGCGTCGCGCGCCTGCAAAACGGCTTCGGGAATCCCTGTCGACGCGGTGTCGACAATCGCGCGGACGGCGACATACGGCAGACCGCGCTCGGCGGCAGCGCGCGCATGCGCCGCACTTTCCATGTCGACGGCCGCCGCTCCGGTACGCTCGTTGAGCGCGATCTTTTCGGCCGCCGTCGCGACGACGTTCTCGCTTTCGACAACCGCTCCGGTCCAGACCGAAAGCTTGAAAGCCGAGACGAGATAGAGGCGCTCATGCCACTGGGAGTCAACGGGATAGCTTTCGCCGCTGGCGCCGATAATGCGCTCCGGTAGCACCAGACATCCATCGGTCAAACGCTCGTCCAGCGCGGCGGCGTAGCCCCAGCTCATGAGCGCGGTCGCGCCCTGCGCGATCAAGAGCGCGGCCGCCTCGCGGGCGCGCTCGACGCCCATGCCGGAAACAGCGACCAGCGTCTGTGGCGCGATCGCTTTCCACGATCCCGGCGCGATCGTCTCGCGCGTCAGGCTTTTCAGCTCCCACGGCAAAGCGACGATGACGCCGAGCATTATCCCTCCGGGACAATCAGATTGCGGTAGCGCGCGAGCGCCAGCAGCGGGAAGTATTTGTCATATCCGTGATATTTGAGATAAAAGACCCGCGGAAAACCCGGCGCGTTGAATTCGGGATCGCTCCACAGACCGTTGTCGCGCTGCGTGCGTAGAAGAAAATCGACGCCGCGCCGGACCGAGTCGGACGACGCTTCGCCTGCGCTCATGAGCCCTAGCAGCGCCCACGCCGTGTGAAAAGATGTGCTGCGCTCGCCGTGGCCGCGCTTGGACGGATCGAAATAGGTGTCGCAGCCTTCGGCCCAGCCGCCATCGGCGCGCTGGACGCTTTTCAGCCAGGCGGCCGCGCGCCGTACGCGTTCATGCTCTTTGCCGATAGCTGTTTCTTCCAATCCCATCAGGACCGACCAGGTCCCATAAATATAATTCGTGCCCCAGCGCCCGAACCACGAACCGTCCTCTTCCTGTGCGCGGAAGAGATAGTCGAGACAGTTTCTTTGCACCCGTTCATATTCTTGTCCGAGGCCCGCCAACAGCATCACGCAGCGCGCGCTGACGTCTTCAGTCGGCGGATCGAGCAGCGCACCGTGGTCCGCGAACGGAATTTCATTCAAATAAGTGTGATCGTTGTCTGCGTCGAACGCGGCGAAGCCGCCGTTCGCGGACTGCATGCCGGCGATCCATTCACCGGCGCGCGCCACGGCATTTCTATAAGTCTCACCGCCGTTTTTATGCATCACGTACGCCACCGCAGCGGTGTCGTCCAAATCCGGATAATGAGAATTTTCGAACTGAAAGGGCCACCCGCCACTGCGGACGGAAGGCCGTGCGGCACGCCAGTCCTGCGGCCCGTCCAGTAACTGCCGCGCGGCGAGCCAATCGAGCGCTTTGCGCTCGGCTGCGCGTGCCGGCTCGCCGCCGACCTGCTGCAATGCGATCGCGGCCCACGCCGTGTCCCAGACCGGCGACACGCACGGCTGGCAGTAAGCGCTGTCCTGTCCAATAACGAGCAGATCGTCGATCGCACGCCGCTGCCCGGCACGCACCGGGTCGTGCGCCGGATAGCCTAGGTACTCCAAAGCTTCATAAGCATTGACCATTGCCGGAAAAATCGCGCCGAGGCCGCCGTCGCGGTCAATCCGCCGCAAAATCCATGCCTCCGCCTTTTCCAGCGCGCATTGGCGCCATGCCTGCGGCAGGCCCGGATAAACCTTGAGGCCGATGCGGTCGAGGAATAGCAGCGCGCGTCCCAAAGCCGAGCGCGTGGGAAAATACCGTTTTTCGCGCCAAGGATCGACGATAAAAAGTTCGGGAATCGAGACGGCCTTCGGATTTTTTGCCTGTGCTTTGTAACTGTAAAGGACAAAAAGCGGCACCATGACGGTGCGCGACCAATAGGACACTTTCAAAAGATGAAAGGGAAACCAGCGCGGCAGCAGCATGATCTCCACAGGTATGAACGGCACCGCGCGCCATGGAAGCTGAGCGAAGATCGCCAGCATAATGCGCGTAAAAACGTTCGCCCGCGCGGCACCGCCGAGTTTCAGAATCGCGTCGCGCGCATGCGCCATGTGTGGCGAGTCGGGGCTGTCGCCGGCCAGCTTCAGCGCATAATACGCCTTGACGGAGCAGCTGATCTCGGCCGGGCCGCCGTAGTAAAGCGGCCAGCCGCCGTCCTTTCCCTGATGCGCGCGGAGATACGCTGCGAGCTTGCGCTCGAGCGTCTCGTTCGACTCGCCGAAATAGTGGAGCATGAGAATATACTCGGCGGGAATCGTGCAATCCGCCTCGAGCTCGAAACTCCAGCAGCCGTCCGCGCGCTGCAAGCCGATGAGCATATCGGCGGCGCGGCGGATCGCTTGCTCCAGCTCGAGCGGATTTCCGACGGTCACGTTGGGTATGCGGCGGGTATTCCGGCGATGCTAGTACGTTCCGTTTGTTGAGTCGCTCGCCGCGACTGCAGACTGCAGAGTCGTAGCGGGCGCCGAAGGCAGGCCTCGCGCCGCGAGAGAGAAAAGAAGCGTGAGCAGCCCGTCGTTTTGCAGCGTCAACCCGGTTGCGAGAATCGTTCCCTTCACGCTGAGTCGCGATATTTTCACCTGATTGCCGTCCGTATAATCGAGGTGATGATTGATCTTCCGTAGGGTCAAAACGGCCAGGCCGACGGCCCAGAGGCAGAACTTACGTATCCCGGTCTCCTCTTTAGGAATGAGCAACGAATACGCCACGGCGTTGCGCAAATGTCCCTGTGAGATTCCTATAAGACGGCGAACGCCCCGCTCGAAGCCCCGGCGGTTTCTCGCCGCCGGCAGCTCCGCCAGATCACAGCCTTCCGCGGCGAAAATCTCCCGCGGCAGCCAGCATGCGCCTGCCTCGTAGTCTTCCCAAACATCCTTCAAGATGTTCGTCATCTGCAGCCCCTGGCCGAAAGAGACCGCCAGCGGCATCAGCGCCTCGCGACGTTCTGCGATCCGCTCCGAATGTAAACAAAACAGGCGCGTCAACATTTGGCCCACGACGCCGGCGACGAAGTAGCAGTATCGATCGAGCTCCTCCATGTTTTTGAGCCCGTGCTTTGCGCCGTTCAGCTGGAAATCCGCCATCCCTCGCGCCATCGTCCGGACACATTGCCGGAGTGCTTCGCGCCGAGGAACCGAAAAACTTTGGGTGATTGAAATGACCCGCGGGACGTTGCGGATCAGTTCGTGTTCGGCGAGCAGCGTCCGGGTCGAGAGCGCCGCGCCGAGTTGCAGAGCAAAACTTTCGGCGCATCCGGCGTCGTCGAACGCGCGCAAAAATTGGCGACAGAAATATTCCTTGCCGTCGGCGCTGACCTCCGGCTCGTCCTCGATCGTATCAACGATGCGGCAAAGCAGATAGGCGTTGGACACCACTCGGCAGAGATCAGGCGGAAGCTGCGGAATCGTCAACGCGAACGTGCGGGAAACGCCTTCCAGCATCGCCGATTGAAAGTCATCGTCGCTTTGCGCGAACTCTCGTGGTTGGACCCGCGCCGACTCGACGGTATGAGCGCCATTTTTAGAAATGGATCGGCTTTCGCTGAAGGTCATGGGTGTCATGCGTGACGACGTTGCGTCGCGGCGTCGTGCGGCTGCAGGCCGTCGAAGCCGGTCATCGAAGCGACGACGCTTCTTGCATCGTTTCCTGCACCGTCGTCAGTTCTCGAAGCAACGAAGCGCGCCAGCTCTCGCAGAGACTCAGCCGCGCGGCCGTACGGCCGCAACTCCCTTAAACAATCATTTAATAGAGCTTGAACGCGCTCCCGAGCTTTCGCCGGATCCATCACGGATAAATAATTGACCGTGCCTTTGCCGTTGTCACTGGAAACTTCGTGGCCGTCTAAAATATCGTCGGTGATCTGAAACGCCAGCCCCAATGCCTGCGCATAGCGCGTCACGCGCTCGAGATCTTTGTTCCCCGCTCCGCCGATGATCGCGCCGACGCGCGCCGCCGTCGAAATTAACGCTCCCGTCTTCAAACGATCGAGGTTTTCGAGAACGGCCGGCGTCACCTTGCGCTTGGCCAACTCGAGCTCCGTCGTTTGTCCGCCGATCATTCCGCGGATGCCCGCGGCGTCCGAGACCTCGCGAATGAGCTTCGCGATCACAGGGCCGCCGACAAGACGCGTGGCTTTAGGATCGGACATGATAAAAAACGCCTCGGTGAGCAGCGCGTCTCCCGCGAGCAGAGCTATGGCTTCGCCGAAGCGCTTGTGGCAGGAAGGTTTTCCCCGCCGCAAATCGTCGTTATCCATCGCCGGGAGGTCGTCGTGAATGAGCGAGTAGCAATGAATCAGCTCGACGGCGCACGCAAACGGCAGGAGCGCGCGCCGTTTCGCGCCGAAGAGCTCGCCGACCGCCAGCGTTAAAGTAGGACGGAACCTCTTGCCCGCGTCCAAGGCGCTGTAGCAGATCGCTTGATGAAGGATCGACGAGCCGTCGCCGCCACGATTGAGATAACGTTCCAGCGCCTTGTCGATCGACGATCTGCAGCCGAGCAGATATTGTTCCATGTTCAATGCCACACGCGCCACCTTGCTGTAATACCACGCAATATCGGCTTTACCAGCCCAGCCGCGGCCGCCATTCTACTAATTCAATTGCAATTAATCCAACAGAATACAATGGAGCATGTTCCGATGAGTACAATGCGCCAGCGGACGCCCACAAGAAATGGACCGCGCATCGGCAGAGTTTATTCATCGGTCTTTTTTGCCAGCTGGGGCGGATTATTTTTCGGCGCGAGGCGCGGCGAAGGAGCGCCGCGCAACTCGCGCAGGAAATCCTCCTTGGACTTGAACGTCCGGCCGGAGAATTGGCCGCTGTGGCAATGGTAGCTGATTTTGTCCGATCCGCGATGGCAGCCGTAGCCGTCAACGATCCCGGAATGCGCGCCGGCCGATGCGGAGCGCGACAGCGATCGCTAAACCTGCAAAGCAAACGATAGATAATCAAGAATGTCAGCTTGGCCATCGCTGTTTTCGCAAACTCGTTTTAGATGACCGACCGGACGCGGCATTGTACTGGACTTTGGTCCAATATCGAAAATACCGATCATTCGCCCGTCAAGGGAGAAAGCTCAAATCGACGATCTGCGCGACGGTCAGCGCTTTCGCTTTCGGCTCCTCGCGCGCGAAATCGACCAAGACGACCTCCAACCCCTTCAGCGTCGGTCGGCCGTCGTCGGGTAGCGATCGGATGTAATTATCGAACGCCTGCTCGGCGGTGGCGCGGTCGTCCGACTTGCTGAGCGTCATGATCTTACGCACGGCTTCGTCGCGGGAGTTTTTGAAATAGCGTACCGATTCGAGATACCCGGCCATGAAACGGCGCACGAGCGGCGCCTGCGTCTGCAGGCTGTCTTCACGCGCCACCACGCTGACGTGCGGGAACTCGACACCCTTGGCGATGAAGTCGAGGAGCTTGTTCATGCCCATCTTCTGCGCTGCAATTCCCTCTTCGGGCGTCAGCACCGTCGCCTGAATAGCGCCCGAGCGTAGCGCCACGAGGCGCGCCTGCGATCCGCCGATCTGGAGCACGGAGACATCCTGCGGGTTGAGGCCCAAGATACCGAGGGCCTGCTTCACTACGAAATCGGTGTTGCTGCCGAAGCGGCTGATGCCGATTCTTTTCCCGCGCAGCTGCTCCCCGCTCGTAATCGAAGCAGCGGATACTAGGATGTAAGGGAGAATGTTCGTGACGCCGCCGATAATCTTGATCTTCGCGCCGCGAACATAGGCGTTCAGAAACGGAGGACCGCCGGTGAGAAGCATGTCGAGGCTCCTTCCCACCAGTGCCTGCGTCGAGATCGAGCCGCCGGCGATAAAAATCAGTTCCAGCGATATGCCCTGCTTGCGAAAACTGCCGGTGTCCTGTCCCAAATAAAACGGCGCCGCGCCGTAAAAACCGTTGAAGCCGACGCGGAGCGTCGTCACCTGGGCCGCAGACGGGGATGCAGCATAGAATATAAGGAGAAAAGCGAGGCTGGCGGTGAGCGGCTTCATGCGGCCCTCCTTCACTGCGAGCCGAGGGCGCGGTCGAGATCTTGTTGCGCTTCATCGAAACGCGCATTCGGATTATTATTCGACATGGCCGATAGTTTGGAGAAACTTAGCATTTAAGGCATGCGGGTAATAGCTTAGCCGCTTTGCGGATGGAAAAGCGAATTCATCTGCCTGCGCGGTTAATCTGTTAAAAACCCAATCAGCGCGCGCATCTGCACAGCAAATGCACCAGTGGAAAATAGTAAAAAGTTTCTAACGGGCTGCGTTTTTTTGTGTCTGTGATTGGACTACGTCGTTCTTCGATTCTGCCGTCCCCGGCGTCGGCGCGATAGGACCAGTGCCGAGGCCGTGCATGGTGAGGGACTGGAGTACGGTCGACGGCGTGAGAAAATCTTTGTCCTTGCTGCGGACCTGGCAGGAGCCGTCGGCGCCGATATAGACCTGCATGCCGCCCTGGCCGCTCCTCCCGAGCGTGAAGCCGACGCTGCCATATCCGCCCGCGGGGATGACGCCCGGACCGACCGCGGCCGCCGCTCCGCCGCCGGAGAGATTCACGCGGACGCAGGCAGACGCGTCGTCGGCCGCGAGCGCCGCGATAACTTCCTTCGTGTAGGGGTTCGGCGGCATCAGAAGAGCGCAGCCGGAAAGCGTCGGGAGCAGGGCGAGCAACAGAGCGGGTTTGAAACCCGCGCCTACGCGAAACCCGAAACTCGAAATCCGAAACTTTTTCATGGTCAGAATCCTTTCGTTGGATCGCAACCGGCAGGCAGCCAGCCGAAGTGGACGAGTAGGCCGCCGGCGACAAGCGAGATGAGCCAGCCGAGAAACGGCCACGCCTTGACTGCCCGCCATACGATGAAAGACAGCGTCGGCCAGCCGCGCGCGAGCGCGGCGAATTCGTACAACAGCAGACCGGCGATGGCGATCGCCCACGGCATGTTACTGTGCTCGCGCGACGCCGGCACGAAGTGCGGCGAGCCCGGCGCCGTTCAGCACGATTTCAACAGCACGGTTGAAATCAAGATTCCCGGTGTAATAGCCGAGCACCGCATACGCGATCGTTGCGGCTGCGATAATATAGGTCCTTTTTCCTGAAAGCGCTTCTGGCATAAAGCCTCCTTGTTTCGATCTAACGTTCCGGCAGGCGGTCGCGGATCTCGACGAGCAAAGCGGCGATGTTGTCGCGCTGCACGATGTCTTGCTCCAGACGCGTGTAGTGCGCGAGCGCTCGGGAATGCCGCTCGTCATCCTGCTTTTCGTGACCGGCTTGCCAGGTCTTCGATTTCTCGATCTCGACGGTGACGGCGCCGAACTTCGCGTTGATCGCCGTGATGCCCCGGACAGCAATACCGACGAGCAAAAGAATCAGGCCGTTCGCCAGCCCGAGCAGCCACATAAGCAGCGAGTTCTCCATGAATCCCTCCGTTTCTTTATCTCGGTCGAAGAAAGACGTGCCGGCCGATGCGCGCGGCTTCCATACAGCCGCGCGCCCATTCCGGCGCGGCGAGCGCCGGCGCGTAATAGAGCAAGGCGCCTTTGACGCTATTCGTGTTTTGTTCCATCGCCTCTTTCCATGCGCGCACGCAGTCGGCGACGGCTTGGTCGCCATCATCGATCTTGAGACTCGGGATGCGATTCGGATCGTTGCTGTTCCACCCCGAGAATTGTTTCGGCCGCATGACAGTGCCGGCGATGGTCCCATCGCTCGCGTAGCGCTCTTTCATGCGATTGCGGATAACTTCGGCGACGGCGAGCTTTCCCTCGTAGACTTCGCCGCGCGCTTCCCGCCAGATCGTCACGGCGGCCAGCGCCGTATCGGAAATGAGACGCATAAAGAGAGAAAGATTAATTTCGACCGCCGCCGGATGGCGCGCGCGTCTTCGGGGTTTTGTGGCAGCCGGAGCTGCTGGCGATGTGCCAGGAGCGAATTAATTGCGGCGTTTTTGCGCAGCTAACGCATTCTCGAGGCTCTGCCGCGCCGCGGTCTGCTGCGGGTCGACCTCGAGCGCTTTCCGAAGCTGCGTGACGGCTTCGTCGGTCTTGCCCTGAATGAGCAAGGCGTCGCCTAGATTCACATAGGCGAGCGCAAAATCCGGCTTCAAGGCGATCGCCTGGCGATAGTGGACGATCGCGTCTTCGATCCTGCCGCGGCGTGCGAGAAGCAGGCCGAGATTATTGTGGCCTTCAACGAATGTCGGGTCCGTCTTCAGCGCGTCGGCGTATTCGACGAGCGCTTCGTCGAATCGCTGTTGTCGAATCAAGATCAGCGCCAAATGCTGCCTCGGCTGCAGGAGCGAAGGCTCGAGCCGGATCGCCTCGCGGTCATGCCGGATCGCTTCGTCGAATTTATTCTGCCGGCTAAAAAGGTCGGCGAGCGCCGTGTGACCGTCGGGATAATCGCGGATGGCGAGCGCTCGTCGATATTCCGCGGCGGCCTCTTCGTACCGGCCGTCTCCGACCAAGACGGATGCGAGATTATGATGCGCTATAACGGAGCGTGGGGCGACGGCGACAGCGCGGCGAAAGAGGCTTTCGGAGTCGCGCCATATATGCGCTTGTCTCCAGGTCAGGACGCCGAAACAGAATAAGACGGCCGTGGTCGCAATCAACGCGGGCAGCACAAGCTGTCGCGGCGCCTTTCTCCAAACGTACAGCGCAGCACCGCCGGCACAAATGGCGAGAACGACATCCGGCAAATACGTATACCGATCGGCGACGAGCTGCGGGCCGTACTTGACGATGCCCGACGACGGAAGCAGGAGCGCTACATAGCAAAACCAGCCCGTAGCGACTGCGGGGTAGCGACGCCTTAAGATAATCGCGGCAGTCGTTATACCAATGACGATGGCTGGAAAAATGATGAGCGGCCATCCCCAGATTTCGCTTGAATCGGGAACGGGGTAAATGGGAGACAAATTAACGGGGAAAACAGTCTTCCAGACATACATGCCGATCGCGTAAAGTGCCCGCGGCAGATTCGCCCAGATCTTCGAGTCAGCGAGCGCGCCGCCCTCGCGCTTGGCGACGATGGAGAGTAATGCTGCGGCGACGGCCAAAAGCAAGAAAGGAATTTTTTCGAGCCAAACGCGTTCCATGTGCGCCGATAACGACTTCCTCGGGCCTCCCGACAATCGCCGCAGCGGATAGAAGTCCAGCGCAAGCAGCACAAGGGGAAGCGTCATTCCAGACGCTTTCGAAAGCAGCGATAAAGCGTAAGCCGTATACGCGGCGATTAGCCATTTACGGCCTGAATTCCATTCCGCGGCGCGGATGTAGAAGAGTAGCGAGAGGAAAATAAAAAAACCGGCGACGACGTTCTCACGGCCCGAGGCCCACGACACCGGCTCGACGCGAAGCGGATGAAGCGCAAACAACAGGGCTGAGAAGACCGCAGCAAAACGAACAGCGCCCGCGTCGGCCCCGGATACAGCGAGGGATAACAGGCGGGCGGCGACGAAATATACCAGTACCGCGTTCGCACTGTGGAAAACCAGGCTCGTCACATGGTAGCCGTGCGGGTTCATTCCCCAAATTAGGTAGTCGGCGCCGAACGTCATCCAAGTCAGCGGACGATAGAGGCTCATCAGACTAGTAAACATCCAGCCTAGCTGCCTGAGGCCCAGGCCGCGATAATCGGCATTGGAAAGTAAAACGACGTAGTCGTCCCAACCGACAAAACCGTTCCACAGAACGGGGAGGAAGGCGGCGGTCGTGATGGTCGCGATGAGACAGGCTATTAAAAATGCGCGAGGACGTTTCAAATAATTCATCGAACAGAATTGAACCAGCTAGCTTGCAGAATTTAACACTTGACGATGACGAGCGACAAATGAAATGTCCGGTAAATCATGGCAATTGACAACCGTCCGCACTGTCGGCTAGTCTTTCGGCTGTACCTCGCTCAATGAGACCCGCATCGCAGATATCTCCGAGCGCGGATCAGGCGCCGTTCCCCGAAGTCTCCGTCGTTATTCCTTGCCTAAACGAGGCGGACACACTGCAAGCGTGCATTGAGAAGGCGCAGGCTGCACTGGCGGAGAATCGTGTTCAAAGCGAAATCATCGTCGCCGATAACGGTAGCACCGATGAATCCAGATCCATCGCGGCGCGGCTCGGAGTCCGCGTCATCGAAGTCGCGGCCAGAGGATACGGCAATACCTTGATGGCCGGCATCGCCGCAGCTCGTGGTAAGTTCATTATCATGGGGGACGCCGACGACAGCTACGACTTTCGTGAGATTCCCTCGTTTCTCGAACGCTTACGCAACGGAGCTGATGTTGTGCAGGGATGTCGCCTGCCCGCGGGAGGCGGCAGCGTGTCTACCGGAGCGATGCCCTTCCTGCATCGCTGGTGGGGCAATCCCATGTTTTCTTTCATGGCGCGCCGGATGTTCAATGCGCCAGTTAACGATGTCTACTGCGGCATGCGCGGGTTCACCAAAGAACTCTACGAAAAGCTCGACCAGCAGTGCACCGGAATGGAATTCGCCAGTGAAATGATTGTTAAGGCGAGCCTCCGGAAGGCGAAGATCGTCGAAGTTCCGATTACGCTACATCCTGCCGGGCGTAGATCTCATGATCCGCATCTTAAGACCTTTCGCGACGGCTGGCGCACGCTGCGATTTTTTCTCATGTATAGTCCGCGCTGGCTTTTTTTGGTGCCAGGCGTTGTTCTGGTCGTCCTAGGGTTGATCGGCTACGCTCTGGCCATGCCGGCGGTAATCTTTCGCGGCGCGACCTTCGATGCGCATACTTTGCTGTTCGCAAGTCTCGCGATCCTCTGCGGGTATCAGGCGATTCTGTTCTCCATCTTTAGCCAAACGTTTGCGGTGATTGAAGGCTTTCTGCCTGAAAGCAGGTGGCTGTCGCGGTTTTACCGAATCGTCAATCTCGAAAGAGGTCTCGTGATCGCATCTGTTGCGCTTCTCATCGGACTCTTACTGATGGGTATCGCCTTTGATCGTTGGCGGTTGTCGAATTTCGGACCTCTGAATTATGCACATACGATGCGACTTGTTGTTCCCGGCGTCACGCTCGCGGCGCTCGGCTTTCAAACCATTCTTTCCAGCTTTTTCGTGAGCATAATGGGGATGAGCAGGAAGTCAGTTGATCGAACATTTTCATAATTTCGTCCACAGACGCCGAACACGTGTACTTGCTCATGCACTGGCAGGAATGATTCCAGAAAATGGTGAAGTCCTTGATATCGGCTGCGGTGATGGGCTCGTTGCGGACGTGTTGAAGCGCATTCGACCGCAACTGATTATCAAAGGTGTGGATGTTCTGGTTAGGAAATCCACATATATTCCTGTTACATCATTCGATGGCCGTACGTTGCCATATCGAGATCGCGCGTTCGATTTTGTTATGTTTGTTGACAGCCTTCATCACACGAGTGAACCAACGATGTTGTTACGAGAAGCTGCACGGATAGCTCGCGTCGGCATTATTATAAAGGATCATACCTTAGAGGGGTTTTTATCCCGTCCGACGCTTCGATTCATGGATTGGGTCGGAAATGCGCGGCATCATGTGCCCTTGCCATATAATTACTGGCCAAAATCCAAATGGCTCGAGGCATTCAAGCAGTTGGATCTGTGTCTTAGTCTCTGGGAAGAGAACCTTGGTCTGTATCCCTGGCCGGCAAACCAGATCTTCGAGCGATCACTTCATTTCATTGCGCGGTTGTATGTCTAGCGCGCCCAGAGATTTTTACCTTCTGAGCAATTAAATATCGATGTTAGAGTTCATTGCTCTTTCGCCACGTTTTGAATTTTTTGCCATCCTCTTTGTATTTGCTGGATTGCTTCTATCTCGGCAAACGGGCCTACGGTTCATACGCCAAGTCGAACGTGCGCTCGGTAAAATCGGTAGGCGCAGAGTATCATCAATGGCAGTGCTCACCACCCTTGCATTCGCTTTGAGCATGGCCTTATCTCTCGCTGGTCGACTTCCCGCACCCGTAGTGCACGACGAGTTCAGCTATCTTCTTTCAGCAGACACTTTTGCGCATGGGCGATTAACAAATCCCACCCACGTCATGTGGATGCATTTCGAGAGTTTCCATATAATTCAGCAGCCGTCGTACGCCTCGAAATATCCGCCTATCCAAGGTCTCATTTTAGCTCTCGGTCAAGCCATCGCGCATCCGATTGTCGGCGTTTGGATAAGTACCGCGCTCGCCTCTGCGGCAGTGTACTGGATGCTGCTCGTTTGGACACCTGCTTGGCTCGCCTTTTTAGGCGGATTAATTACTGTATTGCATCCAGCATTGCTTCTCATCTGGGGGCAAGTCTACTGGGGCGGCCAGATCGCGGTCGTCGGTGGCGCGCTCGTCTTCGGTGCGCTTCGGCGAATACTGCGCAATCCACGCAGCCGTGATGGAATTATTATGGGAATAGGGCTCGCATTGCTGGCTAGTCGCCGACCCTATGAAGGCCTAGTCGCGGTTCTTCCTTCGGCGATTCTTCTGTCATATTGCATGTTCTCAAGGAAAAGATCACCGTTAAAAATCTCATTTCTGCGCGTGGTCGTTCCTATTCTACTGATCGTTCTACCGATGGTATTATGGACCGGTTACTACAATTCGTGCGTAACCGGGTCGGCGGTGCAATTCCCCTACGCAGTTTACGAGTCAATGTATGGTCTAGCCCGCTTTTTCATTTGGCAAAATCCGAATCCGCTACCGTCTTACCGGCACAGTGTCATGAGAGACTTTTATCAGGGCGAACTTGCCTTGTACTTGTCCCAGACTTCGTTCGCGGGTCTACTCGCTGACTTTCGTCATAAGCTCAGGACGCTTTGGCTATTCTACGACGGTATGCGGTCTTTTCGGTTCTCGTTGGTGATCCCGCTTATCGCGTTGCCCTGGATTGTCTGCAATTATTGGACGCGCTTTGCTATTACGACATTGGCGCTCTTTGTGGGCGGTCTGCTTGTCCTCACGTGGGGCGGTGCCCATTTCGCTCCCCCGATCACCGGCATCGTCATTGTTCTTTCTCTTCAAAGCGCGCGAAGTCTACGATTATGGCGATGGCGGAAAGTTCAACTAGGGCGATTTCTACTAGGATCGGTGATTTTTGTGATTGTACTTTCTTTTTCAGCTTATTTCGCCGCTGCGTTTGTTGATAAACTTAACGACCGTGATCCGAGTTGGCATTTCGAGCGTGTCCGCATCAACAAGGAGTTAAACCGTAAAGGACGCCATCTTATCATTGTACGATACGGGCCCAATCACGATCCTTATCAAGAGTGGGTTTACAATGGAGCCGACATCGATAACTCAAACGTTGTTTGGGCCCGCGAGATGGATCCGGCCGAAAACCAGAAATTAGTCGAATATTTCAAAGACCGAAAAATCTGGCTGCTAAACGTTGGTAACGACGAGTGGCCCCCGAAACTTTTGCCATATTCAGCAACGTTAAATTAATTGTCACTTTACCTGTTCCAACGTCGCATGCTCTACGACGGCCGCTTGGCTTGCTCCGCCACTAATAGACCACTGAAAAGTAACTGCCAAATTTTTTGGAAGAGATGAATCTTCAGCGGAAACACCTCTGCCGATTGATCCTGATCCGAATACGTATGTTTTTGCTAATTGTGAATTTATAGTCGTGTCGCCCATAAGTTCGAAGCTAATAATGTATTCAATAAATGTTTGAAAAGCTGGATCAATCCCGGCGATACTCATCACAGTCGTCGAACCATATTTGAAGCGAAGTGTAAAAGTAGTGCCATCATTAACCCCATGTTGTTTTGCGCGAAGATGCAGCGTCAGCCTTAACTTCCCTTTCGTCCCCAACGTCCCGCCCGGAACTGAAAACGTATATACCGTCGTTTCCGTGGTCGTGTTGCCGACGGTGACATCGGTGGCGGTCTGGTCGAGTACGGTGACGCCGCCTCCGGCGGCCACGTTGTTCGGGATGCCGTTGAAGATCTCGAAGTTGGTACCGTCATAAATCAGCGGGATCCACTGGCCTGCTTTGATGTCGTTGTCCGCGAGCGCGACACCTTTGTTCTTGGTGATGCTTTTAATGCCGAGACTGTTGATGTTGATCGTCGCTGCGCCCGTATTCGCTGTGTTCGCTTTCAAGAAGATCACCATGCCGGTAGCGTACGAGCCGAGCGCCGGCGTCAGATTACACGCGTAGCTATCCGTCGAGCCGCTGTCGGCGCAGGCCAGCGCCGATCCGGACTGCAGCTCCGCCTCGCTCATGCCGGGCGCTCCGGGGCCTACCGGCCCGGTCGGCCCCGTCGGCCCTGCCGGTACCGCCACGCATTCGATGCTGCTGCCGTCAGTCTTCCATGCGAGAAAGCGCGTCGTGCTCAAATTGCATTCCGAAGGCGGCGAGATCGTTACGTCGGTCATCGTCGAGCGCTTCGGCAGCTTGACCGCTCGTCCGAGCTGCTCGTTTTGCATCTGATCGACCATCGCCTGCTTGTCGAGATCTTTCTCCACGCGATCGGAAGGAAAACCTTCGTTCATAATATAGTCGCTCGACTGCTGGATCGGCTGCTTTCTCAGGATAACGACTCTGTGGCCGCTCGCCGGCGGGGAGGAAAACGTCACGTTCCCTCCGGACGCATTGCCGATGCCGTCCACAGTGTAATCCGTATCGACGGTTTTGACGGTCTCGGCGCCGCTCGCGTCGATGTCGACCACCTCTAAATGCGCCTTGTCTAGAACGCGAAATGTGTAGGGAAACGCCGCGATCGTTCCATTCGTGGGATAATAGTCATTCCGCGCCGGCGAGAGATCGACGATCGCCGGACTGCGGCCGGGCGTAAGCAGAAAAAGAAGTAAGAGCAGCGGAATCCATTGCTTCATTTTTTCCTCCTAACGAGACATAAACGAGCTGAGAACCGTCGGCCGGAGCTTCAGCAGGTCGTCGGCCACAAGCCCGGGGATTTGATCGTAGTAACCCTGCGCTTCCATGCGCCGCGACCATGCCTGCATCTCCCCCGTGCGTCGCGCGCTCGCGGCGTTGACTGCGAGATCGCGCGTCGTGTCGATCGTGGAGGCGAGCGGTGACCCGGAGCTCGCGTTCAATCCCGAAGCCGCCGCGACTGCGTGCTGTCTCGAAAGCAGCGTTTGATCGCGCTGGATCTGACGCTGCTCGGCGGCTTTCGCCTGCTGCTCGAGCACTTGTCCCTGCGCCTCGGCTTGATTCGCCGCCGACACTTTGCCGGCAATGCCGGTGGCCAGGGACGCGGCGGCGAGACCAGCTTTCAACAAGCCGCCGGCCGTGATCTGCCCGGCCTCGCCGATCAGCCCCGAGGTCGCCGCGGTCATCGTCGGTGTGGCGGCGGCGCCTAGTCCGAGTCCGCCCATCGCGATGTCGGCGCCGGCGGCGACTTCGGCGGGGATGGCCATTGACTCTGCCGTGCCGACGAGAGCAGCGACGAGCGGTGTGACGAAAGCGTCGCATCGCGCGAGCCGACCTTCGTACTCGGAGCCGCTTTCCTCGACAACACGGCCGGTCTCCATATCAATGACAAGTTTTTCGTGTATTCTCATTGGACGTCCAACTCGTAAATAATAAATGGCCTCGCTTTGAAACCTAAAACTTCCAGCCATTCTCGGTTGCGTTTGGAGCACTTGAGCGCTTCCGTCTGAAGCCGTTTTAGTCCGTACACGCGGAGGATCGCTCGAAGGTAGTCGCGCACGTTGCGGTGAAACCACAGCTTGTATTTTTCGATCTCGGGCCCGACCACGACGAATGCATAGCCGACGCCGTCGCCGCAATCGATCACGCCAGCGGATCCCAAGAGCGTTTCGCCCGCGACTGCGCTGTAGGCCAGATATGGAAATCGCTGCATCAGAACGATTCCGCTCTCGAGATGCTCACGCCGTTCGCCGCGAGGATCCTCGCGCCAGTTGACGGCGCGCAGATGGCCGATCTCGAATTTCACGATTCGCGGCGGCGACGCCATCATTAATCCAGATTCCCGAGATTCAGTCGCCCGTACACGGCGAGCACGATCTGCGGATACGGTAACCTCTGCTCGATCGTGATCCGGCCTTGATCGTCCCAGCCGACACCGGCCACCGGCTTGTCGCCGGTAAAAAGCACCGGCGCCGCATCCATCGCTTCGCCGCCGACGTTGGCGAGCGTTTCCTGACCGTTGACGCGGCAGCCGATCGACTTGAGAAGCCGCACCGTTAGCCGATCCCACATCTTCTGCGTGCCTTCGATCATCGAATCCTGCAGCGCGGGACGCATCGTGACGAGCTTGGAGTCGTAGTGAAGGCCGATTTCAATTTGCGCTGCGGATTCCGCCAGCGGCTGAGTGAACGTTCCGCCGGTGATCAAGCGCGTGCCCTTGTAAGCTCCGTCGGCGATCACGTCGACGGTTTTGCCTTCCAGATAAGCGAGACCGGTGACATTCGTCGCCGCCGCGCCGGTGTAGACGAACGCGCAGTCGGTATGCAGATCGCTCCAGGCGCGCGCGATTCTCCAGAATGCCGGAGATACATCGGGTTGATGATTCTGGTTGCCGTTTTGCAGCGACACATAAATTGCACTGCCGAAGAAGATAACGTCGTTCAGGATGTAGGTAGTCGAGGAGGCCCAAAAACCTTTCGCAACGAATTCCGCCGCGCTGTCCTCGAAGTATTCGACGTACCGCTTCGTCGTGCCGTTCACCGTCCGATTGACGATCGTCCAGACCTGATCCCGGTTGCCGTCGGGATGCGGGATCGCGCAGACGCTCTCGAAGGCTCCGTCCGTCGTTCGGCGCGCCCACGCGACGACGTTTTCCGGCACCCGGTAGTAGGTTAGACAGGCGAGCTGGCCGTCGCCGCGGATGAAATACATGATGCTGTTCGGGTTGCGGGCGTAGGCGATCTGCTCCTGCGTGAAGCCCGCACCGGCGATATGGTCGGCGAGCAGCGTCAAATCTTCGCCGGTGAGCGTATCGTCGTTGAAGCTGTAGCCTAAATCGATCGCGCGGGTCTGGCTCGCGTCGACGTAGACCGCACGCGTGCCGACCGTCACCGGTTGAATCGGTGCGGCGCCGGGCGTGTTTGTCGCTCGGACGAACGGTGTCACGTCGCCGCCCAGTACCTGATCGTTGCCGGCGGCCTTGGCGGAAAAGACGCTTCCGAGCGTGCCGACGAGCAGCGGACCCAAATCGAGTAGCCATTGGATTTTGTTGAACTGCCTGGAGGCGATCGTGTATTCGAGCGCGTCGTCGGCAAGCGCGCCGACGCCGTAGTTCTCGTAGTCGTCGCTCGCGCTGCCCCAAAAGGTCGTCGGCTGCGCGATTCCGCTCCCGCCGTGGAAGAGTCTGCCTTGAAAAAACATCGGCGCAGAGGGCCAGCCTTTCGCGGCTGTCCACGAAAGCTGATTGAGCGTCCAATCGCCCGCCTCGACGCCGGTCGGGTTCTTCGTCTTGTCCGCTTTCGCAAGCGACGCGCGGATAATGCCTTTGCATTGACTCGTCGAGCTGACGGATTGAATCTCGATAACACCGCCCAGGACTTTGATGAATTTTCCGATCTCGGGACCCGTGGTCGGCGATCCCCCGGTCCTGAGCGTATCCTGGGCCGCGCCGCCAACGCTGTTCTTAAAGTTGATCGTGACCTGGGTTCCGATAGGTTTTGATTTGCTGACCGTGTCGATCGCGCTCTGCGGCGAGAGGTTCAAAAACCACGATCCGGCGGGAAGCGGCGCCGCCTGGCCGGCGAAGCTGTCGAGAATATCGCAGACGGCGACCGTGTTCGGCGAAGCGCCGCCGAGTCCGGTAATCACGGCGCGCCCCGCGCCCGAGATGATTTGCCGACCGACGTCGCCGTCGAAGAAGCGGGCGGCGCCCGCGATCGTGAAATTGACGCCGGTGCCGATGTCGGCCGTGCGCGCGAGCGTCGAGGTGCCGCCGCCGGCGTTGAGATCGGTCAGATCCTCGAACGACGGCGGCGGCCGCAGCGCGAGCGTCGTGAGCGCCCATGACGTGTCGGAAACATGCGAAAGCTTCCGCGTCTGATACAGCGGATGATCGAGAAAGAGCACGTCGACCGACTGGACGAACTGGATCTGAAAAAGATCCGTCTCGTTAAAAGGCGAAGATATTTCGACCGGCGTTCCCGGCGGGCTCTCGATGCGCGCGCCGTTCTTGTAGAAGCGGATGTATTGATGGCCGAACTCGCAGACATACGCCGTGGTGCGGTTGACGATAAAGGGAATGAGACGTGTTTTTTTCGTCGAGTCTTTCACCTCTTTTACGAAACGGCTGCCCGGCGCGCGGTATACGCCGCCCTGCGGATAGACGAGGTAATTCTCCAGCGTTGCCGCGCCGTTGAAATATTTCGCCAGATCGGGACGGCCTTCGAGCCGCGGCGAGAGCTCGCCGGCGGTGAAATTGGTTCGCAGCACTCGCGCTTTAGCCATAAAATCTCTGGGGTTTGGGAATTAGGGATTTGGGATTGGCTTCGGAATTGCCATGGGGTTTACCCCGATGGCGACCCCTGTTTCCTAATCTCTGACTTCGATCAGATCGGGCGCGCCGAGCGGGTCGGGTACGCCCTGCTCCTGGCCATCGACCGCTTTTGCGTCCGCGAGGCGCAGGTTATAAAGCTTCAACAGCTCGGTGGAATAAGCCGCGTCGTGCGCCACAGCCAACGCGAGCTTCGACGCGAGCAAGACCGTGAACGCATCGATGAAGAGAGCGTCCCAGAGGTTCACGTCGTCGACTTTGGCGACATAGAGAATGGTTGCGCTCGGCGCGTCGGCAACGACCGTCCGTCCTTCCACTGCCCACTCGAGTCCCGCCTCGGCGTTCAACGCGATCATGCGCAGGCAGTCGGCCGGCAGCTGATACGCGTACGACCATTGCGCCGCCGGCGCCGTGGTCTGCGCGAGGATCGCGCGTTTCTGAGCGAAGTTCCATAAATGGTCGCGGAGGCAAGCGTCGCGCGCTGGCTCGAAGAAGAGCTTGCACTGGTTCGCCGTATGCGTGCCGTCGTCGAGCGCGGTAATGAAATTCTGGCCGATCATGCCCAGCGCGACGTTGCAGATATCGGTTGCGTTCATCGCTTGTCTCCCAGCGTGCCGGTGAACCGGCGTTTTTTGATGACGGCGGCGAGCTGATATCCCTCGGAGCTTGTCGCCAGGACGCGATCGTTTCTAAAAGTGCCGCTGAGCTCCATCGTGAGTTTTAATTCGGATGGGTCTTTCGGCCGGAGCGGCAGGCAGGCGACGTTGGTAAATCCGGAGACCCCGGCGACGTTGAAAGCCTCCACCCGGTAGCAGTCGCCGGCCTCGGCGGCCTTGTCGACATAGGTTGTGACGTTCGCGCCAACGCGGTCGATTTCGGTGAAAGCCGACGCGCCTGCCGGGAGCTTCTGGATCGCGAAGCCGTCCTCTGCATCGCATGGGCCCGATGCCGAGCAGCCCGGCATCAAGCCGCTGTTGTCTTTCCAGGTGAGCGTCGCGGACCATCCCGGCGCAGCGGCGAAAAGACAAAGAAAAAGGAACATTTTTCTCATGTCAGCACCCCACTCCCAAAGTTGAAAGATTTCGCGCGCACGTCGCACCGCCTCCGCCCGTGAAATTAAAAAGCTCTGTCACGTCGCCGGAGCTGAGCGCGCGGTTGTAGATCCTCACTTCGTCGAGCTGGCCGAAATAATTTTCGCCGAAGGTAGTAGCTCCGGTCCTCAACGATGCGGCAGCCGCCGAGTTGATACTGCTGTTTTCCGTGCCAGATCCCCGCGGCGTGTTGTCTACGTATAGAACCCAGGCGCCGGCGGCGTAGGTGAGCACAACGTGCTGCCATGTCCCGCCGCTAGACAAGGCGAATCCCAAGTCAATGTCCGTCACGCCGATTTTCGTAAACGTGAGATGGTCGCCGCCACCGCCTGTTCCGCTGTTGTAAAGAACCCACCCTCCCGATCCATCCTCTCGCGATACCAGGGTTAGAAAACCCGAAATGCTCGCCGGTTTCACCCAAGCCGCTATCGAAAAGCTATTCCCGCCGGCAAAATTAAACGCCGTATTCGTTCCGTCCGTAACAACATCGTTGGAGCCGTTGAAGTTAAGAGCACTGGAGCCGACTTTGCCGGCAACCCAGGTCGGCGGGCCGCCCGAAAGCGTGCCGGTGTTGCTGCCCGCGCTGTCGGCCGCACTTGTGCCGCTGCCCTCATCGAACTTCCACCAGAGCATCAAGCCCGTCGAAATATCCGCGCGGACGGATTGCGGCGCGCACATGAAAAAGAGCGCGCAAACCAAAGATAGATAGAGCTTTCGCATTGGTCCCGTCATTTGTACCCGACCATCACAACGCCATCATTCGCTGAGACGTTCCCGGTTCCGTCGATCGCGGACGTAAAGCAAATCGCGACGCCGGTGCCGAAGGCCGCGCCGATGTCTATCGGGATATTCGTACCGGCGCCTGCGGTATTTCCGGGGACGATAAACGTCGCGACGATCGAGGCGTTGCAGGTCGGCGTCCCGGAATTGTTGTAAAGATGGACGTAACGCGCCGCGGCGTTGACGTTGCTCACCCACACGCCGTAGACCTGGCCGGCCGAGGCCTTGCAGTTCGTCGCGTTGGTCGACGCCGCAGCGACTGTGCGGCAGAAAGTAATTCCGCCTGAAGTGACCGGCAGTCCGCCCACATTGCCGATTGTGTTCGAGCCGCCAGGAAGCGCGCTGCTGATCGTTACCGCGCCGGTATTGACGGCCGTAATCTTGCCGTCGATCGACGCAAGCGAAGCATTCCCTGTCGATTGGTTCGCGGCGGTCGCCGCGCCGCTCGGCAGCGGCAGCGTTGCGGCCGAAATCGGCTGCGTGTCGCTCGGCGTCGTCGCCTTGTAGAAGCCCGACCCGTCGGAGAGTCTCGTCGCGAACGGTCCGGCCGCCGTGGTGCGGTCGGTCGCCGGCGAGTTCGGAATCTTGTCCGTGCCGGTCTTGATGCCTGCGAGCGTGGCTTCGGTCGCCGCGCCCGTAGGAAGCGAGACGCTGCCCGAGACGTTGTTAATGTTCCAGGCGCCGGATTGGCTCGCGGAGATCGGGTCGGGGTGTTTGACGTACAGCTCGCCCTTGTTCGTGCAATTGCCGGTGACCCAATCCCCGTCGTTATCCGTCTCGGCCGCGAGCGCATCGCGACGGCGGCAGGAGATCGCGCGGCCGATCGGGTTCGCCGGCGGAACGGCATCCTCGGTGTACTCTGTCCCAGCGCCGCCTCCGCCGCCGGCGCCCGCGCAGCTCTCGAACGTCGAGCCGTCCGCCGTCTTGCACCGTACGCTCAGCGTGTTCGTATCCGCATCGGCCGGGTACGCGGGCCGCCCGTCGGAGCCGGCGAAGCGCACCGGCGCTTGGCTCGTCTCGGGGATCTTTTCCGCCGCGAGCGCCGGCGTAGCTCGATAAAGCTCACCGCAGATCGCGAAGAGCAGAAGCGCAATGAATAGCTTACGCGAGGCCATGTTCTTTCTTGAAGTTTTCATAAGCTTCTTCCAGCTCCCGGTTGCGTTTCTCCTTAGCCTCCGCCTCCGCCGCTTTGTCGGCGCTCGCGCGCTCGGCTCGTTGCAGCGCTTCCTCGGCCGCTTTCCTCCTGCGCTCGTAATCCGCGTCCAATTCCGCCACGCGCTTGAGGTGCGCCGGCTCCCGCTCCGCGATGGCCCTTTCGAGATCGGCGAGGTGAGTTTCCCTGACGCGGACGATCTCGGCCATTTCACGCTTCGCCTCTCGATATTGGGAGACGAGCGCCGTCGCGTAGGGAAGCGCCGAAGCCACGGCGTAAGCCCACGATTGAAAATTCTGCAGTCCGCGAAGCACCTCGTCGGCGGGAATTTCCGCCGCGGCTTCCTTGCTTTCGTCGCTCATTGCTCTCTTCCTTTCTTGTTTTTTTCCCGAGCTCAGATCGCCGCGTCGTCGGTCAAAAAGTCCCAAGAGCCCTGCTTGTTCTGCCCCCCCGCGGTGAAGCCGCTGACGTTGAACATCGGCCTCAGAACATAGACGCCGATCGTCCCGTCCTTGCCGCGCGCCGCGAATGCCTCGATCCAGGTGCCGTCCTGGGTTTTCGCGACTGCGCGCGAATGCGCGGCGTCGATCGATGAAAAAGCCGCCATGATTCGATTCCTCCAGGCACGAGGGGCGAGGCGTGAGGCATGAGAAAGAACTCTTCCTCGCGCCGCGCGCCCGCCGCCTCACGCCATTTTAGTTACGCGTCCTTGAACCCGAGCGCGAAGCCGAAAAACTTCTTCGAGGCGCCCCAAGTCGCGCCCTGCGCCGTGGCTCTCAGCTGCCGGGGTTTGTCGTTCCGGAACAGATAACCTGTGGCCAGAACAATCGACAGGAAGCCAAACGTCGGGCTGTTGACGCTCGCGCCGGCGACGTAGCGATCGGGATCGTCATCATCGCCAATGTCCACAGTCGTCGAAGTGCCCATCGCATCAATGTTGATGTGAATGCCCGCCAGATAAAACCCTTCGGGAATGTTGTTGAGATACACGATCTCGCCAACCGCTGGACCGCCGCCGCCCGCGGTCGTGTAGTTCCACGGGATGATAAATCCGTCCCCGCCGCCTTGCCCCGGCTGGAGCACGGTCTGCGCGTTCACATTGGTGAGCTGTGTCGTGAAAAATGGACCTGCCATATGCTTTTAACCTCCTTTCGTCGGATTACTGTTCGAGCGTCGCGATCGAGACGACGCCGGTGTCCCACTTGCGCACCGCCGCCATCATGATCTCGGCGCGGACCTGCAGCGCGTGATGCTTGTGCGGCAGCACGTCCATGAAGCTCTGGACATTGAGGCCGATCGAGAGACCGACCGCGTCGGTCGCGAGCGCGATGCATGTGCGCGTCGTGCTCACAATCGGCAGCATCGTCGACAGCGTCGCGCCGCTCTCGTCCTTCACGTCCGGGATCTCGATCCAGGTGAAGCCCATCCACGAGAGGCCGTTCATGCTGCCCGTGTCGTAGAGCTTGTTCTTGGTGAAGTCCGAGGACGCCGCTTGGGTAATGTTGAGCAGCGCCTGCTCCTGGCCGGGCGAATAGAGCATGATCCGGCTCTTGGGATTGTTCGGCACGCCGGCCTTGGAGAGAATCGCCGAGGCCTGCTGCACTTTCGCGAGCGTGAAGACGTCGTTCGGCGAGCTGCCGAGCGCGATCTGCTGCCCGGCCGGCAGCGAGACGGAAGTGAGGCCGCCGGTCTGGTCGATCTGCCCTTCGAGCGCGACGCCGACCGCCGCATTGATGACGTGCTTGTCGGCGCGCCGCCCGAGCGCCGCCGCGATCGTCTTGGTGTACTCGCTCGTCGGATTGATGAGCGCGCGGATCTCGTCCTCTTTATCCAGGAGAACGGCCGCTTCCGAAGGCACGAGAATGTCCCAGCGCTTGGAGTGCTTGGGGTTGAGATACTGCGTGTCGCCGTGGCGATCGGCGATGTCGGTCGCGATCACGGGGCCCAGGCGGTCGAAGGAATCCTTCTCGCCTTTGACGCCGCGGTGCACCGACGTGAGCTGATTTTCCAACAGCGATTTCTCCTGCTGATACAGTGTGGAAAGCGTCGCGTGGAATGCGCGCGCCGTCGCTTGGTCGAAGCTGATCGACCCGCGCTGCTCGCGGAATTTCCACGTCACGTAGCCGAGAAAATCGGCGACGATGAGCGCGATAAATCGGAAGAGATGCATGGAATGCTCCTTTCGGTTTGTTTCCTGGTCGTTGGCGGGAGCCAGGAACCGCCGATGTCGGCTGGCCCTTTAAAGGGACCGCACCTAGCGCGCTGCGCGCGCGCAGCGGCATCGCTTTCGATGCCGTCACCGGACTCCGAAAAGGAGCTGCCCGGAAGAAGAGTTTAAAAAGAGGAGTTGAATGGAGCCGCGCTTCGCTGTGCTCGCGCGGCCGCCGGAATGATTTCTAGCTTGATGGTAATAGTGAACCTAAATCGAATATTCGTCAAGAAAAATTCGCGTGAAGATGGCGCGGTGTGTCGCAGTGTGACGCATAATCTTGATTTAGGGGGGATGATCTTCACGCCGGCGCGCCGCCGATTCCGGCTAAAAATCTTTTGATCAGGATTTCCCGCGCGTCTTCGATCCGCCATTTGCGCGTATCGAACAGGCACTCGGCGCGCTTCTCCGCACGGCCCGAGCAGCGGAGGACCGCGTCGAGGCGCCGGAGATGATCCTCGACGACGAGGCTCGATCGGCGGTCGGTATGACGCGCCTCGCCGGCAAGCTTCACCAGCTTGGGCTTTTCGGCTGGCGATAAGCCGAGATAACCCAAGACACCTGGCGTAGGCAAATAGGCGGACAAGGGTTACCGCGAATCTTACGAGCAAGAGAAAGCCATAACCCATCACCATGCAGAGAGCTAAAAGAAACATTCCAAAGATAAGTGACCCCGCGCCAGCTTTTTCTCCATACCAAAAAGGTGTCCTTGAAGGAGAAGGTTACGAAAAGCGCGATAAGAAGGAGCAAAAACTCCTGGAGAAGCGATATTGCGAGAAAAGGTCGATGGGACTTCAAGACCAACATCCAATATGTAAGCGACAAGATTTGCTGCGCATAACAATCCTAAAAAATAAAACTTTTTGCCGATTGGCTTGGATCCACGATACGCAATGATGACGTGTGTGGCGGTTACAACGGCATAGGCCGTAAAATGCAAAAGAATTCGTGCATTATACGGAATCGCAATGGGAGCTCTGAGCAAGACGGCGAAGCCCAGCAGCAAGCCATAGGCTCTCTGAAGCCATGAATAATATTTATTCGTTTAATCTTGTGGATGATTCGGCAAGCCTCTAATGCCTTGTAGGCATCTGGATCGATCCTATAAAAAGGCTTCTCTCCTAGAGCTTCAAGATCCCTATTGAGTTCTTCAGCATGTTCTACTCTGGCTTTAAGTGTTTTGCACAATCGAATATTCGTCAAGAAAAATCCGCACGAGAATGTCGCAGTCTGTCTCGGTGTGACGCACAATTTTGTTTAGTGGACGATTCTCACACCGGTGAGCCGCTAGTCCCGCTTAAAAACTGTTTGATGAGCAATTCCTTCGCGTCTTCGAGCCGCCACTTGCGCGTGTCGAACAAACACTCGGCGCGCTTCTCCGCACCGCCGGGGCACGGGAGAACGGCGTCGAGCCGCCGGAGATGATCCTCGACGTCGAGGCTCGGATCGGCGGTCTGCATGACGCGTCTCGCCTCGCCGGCGAGCTTCACATGCTTCGGCTTTGCGAAGCGGATGTTGGCACGGATGTAGAGCTCGGTCATGATTAGGCCTCCAACGGGTTTGGGAAGTAGTCGCGATAGGAGTGGTCTAAACTCGCGATTGAAGCTGAAGATGTCGAGGTCGCTCGGGATGTTCTCGATCAACCGGTCGGCATCGTCTTTGTGCAGAAGTCCGACGTCGCCGGAGAGCTTAAGCCGGCCGATTAAGGCGGTCACATACCGCTCGCGGTCCTGGTCCGCTGGCGGCGTCGGCTATCTTGCCGAGGTAATACATCCGGTCCTGATCGAGCTCGGCGAGGTGATGATCGATGAAGAGCTTCGTGTAGGTTTCTAAAGCGCGGCTCTTCGCGGTGTCGCACTCGGCCCACAGGACGTCGCGTAGCTGCTCGCGAATGCGGTAGGGAGCTTCGGAAACAACAAAGTTGTCGTCCTCTTCGGCGCGGCGGTCGAACTGGCGGTAAAAGTCCCTCGGATGGAGGTTCTCGAAGTCCTGCGGG
>Ga0070741_10000442_pt1 | contig 153812 bp, 109 predicted proteins | sample Coa_R1_4_FD_66440 | JGI IMG/M metagenome (GOLD analysis project Ga0070741, IMG submission 66440) | Surface soil microbial communities from Centralia Pennsylvania, which are recovering from an underground coalmine fire - Coalmine... | ecosystem: Environmental > Terrestrial > Soil >... | reverse complement strand
GTCCGGGACACAGGGAATCTCTTACCGAAACCGGGCCAACCACGGCTCCGGCCAGGGTTGGACGACCGGCTGGTCGGTGGCGTGGAATGTGGTGACACCCTATTTTCTGGTGTCGGCAGCGCCGGGAACGGTGAACTGGTGCATCGGCGGCATCGGCGCCGAAACGTCCACGTCGGATCCCAATGGCATTTACGATCAGCTTGGCAGCGTTGTCACGCCGAACAGTTTGTATCTGGAGCAGTTGAAAGAACGTCTCGGCGGCCAGGCCGTGGAAAATATCGGCTACACGATGTTCACAATTTCCAATTCGCCATCCTTGCAAAGTATCGGTTCCGTCGGGAGCGCGACTTTCACGGTGAACGTCGGCGATCCGACCTTGATGAGCAATGCCGTGTCGTTGAGCATTGATACGCTCCCCCCAAACATCGGCGCGAGCTTCAGCACCAATCTAATCAACGGCAAAGGCAGCGCGACGCTGACCGTGACGGCGTCCAACGGAGTTGCGCCCGCCACTTACACGCTCAATGTCATCGGCGCGAGCGCGGGGCTGACGCACACCTCGCAGGTCAGCGTCGTTGTCGGGACATTTTCGCTCGGCGCAAATCCGGCATCGCAATCGGTTTCGCCCCCAACAGCACGAATTTTACCGTCACGCTGACGACGAACGCCGGATTTGGCGGCAGCGTGAATTTCGGAATCAATGGTTTGCCGTCCGGCGCCAGCGCGGGCTTCAGTCCGACTTCGTTGAGCGGAAATGGAACTTCAACACTGACCGTCACGACGACCGGCGCAACCTTGCCCGGAAATTATCCGCTGACGATCTCGGGCGGCGACGGCGCCTCGACGAACACTACGACGGTGATGCTGGTGATCAATCCACTCCCGGATTTCTCGCTCTCGATCACGCCCGATCCGATCTTTGTTTTGGGCGGCAATTCCACCAATGCCACGGTGGCCGTGAATGCCATCAACACCTTCAGCAACACCGTCAACCTGCGTGTTTCCGGCGCGACGCCGCATATCACCGCGGGCCTGGTTCCCACTGCGGTTGCCGCACCGGGGACATCGTCGCTGACATTTGCGACCGACAGCACGACCCCGGACGGCGTCTATCCCTTGACGGTTACCGGCACGAATTCAACGCTCACGCACACGGCGGCGGTCAGTCTCGTGGTGATGAATATCCAGCTCTCCGCAACTCCGCCTACTCAAGCGGTATCTGTGGGAAGCAACGTTTCCTATACCATCTCGATCGCCACCAACAGCAATTTCACGGGAACCGCCAACCTGGGCGTCAGCGGCTTGCCGACAAATGTGACCGCCGCATTCGCACCGCCTTCCCTGGCGAATGCCGGCTCCTCCACGTTGACGATCGCCGCGGGGAACACCGCCGTCGTGGGGACCTATGCGTTGATCGTGACCGCGACCAACGACAGCCTGGTCGCGAGCGTGCCGCTGGTTCTGAACGTTAACACTCTCCTGGCGGCGCCGGGAACGTTGCTTTGGACGGCGGGCAGCGGCGCCGGGATCAATTGGTCAACGGCGGTGAACTGGACCAACACGACCAGCGGCGGCTACGGTCAGCCCGGTATTTCCAACGACGTGGTTCTGGGCAGCACCGCGACGGTGGGAACGAGCAATACCGTGGATAACATCGTTGATACTTCGCCGACGATCAATTCGCTGACCTTTAACAACACGAATGGATTTCATACGGCGCAAATTGCCGGTGGCGCGGCGCTGGCCGTTGTCGGCAGCAAAGGCATAACGATTGGAACGGAATCGGATTTGGGAAATACGGCGATTGTTTACGATTCCATTACTGGTAGCGGCGCGTTGGCTTTCAGCAATGCAAACGCAAATTTGCTTCTCCGCCAAACCACGGCGGGTTCCAGCAGCGGCGCCATCCTGCGTGGCGTTCTGGATTTGTCGGGACTGAACAGCTTCACGATGAATGGCAGAAGTATCGAAATAGGAACTTCATCGGCGGGCTCCGGCACAGCGCGGACGGCTGGAACTCTTTATCTCGCGCAAAGCAACAGGCTGACTCTGACAATGCCCGCGCAGGGCGTGACAACAAATGCGGGCATCGACGTGGCCGATAGTCCCAACGCCAACAGCTCGCAGAACAGTTACGTTTATCTCGGCCGGCAAAATTCCATTTACGTCGATGGCATCACCGTTGGCGGCGGCCGCAACATCGGCTGGATGGGTTTCAACACGAATTTTGCAAATCCGACGGCATTTATCCGCGGAACGAACGGCGATGGCAGCCGAGTTTCCCGCTGGCTCAGCGGCGATAATTCCGGCGCCAGCAACACCGGCTCCAACAGCCGCGGCACAAACGATTTCAGCGGCGGAAGCGTCGATGCGATGATCGATACGATGATCCTGGGCCGCGGCGAAAGCCCGCTCATGAATAGCGGCAATTCCACCGGCGTTGCCATCTTCGCTGCCGGCATCATCAACGTGAACAACCTGCAATTGGGCGTGCAGGCGGCCGGCGCGACGGGCGGAACGGTCACCGGGAACGGTGGGACCAACTATGCCGGCCAAATCGACATCGACGGTACGGCGACCCTGGTCGTGAACACGAACCTGTTAATGACCGTGACCAACGGTGGCAATACGGGCGCGATGAATTTGACCGCGATTTTAAATGTCAACGGCGGCACGGTGCAGGCAACGAACATTATCGGCGGCAGCGGAACTTCCACGATCAACCTAAATAGCGGCGTCATTGATTTGCAAGGCAACGGACAAATTTCCAACGTCACAACGATTGCCATCGGCGATGGCATTTCTTCGGCGGCAGAATTGATCAATGGCGCAAAAATCATTTCGCCGAACGTCATCAGCATCGCCACCAATGGCACGCTGGCTGGAAACACGATCGTGACCGCGCCGGGGTTGATTGTCGGCGGAACGATTTCGCCGGGGATCGCCGGTCCGACACCGGCCATCGGGTCCATGACCGCCTCGGCGGGTGTCACGTTTAATCCCGGCGGCGCCCTTGCCGTGGCGGTGCAGGATGCCAATGGCAGCAGCGGTTCGGGCTGGGATTCCCTGCAAGCGGGCGGACAACTGAATATTGCGGCAACGAACACGAATCCATTTGTCATCCGGTTGCAATCGTTCGATCCCAAAGGGTCCGGCCTGGTGACCAATTTCAGCGTCGACACCAGTTACGATTGGACCATTGCCACTGCGGGCGGCGGCATCACCAATTTCAGCGCGGCCGACTTCACGGTGGACACCACACAGTTCGCGAATGATTTGGAAGGCGGATATTTCCATGTGCGTACCAACGGCAACTCCTTGATTCTGTCCTTCGCCAACAATCATCCGCCGGTCGTTTCGGGCACGCCTGCGGTATATCGCACCGGCGCGCTCACCGTGATTCCGATCGCGGCCCTGTCAACCAACTGGAGCGATCCTGATGCTGATCCCGTGACGCTCGTGACAGTGAACGACAGCACCAACGGAGCGTCGGTGTCCACCGATGGCACCAATATCTATTACGCCAATCCCAACAATGTCGCCGATGAGTTCGGATACGGAGTCGCGGACATCCGCACGAATCCTCCGGCGGTGTATCGTCCGGGTGACACGGTTCGCTCGGCAACAGGGCTGGTTCATATTTTGCCGGCGCCATTCTTCGGAACTATGGTCGAAACAGCCGGCACCCTGATGTTCACCGGCAGCAACGGGATGCCGTCGCAAGGTTACCATATCCTGTCGACAACGAACCTCGCCTTGCCCGTATCCAACTGGTCGCTCATCGCCACCGGCGCCTTCGACGCCACCGGCAATTTCGTTTTCAGCAACCAGGTTAATCCCTCCGTCATCAGCGAGTACTTCATCCTACGGGTGCCATAAAATGCCGCGAGGCCCCTGGTGCGCGGAGTTTGCTTCGTTGAAGACCGTCTGCAATGCCGAAAAGGTGGCGGAAGGGGTGGGATTTGAACCCACGGTACGGTTTCCCGTACGCCTGATTTCGAGTCAGGTGCCTTCAACCACTCAGCCACCCTTCCCACCAAGAAGAAACTTTTCGCATGGGCTCAGGGGCATCGCAAGTCAATAAAACTGGCGGGTGGCCCGGTTGGGGCGGAAAGAATTCTCTCGCGCAGGCGCGCTGCCCGAATGAGGCGGCCGGATTCGAATCAAACGCAGGTCCACAGTGGACCGGCTCCGAACTTTGCAACGGTGTTTTCTGGGGGCGGGGCTTCAAAAACAGAAAGGCCGGACTTTCGCCCGGCCAATCTGTGAGAACAAATTCTAATCCTATTCACCCGGTGCGGCGCCGCAGCCTCGCGCCTTCAACCAAACACACACAGAACACTGCGTTTTTGCACCGTCAATGTCATGAGTCTACTCCCAGGATACAATCTCACCAGTCACCAGTAATGGGGACAGGAAGTGCGGAGCGCGGAGTGCGGAATGCGGGATGAAAAAGAAGCTGCCGCTATAAGTCGCTGATTTCGAGGCGCTAACGGCGGAGGAACTTGGCCACGGCTTCGGTGCGGGTGCGGACCTGGAGTTTCTCGTAGATGCGGCGGATGTAGGTGTGGACGGTTTCGTAGCTGATGCCGAGTTTTTCCGCGATTTCCTTGTACATGAGGCCCTGGCTGAGGTAGTCGAGAACTTCCTGTTCGCGGGCGGAAAGATTCTCGGTGGGCTGGGTGGACGGGCCGGCTTTCTGGAAGGATTGGACGACTTTGCGGGCGATATGAGTCGTCATGGGCGAGCCGCCGCGGCTGACTTCGTGAATGGCCTCGATCAGTTCGGAACGCGGGGCGCGCTTGAGGAGATAACCGGCGGCCCCGGCGGCGAGGGCGTTGAAAATATTTTCCGTGTCCTCGTAAGCGGTGAGCATGACGACGAGGGTTTCGGGCAGGAGTTGTTTGAGGCGGCGGACGCATTCGACGCCGTTGATGCCGGGGAGATTGATGTCCATGAGAACGACGTTGGGCTTGTCGTTCGGGAGACTCTCGAGGGCGGCTTCGGCGCTGCCATAATTGCTGACGCAACGGAAGCCTTCCTCGCGGTTGAGCAGGCGCACGAGTGTGCCGCGAAGCTGGTCGTTGTCCTCAACAATGGAAATGTTCGTGGCCATGCTGTCTTCAGTTCTTCGAGATCGGAACCGTGAGGCGCACCAGTGTGCCGCCGCCGGGCGCGGGGCCGAGGTCGAAGCTGCCGCCGACATCCTCCATCCGTTTGCGCATGTTGCGCAATCCATTTCTGGACTGGGCGGCCTTTTCCTGCGCGCCGCCGGGGCCGCGGCCGTTGTCCTGGATTTCGAGGGCGAAGGAATGCGAGTTCAGGCGGAGGCGCAGGGCGGCTTCGGTGGCGTGCGCGTGTTTGACGATATTGGTGACGGATTCCTTGGCGGCCAGGAACACGTTGTGGCGGACCTCGGGGCTGATGGTGGCGGCGGGCAAATCAGGCGGAACATCGAGGCGATAGCGCAACCCGGCAACGGCGAGATATTCCTGGGCGTATTTGCAGAGGTAATTGACGAGGCCTTCGAGGGTGTCGTTGGAGGGATTGACCGTCCAGACGATTTCGTCGAGTGCGCGGGAGGTTTCGCGGGCGGTCTGGGAGATCTGGCGGGCGTGGGCTTCGACTTCGCCGGGAAGGTCCTTGTCGCTTTCGACCATTTCGCCGAGGAGGGAGACCTGGGTGAGGCTGGCGCCGACCTGGTCATGGATATCACGCGCGATGCGGGACCGTTCGTTTTCGAGCGCCTGCTGGCGGCGCATGCCTTCGAGTTGCCGATGCAGCCGCTGCGTGGAGACGTAATGCACGGCGGAGCTGACGATGCCCAGGACACAAAGCAGCGAACCGCCGATGAACCACCAGGTCTGCCAGAATGGCGGGAGCACGGTCACGCCGAGGCTTGCACCGGCGGTGTTCCACCAGCCGTCCTCATTGCAGGCCTGGACCTCGAACTGGTAATGGCCGTGGGGCAGCTTGGAGTAGGTGACGGTGCGGATGTTGCCGGCCACTTCGGTCCAGCGCGCTTCATGTCCGGCGAGTCGATAGCGGAAGCGGACCTTCCCCGGCGCCGCGAGATTGAGACTGCTGTAACGGATGTCGAGACGCTCGCGGTTGGCGGGAATGGAAATGGTTCGCGGAGCGGGCGAGAGCAGGCCTTCGGCTGCGGACGGCTCCCCTTCGACGACCGCCGATTCGATGACCACCGGAGGAGGGTTGGTGTTGGGAACCAGTTCAGCGGGATTGACGTAGGCGAGGCCGCGGGTGGTGGGAAACAAGAGGCGTCCGTCACGCGTGCGGCAGGCGGCAGGTTGGGAATCGCCAGCGGACTCGGCAGTGGGCAGGCCATCCTGCGGACCGTAGGCGTGGCATTGAATGGAACTGAGAGTGCCTTTCGCAAAATCGTTCAATGACTTTTTGCTGACGCGCATCAGGCTGCTGTCGGAACCGATCCATAAGTAGCCCTGTCCATCCTCGATGACGAAATTGAGATCGTTGTCCGTCAAGCCAACCGCGTCGGTGTAGAGCGTCCATTTATCCTGGTACAAGCGGGCCAATCCCCATCCGGCGGTGCCGATCCAAAGGACGCCGTCGGCATCGACGTATAGCGAGGAGATATTCATGATGGCGGGGCCGTTGGGAGGCTGGACCGGGATCATCTGGCCGTCCTTGAATTTCTTGAGGCCGCCGCGCTCGGTTCCGATCCAGACGTTCCCGGCGGGATCATCGGCAATGGCGCGAACGTTGTTTTCGGAGGCCTGGTTCTGGGGCGCGAAGATGTTCCACTTGGTTCCATTCCAATAGGCGACGCCGCCCTGGAGTCCGACCCAGAGTTGGCCGGCGCGGTCCTCGTGCAGCGCGAGGATGGGAGGATTCATCGCATCCTGGGGCGAGCCGAGCACTCTCTGGAAGAGGCCGTCGCGCAATTTGAACAATCCTTTGCGGGCAGTGGAAGCCCAGATGGTGTCAGAGTGATCGGCGAGCACGGCGCGCACGAAATAGGAGCTATCCATCCTGCCTTCGAAAGTGCCGGGGTGCTTGATTTGTCCGTCCTTCCAGTATTCGAGGCCCTCGCCTTCCGTGCTGAACCAGAGGCCGCCGGACGCGTCTTCGCAGACGGACCGGACGGTGAGCCCGGCGGACGCGGGGAGCGTTTCGAATACCTGGCGTTTGATGCGGTTGAGACCGCCGCTGTCGGTGCCGACCCAGAGGCTGCCCTCGCGATCCATGAGCAGCGAGAGGACGTGGCTGTTGGAGAGTCCTTCGTTGGTGGAAATGCAGGAGGCATGGCCGGCGGCATCGAACCAGTAAACACCCGCGCCGTAGGTGCCGACGATGAGGTTGCCTTGTTGATCTTCGCACGCGGCGCGGACGACGACCGGGTTCTGGGGATTCTCGGGCCAGGGATAGGCGCCGAGATCGCGCGTGCCTGCGGGAGCGCAGTATTGGACGCGGCCATCGAGCAAGCGCCATTGGCCGCCGCGGCGGCTGGCGAGAATGAAGTCGAGGCGGCTGTGCACGTCCACGATCTGCTCGAGAGGAAAGGCGTTGGTGGTGTTGGCCAATGCGGAGGGACGGAAGGCGAACAGGCCGTGATCCATGCCCAACCAGACCAGGCCGGAAGGATCGGGCGCGAGCATGCGATGATGGTTGGCCGGGTCCTGGCCGAGGTTCCAGATGTCGACCTTGCCATTGTGATGACGGCAGAGCTGGCCATCGGCGGTATAGAGCCAGACATCACCGGAGGAATCCTCACAGGCGGCAGCAAGGCGGCCTTCGCGGCGGCCGCGGCCGATGTCGAGGCCGATGACGCGGCCGTCCTTGACGAGCGCGGCGCCGGCGGTTTCGGTGCCTATCCACAAATTCGTGCGGCTGTCTTCGAAGAGGTGAACGATGCGGCTGCTGCCGAGGCCGGGGGTATTGATTTCGTTGAAGACCTTGAACTGGACGCCGTCGAAACGGACGAGACCGCCGAGCGTGCCGAGCCAGAGATAGCCGTCGTGAGATTGAATCATCGAAACGACCGTGCTCCTGGGCAGGCCGTTGTCGGTGCTCCAGACATCCACGCTGTAATGCGGGGAAGAGGCGGCGTGGATTGCGGCGAGCTGAAAGCAGCATAGCATTCCTGCCAGAAACGCGAAGAGTCGCCTCCGGGAGGCGACAGGGCGCGCGACCCAGCGGGCACACGGGGAGCCTGCCGCCAGGAATTGGCGGCCGGTCTGATTTTCCGGGAGCTTATGCGCCATATCCGATTCTTCTGAGATGGGAACGGGAAGTAAAGAGGTTTGATGGCGGGGAGATTGGAGACGGAGCGGCTGCAATCGCTCCTACGAAATCTCCGTAATTTGCCGGATGGAGATTCCGTATTCTAAGTATTTGTCCGGAACGCAAGACTGGCCAATTTTAGAGACGTGATGTTTGTTGAATCTTCGCGAGTGACAGTGCGCGGCAGCCGGTGCCATTTGCGTTTGGCGCGCGCATTTTTTGTGGGCGCCCTGGCGCTGGTGTTCGCGGGGCAAACCCGGGGGCAGATTACCTTTCAGAACCTCGACTTCGAGCAGGGAAAGGCGGTGCCGGTAAGGTCGAAGGACGACGATGACAACCTGGTCAAGGAAAGCGCGGCGCTCCCGGGCTGGACGGTCTACTACGGCAACAAGGCGCAAAGCTCGATCGAATACAACGATTTTGAATTGACCAAAGCCAACGTGTCATGGCTCACGACGAGCTTCCATCCCAGCGCGCCCCAGGGGCTCGCGCACGGGCAGCATTACCTGCTGCTGCAGGAGGGCAGTTGCGGATCGTCGGATCCGGGCGATCCGTCGCCCTGGGAAATGGTTTCGATCGCGCAAACCGGGACGATTCCCACGAGCGCCAAGACCCTGACGTTCAGCGCGTCGTTGTCGCAATTGGATGTGACCTTCGATGGAGTGGACCTGCCGATGCAGGTGGTGAGCGCGCATAATGGGTATGACGTGTTCGGTTGCGATATCAGCGCATTTTCGGGACAGACCGGCCAATTGGAATTCACGGCGGGCGATCACTACACCTACCTGGATAACATCGGCTTTTCGAGTTCACTCCTGGCGCAACCGGCACCGGAGCCGCAGGTGGGGATTTATGCGGTGGGCGTGGGCCTGCTGTGGTGGACCTGGGCGAAGCGGCGCCGATAGGAACGTTTTGGGAACTTTGGGCTGGCCGCGGGACGGAAAAGCTTCGTAAATGGGCGGCTGATGACAACGCCGCCGGTCAAGCGTCTTCAAGGAGATAATCTCTGGGCACTGAGCGCGGCGCTGCTGTTGCTGGTGATGGCAATGGCGGCGTCTCTGCCGCTGCTGGGCAACGGCTTCATCAATTACGACGATCCTTCTTACGTCACCGCCAACGCCCACGTGCAGGGCGGATTCACCTGGGAGGGAATCAAGTGGGCGTTTCACAATGACCCCGAGACGGCGAACTGGCATCCGCTGACATGGATGTCACACATGGTGGACTGGGCGCTGTTCGGGACGCGGGCGTGGGGACATCATCTGGTCAGCCTGCTGCTTCATGGCATCAACATGGCGCTGGTGTTTCTGCTGCTTCGGCGCATGACGGGCATGACGTGGCGGAGTTTTGCGGTAGCGGCGCTCTGGGGATTGCATCCGCTGCGGGTGGAATCAGTGGCGTGGGCGGCGGAACGGAAGGACGTGTTGAGCGCTTTTTTCTTTCTGCTGAGCCTGCTGTCCTATTTGAAGTGCGGAATGCGGAATTCGGAATGCGGAATGGGGAAAGCGAGTTCGGGCAGTTGGATATGGTACGGGGCGGCTCTGGGATTTTTTGCCTTGGGACTGATGAGCAAGCCGATGGTGGTGACGCTGCCGTTTGTGTTGGTGCTGCTGGATTATTGGCCCTTGCGGACTGCAGGTTTTGAAGAAGGCGGAAAAATGCCGCCGACGCCGGAGCCGATTTGGAAATTGGTATTGCAGAAGTGGCCGTTCTTTCTGCCGGCGGGAGTTTCGGCGCTGATTACGGTGCGGGCGCAGGCGGGAGGCGGGGCGATGGAGGACCTGCAATCGCTGCCGGTGGGTGCACGGGTGGGGAATGCGCTGATTTCGTATTGCCGGTACCTGGGGAAGATGATTGTGCCGCGCGACCTGTGCGTGATTTATCCGCTGCCGGAGCACTGGCCTGCTGGGGAGGTGATTTCGGCGGCGGCCTTCCTTGCATTGGTCACGATTCTAGTAATCACATTGCGGCGGAGAGCGCCTTATCTCGCGGTGGGTTGGTTCTGGTTTCTCATCACCCTGTTGCCGGTGATCGGACTGGTGCAGGTGGGAGCGCAGGCAATGGCGGATCGGTATACGTATTTGCCGATGATTGGCATCCTGGTGATGGTGGTGTGGGGCGTGAGCGACCTGCTGCTCAGTTGGCGACAGCGGATTCCGGCGCTCGCGGCGGGCACGACGGTGGCGGTGGTGATTTGCGGGTTTTTGACGTGGCGACAGGCGCATTTCTGGAAGGACAGCGAAACGCTCTTTCGGCACGCCGTGGCGGTGATGCCCGACAACGATCTCGCGTGGCTGCACTTGGGAGATTTCTATTCGCAATGCCATCAGCCGGCACAGGCGGTGGAGGCGTATCGCCGCGCAGTGGAGATTTTTCCCAATTCGGCGGGAGCACGGAATAATTATGGCAATGAGCTGATGGAACTGGGGCGGTTCGATGAAGCCATTGCACAATTCCGCGAGGCGGTGAAGTTGAAAAGCGGGCAGGCGGTGGCGATCAACAACCTGGGATTGGCGTTGTTGCAATCGGGCAGAGCGGCGGAGGCGGTGGAGCAGTTCGAGGCGGCGCTGAAATTGCGGCCTGGCTACACGGCGGCGATGAGCAATCTGGGGAGCGCGCTCCTGCGCGAGGGGCGGTTGGATGATGCGGCCAGGGAATTTGAAGCGGTGCTGGCGCAGGAACCGGGTTCGGCGGAGGCGCACAACAATCTGGGATCCGTGCTGGCGAGCAAGGGAGATTATGCGAAGGCGCTGGGGGAATTTCGGTCGGCGGCGAAACTCGAGCCGTCGTACGCAGCGGCGCACCGGAATGTGGGCGGGGTGCTGTTGGTGACGGGCAAGGCGTCGGAGGCGGCGACAGAGTTTCGCGTGGTGGTGGGATTGACTCCGGAGGCGGCCGAGGCGCATGCGAACCTTGGCATGGCGCTGGCGGGAGCTGGCCGGCGGGAGGAGGCGATTGGGGAATTGGAGAAGGCGTTGAAATTGCAGCCGGGGTTTGCAGCGGCGGAGCAGGAGTTGAGGGTATTAAAGGAGAGGACACCGTAGGGACGGTTTTCGCTTAAGTATCTTTCCTGCTGTTCAGCCATCGTGGAGCCTCGATAGTCCAAGCGCTCGCGCGAACGAGAGCCGAATCGCGTGCGCGCAGGACGGGAGTGAGAAAGGGCTGGTTGCATTCGGCGAGTTCAGGCGAGACCAGCGCAAGGAGGCGCAGGCGGAATGTGTTTGGCAGGGGGCTGTTGGTGAATTAAGCTGGCGGGCCAATGAAATCGATTTTGTCGGAAGCGCGACGGGTGCCGTTTGCGGCGCAAGTGGAGGAAATCGTGGCATCGACGCCGGTATTCGACATCCACACGCACTTGTACGCGCCGCCGTTTGGGGCGCTTCTGCTGTGGGGAATCGATGAGCTGCTGATTTATCACTACCTGGTGGCGGAATCGTTTTTGCAGACGGACGTCAGGGTGGAGAAGTATTGGGGGATGTCGAGGACCGAGCAGGCGGATTTGATCTGGGACGCGCTGTTCATCCGGCATTCGCCGATTTCGGAGGCCTGCCGTGGAGTTCTGACGGCGTTGCACGCGCTGGGGCTCGATGTGAAAAAGCGGGATTTACCGTCGCTGCGGAAATGGTTTGCGGGGCAGAACGTGGACCAATACATCACGGAGTGCATGAAGCTGGCGGGCGTGCGGAAGATCTGCATGACGAACTCGCCGTTCGATGACCAGGAGCGGCCGGTGTGGGAGAAGGGCGCGGTGAAGGACGAACGATTCGCGGCGGCGTTGCGGATCGATCCGCTGTTGCTGTCGTGGCCGGAGGCGGCGCGGAAGCTGGCGGCATGGGGTTATGACACGGCGGGCGGGATCGGGTCGGCGAAGACGATCAGCGAGGTGCGCCGGTTTCTGGCGGATTGGTCGAAACGAATCGGGGCGCGGTACGTGATGGTGTCGCTGCCGCCGGATTTCGAGTTTCCCGGAGAATCAGAGGCGGCGCAGATGATCGAGAAGGCGGTGCTGCCGCATTGCCGTGAGCACGGGCTGCCGTTTGCGATGATGCCGGGGGTGAAGCGCGCGGTGAACCCGGCGCTGCGGCTGGCGGGGGACGGCGTGGGGCTGACGAATCTTTCGACGGTGCAGAACCTGTGCGCGCAGCATCCCGAGAACAAGTTTTTGATCACGGTCCTGGCACGGGAGAATCAGCACGAGTTGTGCGTGCTGGGGCGCAAGTTTCGCAACCTGCACATTTTTGGCTGCTGGTGGTTCATGAATGTGCCGTCGTTGATCGAGGAGGTGACGCGGATGCGACTGGAGATGCTGGGTCTGGCGTTCACGCCGCAGCATTCGGACGCGCGAGTGCTGGACCAGATCGTCTACAAATGGCAGCACAGCCGGAAGATCATCGCGAAAATCCTGGTCCAGAAATATCAGGACCTGGCCGAGAGCGGGTGGCAGATGACGCGCGAGGAAGTGGAACGGGACGTGAAGGATTTGTTTGGCGGGGCGTTTGAGAGGTTTTGTGGCGGGCAGTGAGAATTCCGCGTCGCGCGTTGATTGAGCCGGTTACTTGAGTGATTTCGTCTTGAATAGCGAATTTGCCCGCTCCACCGCTTCGTCGAGCGAAGGGGGAAAAGGGCTAAACGAACTGGACGAGGATGTACCCGAAGAAGATTGCGTCACGGCCCGCGTAAGGGAAGGAATGAGAATGACTATCGGCCCGCCGTGGGAGGGAGCGTAGGAGGAGTTGAACCATCCTGGAAACTCCTTGGATCCTATCAAGTCCGCGTTTTCCACCATGATCATCGTGGGTTTCCAATCGGCCGGAAAATCCGGAACCTGCAAGTCCGACACCAAATGCGCTCTTTCGCACCAGACAGAATGTTTTGCCGAAGGAGTCCACGTGGTTGCGACCCGGCTGGAAATATTGTCGAAAACGACCAGGACCCGCTCGCCTGAGCGCTGCTGTCGGGCCAGCAGATTGCTTCCTGCCCCGCAAAAAGCCCGGATGGCGCTTTGAAGCGCCTTGTCACCCAGATCCGATAAAGCGGAAAGTTGGCCCAGAGTCATCTTGTCAACAAAAGCAAACAGATGTGGCGCTCCCATGGAGGCGATTGTGAAATCATCCAGGTCCGGGGTGTAAATGGATTCAAACCCGAAGGAATTGGTTTCAAAGAAAGCAGTCCACCCGCCTCTTGGGAAGGAGCCGTTGGTAAGCCTCTTCTGGCCGTAACTTGCAAGCAGTTCACCTTTAGGCCGGAACAAGCGGTCGCGGAGATCGCGCAGCCATACGCCCAAATCAGCTTCTTCGGAGTAGGGCTCAAGTTGCGCCGAAACCATCTCGTTAAAAAGTTGCAAGGCGACGCTGGCAAGCATACGTCCGCTCTGAAGCCGCGGCAGACTTCCAAAACTGAACAGGCTGGACACCAGCCGCAAGCCGGCCGCGATGTCCACGCTTGCACTTGGTGATCGATCGACCGGCTGCCCCGCGGCGACGGCAAGTATCATGGAATCGCGCAGGATACTGTCGGAATCACGCAGCATTTTTGCATAAGCATCAACGAGCCGGATGTCATCCTGAAGGTCGGCAGCTCGCGAGCGTGGCGCAATGAGGCGGCGGATGGATGTGGCCACATTATCCCAAGGGAGCGCAGGATCCAGAATGGCCAGCTTTTGTCCCAGGGTGGAAGGAGTGACCTCCGCGCCGAATCCGCGCAAGGATTGCTCAATGCTCTCGATCCATTCCGCATTTTTGCGGCTCACTGCCAGAGCGTCTTCCGGTTGAATGACGGCTGGCGAATCAACAGATGATTTTGGCGCGGTTTCATCCGCCTTTTTCGTGGCGGCCGCCAGGGGGGCGGGTGCGGGATCGACGAGATGGAAGACCGGAATATTTGGGTCCGTGAATGCCTGCCGGACGGACAACTCGGGAGCGATCTTGAGGGGCGGATGCGTCGAGGCGGGGCCACTCGAAGCAGGTTTGGGCTGCCGGGGTGGCGGGGGCGGTGCCGGGGCGGCAGCGGGTTTGGCAATTTCACGACCGTATTGATCGTAGAGCCAGCGCCAGTGGAGGTCGTTGTCATCGCCTTCCACAAAGGGCTTGATCAAGTCCACACTGATGCCCGCAGCGGTGACGTCAATGAAGGGAAACAACTCGGCGGGAGTTTTGAGATAACGCATCAGCTCGCGGAAGATTTCGTAGAGAAAGTCCGAATCGATCTCGGGAATTTCCAGCGGGCGCGCCTTGTGCCTGGGATTCGAACCGGCGGCGGCGGATGCGGGCGGAGAATCATTTGGGTCGCCGGCAAGGCGGTTTTTCAAGTAGCGCTCGAACGTACGTTTTGAAACATCCAGGGTAGGCTCGCCCTTGGCCCACTCAACGGCGGGGTAGTAGAGCGCATCGCCAGCCAGGCGGGCGAAGAGGTAATCCTGCTTCATCCGTTTGCGAACGGGCGGCTCGATGGTCTTGTCCCTGCGCTCGCCGAACATGAATTCGATGGCGAGCTGCATGAAGGCGCGCATTTGGAACCCCTGTTGAATACGAACATCACCGGGTTCAAGCCGGAAGTGTCCATCAGTCTCGGTGAAACGACGCAACTCCCGGTGCAGCCCGATGGGGCTGAGGCGCGCGGATTGAAGCAAAAGGTTGGGGAGGAATTCGAGATCGCTCTTTTCCGTGTCGGTGCTCGCAGGCGGGTCGGCAATGAGAATCTGCTTCAGGTAAAGCTTGAGATCGGCGGGGGTGTATTGGACGAAGAGGCGGTCGCTGAAAAAAGTGTATTCGCGGCTGTAGCTTCCGGATCGCCCGGAAGCGGTGATGCGTTCGAAGTAGGCGCGGTCGCAGATGAAACAGAAAAATGCCTTTTCGGTGACGAAATGTTTCAGGTGAGTGATGAGGTCCTCCATGACTGGATCGAGGTCCTTGACCTTGTCGAGTTCATCAATGGCAAAGATGGGTGCAAGCCCGGCGCTCAACATGCGGTCGATGAGCACTGGGAGCATGCGGTCCAGCGAGGCGATGGAAGTGTCCCAGACAATCTGGCGCTGGCTCTTGGAATCGGTTTTTTGGGTGCGGTTGGAGGTGTAATTGAGGGTGAGATTGGCGGCGACGGCGGATCCCACGCCCAGCAGCGCCGCGATCCATGGGCTCTGGGGATTGGTAGCGAGAGCGGTGGCCCCGAGGGCGCCGCCGGTTACTGCGCCGACCAGTGGATTGAACAAATCACTGCCGACGAGTTTTGAGCCGAACTGGGTGGAATTTTCCCGGCTGCCCTCGGTATTGAGAGAATCGGACAGGCTCAAATTACCCGCGACGATTTTGAAGGCTTCGGCGGCGGTTGCGAGGGCGACCAATTCTCGCGTGCCCTGCCCCGAGCGCAAAGACCGGCCCCACTCTCCGCGGCCGGCGGCAAGGACGCCGGTCTCCAACGCGGAAGCCCGGCGCCAGCAATCGCGGAGAGCGGCAACGCTCACTGCATGATCGAGTTCCTGCTCGACATGGGCGGCGAGTTCAAGGAGATCGCGAGCAGCAGGTGCGTCGGTGGCAATGGATTGGATGTGGCGGCGAAATCCACCGGCGAGTTCGTCGGCAAGGGCGCGGTGGAGACACTTGGCCAGGATGCGCAAGGCGGCGGCGGCGGAATTGCCGGAGCCGGCGGGTGAGGGATCGGGAGGCTTGGTGGCATCCGGAGGTTTTTGAGCGTCGGTGGGCTTCCCAGGCTCGGGTTTGTCACCCTGTTCTTTAGCCTTGGGATCGGCCTTCGCGTCGGCGGCTTCGCCGTCCTTCTTTGGGTCGGTGGAAGGGGCTTGCAGTTTGGGTTTGGAAACGGGGCGGGGTCTGTCGGCGTTTTCGGCGTCGAGAATGTCCGGGCCATGAAGGGCGATGAGCATGGGCCAGAGTTTGAGCCTGCCTTCACGGGCTTCATGCTGCGCGGCCTGGACGGCGAAACGGACGGCGGTGGTTTTGCCGGAGCCGCGATGGCCGGCGATGAGGAAGGAACGTCCGGCGGTTTCGCGGTTGGCATAGCGCTGGATTTCCCGGAGCAAGGTGCGGAACGCCTCGGAATCGGCGAGCACGGGAGGATTTTGCCAGCTCGCCTCGGTGAGGGGATCGGCTTGCTCGACGAGTCGGATCATGGCTCTTTGGCAGCTGGCGGGGCGGCTGGATTGGTGGCGGGTTTTGCGGCGGGAGCTTCCTCGTGACGCGCGGCGGACCTGGCGCCTGCGGAAGTGCCGGCCGCGGCCGGAGCGGGCTCGGCGGAGTGCGCGGCTGAGGATGGCCCGCCGAGCAGATACACGCTGAGGTCCTTCACCTCGTTGAGGACAGCCACCAAAGCCGCGAGCGCGGCGATCAAGGCGATGAGCCACAAGAAGGATTGGGAGACGGACCAGCCGCCGACGCTGCCACCGATGCCGCCCCAATGGCGCTCGAAGCGCGGCGGCCCATCCTTCGACAGCGCGGTGATAAGTTGGATGGACAAGGCGCGACAAAGGAGTATCAAGGCCAGGACAGCGACGCCGAGCGTGGTGGCGCCGAGCATCCAGATGGCGCCCGACACAAGCGCGAGTTCGTGCCTTGCCACGGCAACGGAGAGCAGGATGAGGCAGCCGAGCAGGCCGATGCCGAGGAGCCAGAGCAAGCCGGCAGGCGGATTGAGGATTTGCGGTGGTGGCGGCGGATTCGCGGCCGCCGAAGCGCCGGCGGCGGGGTTTGGCGCCTCGAAAGGTCTGGCTTCAGCCATTGGCGTGTTCATGGATCCTTTGTCCGTTCATCCAGCAGATGTTCAATTTCCCAGCAGCCAAGTTATTGCGCGGAGGTGCGTATCGCGCTTTCCAGAATCAGGTCTCCAACAACCTGCCAAACGAGGATAGCCGGATGCGGTGTGGAGGGAAGGAAATTCTGGAGGAAAGCGGAACCCGTAAGAGAGTTAATAGAGACCGCTCCAATGGACAATGGAAGCCTACCTGAACACCACGCGCCGGCGGCAGGGCAACCTATAACTCCACTAAATCGAGACCAGCGTGCCGGAATCCTGGACCTGGAGATAGTCCATGATGGAGGCCACGGACTCGGCGACGGTCAGTTGGTCGGTGTGGAGTTCGATTTCCGGTTTCGCGGGCGGCTCGTAGGGAGCGGAGATGCCGGTGAACTCCTTGATCTCGTTGGCGCGGGCCTTGGCGTAGAGGCCCTTGGGATCGCGCTCTTCGCAGACGGCCAGCGGCGCGTTGACGAAGACTTCGATGAATTGATTGGGACCGTCAGCCAGCATCTTGCGAACGAGATCGCGGTCGGCGCGGTAGGGGGAAATGAACGCGGTGATGCAGATGATGCCGGCGTCGGCGAAGAGTTTAGCGACCTCGCCGATGCGGCGGATGTTTTCCTTGCGGTCCCCGGGCGAGAAGCCGAGATCGGAATTCAGGCCGTGGCGGATGTTGTCGCCGTCGAGGATGTAGGCGTGCTTGCCGGCGTTGAAGAGTTCGCGTTCGAGTTCGGTGGCGATGGTGGACTTGCCCGAGCCGGAAAGGCCGGTGAGCCAGACCACGCAGCCGGAGTGGTCATTGCGCAGGGCGCGCTGGCGGGTGTCGACCTTGCCGTGGCTCCAGTAGATGTTGCCGCTCTTGTGCAGGCTGTCGGCGGTGCGGCGGGGATAATTGTCCTCGGCCACGATGCCGCCGCCGGAGACTTCGAAACCATCGACGATGACGAAGCGGCCGGTGGGGACGATCTCGGAATGGGCGTCGAAGGCGACCGGGCGTTTGGTCTTGAGCGTCAGTTCCGCGACCTCGTGGCGGCCGACGAACTGCTGGTTGCCATCGCGCGAGACGGCTTCGAGCGTGGAGGCGTCGATGATCTTCTCGATGGAGGCGATTTCACACTCGGCTTCCTGGGTGGCGAGCTTGAGCTTGTAGGTGCGGCCCTTGGAAAAGGGATTGCGGCCGAGCCAGAAGAGGCGGGCTTTGAAACGGTTCAGTTCGTAGGGCGGATCCTTTTCGTGCGAGGCGACGGCGCCGCGCTCGACGAAAATCTGCTCGGTGAGGGTGATGCCGATGGATTCGCCGGCGACGGCAGCGGTCTGCGGCGGGGCGCTCCAGCGCTCGATGGTCTTGACCGTGCTGACCTTGTTGCTGGGCGCGAAGAGGAGACGATCGCCGACCTTGAGCGATCCGGCCTCGACGCGGCCGGCGAGGATGCGGCGCTTGTCGAAGCGATAGACGTCCTGGATGGGGAAACGCAGCGGCTGATTGTCCGGAAGTTCGGAAACCTTGAATTCGTCGAGCGCGGCGAGCACGGTGGGACCGGTCCACCACGGCATGTTTTTGCTGAGCGAGGCGATGTTGTCGCCATGCTTGGCGGCGATGGGGATGAAGAGCTTCGGCTGGACGCCGACGGATTGGAGGAAGCCGCGGTATTCGCGTTCGATCTGCTCGAAGCGTTCGCGCGAATAATCCTGCAGGTCCATTTTGTTGACCAGCACGGCGATCTGGCGGATGCCGAGGAGATTGAGCAGATAGCCGTGGCGGCGGGATTGCTCCTGCACGCCTTCGGCGGCGTCGATGAGCAGCAGCGCGGCCTCGGCATTGGCGGCGCCGGTGATCATGTTCTTGAGAAATTCCTTGTGGCCGGGCGCGTCAATGATGACGTATTGGCGTTTCTGCGTCTGGAACCAGATCTGGGCGGTGTCGATGGTGATGTTCTGGTCGCGCTCGGATTGGAGGGCGTCCATGAGGTTGGCCCACTCAAAGGGAACGCCACGGCGCTCGGCGATTTTCTGAAGCTGCTCGAGCTTGCCCTCGGGGAGCGAGCCAGTGTCGTGGAACAGGCGGCCGACGAAGGTGGATTTTCCGTGGTCGACGTGGCCGACGATGACGATCTTTAGTTGTTCGGTGGGGGCGGAGGTTGAACTCATGGGGGCAGATCAGGAAATCAAATCACATGTAACCGTCGCGACGGAGTTTCTCGAAGGCGTCCTCGCTTTCCTTGTCCTGGGCGCGGCCGGAGCGTTCGGAGGTCTTGGTGTGGCGCAGTTCCTCGATGATGTCGTGCACGGTCTTGGCGCTCGACTTGATCGGGAAGGTGCAGGGCGCGCAGCCGAGGCTGCGATAGCGCTCGCCCTTTTCGTTGGCGAAATAGAGCGGGATGACGGGGATCTTTTCGCGTTCGATATATTCCCAGATGTTCAGCTCCGTCCAGTGGAGCAAGGGATGGATGCGGATGTGCGTGCCCTTTTCGAAATCGGTCTTGAACTGGTCCCAGAGCTCGGGCGGCTGGTCCTCGACGTTCCACTCCATGTTTTTGTCGCGCGGGCTGAAGTAACGTTCCTTGGCGCGGGTGGGTTCCTCGTCGCGGCGGACGCCGACGATGACGCCGGTGAAATGATGTTTTTCCAGCACGGCCTTGAGACCGTCCTTCTTGAGGGTGCCGCAGCATTCGACGCGCGTGGCGCGGCCGTTGGGATAGGTGACACCGCTTTTGAGGACTTCCTCGTTCTTGCCGACGACCAGTTGCAGCTTCCAATCGGCCACCAGCTTGTCGCGGTACTCGATCATGGACTGGATTTTGTAGGTCGTGTCCACGTGCACGAGCGGGAAAGGGACATGGCCGAAGAACGCCTTGCGGGCGAGCCAGAGGAGGACGGTTGAGTCCTTGCCGATGCTCCAGAGCATGGCGAGATTTTCGAATTTATTGAAGGCCTCGCGAAGAATGTAGATGCTTTGGTTTTCGAGTTTTTCCAAATAATCCATACGGATGATTTTCAGATTTTCAAATTATCAGATTATCAGATTATCAGATTCGGACTGGCGACTTCGATGCCGCACAGCGGTTGAGGTACTTGATGAAGCCGGAGAGTTGTTTCGAAATTGAAAGAACGGAACCATTCAATGCTGTGAACGACTTTTGATCGAAGTAACCGAGATCCAACGCGACGTAAAGCTGGCTTCGGACTTCGCCGGCCGAGTCTTTTGCCAGGTACAGAAAATGAGTGAATTCCTTGTTGCCCGAGCGCTCGAAGCCCTCGGCGATGTTTGACATTACCGACACCGCGGCGCGCTGAATCTGGCCTCTTAGGCCCTGATCCCTGGCGAACGTGCCAGCTTGAGTTGCCTGATAAATTGCCTTCACGAGTTTTCTCGCTTCCTGCCACACTTCCAAATCCTCGAATTTTTCAAAGGATGCCATGACGTATCAATCTGATAATTTTAAAATCTGAGAATCTGATAATCGTCTACTAGATTTGGAAATCGACTTTCTTGGGCAGGAAGGTGTGGATGCCGCACTCGACCTTGTTGAAGCCGGTCCAGCGGCCGGCGCGTTCGTTGGCGCCGTTGGCGGTCTGGGTGGTGCAGGGCCAGCAGCCGATGGAGCGGTAGCCGCGGTCGTGGAGCGGGTTGTAGGGGATCTTGTGCTGCTTGATGTAATCCCAGACGGCGTCGCGCGACCAGTTGGCCATGGGATTGAGCTTCACGATGTCGCGGCCGGCGGCCTGGTCGAGTGTGTAGAGTTCGATGATGCCGATGCCTGCGCGGGCGTCGGATTGTTCGCGGCGCAGGCCGGTGATCCAGCAATCGAGGTCGGCGAGCTTGCCCTGGAGCGGGAGCACCTTGCGCATGGTGCAGCAGAGGTCGGGCTCGCGTTTCCAGAGTTCGGGGCCGTTCACGTCGGCCTGTTCCTGAACGGTGAGGTCGGGTTCCAGCGATTCGATCTGGAAACCGTAGAAATCCTCAAGGCTCTTTTTCAACTCGATGGTTTCGGGAAAGAGCAGGCCGGTATCGAGAGTGAAAACGGGGAATTGCAGTCCCTCCTTTTTGGCGAGGTGCATCATGACCAGGCCGGCGCCTTGAAAACTGGTGCCGATGGCCGCGCGCGGGCCGAAGCGTTCCGCGGCCCAGGCGAGCACCTGCCCGGTCGGCTGCTTATCAAACTGCGCATCCAGGGCGCGGACCTGCGCGGGAGTAAGCGCCGGTTGGGCGGCGCCGACAGTGGCGGCGGAATTGGAAGCGGGATTGGCCACGTTTATTTTTCCACCGCCGCCGGAGCAACGGCCTCCTTCAGAATGACGCGGTCGCAGAAATCGCCGAAGCGCTCCGCGCCGATGCGTTCGCTGACGAAGCGTGTGAAGACCGGGCGCAGTTCGTTGACGATGTCCTCGCCCTTGACGCTGTCCTTGAAGAGGCGGTTGAGGCGGGTGTTGCCGTGGTTGCCGCCGAGATAAATCTGGTATTTGTTTGGCGCCTTGCCGACGAACCCAATCTCGGCCATGTACGGGCGGGCGCAGCCGTTGGGGCAACCGGTGGAGCGGATGACGATTTCCTCGTCCTTGAGGCCGACTTCGGAGAGCAGACCTTCGATGCGCCCGAGCAGGTCGGGGAGCATGCGCTCGGACTCGGCGAGCGCGAGACCGCAGGTGGGCAAGGCGGGGCAGGCCATGGAGGCGCGGCGCACGACGGTGGCCTGGTTTTCCACGGGGACACCGTGGTCGGCGAGGATTTTGGTGATCGCGTCGCGATTCGCCGGGGCGATGTCGCTCAGGAGCAGATTTTGCGACGGGGTGAGCCGCATATCGGCCCGGAACTGCTCGACGATTTTGCGCAGCGCGGTCTTGAGTTGATAGCCGTTGGCGTCCTTGATGCGGCCGGTTTCGACGTAAAGGCCGAGGAAAAGTTTGCCATCGGATTGCTGATGCCAGCCGAAGAGATCGCCCTGGCGCTCGAACTTGTACGGCCGTGCGGGCTCGAGTTGGAAGCCGGTGCGCTGGTTCACTTCGTTGCGGAACCATTCGACGCCCTGTTCCTCGAGCACGTACTTGAGGCGGGCGTGCTTGCGGTTGGTGCGGTCGCCGAAATCGCGATGAACGGTGAGCACAGCCTTGGCGACATCGATGAGGCGCTCGGGCCGGAAGAAGCCGATGACATCGGCCATGCGCGGGAAGGTTTGGGCATTGCCGTGGCTCATGCCGAGTCCGCCACCGGCGACGATATTGTAGCCGGCGAGTTTGCCATTTTCGGCGATGGCGATGAAGCCGAGGCAATTCGTGAAAACATCCACGTCGTTGAGGGGCGGGATGGCGAAGGCGACCTTGAATTTGCGCGGCAGATAGGTCTTGCCGTAGAGCGGGTCGACGAAGTTTTTGACCGACTCGTCCTCGAGATTCAGTTCCACGCCCTCGACCCAGATGGAGTGATAGGCGCGCGTCTGGGGAAGCAGGGCATTGGAGACGCGGCGAGCGTCCTCCTGCACCTGCTCGACGAGGGAACTCGTGGCGGGCGTGGGAGGGGCCATGACGTTGCGGTTGACGTCGCCGCAGGCAGCGAGCGTGGTGGCGAGCGCGTCGTTGATGCCCTTGATGACCGGGCCGAGCCCGGACTTGATCACCCCGTGGAATTGGAAACCCTGACGCGAGGTGATGCGCAGGGTGTTATTGCCGTGCTGCGTGGCGAGGCGGTCGAAGGTGAGATAGTGGTCCGGCTTGACGTGGCCGCCCGGCAACCGGCCGCGCACCATGAAAATGTATTGCTTGCCGACCTTGCGTTTGTCGCGGTCGTCCTGCTGATAAACGCCGTGGAACTTGAGGAACTCGTAGTCGTCGTCCGAGAAGCGGTCCAGAGCGGGGTTGGCGAGGGTAGCGGCGATGGAACCGCCCAGCGTGGGGCAGTTTTCCTTCAACCCTTCGTTACGAGTCAGTTTGGCTGGTGCGCCGGAGTTAATCATTAGTAAATTACTTGAGTTACTCAAGTTTAACAAAAGCGCGTTTTTTGTCAAGCGGGTTTTCGCTTGACGGGCCGCATCGAATGTCGGTCTCGCGTTTGGCATTTTCGACGGGAAATCCGCCTTGCTCTTTGAACCGCCCTGTTTAGACTAAAGGCGACAAATAGTCCGATGGAATCAGATTAGAGCCGTTCGCGTATGGATCAGCAGAAGATTTACTACTTCGACAACAACGCCACCACCCGAGTCGCACCGGAGGTGGTGTCGGCGATGCTGCCGTTCCTGAGCGAACACTACGGAAATCCGTCGAGCGCGTATCAGTTTGGCAAGGCGGTGATGAAGCACATCGAGGCCGCGCGGGAGAAGGTGGCGGCGCTGGTCAATGCCGATCCGCGGGAGATCATTTTCACGAGCTGCGGGACGGAGAGCAACAACTCGGCGATCCACAGCGCGCTGATGGCGCACCCGGACAAGCGGCACGTGGTCACCACGGCGGTGGAGCACTCGGCGAACATCAAATTTTGCGAATACCTGAAGAAGCGCGGTTACGACGTGACGTTCCTGCCGGTGGAATCGGATGGATCGCTGGACATTCATCTGCTGGAGAAGTCGATCCGGCCGGACACGGCGATTGTGTCGGTGATGCTGGCGAACAACGAGACCGGCGTGATTTTTCCGCTGGAGGAAATCGCCGCGATCTGCCGCAGCAAGGGAACGATCATCCATACGGACGCGGTGCAGACGCCGGGCAAGCTGAAGCTGGATGTGGGCGAACTGGGTGTGGACATGTTGTCGCTGTCGGCCCACAAGCTGCATGCGCCGAAGGGCATTGGGATGCTCTACGTCAAGAAGCGGACGAAGTATCTGCCGTATGTGATTGGCGGCGGGCAGGAGCGGGGGCGCCGGGGTGGGACGGAGAACGTGGCGAACATCGTGGCGTTCGGTCGCGCGGCGGAACTGGCGATGGCGCACCTGGAGGACGAACGGACGCGGGTGAAGGGGTTGCGCGATCGCACGGAGGAGACGATCCTCAAGACGATTCCGAACACCGTGCGCAACGGGAGCCGCGACATGCGCCTGCCGAACACGTCGAATGTGTCGTTCGACTTTGTGGAGGCGGAGGCGATTTTGATGCTGCTGGACCAGGCGGGGATTTGTGCGTCGAGCGGGTCGGCGTGCACGACGGGCTCGCTGGACCCTTCGCACGTGCTGGTGGCGATGGGAATTCCGGTGGCGCGATGCCGGGCTTCGATCCGTTTCAGCCTGGGGATCTACAATACGGCGGAGGAAGTGGATTACCTGCTCAAGCATCTGCCGGGGATAATTTCGAAGTTGCGGGCGGTGTCACCAGAGAACGGGTCGGCAGCGGGCGCGAAAGAATCGCATCGCACACGTCATCACGCGACGGCGGGATGAGGTGAGGGAGCCTCGCAGGCACGTTCAATTTCGGTTAAAGGACAGACAAGATCGGGTTAGCTGGGTTTTTGATTCGTGGCAGGGTGGATTTGATGATTGAGCCGGATCGATCGGCCGGTCATCGGCGCGATTGAGCCATGAACACCAGCGGCAATGATTTTCTCGGGCGGTTTGTGAGGTTTCCCACGGGGAGTTTTGAGCATCGGTTCGTGCGGGCTTCGACGCGATTAAAACTGGGCGAACTGCTGGATCGGAACGAATTGAATCTTCTGATGGACGCGGCGTTCCGTGCGGCGTTGTGCAATATCGCTTTCAACGGGATGGGCGGATTCAGCGGGATTGTCCGTCCCGAACACGAGCCACGGCGGCGGCGGTTGGAACAGGAGTTCATGGAGGCGCGGGAGATTTTTTACGCGTCGCCGGGCTGGCAGTTACTGGAGGCGGGCACGCAGCGGCGGATTCAGGATGTGTTTTTGAGCGTGTTCGTGACGGATGACAATTTGGCGTGGTGAGAGGTCTGGGGCGTTTTCGGGGAGAATAATCTTTTGGATCCAAGATCCGGGGTAGCGCTCGCGGGCTTGCTTTGCCCCGGACTGGCGCGCGGGGCGCAATTGCCGGGGCGAGGTCCCAGTCGTTACTGCGGCGCGGAGGTGATGGAACCGCCTTTTTGGGCGATCTGTTCGGAAGGCGGCGGAGAGAGGTCGTAGCAGGCCATTTCGGCGCCATTGCGGACGAGGAGCCGGCCGCCGGCGATGGCGGGGACGTTCCAGGTTTTGCCGTGCAGGGCGGGGAAATGCGCGACTTCCTGCCAGCTTTCGGGCGTGGCTTTGAGCAGGGCGAGGCTGCCATCGGCGCACTGGACCACGAGATGGCCGCTGGCGAGAAGCAGCTGGCCGTAACCGTAGCGGCCGTCCTTCCATTTGCGTTCGCCGGTCTGGGCGTCGAGACAAACGAGGATGTCTTCGTCGAAGCCGTACACGTAACCCTGCCAGACGACCGAACTGGCGAACTTGGTTTTGAGGCTGCGATTGCGCCACAACTCGTGGGCGGTGAATGTGTCATTGGTCCGATTGACTTCGAAGGCGGCGCAACCGGTCATGTAGGCGGCGGAGAGAAAGAAGCGGTTGCTGGCGAGCACGGCGGGCTGGGTGATGGGGCGTTCATTGTTGATGATGTGCCAGAGAGAGCGCCAGCGCTCGGCGCCGTCCTCGAGGCGGAGGCCGTAAGTGTAAGGCCGGCCGCAGACCACCACCTGCCGTTCGCCGCAAATGGTCATCAGGATCGGCGAAGCATAGCCCATCTGGCTGTCGAGCGATTTCCAAATCCGCCTGCCATCGTGTTTGTTGTAACAAATGACGGAAATATCCGGCTGCAGGATGATTTTGTCGTCGACGATGAGCGGTGAGGAGGCCAGGCCGTAGTCGGGAAGGGAGCCGCCGTTGTCAGCGGCAATGTTTTTTGCCCAGACGATCGCGCCCGTGACGGCATCGAGCGCGCGGAATTCGCCGGTTGCGCCCATGGCATAGACCTTCCCGTCATCGTAGGTGGGTGTGCCGCGCGGGCCTTCGTCGCTGTGGTACTCGGTGAAGCAGGCGTCCCAGGCATTGGTCCAGAGTTCGCGGCCGGTTTCGACATCGTAGGCGGCGAGGACCTCGGACGAGCGGCGCTGTTCCAGCGTGAAGGCGCGACCATCGGCGATGGCGAAGGACGAATAACCGCCACCGCAGGGTTGATGCCAGAGTTCGCGCAGGCCTGCGGCGGGCCAATTGGTGAGAATCGGTTGCTCGTCGTAGATGCCGTCGCGGCGTGGTCCGCGAAAACCGGTCCAGTAATCGCCGTGACCAGAAGCGGACGCGGGTGTTGCGGCAGTGGAGGGTTGCTGGGAACGGCTGCGGGCGAGAGCGGTGAAATCGGGTTTCGTTTTATTCCAGGTGAGGGCCGGCACATAGCCGCCGCGCCATTCGAGTTCGAGCCCGGCGAAGCGAATGAGCAGGAGAATCAGGAACGATGCGCAGACGAATCCGAGCAAGGTGGCGCTCGCGACGCTGAGCAACCGCATCAACCGGGTGCGCGGGCCGCGTCGCAGCAGAACCAGCGCGATTGGCAGCAGGAACAACCCGGCGAACAGGTTGTACAACAGATGAATTCGAAAATGGTCAGGCACGGGGTGACTCCGATGGTGCTGTTTAGGTTGGTGTGCACAGCGTTACTGAGCGTAGAGAGTTCGCGGGAAGTGTCCATAAGAAACGAAGGGAAAGTGCGGAACGGGGAATTACCAAAGGGCGCAACCGCTCCCGCAGTCGTGATTCGTTGCGACGCTGGACGCGGCACGGACGGCGAGCGCGCCTTCCCCATCACTCAAGCAATTTCGTGGCGAGGTCGCGCGCGAGTTTGATCAGGTCGGCGTCCGTGGTGAGGTCGGCGAAGCGGAAGGGAGGGAGGCCGCTCTGGCGCTGGCCGAGGAGTTCGCCGGGGCCGCGGAGCTTCAGGTCTTCCTCGGCGATGCGAAAGCCGTCGGCGGTTTGTTCGAGGACCTTGAGGCGGGCCTGGGCGTCGGCGTTGCGCGCGTCGGCGATGAGAATGCAGTGGGAATCGTGGGCGCCGCGTCCGATGCGGCCGCGCAACTGGTGGAGTTGGGCGAGTCCGAACTGGCCGGCGTTTTCGATGAGCATGATGGTGGCGTTGGGGACGTCGAGGCCGACTTCGATCAGGGGCGTGGCGAGGAGCACCTGGGTTTCATTGGCGCGGAATCCGGCCATGGCGAGTTCCTTCTCGGCGCTTTTGAGCCGGCCGTGCAACAGCCCGACGCGATAAGGCGCGAGGATTTCGCAGAGGTGGGCGAATTCGGTTTTGACGGCCTTGAGGCCGCCGGAGGTTTCCTCGACGCGCGGATAGACGACGTAAGCCTGGCGGCCTTCGGCGAGTTTCTCGCGGACGAAGGCCCAAACCTTGGGCAGGCGGTCGCTGGTGCGGACGAAGGTCTGGATTTTTCCGCGGCCGGCGGGCAGTTCATCGATGATGGAGATGTCGAGCTCGCCGTAAAGCGTGAGGCCGAGCGTGCGGGGGATGGGAGTGGCGGTCATGACGAGCAGGTGAGGGTAGCTGCCCTTGCGCACGAGGCGCTCGCGCTGGGCCACGCCGAACTTGTGCTGCTCGTCAATGATGACAAGTCCGAGATTCTCGATTTCGAAATTCGCCTCCTGCAGGGCGTGGGTGCCGATGGCGATCGAAGGTGTTTGCGATCCGGCGGCGGAGGGAAGAAGAGATTGAGTTTTTTGCGGCGTGGTCTTGTGTGTGCCAGTTTGCAGATGCACGGCGATGCCAAGCGGCTCGAACCAGCGGCGGAAGGTTTGAAAGTGTTGTTCCGCGAGAATCTCAGTGGGCGCCATGAGGGCGACATTATGGCCGCTCTCGAGCGCCATGAGCGCGCAGCAGGCGGCCACGAGAGTCTTGCCGGAACCGACATCGCCCTGCAGCAGACGCCGCATGGGACGGGCGGCGGAGAGTTCGCTCCGCAACTCACGCAGGACGCGGGTTTGCGCGCCGGTGAGCGGAAAGCCCAGCCGCGCAAGAAACGGTTTCATCCAGCGATTGTCACCGCCGCAGGCCAGGCCGCGGGCTTTGGTTTCGAATTTTTTGCGGCGGGATTGGATGTCGCGCTGCAAGGCGAGGAATTCATCGAGCGCGAGCCGCTGGAGCGCGGCCTTGGCGTCATCCATCGTCGCGGGGAAGTGCAATCGACGGATGGCTTCGGGGCGCGCGAGAAACTTTTTTCCGCCTGCGACGTCCGCGAGCGCGGCGGCGGCTTCGGGCCAGGGTTCCGCGAGGTCGGGGCCGAATTGCTCAAGCGTGCGCCAGATCAGGGAGCGCAGCCAGCGTTGCGGCAGGCCTTCGGTGAGGGGATAGACGGGGGCGATGCGATTGATGTGGATGAAACTCTCCTCGCCGCCTTCGATGACCTCGGTCTCGGGATGATCGATGGTGCGCGGCTTGAGTGAGTTTGGCTTGCCGAAGACGAATACTTCGTCGCCAACGGCAAAGTATTGCTGCATGTAAGGCAGATTCCACCAGCGGCAATGCAGGCGCGCGGTGCCGTCGTCGAGGATGATTTCAAAGACGGATTTGGTGCGGGCGCGGAAGCGTTTCAGGCCGAGCGCGACGATTTTGCCGCGCGTGGTGGCGGGGGTGTCGAGCTGGATTTCGGCGATGGAGCGGAAGTGGCGGCGGTCTTCATGTCGGCGCGGGCGGTGGAGGAGGAGGTCGTTGACGGTGAAGAGGCCGAGGCGGGCGAGTTGCGCCTGGCGCTCGGAGCCAACGCCGCGCAGTTCGGTGAGCGGGCGGGTCAGGGGATTTGGCGGGGCGGTGGCGCTGGATGGCGGCGCGGACATCTGATCGTACGATACGAACGAGGCGGGGAGGGGGCAATGGGAAAGGGGGAATCAGATGTGTGAATCGTCAAGCAGAATGGAAAACGCCAACAGAGACAGGAAAAAATGGGGCCAAATCAGACAAACGCTCGCCCTCACCCTGACCCTCTCCCGTTCCCGAGAGAGGGGACAGTGTACGGGCATCTGCTTGGACTACCTGAGATTACTTGCGTAACTCCGCCTTGGGTGGTTGGCAGATGGGATGGGTTGCAAGTGCACTCAGGGCCTTAGCCAGCGGGCGAACCACTCGTAGACGGCGGTTTGGGATTCGGGGGGGACTTTGTGGGCGGTGTTTTTTTGGATGCGGACGACAAATTGATTGGTGGCGTCGACGGCGGCGTAGGCTTGTTGGGCGGCGGCGGTGCATTCCTTGAGGCCGGGCAATGGAGTGCAGGCGTCGGAGCCGCCATTGATGACGAGCAGCGGACGGGGAGCAATCAAGGGGAGCGTGCCGGGGCCGTCGAACTCGCCATAGATGCCGGGGGCGACGCGATCGTCTCCCGGCGGCGTAAGCAAATTTTGGATATACATTTTTGACAACGGCGGAGGCGCGTGCTAAATCGTGTTCTGTCTGGCTGGGGTTAGTGCCGGGTTAAACGACAACGCTGGCATATGCCCGAAGGACAGGAGGAAAGCCCACGTTTTTTACGTAAGGATTGTGTATCCGCATGAAACGTCCTCCTGATGTTCTTTGACAAATTGCGGTGGTAAAGGCCGATACTGGATCCAAGATGCAGGATGCAGGATCGGGGCACTGGAATGGCTGGTGCGACCTGGCTGTAAGGGGATTGCCCCCTCACCCTGCCCTCTCCCCCGACGGGGAGAGGGTGGGAGGACTCCGCACGGGGCGGATGTGATTGGAAACTGATCGGTGATTATCGGCGAATAGCGCCGGTTTCCACTCTAATGTCCACATTTTCCGATAAAATGAAAATTGATTATCAGATTTTCAGATTTTCAAATTATCAGATTGGGAACACTACCCCGGCGAACGTGGCTGGCTTTGGAGATCAGGGGGTTGCGATGGGGGCGAGGAGGTATGCGCAGTTAATCGCAGCTTTTGCGTTTGTTGCGTGGACATCGGCGAACTCAGCCGAACCATTGCGTGATCAACTACGGTCGACCTGAAGGTCTCGCGGGCTGTTTCCGATCAGAGTGTCGCGCGAAGCACGCGAAGGGGAAGAAAGAAGGGTTATTAACCGCGGATTGCGCGGAAAGCACGGATGTGCGGCCCCAAAAAGGTGCGACGGTGCGCAGATATTCGTGCAAGGCGCCGGTGTTGACCTGCAGGCATTTGCGACGGGGCCGCAGAGATATGCGCAGCTAATCGCACGTATGTTGAGTGCGGCGTTCGGAATGCGGAATGCGGAATTCAAAGCGGAGTTTGGGGTGGTTTCCACTGTTTCCGATATTTTGAGAGTGATCGGCGAATTTTCGGAAAACGGGGCGGTGGATCGGGTAAAATTTGCCGGGGTGGAAAGGCCGGGATCGGCAGGGCGGGTTAGGGTAAGAGTTCGCAGCGGAAGAGTTGGGCGCGGTGAGCGGGGAGGTCGAGGAAGAGGCCGTCGCGGTGGAGATCGGTTGCGGGGTGTTGGAAGGTTTGGGGGCTGAGGAGGTCGCGGAAATGCCAGATGTTCGATGACCGTTTGCCCGCACTCTGACCCGATGGCTTCCCAAGCCCGCTGGGAGAAGGGACAGCGGGCGGATCTTGCGGGATGATCGTGACGGGCTCGGATTCAGATTCCGGTTTCGACGGGCTCGCAGGAGAAGACAGAGCGAATGGAAATTTTACCCGGCACTGGCTTGGGTGGGTGGCGAGATTGATGACGGCGAGGTCGAAGGACGTGGCGGAGCGAGGCCAGTGGATGATGATGAAGTTTTGGGCGCTGGGATTGCCGGGCCAGGCGGGGTCGGGACGCAGAATGGCGGCGGGGCCATGGCCGACGGCGGAGTCCTTCAATGTGGCGAGGAGTTGGTGGTAGAGCGCGGTGATTTCGGGGTCGGGCGGTTCGACTGGGCGGCGGGCGAGTTGGACAGGGATGTGAATGCGCGCGCCGGTGAGTTGGCCTTCGTGGAGGAAGCGCATGCCGGGCAGACCGAGAACAACGAGTGCGGCGGCGCGATGCTCGGCGGGTGAGAACAGGGAGGCGATGCGGCGTTCGTCGTGGTTTTCGAGGAAGCGCGCGCTGTGGTCGTTGTAACCGGGTGCGGCTTCGAGAAGGTGACGCTGGAGTTCGCGGTGATTGCGGTTCACGAGGCAATCGTATACGTGCTTGTCGTAGGTGAAATCGAAACCGAGCGATTGAAGGCGTGGTTCGAGTCCCCAGTAGACCTCGGCGAGAAAGAGAAAATCGGGATGCGCGGCGCGGACGGCGGTGATGGCGCCGCTCCAGAACTCGGAGGACGGCGGCGCGGCGGCGGAAGGACAGCGGGCCCAGGTGCGCGCGAAGATGTCGTTGAGCAGGAGCATGGCCATGTCGCAACGAACGCCGTTGCAGCGGGCGGCGACCGATTGCAGGAGACCGGTCATGGCGGCGCGAGTTTCGGGATTGCGATAGTCGAGCTGGAGAGTGTCGGTCCAGGGATGAAAATGCGGATCCTTGCCGTGCGCGAGCCAGCGCGGGCCGGAGGCGGTTTCGATGCACAGGGCGCCGGGCGAATCAGGCGCGCAGTTGACGAAAAGATCGGGGCGTTGCGCAGCCCAAGGGTGATCGAGGCCGAGGTGGTTGGGGACGAAGTCGAGGATGAGTTTCAGGCCGGCGGCGTGGAGGCGTTCACGAAACCGGGCGAGGGCATCGTCGCCGCCGAGCGCGGCAGGGACATGATAATCCGCGATGGCGTAGGGAGAGCCGGGGACGTCGGCGTCGGTCCAGCCGGGAAGAACGCGGTCGAAGATTTCGCGGAGGTGGGCGTTGCTGAGAGCGTGGGCGCGGCTGAGAGGGCCGGTGGTCCAGACACCCATGAGCCAGATGTGGGTGAAGCCGAGTTCGCGCCAGCGGGTGAATTCGGAATCGGGAACGGTGGCGAGGGTGATCGGGCGGCCGGCCAGGCCGGAGAGTTCGCGAAGCCAGCAGCGGGCGTTGATCTCGAAGAGGAGCGGATGGATGGCGGTCAACTGTTGAGGACCTTGAGCGCCTTGCGGACGTCGGAGACGCGCATGATCATGAGGCCGCGTTTGGCGCCGGGGCTGGTGGCGGAGTAGCAGTATTCGATGTTGATTTTGGCGTCGGCGAGTTTGTGGGCGATGAAGGCGAGCGAGCCGGACTTGTTATCGCCTTCGAACATGAGGACATCATCTTCGACGACGAGCGTTCCGTGTTCCTCGAAGACCTGGACCGCCTTGCGGGTGTCGCTGACGACCATGCGGATGACACTGTGGTCGACGGTATCGCTGGTGGTGATGGCGAAGATGTTGATCTTGGAGGCGCTGAGGGCATCGCAGACGCGGGCGAGCATGCCGGGGCGATTATCGAGGAAAACCGCGAGTTGTTTGGCGATTTGCATAGGCTGATTGGGTCGTGGCTCCGGTTGGCCGGAGCCGGTCAACGGGGCAAGAATCCAACAAGCGGAGGCAGCGGGCAATCAAAAAGGGGAAGGAGGAACATGATCGGATGGCCTTTCCGTATGTCAAACGTTGGAAATACGAGAATGGCGCCACCTCTCCCCAACCCTCTCCCCCATTCCATGGCGGAGAGGGAGTAAAAGGCGCTGGGTAGGCAGAGATCATGCGCATTGTGGACCCGACGAAACATTGGGAATTTGGAGCAATGTGATTACTGCAACTGGTCCATCTGCCATTTGACGAGGTTCTGGACCATTTGGACTTCGCCGCCGGAGAGGCCGGTCTGGCGGATATCAACGGAGAAGGCGGTGAACCAGACTTCGCCGGCGGGACGGTAGTGAAGTTGGGAGGTGAGGCGGCGTTCGAGGTCGTCCATGTGACCGGTGCCGTAGAAGATGGCGACGGTCGCGGCGGGCGGCAAATGGCGGGACTCGGATTTGAGGTCCTCGATGACGGTCTGGTTGCGGGCTTCGATGAGGACTTTGAGCAGTTGCTGCATGTCGGGCGGCATGCCGTGGACGGAGGCGAGGTCGCCCTTCAGACGGCCGAGCGCCTCGATGAAAATGAGGCGGGTGATGGCTTGCAAATGGGAATCCGAGCCTACGAATTGCATGCCGATGCGCATGAGAGAACCGAGCAGCGAGCTGCCGTCCATGGCTTGCATGAGGTACTGGAAGGAGGAGTTGCCCGTGTTATTGGTGGATGGATTGGCGGAAGGTCCGGCGCCGTAGATGAGTTGTTGTATCTGCTGGAGCGAAAGGTCGCTGTTGAGGAAGTTAGTGCGGTCGTAGTCAATGGCGTCGAGCTGGAAGACGAGGCCGAGCGACGAGGCCATGGTGGACTGGAGACTGGGCGAGAGCGGGGGATGATTGGTGTGCGACGGAGCGGCGGGAGCGGAGCCGGCGCCCGGATGACCGCGCACCCGGCGCGAGTGGGCTTCGGCGTTCACGCCTTCGTAGAGGACGAGCGTTTGCGCGTCGAGCTGATCCTGGAGCGATTGGTAGTATCCTGGCTCACCCACGTGGCAGGCGCCCACGAGCCAGACGGCGGGTTCGCGGCGATGCGCGGGGAGGAATTTGCGGACGGCAATCTGGAGTTGGAGCGTGTTGCTGTCGGGCCGTTCAATGCGCGTATACGGGTCGGGCGGCGTCAGTGCCTGTTCCGCGTGTCGCGGGGAGGCACAGGAGGCGAGCAGAAGCGTGAGGATGAGCGTCACCGAAACCAGGAGCAACAACCGCAGGGCGTAGACCTTGAAGCGTGTGCGTTGTTCGTCCGTGAATGACACGGGCCAAAGTAGGCTGTGTGCAGAAAGGCGTCCAATGAAAATTATTCACAATGGCATAAGCGACCGACGAGTTATGGGCTTGACCGGATAGGTAGCGGCGATAGGCCTGGCGGCGGCGCCGAAGCGGTAAAGAAAACCGGCGCCCTTGGGCGCCGGTCACAAGCTGTCTTGGAGGAGTGAATCGGCCGCGTGGCCGGGCCAATCAGATCTGCGGGCGCGCGGTTTTGCTGACGATACCCGCGAGGTCGTCGATCTGGGCTTCGTTCTCGAAGCCGACGTTGAGGACATCCACACAACCGAGGCCGAGCACAAAGCGAATGGATTCGGCGCGTTTCTCGGCGTCGTCGCGCCATTTGCCTTCGCCGATGAGTTTCATGCCGGTGACGGCCTTGCCGTTGGCCTTGAGCTTGCGGAGAACGGCGACCACCTGGTCGGGCGTTCCATCCATGTGGACGCCATCGGGGTTGATGCGGGCGTGGACGCATTCGACCCAGGGTTCGTCAGCGGCGGCCTGGAGCGCATCGAGCGAATGGCAGGAAACCCCGAGTGCGCGGATGATCCCCTTCTGTTTGAAGCCGGAGAGGATGTCCATCTGGCGGCGGAGTTCCTCGGGCCACTTGCCGGACGTGACGCAATGGAGCAGGAGCACGTCGATGTGATCGGTGCCAAGCTCCTTGAGAAAGCGGGGGATGACGACGTCGGCGTTGGGGCGGTCGGGTTCGGGCAGGTTGCCGGGGCGCCACCAGAGCTTTGAGACGATGCGGTAATTGTCGCGCGGGATGCCCTTGAGCGCGGGGAGGACGTAGGGATGCGTGCCGTAGAGATCGGCGACATCGAACATCCGGACGCCGCGGTCGTAAGCGGAGCGCAAGAGGGCTTCGCACTTATCCTTGCCGAGCCGGGTGAGGGCGGACTGGCGGTTGCTGGCCTTGACGCCGGTGCCCATGCAGATGCGGCTCATCTTGAGCGGCGTCTGGCCGAAGGCAACGCTTTCGAAGGGATCGAAGTAGCGCGTGGCTTTGACTTCGGCCTTGGCTTCAGCCAGCGCGGGAACCCGGGAACCAAGCAGCATGGCGCCGACACCCAACGCGGACTTCTGAAGGAATTCACGGCGTTCGATCTTCATAAGTATTAATGGGGATTGAGATTGTCGGACCTCAACATGCCATAAACTCCCGCTTTCTCAAGCCCATTCTGGCCGAAGCACCGCCAGCCTACCGGTGCTTGAGGCGGTCCATGAGCCTGGCATGAATTCCGCCAAAGCCGCCGTTGCTGAAAACGCACACCACTTCGCCGCCTTGGACGGACCTGGCGACGTGCTCAACGATGGTCTCGACGGTCGGCAGATAGGCGGCATTCTTGCCGGCGTTTTTGAGGTCCTGCATCAGGCGGGCGGGGTCGAGGCGTTCGTGGGGTTGAAGCAGTTCGAGCCTGGCGACCTGGGACACCACCACCCAGTCCGCGTCGGCGAAGGCATCGACCAGTTCCTGTTGGAAGACATTGCGGCGGGTGGTATTGCTGCGCGGTTCGAAGATGGCCCAGATGCGCTGGCCCTTGAACTTGACGCGCAACGCGCGGAGTGTCTCGCGGATGGCGGTGGGATGATGGCCGAAGTCGTCGACGATGGTGACGCCGCCGCTGACGCCGCGCACTTCCATGCGGCGTTTGATGCCCTTGAAAGTGTCGAAGGCGGATTGGATTTGATTGTTCTTGAGGCCGCAATGGCGGGCACAGGCCACGACGGCCAGGGCGTTGCGGATGTTCAATTCCCCGAGCAACCCGATGCGGAACTTGAAACTGGGTGTTTCGAATTCGCTGACCGTGGGCGCGAGGGTGAGGTTGTAGGCGCGCCAGGCGTTGTCCTCGCCCAGGCCGAAGCGTTTGACCGGGCAATGAGTCACGTTCAGCAGGGAGGCGAGGTTCGGATCGTCGCCGTTGGCGAGCAACTGGCCATTGCGCGGAATGAGATTGATGAAGCGCTGGAAGGTGGTCTGGACCGCGCGCAGGTCCTCGAAAATATCGGCGTGATCGAATTCGAGATTGTTGATGATGGCTACCTCGGGCAGGTAATGGATGAACTTGCTGCGCTTGTCGAAAAAGGCGGTGTCGTATTCGTCGCCCTCGATGATGAACCACTCGCTGTCCGTGAAGCGGGCGCCCTGTCCGAGGTTGTTGGGAATGCCGCCGATAAGATAGCTCGGGTTGAGGCCGTTGTGTTCGAAGACCCAGGTGAGCAGCGAGGTGGTGGTGGTCTTGCCGTGCGTGCCGGAGACGACCAACGAGCGTTTGCCGCGGATGAAGAACTCCTTGAGCAATTCGGGAAGCGAGCAGTAGCGGAGCTTGCGATCGAGCACGGCTTCGGCTTCAGGATTGCCGCGGGAGATGGCATTGCCGATGACAACGAGGTCTGGTTTGTGGGCGAGGTTGGGTTCGGCGTAGCCGGACATGACTTCGATTTTGCGCTCCGCCAGGAAGGTGGACATCGGCGGATAAACGTTTTGATCGGAGCCGGTGACAGTGAATCCCTTGTCCCGCATGGCGGCGGCGGCGGAGGCCATGGCGGTGCCGCCAATGCCGACAAAATGGACCGAACGAATGCCTGCGAACATACTACAAATATTTGGCCAGGATCGGCTGCAATTCCCGGATGGTCTTTTCAGGCCAAACCTTGCGATCAGTCATGATCGCATTCTTCAGGGCGGAGTGGCACGGCCAGTTCGGTTCTTTTGGGATCAGCGAGATTGTTTTCTTCACCACTTCCTTGGCGAGGGCGGCGTTGCGATTGAGATTGGCGATGACCATTTCGACGGTGACATGCTCCTCGTCGGTTTTCCAGCAATCGTAATCAGTCACCATGGCCATGGTGGCGTAGGCGATCTCAGCTTCGCGGGCGCACTTGGCTTCGCCGAGATTGGTCATGCCCACGACGTCGTAGCCGGCGCGGTGATTGCTGACGGATTCCGCGCGCGTGCTGAAGGCCGGACCTTCCATGTTTACATAGGTGCCGCCATCGTGGGCTTTGGCGTGAAGAGCGCGGGCGCTCTGCAGGAGCAGACGGCGCAATTCCCCGCAGATCGGTTCGGCAAAGGCGATGTGGGCGACGATGCCGCGGCCAAAAAAGGTGTGCGCGAGCGATTGCTTGGTGCGGTCGAAAAACTGATCGATCAATACCACGTGGCAGGGCTTGTATTTCGCCTGCAAAGAGCCGACAGCGCTGACGCTGATGATCCATTGCACGCCCAGTTTCTTCATCCCATAGATGTTGGCGCGATGGTTCAGTTCAGTCGGCAGGATGCGATGTCCGCGGCCGTGGCGCGGGAGGAAAACGACTTCGCGACCACCCAATTTGCCGGTCAGGAACTGATCGGAAGGCGCGCCGAAGGGTGTTTTGACGGAAACCCATTTCTGCCCGGTGAAACCCTCGATGTGATAGAGCCCGCTGCCGCCGATGATGCCGATTCGATTTGCTGACATGCGCTGCGAATCTAAACATTGCCTGCTGGCCGGAAAAAGAGAAAAATCGCCCGCATCTGATCTCATGCGTAAATTGATTGCACAAATCGCGGCATGCGCCGTCTTGTTGAGAGCGGCCCGGGCCTACGCCGGGTCGCCATTGGATGGCACTGTGTTCGCAAGCGCGCATCGCGTCGTGGTGCTCGGCGACAGCATTACCTACAGCGGGCAGTACGTGGATGACATCGAGGCGGTGTTGCGGCTCGACCATTCTTTCGAGGGATTGGAACTGCTGGATTTGGGATTGCCTAGCGAAACCGTATCCGGACTGAGCGAGCCGGGGCACGCTGGTGGAAAGTTTTTGAGACCTGATCTTCATGAGCGGCTCGAGCGGGTGCTGCAGAAAACGAAGCCGGATGTGGTCATCGCCTGCTATGGAATGAACGACGGCATCTATTACCCGTTTGCGGAGGAACGATTCAAGAAATTCCGCGACGGCATCCAGTGGCTGCATGAACGCGTGACAGCGGCCGGGGCGCGCATCATTCACGTCACGCCGCCGGTGTTTGATCCGGCGCCGATCAAAAGCAAAACACTGCCGGCGGGCTTGAACGAGTATCGAAAGCCGTATGAGGGCTACAATGATGTGCTCGATCGTTATTCGGCGTGGCTCGTGTCACAGCGGACCAACGGCTGGACGGTGATTGATCTGCACACGCCAATGAACAGTTTTCTCGCGGAACGTCGGCGGACCGAGCCGGGCTTCTCTTTGACCCGTGATGGCGTGCACGACGACGACCTGGGGCATTGGTTGATGGCGCGGGAAATCCTCGATGGGCTGAGCCTGCAATCGGGCCGACTCCATTTCGAAAACCTGGCGGACATTACCAACACCAGCAGCGGCGCGGAAATGTTGAAACTCATCCACCAGAAGAACCGGATGCTGAGCGATGCCTGGCTGACCGATACCGGCCACAAGCGCCCGGGGATGAAGCAGGGTTTGCCTGTTCCCGAAGCGCAATCCAAGGCTGCCGGACTTCTGCCGACGATCGAATCTGAAACGGTGGCGTTTCTTCAAAAGACCGGGGAGACGACAAAACTGGCGGCCCCTTCCGGTTTGAAGGCTGTCGGGCCCTAGCTTACCAGCTTGTTTCGCAAAGCGTAACGCGCCACCTCCACATCGCTTTGCATCTGCATTTTCTCGAGCATGCGGGCGCGGTGGGTGGCGACGGTCTTGATGCTGAGCGAAAGCTCGGCGGCGATTTCCTTGACTGTTTTGCCAGTGGCAACCATGCGGAGCACCTGCAATTCGCGGTTCGACAGGGCTTCATGCGCGAGGCTTTCGGTGGGCCGTTGCAGATTGCTCACGAGACGCTCGGCAAGCATCGGGCTCACGTACCGTCCCCCGCTCAGGACCTTTCGCACCGCAGTGATCAGTTCCTCGGGCGCGCTCTGCTTGGTGAGATAACCGGAGGCGCCATTCTTGAGCGCGCGCACGGCGAACTCGGCCTCGGGATACATGCTCAGGATGAGCACCGGAAGCTTGGGCGCAGAGCGCTGGATGTCCTCGAGCACCTCCAGACCGCTCTGGCCTTCCATGTCGATATCCAGGAGCATGAGGTCCCAGGTTTCCTTCCGCACCTGTTCGAGCGCCTGGCGTGCGTTTTCCGCCTCGCCGAAGGTGACCTTGCCCAGTTCCTGTTCAAGCGTCTCCTTGAGTCCTTTGCGCAGGATCGCGTGATCGTCGGTGATTAATATTCGAATCATGAATTGTTCCCTTCCTTTCCGCGAAGTGGGACTTCCACGGTGACCGTGGTTCCCTCGCGGCTGTTGCCCTGAAAGGTGATGGTGCCGCCCAGAATGGCGGCGCGTTCCTGCATTCCGAGGAGGCCGAGAGATTTCGCACCGGCAACATCACTTTCCTTGATGCCCACGCCGTTGTCCTCGACCTGCAGCACCAGGTGATCATTCTTGTGGCCCACAAACACCATGACCTCGGTCGCCCGCGAATGGCGCGCGACATTCGTGAGAATCTCCTGATAGATGCGAAACAACCCCGTCGCGTGCTCGGGCGAGAGGGCGATCCGATCCGTCGGGAGGCTGCACTCGCACTGGATGTTGGTGCGGGAACTGAAGGAGCGGGCCTCGGTTTCGATGGCCGCTTCCAACCCAAGCCGGTCCAGTGCGCCGGGGCGCAGTTCAAAGGCGATCTTCTGGACGGAACGGATCAATTCATTGATCAGTTCGGTGGCGGCGGTGGTTTTGTCGGTGAGCGCCTTGCGCAATTCCTCCTCGCGGATGCCGGCCACCTTGCTGCGCACGGAATGGACCTCCAACTTCAGGGCGGTGAGCAACTGGCCCAGATGATCATGGATTTCCCGGGCGATGCGCGTCCGTTCCTCCTCGCGCAGCGATTGCAGACGGGAAGAGAGCGCACGCAGTTGTTCGGTGGATCTTTGCAACCGCTGCGCGGCCTGTTTGCGCTCCGTGATATTGTGGGAAATGCCGACCAGGCGATAGATCCGGCCCTCGGCATCGCGGACCGGGATCAGCGCCGTATCGAAATAGCGGCGTCCGACCGGGAGGTCCAATTCCTCTTCATAGCTGATGGGAAGGCCGGCCTCGACGCAGCGTCGGAAATTGGAATTCATGACCTCGGCCACCGGGCGTGGCATGATCTCACTGACCAGGCGGCCGGCGGCCTGGTCGTTCGTCACGCCCACGGACTTCTCCTCGGCCGGGTTGAAGCGCACCACCTTGAAACGCCCTTCCGGCGCGACGTCCATGAGGAAGATGCCGTCGGAAGTTTTTTCAAACACCTCACGATAACGCTGTTCGCTTTCACGCAGTGCGCTTTCGGTCCGGAGCCGTTCCGCCAGTTCAGCGCGCACTTGTTGCAGCGCGCTGCGGGCGGTGTGAGCGGCGAGATATTGCAATCCGGCAATGATGGCCATGTTGAGGACGACACCCATCCACAGGGCGAAAGCGCTGTTCCGCAATTCCTGGACCGTGAGCGCCATCGGACGCTCAGCCTGCACCAACAAGAGCCCGCCGAGACAACAAAGTGCCGCAGTGAGAAAGCCCCAGCGTTCACCCAGCAACAGGCCGGCGATGAAAACCACGGTGAGATAATAGGTGGCGGCGGGCGTGTGAATGCCCCCGGCGGTGGCCGCCGACACCGTGATAATTGCCGAGAGTGACAGCACGAGCATGATGCTGGCCAGGCGCGTCTGGCCACGCTGATTCACTCCCAGCAAGGCCAATCCCAGAGCGTCGACAGCCGCCAGGATGGAGAGGCAGCGAACCACGTGCGTCGGGAAAAGGACCAGGTCCACGCATTCCACAAACGTCACCGCCAGCATGAGCATCAGGATGATGACGTAGAGCAGGCGGGAGTTCTGTGCCATGGACGAATCCCCGAACAAAAGCGCGGAAAAGAACTGGCGCAGAGAAGGTTGGCGATATGTCACGTCTCCGGTCATGCGTATGGGTACAGAAGGAGGCCAACGCGCGACCGGGAGTGATCGAACGCTATCGCTTGCCCTGATTTACCCGCTGGAATGCTGTGGGCCAGTGGTGTTTCGGCCATCGGTTGCCCTCCGGCTCATGCCTTTGGGACCCACCTCCTTATCATACCTGCGAAACCAGCGCAACCCATTCGGTCTGTGGAAACGGGCCTGAAAAGGGCAAACTGGCTGTTTCGCCGCCCGATCGCAACGACTGACGGCTATTGGACGACCGCGCCGTCGGCCGCCCACTGAATATCGTAATCCCCGGGATCGGCCGCCTTGCTGACGGCATTCGAGCAAACGTAATCGTATTTGTACCAGGAGGCGTGGCCGTCGCCGAACGTTATGCTGGCGCCCTGATTGTGACGGGAACTGAAAGCGGTGGTGTACACCTGCGGTTTGCAGATATCGTTTTCCTTCGTTTGATTCCCATAAAAAGGCGTTTCATTGATCAGGGTCCGCCCTTCGCTGAACAGCACAAAGCAGGCGGGGCTCTTCACCATGTTTGCCTTGAGAAAGGTAATGGAGGAGGGAAGATGCGCCAGCCCCTGCGAGTTCATACCATACTGAAAGGCGATCCGGATGGAGGGGTTCACCAATGGATCAATCTTGGCGGTGGGGCACTGAAAAATGGTGTGACCATTGTTGAATGCATCCTTGCCGTCAGTGCCGTTTTCGATGGCAATGGTGTACAAGGGAGGGCTCGCCACGTAGTGCGGCAAGGCGTTGAACCATGCGTCCAGTCCCTGGGGCGGCTTTTGGAAATAGAAATCAGCCAAATCGGTCCAGGTCGGATTGTCCTCGTTGTATCCCCCCGGCGCACCCGGGGTGCCGACCGGAATTTTCGTCCTGGGATAAGTTTGATCGTTGTCGTCCAGATACATTGATTGGGCGAGCCCCCATTGCTTCAAATTATTCAGGCAGGTGGTACGGCGGGCCTTTTCCTTGGCCTTAGCCAGAACGGGCAGAAGCATGGCCGCCAGAATGGAAATGATGGCAATAACCACCAGGAGTTCGATGAGTGTGAACCCGGCGCGCCTTTCGAGTTTTATGGTCTTCATTCGCCCGTTACCTGTGTTTGCTTGCAAGCTAATCCCAAACATTATGGAGGATTCTGAGACCGGCACCTGACAATAAGGTGTCGGAATTGTGACAATTAAGTGACGAAAACTCGAAGGAGTCCACTGAAGTCACAGGATCGTCACAATGCAGCCATGCTGCCGTCACATGAATCACTAGAATCGGAGCCCGCACTGGTCCGCTCTCATTATCATTATTATTAGAACCTGAAATAACATGAAACGAATTGCTGCATTCTCAATTTTAGCCGCGCTGTTTGCGTCAGCTGCGCTGGCGCAAACCAACCAGCCGATAATCCCCCCCGGCAAACTTGCCGTCTTTAAAGCCGGCACATCCGATGGAAAATTTCCGATGGTCACCGCGCGGGTGGCCCCCTGCTTTGTGCAGGTGTTTGACACGGTGACCAACAACCAGGCCTCGCCGGCTCTTTCGGTGGCGCTGTCCACAAACCAGGCGGTGCCGGGTTCGGTCTGGATCAATCATCACGCGGGCTCCGAGGGTGGCGGGTTGTCGCGCTCAACGGACCGACAATTCCTGGCGCTCGAAGGCTACACGGGCAACATCCTGAGCCCCACTGCCGCCAAGCCTTCGACGGACCAAACGGTCACGCGCGGCATCGTGACTCTGGACGCCTTCACCAACGCCATCAGCGTTTATTCGGATCTGGCCACCTGGTTCGGCATTCCCGCGGGCTCGGCCCAGGGCACCCAGGACAATCCGACGGGCATAGCCTCGGTGGACGGGACTAATTTCTGGGGCACCGGCAATTTCGCGGGAACCAGCGGTGAGTTAAGTGGAACGCTTTTCTACAGCCCGAACGTGGCTGGTGCGCCGTATGAAGTTCAAAATTACATTCAGGCGGCAGCCGAGGCCCGCATCATTGGCGGCACGCTTTATATCGTGGTGCCGGGCGGCGGCGTTTACAATTTCGTCAATCCAGGAACCGGCGATGTGGTGCCGCTTCCTTATGATCCAAATGTACCGAACCCCTACGAGTCGGTCGCTTTCACCAATCTGTTCATAAACTGGGGCAGCATCTTCAAGAAGATCGCGAACTTTGACATGAACCCGGCAGGCACGATCGCGTATGGCGCCGATCAGACTTTCGGCATCGTGAAATTCACCAATAATGGCGGCGTCTGGACGCAGGCTCCCTATTATTTCAGCGCCACCAATCTCGGCACCACCGCCCAAACCAGCGGGAACCAGGGGTGCTTCGGCATTTGCGTGGATTTCAGCGGGGCGAATCCGGTGATTTATGCCACCACGATGGAAAACGGCTATCCCACCCCCAACACAGCGGCGGGACATCAGAACCAGAATCGCCTGATCAAGGTGGTTGACACGGGCGTTGATCCCGGCTCGACGATGGTGGCACAGACATTGGCAATCGCCGCCACGACCAACGAGTTCTTTGGCGGAATCGATTTCACTCCTGACCTCCGGCCGCTGATCACGTCGGATCCCGCGAGCTACTCCACGACCAACGGAGGGTCGGCCTCGTTCTCGATATCAGCCCAGTCGGTTTACGCTGTGACTTACCAATGGCTTCAGAATGGCACCAACTTGAGCGGCGCAACCAGTTCGACATTGAATCTGGCCGGTCTTGATACCTCGTTCAACAACTACCTTTATCAATGCGTGGCGACGAACAACTACGGAGCTGTCACGAGCGCCCCGGCGACGTTGATCGTCACCGCGAGCCCTGTAGCTCCCGCCATCACGAGCGGCACGAACAACGTGCCCGCCTTCGTGGGCAGCAAGACGACCTTTGCGCCGGTTACGGCGAGTGGAACCGAGCCATTCACGTATCAGTGGTATCAGGGTTCGACCCTGCTGACGGATGACGGTGTGAAGTACAGCGGCTCGACCACGGCCTCGCTGACCATTTCCAACCTGACCACCGCCGACAGCGGCAGTTATTACGCAGTGGTTGCAAACGCGGCCGGCTATGCATCCAACGTGGTGGATATTCTGACGGTGAATTACCATCTGGCGACCATCAGTCCCGGCCAGCCGCTATCGGTCACGACGTTCGCGGGCCTGAGCACTTCACTGACTGCGACCTCGACCGGAGGAACGGACCCGGTGACCAACCAATGGTATCGCGGCAATGTGGCGCTCACCGACGGCAGTGAATTCAGCGGCACGAGCACACCGACGCTGACGATTTCTCCGGCTGCGGTGGGTGATTCGGGCACCAACTATTACATTGTGGTGAGCAACCCCGGCGGCGCAGTGACCAGCCAGGTCGCGACCGTAAGCGTTATCGCGCCACCTCCGCACTCTTCGGTTGGGTACAGTAACGAGCTCTATACCCAGAACTTTGATTCCCTGCCTGATCCGGGCGGCGTTTCCGTGAACAGCATCAACAATCCGCTCGACAACGGTTCAATCAACGGTGTGGCGTACTCGCTGGCGAATCCGTTTGATTTCACCTATCCGGTAATCCTCAACAGCTACGTGGGCGGTCTCGGGATTTCCAAGCTGGCGGGTTGGTACGGCGCTGCGGACACGAACTTCGCTGGAGTGGACGGCATCACGCGGTTCGGCGCCCAGGATGGCGACCAATCCACGGGCGGCGTGATTGACTTCGGGCCGAACGATGTGAACGGCGGAGTTGTGGGAACCAACCGCGCCCTGGGCTTGCTGTCCACCGGCACGACGGGTTCGACCACCTTTGCCTTGAAGCTGGTGAACACGTCCGGGAAAACCAATTACTACCTCGACATCGGTTTCGTCGGGGAATTGTGGCGCAACAACACCGGCACGAGGACGATGTCATTTGGTTACACCTACGACACCGGGGCCACCAACTTCGTGCTGACCTCCAGTGCCATTTCGAACTCCACGCTGGTGCCAAGCCTGGCGTTCAACTTCCCGACTTCCCTTGTCGTGACACCAACGGATGGAACGCAACCTTCCAACCAGGTGAGCCTCGTCACGAACAACATGCCTCTGGCCAGTCCATGGGCGCCAGGTGATGCCCTGTGGCTGATCTGGTCTGTCGAATACTACGGTTCCGGCGGCGGCCAGGGTTACGCCATCGACAACCTGATTGTCGATGGAACCACCAACACGACCACAGCACCCCTTGCGACAACCACGGCTGCGAGCAAGATCACATCCACGAGCGCGCAGTTGAATTCGACGATCACTCCGAACAACGGCCCGACCACGTTCTGGTTCCAATACGGCCCGACTGTGAGTTATGGCAGCTCGACTGCGACAAACTTCCAGGGCATTGTTACCGGTTCGGGGACGGCCAGCACGACGATCGCCGGACTCTCCCAGTTGACTGGATACCACTACCGCGTCGGAGCGTCCAATATCGCCGGCGTCGTGTTTGGGTCTGACCAGACGTTCACGACGCTGACCAACCCGGTCGTCACGACTTCGGCGGCCTCGAGTGTCAACGCGGGCAGCGGAACCTTGAACGGTTCAGTGAACCCGAACAATAACGCTGCCACCTACTGGTTCCAGTACGGCACCAGCACCTCCTACGGCAGCTTCACCGCCACAAACAACCTGGCCTCGGGTTCGAGCGCGGTTGCGGTCAACGTGGGCATCAGCGGGTTGCAGCCCAACACCACGTATCACTATCGCCTGGTGGGCTCGACTGCGGCAGCCACGGTGAATGGCTCGGACAAAACCCTTACCACGCTGGCGGTCACACCTCCGACCCTGGGCAACGCCAGCTTCAGCGGCGGGAACTTCCAGCTTAGCTTCACGGACACAGCCGGCGCGAGCTTCAACGTGTATGGTACGAACAACCTGCTGGCTCCGAAAGCCACCTGGCCGTTGATCGGGCACGCGGTTGAGAACCCGGCGGCTTCCGGCCATTACTTCTTCACCAACTCGGTGGGGACCAACAGCGTGTTCTACTACTACGTGCACTGATCGCGGGGCGCTCAGCGCCTGAGAATTCGAGACACCGGGCGGGTTTCGCGAGAAACCCGCCCGTTTTATTTGGGTTTCCGCTCGTGCCGCCTGCACCTGTTCGAAGCGGCGACGAAACATTCCCGCAAAAAAGAGTTTGCCTTTTCCAAAAAAGGTGTAGCTTCGGAATTTGGAGCGCGGATAGTTGATTGGTGGAATTGGAGTGGGTATGAGCGCGGTTTTCGATTCGCATATAAACTCGGCTTCCCCGGTATCACCAGGCACGCTCACGCTCCAGGTCGCCGCACTTTATGCCGATCCCGCCTGGGCCGAGAAGGCTGGCCAAATCTACCCGGAACTGCTTTCCAAGGCCGGAGCTGTTTGCGAGGTCAACTGCACCTGGTGGTGCTTTGACCATTTGCTGGAGCCGCTGGAATTTCAGAAGGCGGTGCTGGCCGGCAGCCGCGCGGATGTGCTGGCAGTTGCAGCGCAGGCGAGCGTGGAGATTCCCGCGCTGGTGAGCGGGTGGCTGGATCTTTGCACGGGAACACCAGCCCGGAGCGACCGGATATTGGTGGCGTTGCTGGGACGCGCCCCCTCCAGCCCGCCCGGGATAGTTTTCGCACTGGATGCAGCGTTGCAGGCCATTGCCAGTCGCGCGGGACTGCGTTATCTGCCCTGCTGGCTTGAACCGCCCGGCGCGATGGCGAGTGCGGGTCTGGAAACGGAGAAAAAACCACCGGCTTCGCACACCTCGCTGCTTCCAGAAGATTTCTTCCGGGCTTCAGATGTTCCCGATTGGGGGATCAACGAGTAAGCCGCCGTCCCGCCGTTACTGCGCCGCGGACGTGCGGGCATGGTCACCGGCGTGGAACTGAATTCTCCAGGAAACTTCCCTCGATTCGGGCGAATCTATCCGCGCCCGCACCAATTCTCCCTCCTGTTTCAGGCCGGTCTGAACTTTTGCACCCTGGTCTTTCGGCGAGACCTCGAGGGATTCCGCAACCCATCCGGTTCCCGGCGCCATGGCAACGACGCGCAGTTCGTAGGGATCCCCTCCCACCACCCGGCTGCGGCCGCTCAATACTTTGGCGGTGTCATCCCAAGTTTCCTCAATCACATCCACGATGCCTTGCGTGATGTGCCGCGACGTGCTGAGCAATTGCGGGCGATCGAGACGCGGGCGCACCGCAAGGGAGCAGCAGGATTCCGGAGGCAGGGTCATCCGCAACCGGTCTTTGAACGGGCCAACCAGCTTGTTTTGCCAGTAATCAAAGCCCACGTACTCCGTTCCGCCGTTCAGTCCGATGCGGTCCAGTGAATAATCGAGCGTCTTCTCGGTATCGTCCCAATTAAAAAGGCCGACCACGTCCCGGCGAGGGGAATGGCGTTCATCGGTGAGCAACCAGGCGCAGGGAATCGGTTCGTCGAACAGATCCACGGGACGCGGATGCAGCCCGTGATTGGGCATCGTGCGCTTGAGTATGTCGAGACGGTCGGGAGGCAGGCCTGGGAGCCATTCGCTGCTCAGGTCCATTTGCCCGCTGATCGCCACCCAGGTGCAGATGAGTTGGGCGTGGTTGAGCGGGATGGTGGTCCTGACGTACACGGGGTCGGGATCGTTGTACCAGACGCGACCGTGAAGGAAGTAATGCCGCGACCCAAAGGTCGGCCCGCGCAGCAGGCGTTCCCATTCGGCGCTGTTATCGGGGCCGATGCGCATGGCGTCCACCAGCCCAAAAGCCCCGCCGTAGGAGCGCATGTTTTGCGGGCCGTTGCAGCCGAGGATGAACACCTTGTCTCCCGCCGCCTTGCGAAGGAGTTTCAAACCGTCGCGATAGGCTTCGATATCGGTCTTGTCGGGATTATGGAAGACCGCGTCGCCGATGCCATCGTCCAGGTAGCCGTCATTGGGATAGACCTGCCGGGTGGCGGTTCCGGTCCACAGGCCGTCCACCTTGAAGTAATTGAAGCCCCAGGTTTGGGAAATTCGATGGGCAGTGGACCGCAGATGCGCGCGGGCGCCCGCTTCGGTCATGTCGAGCGAAGTTCCGCCCCATTTGGTTTCATAGGGCTTCCCATTGTCGCGTTTCACGAACCAATCCATGTGGTTGGTGAAGAATGGATCGTAATAGGTGCCGGCAAATGGCATGAACCAGATTCCCGGCGTAAGCCCGAGGGCCTTGATCTTGTCCGCCGCAGCCTTCATTCCGTGCGGATAGGGGCCATTGGGCGCGTGCGTGGTAAAATTCCGATTCGGGCCGTTGGTCGACATCCCAGCCTGCCAATGATCGTCAATTTGAACGACTGAGAAGCCGAAAGGCGCAAGGTTGGTCACCGCAAAGCCCGCGAGTTCGGCCAAATGCTCCTCGTCCGATGCGGCTCCGTATGGCCGCGAATACCAGGTGCAATATCCCGCGGGCTGCGGCGGAAGCTTCACATGATAAACGGCCGCCAAGCCGTCCGCCCATTGCTCCAATCCCAGGCGGGCGTCCTCGAAGTAACCGATTGCGAAGGTTTCCAGCGCTTCGGTCGCCCCCGGTTTGAGGCGGAGCCGCCCGTAATCAATCTGGGCCTTCAGCCTCGGGCGGCCATTGTCCACCTTGCTGAAAACGACACCGCTGCCGCGATCCTCCGTCAACCAGCCGCACACCACGCCATTGCGTCCGCGGGGTTCGACGACCGTGAGCCATGCGTAGCTGCCTGGGTTTTCTCCGACGCCCAACAAGCCGCCGGTACCCAGGGTTTTCAGTTCGGCAGCCGGATGGCCGAGATCCACGAGGGCGGAAAGGGTGGGCACCTTTTGCTTCACGACAATGTCGTGGCCCGGATTGTGAAGCGCCGACCGAAACAAAGCAAACGGCAGGTCGGGAAAAACCATGATTTCCTCACGGTTGCCTCCGGCGTGGGTGATTCTAATTTCCTGTCCACGGCCGAACGTTTCGTTCCAGGCAACCTCGATTTTGGCGGTGCCCGGTTCGGAGTTCAGCGCGCCTTCCCGAACGAAGGTTTCACGGGAGGGCTTGGCGAGGATGGAAAACTGGGAGGAATTCTTGTCGAAACGGACCTCCAGCAAGGAATTGCCGATTACCAGTTCGCTGCCTTGGCCCAAGGCGGCTCCGGCTGTCAGCCAGCAGACGCCCGCAACCAGAATTGGACGCATTGTCATATGGTTGCGCGAGTTTCGCGGTTCGGACCGGCAATGCCAAGCGAATTCAGTTTTACGCACGCGTGGCAAAACCGGTGATTTCGTGCCTGATGCCGGGCATGCCGGCAGGCAGCGACCTCGCTTTTCCCTAATAATTATTATGTTTTCCCGCGGTCCGGAGAGACGCGCCCGCCCGGGGGAGCGCCTGATGCAAATTGATGATTTTACAAATCGCTTGACATGAATATACTTTATGCTGTCTGTAATGACTTACAAGTAACTTCTTTTAACTTATAAGTAACTCTGTTCGGTTGAGCGCGTGTTTGGGAATGGATGCCTGGATATGGGAACACGGACAATTCTGGTGGCGGAAAACAGCGAGGATGACGTCCTTCTCATCAAGCGCGCCTTTGCAAGGGGCAACTCCCGGTCGCGGATTTGTTTTGTGGCCAACGGGGAACAGGCCCTGGCCTATCTGAAAGGCGATGGCGAGTTCTCGGATCGCAGGATGCATCCCTATCCGGACCTACTGTTGCTGGACCTGTGCATGCCCCGGATGAACGGGTTGGAGGTGCTCGACAGCATCCGGCGCAACGCCGACCTGCGAAGGCTGCCCGTGGTCATGTTCAGCGGTTCCGCGCAGCCCAAGGACATCCAGATCGCGATGGATCTGTGCGCCAATTCCTACGTGGTCAAACCCAGCAACCCGGCGCTGCTGGTGCCGATGCTGCAGCGGATTGAGAGTTACTGGTTCAGTGTGAATCGCAGCAGCCCGGAAACGCGCGCGCCTGATGTCTGAACGATGGCTTGCCTCTGCCCGGCAGTCCTGTGTAGGATTTGCCTGAACCCGGCAGGCGCCTGAGTGTCGCTGGGAGGATATCTTATGCTGTCTATCGGAAAGTATTCTGTCGGAGTAGGGGATCGTTTCGCGCATCAGGCCCGGGCGCAACTGCAGGCATTTGTCACAGCGCGGGAACAGGGCGTGGAGGTCGTGCCGGTCTGGAACAAGTCCAATCGCGAGCACACGACCATCGGTTCGGAACCGTCCTCGACACGCGCCGCGGCCGACGCAGCCGCCCGCGAGCTGCACTGGAGCGGACCGTATCATGTGGATGCCGACCACATCCGGCTGGAAACCGTGGACCGTTTCGTGCCGCATTCTGATTTCTTCACCATCGACGTGGCCGATTTCATCGGAAAACCCCCGGCAGCGGCGGATTTTTCCGCGTTCATTGCGCACCATGGCGACCTGGTGGGGCGCATCCAGGTGCCGGGGCTTGATCAACCGCTGGATCTTTCGCGGGCGGATGTGGAGCGGATCGCGCGGCATTATCTTTTCGCGGTGAAGGAGGCTGGAAAGATTTACCGTCATATCGAGAAGGCGAAGGGCGCGGGCAAGTTCATCACGGAAGTTTCGATGGACGAAACCGACGCACCGCAGACGCCGCCGGAACTGCTGGTGATTTTGACTGCCATCGCCGACGAGGGCATACCGATCCAGACCATCGCGCCGAAGTTCACGGGGCGATTCAACAAGGGCGTGGATTACGTGGGCGACCTTGCGCAATTCGAGAAGGAGTTCAACGCCGATATCGCGGTGATCGCCTATGCGGTCAGGCAATACAAATTGCCTGCCACGCTCAAGCTCAGCGTTCACTCCGGGAGCGATAAGTTTTCGATTTACCCGGCGATCCGCCGCGCCCTGAAGCGGACCGGAGCCGGCCTGCACATCAAGACCGCGGGCACCACCTGGCTGGAGGAGGTCATCGGGCTGGCGGAGGCTGACGGACCCGGGCTCGCAATTGCCAAGGACATTTACGGCGAGGCGCTCGATCATCTGGAGGAACTTTGCGCTCCCTACGCCACGGTCATTGACATCGACCGCAAGAAGCTGCCCACCAAGGCCACCGTGCAGGGCTGGACCTCCAGGCAGTACGTCGATGCGCTGCGGCACGATCCCAAGTGCCCCGAGTTCAATCCGCACCTTCGGCAATTGCTGCACGTCGGCTACAAGATCGCGGCCAAAATGGGCAATCGCTACCTGAATCTCCTGAAGCAGTGCGAGCCCACCATCGCCCGCAATGTGACCACCAACCTTTACGACCGCCACATCAAGCCGCTGTTTATCGACGGCAGGTAGGCAGGGCGGCGGGCGCTAGAGTTGGGCTTTGCTGGGGTCAATCCTCCGGTTCCGCCGTTTGCCATTTTCCGGTCACGGGACGATATTTGCGTACGCCGCCGAGGGTTCGCGGCAAGGTCTGTGAACCCGGTTGCGGCGGAAAAGGATACGTCCATGACTACACTCCAGTTGAACCAGGAGGAGGTCGAAGAACTCGCCCATGTCCTTCGCAGTTCCCTGACATCTCTCGACATCGAGATTCATCGCACCGACAAGCCCGAGTTCAAGAGCGCTCTCCAACACCGGCATGATGTACTGCAAGGCATTCTCGACAGGCTTCCGGTTCAGGTTCCAGTAACGGTTTGAGCTTGTGAAGTTGCAACCCGGCGCGGTCATGCATTTCGCCCGGAGCCGGCGAGCACCGGCTCCGGGGCATCTTCTCGCATTTTGATTATTGCTGAGGTGGCCCTTGATCCGGCGGACCCGGAGGACGCCCGCCGGGCATGCCACCCTGGTCTCCGCCTTCACCGGGCGGCGGCCCGTTGCCATCGGGAGGGGGAGGACGATGTCCCGGTCCCATGCCGTCCATGCCGCCGTGAGGCCGCGGCCCCCGAGGCTGGTATTCATCGGGAGTCAATTGGCCGTCGTGATTTTTGTCCAGCGTGAGCAGGGCCGCTGGCGCGTTGGCAATTTCATCAGCGGAAATAATGCCATCGCCATTGGCATCCAGCGCCTTTATCAGCGGCGGCAACGGGCGATGAAAATTATTCGTGCCCTGCGGCTGGCCTTCGGGGCCGCCGTCGGACGGCGGCTGATGGGGCCGCATCCCCGGGCCCATCTTCGGCCGGAATTCATCCGGCGTGAGCTGGCCGTCGTGGTTTTTGTCCAGCGTGAGCAGCGCCGTGGCGGCGTTGGCGATTTCGTCGGCGGAGATGATCCCATCGCCGTTTGCGTCCAACGCCCTGACCAACGGCGACGGTGGCGGGCGGAATCCCCGGCCCGGTCCGCCGCCGGGCGGACCATCGGGAGGCGGTCCGTCGCCGGGAGGAGGATTGTTGGTGGTTTGCGCGACGGCGGCCAGGGCGGACAAGCCGATCCCCAGTGCCAGCGCCCTCAATGTATTTTTGCTGATACTTTTCATTTTATTTCGTTTGGCCCCGCATCCGCAGGGCTGCCTTTCATTTGATCAGACGCGAGCGACGTAAAGCTTGCATGTGGCGTTTCGGGAGAATTGTTAAGCTGGTGTAAAAGTTCGGGATTTTTGACCCTTGCCACGCTAGTCTTCCCGCCAGATAGCCTGAATCGTCATGCCCGCCACACCGCCAACACCCGGTCGCACGCCGTCCAAGGACCCGGCCTCCGGCCGCACGCGGCTGCTCGTGATCGATGACGACCGCAAGCTCTGCCGGCTTATTCGCGATTACCTCGAACCGATGGGTTACGACGTGACCACCGCACACACCGGGCCGGAGGGCCTGGAGCAAGCCACCACCGAAGTCTTCCAGGCCATCATTCTCGACGTGATGCTGCCGGGGCTTGATGGCTTCGAAGTGCTCAAGGGAATCCGGCGCAAATCGAATGTGCCCGTCCTGATGCTCACCGCGCGCGGCGAGGAACCCGACCGCATCGTGGGCCTGGAGATTGGCGCCGACGATTACCTGCCCAAAACATTCTCGACCCGCGAATTGCTGGCGCGGTTGCGCGCGGTCACGCGCCGATCCACGCTGACGTCCGTCGAAGGAGCGCCGGCGGCCGACGATGAGGTTGTCGTCGGCACACTGCGTGTGAACACCGCGTCCCGGACGGCGGTCCTGGGCGATGCGCCGATGGAATTGACCCCCGTCGAGTTCGATCTGCTGGCCAGCCTCGCCCGCGCGCGGGGCCGTGTCAAAACCCGCGAACAACTGCTCGACGAAATCCGCGACCGCAACTACGACGTGTTCGACCGCTCGATCGACGTTCACATCTCCGCGCTGCGCAGGAAGCTCGGTGACGATCCGAAAACGCCGCGCTTCATCAAGACCGTCCGGGCCGCCGGTTACATGCTGATGCGGCCCGAGGACAACCCGGACTGACCGATGAGCCTGCGCTTTCCATTGTGGGTCAAGATTCTGTTCTGGTTCCTCCTGAACCTGGTCTTCCTGGCGCTGGTGTTCTGCGTGTTCCTCGGCGCGCAGTTCCCGCTCGATTCGCTGCTCAGCGGCCGCGCGGGCGAGCGAATTCAATCCGTCGCGGACGTCATTTCGATCGACCTCGGCAAGGCCCCGCGCGGGGATTGGGACAATGTCCTCGACCAGTTCAGCACCGCGTATCACGTTCGGTTTCTTCTCTTTCACAACGACGGCGAACAGGCGGCCGGCGAGGAGACCACGCTTCCGCCAGAGGTGAAAGCCAAGCTCGTAACGGGTCGCGGTCCGGTGCCAGGACAGATGGGACCGCCCCCCGACGGCCAGCCGCGCCCGGACGATCTGCCGCCTCCGCCGGGACCCGGAATGGATCGCGAACGCGGGCTCGAGGGCAATCCTCCCGCGGTGTTGCGCGGCCGTCCGCCGCCGGGTATGGGGGGCCGTTTCATGCTGCGCACGAGCAAGCCGGGGCGTTATTGGGTAGGGGTGCGCGTGCGCGTGGCCGGGCAGGACCGGCCGGGAATTGCGCCGATGACGCTGCTGGCGGTGTCCGATTCCATTCGCGGCGGGGGATTGTTCTTCGATTATGGTCCCTGGATCGCGGTGGGATTTGGTTGCGTGCTGGTGTCTGTGCTGTTCTGGCTGCCGCTGGTGCGGGGCATTACGCGTTCCATTTCGCAAATCGCCCGCGCGACCGAGCAGATTGCCGATGGACGCTTCGACGCACGCGTGGTCTCGAAACGCCGCGACGAACTTGGCCGGCTCGGGCAGGGAATCAATCAAATGGCCTCGCGGCTCGCCGGATTTGTCAGCGGGCAGAAGCGCTTCCTCGGAGACATTGCCCACGAACTCTGCACCCCGATCGCCCGTATCCAGATGGCGCTCGGCATTCTTGAGCAGCGCGCCGATGAAAAGCAGAAGGCCTACGTCGAGGACCTGCGCGAGGAAGTGGAACACATGTCGAACCTCGTCAACGAACTGCTCTCCTTCTCCAAGGCCTCGCTCGGACAGTCCACGATCAAACTCCAGCCGGTACCGCTGCGGGCCACCATCGAAAAGGCGTCGCGCCGCGAAAACTTCTCCGGCGCGGATGTGCGCATCGAGGTGGACGAAAACCTTCGCGCGCTCGCCGAACCCGAATTGCTGCTTCGCTCCACGGCAAACCTTCTCCGGAATGCGATTCGTTACGCCGCGCAAGCGGGGCCGATCACCGTGTCCGCCCGCCGCGAGGGCGGCCGCGTGCTAGTGAGCGTGGCTGATTGCGGCCCGGGCGTTCCCGAAGAATCGCTGGCCAAACTGTTCGATCCCTTCTATCGCACCGAGCCGTCGCGCACGCGGGAGACCGGCGGGGTGGGGCTTGGCCTTGCCATCGTCAAAACCTGCATCGAAGCCTGCCAGGGCACCGTCCGCTGCTCCAACCTCCAACCGCACGGGTTGGAAGTCACCATCAGCCTTGCCGCCGCCTAACAGGCCCGGCTTCGCGCGCGGCTTTCCTTCCGTAAAATCCCGGACTCGATTCCGTAGTGCCCGGGTTCGCTGCGGCCAACCGGCTGAACTATTATAACCGCCGTTATGTGCAGATGAGACCGCCATTACAAAACCCGAATGAAGTTCACACACGCCCCTCAGCGAGCACTCGGTTCTCTTTGCATTCTCGGATGTTTCCTTGCCATCGCGCTTTTCGTCTCGCCTGACGCATCGGCTTCCAGTTGCTTCGCTCCTCCATCCGGCCTGATCGGCTGGTGGCCGGCTGAAGGCGACGCCACCGACATCACCGGCACCAACAATGGCTCGCTTCTGGGCGGCGCGACTGCGTCCGCCCTAGGCATGGTGGGTTCGGCCTTTTCCTTCGACGGAACCAACGGCTTCGTCCAGGTCCCGAATGCGCCTGAACTCAATCCCACCAACCTCACGATCGAATGCTGGGTGCTCTTCAAATCGCTGGACTCCGGCGGCATCAGCGCACCCGCCGGCCGCCAATACATCGCCTTCAAGCAGAACACCGCGAACAACAATTTCGAGGGGTTCGATCTTTCCAAAAACCGCGGCGCCGGCGGGGATTATTTTCTGTTCAACATCACCGACCCGGGCACCGGCAATTCTCCCGAGGTCGACTCCGTCACGCATGTCGCGATCAACACCTGGTATCATCTCGCCGGTGTGCGCGGCTCCAACTACATGCAGCTTTACGTGAACGGGAAGCTGGAGGCGCAGACGAACATCACCTTCCCCCAAAATTTCGGCAGCCTCCCGCTGTTCTTCGGCAGTTCCGGCGCGTCCTTCTGGGACCGCAAGCTCAACGGCCTCCTCGACGAGGTTTCCTACTACAATCGCGCGCTCAGCTCGAACGAGATCGCCGCCATCTACGCTGCCGGGGCAGCGGGCAAATGCCATCCGCCGCACATCACCGTCGAACCCCAAAGTCTCGCGCGCCCGATCAACGCAAATGTCACCCTCAGTGTGACCGCCACCGGCGACGCGACGCTCTTCTACCAATGGCAGCGCAACGGCGCCAACCTCAGCGACGGCGGCAGGATCTCCGGCAGCACCAACGCCACACTCAGCCTCGCCACCGTCCAGACCAATGACTCCGCCAATTACCAGGTCATCATCACCAACACCGTCGGCGCGGTCACCAGCGCTGTGGCCGTCCTGACGGTGGACGGCAGCCTCGTGCCTCCCCAGATCACGGTGCAACCCGCCAGCCAGTCGGTGTTGATCGGCGCGCCGGTCAACTTCGCCGTCACGGCGATTGGTCCGGGTCCGCTGAGTTATCAATGGTTTTTCAACGGCGCCAATCTTCCCAACGCCGCACAATACAGCGGCACCAATTCGCAAACCCTTTCGCTCAGCGACGCCCTTCCCGCCAACGCGGGCGGTTACTCCGTTCTCGTCTCCAATCCCTACGGCGCCTCGACCAGCCGGGTTGCCAATCTGACCGTCGATTCCAGTTCCGGCTTTATGCCGCCGTTTCCCGGGCTGGTCGGCTGGTGGCCCGGCGAAGGCACTGCCAACGACATCATTGGCACGAACAGCGGCAGCCTCCAGGGCGGCATCACCGCCACCAATCCGGGTGTCGTCGGCAAAGCCTTCACCATGGACGGCACCAGTGGTTTCGTGCAGATCCCCAACGCGCCCGAACTCAATCCCACCAACCTCACGGTCGAATGCTGGGTGCGTTTCGACACGCTCGACACCCCGGGAACCTCCACCCTCGGCGCCCAATACATCGTCTTCAAGCAGAACACCCGCGACAGCGCTTTCGAGGGCTACAATCTCTCCAAGCACCGCTACGCCTACGACATTTTTGTCTGGGAAGCGAGCTCCGCGACCGGACAGGCGATCCAGATCAACGGGTCCACGTCCATCCAGACCAATGTCTGGTATTACGTCGCCGGCGTTCGCGGGCCCGATTACCTCGAGCTGTATATCAACGGCCAGTTGGAGGTCCGCACCAATCTCTACTTCCCGCAGGACTACGGCAATCATCCGCTCTATTTCGGCACCTCGAATGAATCCTACTGGGACCACAAACTCGGCGGCGCTCTCGACGAAGTCTGTCTCTACAATCGCGCGCTTTCCGCCGCTGAAATCATGGCCATCTACCAGACCGGCCCCGCCGGCAAACGCAAGGCGCCCAGCGTTCTCATTCCGCCGAAGAGCCAGACCGCCTATTGGCACGGCTCCGCCACACTGGGCTCCAGCATCACCGGTCCCGGGCCGCTTCATTATCAATGGCTCATGAACGGTTCGCCCATCGCGGGTGCCACCACCTCGTCCCTGGTGCTCACCAATCTTCAATGGACCAACGCAGCCCTTTACTCCCTGGTCATCACCAATTCCTTCGGCAGCATCACCAGCGCCCCGGCCATGCTCAATCTTAAGCTCGCCGATTTCACCTTGGCCCCGCGCGGCACTTATGCCCCGGGAACTGCCGCCTTCAACATCGCCGGTGTGCCGGCACAGACCTATGGCATTCAATGGTCCGACAATCTGCTCCTCGCCAGCCATTGGCAGGGCCTCACCAATCTCGTCCTCACCAACACCTCCCAGCTTTGGCGCGATCCCCAACCCGCCAGTTTGCCCGCCCGCTTCTACCGCGTCGTCCCCGGCCCGATTTCCATTCCCTAAGTCCCGGCAAAGCCCTCGAGACAGTGTCGCCGACCCACGGAACGCCCCCATTGGTAGTGGCCCGCTCAGTTCGCACCGCAATTTCCCCCATTCCTTTGCAAAATATCGGAAACAGTGGAAACCACCCAATCTGCGCGCCATCGCACCTTTGCTGCTCGGGGGCAAGATTCGGGTGTTGCAATCTCAACTTATCCGCGCTGTCCGCGTAATCCGCGGTCAAATTCCTAGTCCCTGTCCCCTTCGCAACCTTCGCGAGCTTCGCGCGACACCTTCTATGCAGCACGCGCATCCTGTCAACTGACTCCGCCGCCCGGTTGACAACTTCCGACTCCGGGCTAAACATGTTCGCAGAGGATTTTGATGAGCCGATGCGCACAGGCCCGCAGGGAATGGTCGCGCGCGCCGGCAGGAAAACAAATGGAACGGACATGAAGGATCAGGCAAAAAATAAAGCAGAACGTTTGGGAGTCACCGATTTTCTCGAATTCATGTATGATGGCGAACCCGAATGGGCGTTGTTCGCCGTCAAGGCCCCGATCGAGCAGGTCTCCAGCACATTCGCCGATTTTCGCGAAGCCGACAATCGCCACACGGACGTCCCCCACAAGGCGCCCGACGGGGAATACGACGACATCGCCGGGCTGGTCAGCATCGTTCAGGTGAAGGGAAATCCCTGGACGGTTGTCTACCGTTCTCTGCTCTACGTCGATGAAGAACTCCTCGAGGAGGTCGCCCAGGACGCGAAGGAACTTTCCCGCCGCCTCAAGACCCGCGCCATCAGTTTCGTGAGCGAGGACGCCTCCGGCGCGATGGGCTACGAACTATTCGAGGACGGCTCGCAGGTGGAGCGTGCGGTGTGGGAGGTGGGCGGTGAATTCAGCGAATTCGAATCGAAGCTCCGCAAACAACCCGATCTCGAAGAAGTCGGCGATGAATTTGCCGACGAAGTCTTCCGCCGCGAAGGCATTTATCTCCCCTACTGCTATCCCAAGGCCGAGGCCGACGACGCCTGGATCGCCGTCGAAAAAGTTTCCGCCGATGCCGTGGAACGCGCCGATCTCATCGATCTCGGCGGCGAGGGCATGGAAGAGGACGAGGAAGACGAGGGCTGAACCACCGGCAACGGGCCTTGCGCAGCCCCGCTGCCTGTGGCAGATTTTGCGCTGGTTACTATGAATAAACCCAAGATCATTGCTTACCTGAAACCCACGTGCGGTTGGAGCCAGGGCGTCCGCGCCATCATGCGCAAATACGACCTGCCCTTCGAAGACCGCGACATCATCAACGACCCGCTGCAACGGCAGGAGATGATCGAGAAGAGCGGTCAGATGCTCAGCCCGTGCGTCGTGGTCAATGACCACATGCTGGCCGACGTGAGCGGTGACGAAGTCGAAGCCTATCTGTTATCCAACAACTTGGTCTCCGCCAACGAACGCGCGGCAGATTCCCCGACCAACCAGGCTTGCGCCCACGAAAACCCGCAGGCTTCGCCGCTCCAGTTCAAGCGCTGAGCCCCCCTCCGGCCGGCAAATCTGAAAGCTGAACCGCACGCTCGGGCGGCGGTCTTTCTTATTGCCAGTTCCCGGGCACTATAAGAACTTTCCGGGATGCGAGTGGTCACTTCGACGGCCGCCATGCAGCGGCTGGCAAAGAACTGGCGGCGACGCGGCGTATCCGTCGGCTTCGTCCCCACGATGGGCTATCTGCATGCCGGCCATCTCAGCCTCGTCAAGCGCGCCCGGCAAATCGTCAGCCCGCGCGGCCAGGTGGTGGTCAGCATCTACGTCAATCCCACCCAGTTCGCACCCACGGAAGACCTGACCCGCTACCCGCGCGACCTCGCCCGCGACAAGGAACTCTGCCGCAAAGCCGGCGTGGACGTACTCTTCACGCCCGGCAACGCCGAAATCTACCCCGAAAGCTACAGCACCTACGTCGTCGAGGAGCAATTGTCGCAGGGAATGGAAGGCGCGTCGCGTCCAACCCATTTCCGCGGCGTGACCACCGTCGTCGCCAAGCTGTTCAACATCGTGCTTCCCGATGTCGCCGTGTTTGGAGCTAAGGATTTCCAGCAAGCCGCCGTCGTGCAACGCATGGTGCGCGATCTCAACTTCCCTCTGAAAATTGTCGTCGCTCCCACGCACCGCGAACCGGATGGACTGGCGATGAGTTCGCGCAATAAATATCTCCCCCCGGCCGAACGCGCGCAGGCGACCGTGCTCTCCGAGGCGCTGGCCATGGCCCGTCAACTTGTCAAAACCCGGCCCGTGAGTTCCGCCGTGTTGAAAACCAGACTCGCCGCGTTCATCGCCGCCCGTCCCAATGCCCGTTTGGATTACATTGAATTGTTCGACCCGCTGACGCTGCAACCCGTCAAAAAGGCGGCTCGCGGCACGCGGATGGCGCTGGCCGTGTTCTTCGGCAAGACACGTTTGATTGACAACGCGGAGCTTTAGACCGAGTCAGATCATATGAACAATGCGGTCCGGTATTTCGATTACCTGGTGATCGGCAGCGGGGTGGCTGGACTGACCTTCGCCCTCAAGGTGGCCCGCCGCGGGCGCGTGGCCATCATCACCAAGAAGGACCGCGCGGAATCGAACACGAACTACGCCCAGGGCGGCATCGCCGCGGTCACCAGCAAGGAAGATTCCGTCGAGATGCACGTGCGCGACACGCTCGAATCCGGCGCGGGCCTGTGCAGGGAAAACGTGGTGCGCACCATCGTTCAGGAGGGACCGGCGCGCATCGCGGAATTGATCGATCTCGGGATGAAATTTTCCGAGCGCGAAATTCCCAGCGCCCGCGGCGCTCGTGAGCTCGACCTCGGCCGCGAAGGCGGCCATTCCAAGCGCCGCATCCTCCATGCCAAGGACATCACCGGCCGCGAGGTGGAACGCGCCCTCTTGACCGCCGCCGCCGAACAACCGCGCATCGAGATTTTCGAAAACCACCTCGCCATCGACCTGATCACCACCCGGAAGCTCGGCCAATCCGGTCCCAATCGTTGCGTCGGCATCTATGCCCTCGACAAAAAACGCGGCCAGGTGGAGACCTTTGCCGCGGGCACTGTGCTCCTCGCCACCGGCGGTTGCGGCAAGGTCTATTCGTATACCACCAATCCCGATATCGCCACCGGCGACGGCGTGGCCATGGCGTATCGAGCGGGCACGGCCATCGCCAACATGGAGTTCATCCAGTTCCATCCCACCTGCCTGTATCATCCCAAGGCGAAGTCGTTTTTGATCAGCGAAGCCGTGCGCGGCGAGGGCGGCGTGCTCAAGAACGTGGACGGCACCGAGTTCATGGACAAGTATCATCCGCTCAAATCGCTCGCGCCCCGCGACGTCGTGGCCCGCGCGATCGACAGCGAGATGAAGCGCAGCGGCGAGGATTACGTCCTGCTCGACATCACCCACAAGCCCGCGCGCTTCATCATCGAGCGGTTCCCGAACATCTACCAGACCTGCCTCGGCTTCGGCATCGACATCACCAAGGAACCGATTCCTGTCGTGCCCGCCGCGCATTATCAATGCGGCGGCGTGCTGACCAGTGTTGACGGCGAAACGGAGATCGCCGGCTTGTATGCCGTCGGCGAAGTTGCCTGCACCGGCCTGCACGGCGCCAATCGTCTCGCGAGCAATTCACTGCTCGAAGCGCTCGTTTGCGCCCATCGCGCCGCACAGCGCACCGCCGAACCGCAACCGCTCCCGAAAGGCCTCGCCATTCCCGGCTGGCAATCCGGCAAGGCCGCCAATCCTGACGAACAGGTGGTCATCTCCCACAACTGGGACGAAATCCGCCGGCTCATGTGGGATTACGTCGGCATCGTCCGCACCAACAAACGCCTCGAACGCGCCCGCAAACGCATCGCCAACCTCCAGGAGGAAATCCAGGAATATTACTGGGACTTCATCGTCACCAGCGACCTCCTTGAACTGCGCGACATCGCCGTCGTCGCGGAACTCATCATTGCCAGCGCGCTCCAGCGCCCCGAGAGCCGCGGGCTGCACTATAATCTGGATTTTCCCAATCCCGACCCCGCCTGGGCGCAGCGCGACACCATCCTAAGAAAATCTTGAATTGTCCCGTGTGCAGGGTATTTTCTCGGAGGCTGCGCGCTTAGCTCAGTGGTAGAGCATTACCTTCACACGGTAGGGGTCGCAGGTTCGAAACCTGCAGCGCGCACCATGTTTTTAAGGAGATTTGAAGTTCACCGGAGTTCTTATCACAAGTTTCTCACGCTAGGGAAAACGCACGCGGAAGAACATCTGGGATTCGGTGGGCGTGATCGTATAGGGATCGGTCGCCTCGGTGATGTCGGTCCATGGACCGTTCATGGACGGAGCGGATTGCAGAATTCCTCCCGGCCCCCAAGCCAGTTGCAGTTGACCGTTCTCAATTGAAAACACAACACATTGTGGACAGGGTAAAGGTGGAATCTGCGGAGGATTGAGTGTTGTACCCGCCGACAGGCGCAAGATTGAGCCGCCATTGGTGGTCGCATTGGCCACAACCGGGCTATAGTCCCGAGCCATGTCATCGGACAGGGTAAAGCCGTCGCCCGTGGGATCGAATGTCGAGGTCGGACAGGCGAGGCTGTCAAACCAAAACCGCAAGTACCAATCCGGAAACACGCAACCTGTGCTGCTCCCGGAAGGAAGAAAGACAGCCGTTGCCACTTCGTCGTTGGTCATGGGGAGCGTGACTTGTGTCAATGCTGCTCCAGTGACTCCCGCCTGCCGAACGCCATTGACGGTCCAGTACGCAAAATAGTACCCGCTGGTCGGACCGTAGGCGGCGTCCGGCGTTTGGACCGGCGTGCCTGGACTCACACAGCCACTCGCAGCCGGTATGATCGCCTGGGGTTGCGACAATATCTGATAACAATAAAGGTTCGCCGGGGGGAGAGAAACGGGCAATGACAATCGCACAATCGCTCCGCCATTCGACGTGACGTCCGGTATCGCCGGATCGTAACCGCGAACAAGCTCCTGCGAGAATGTGAAACCGTCAGCGTCCGTATCACCGTCCGGGGAATTTGTAGTTGAACCATAATAATACAATTCCTCGAAGTCAGGAATGCCATTCTGATTCGTATCCTGTGAAATCGGCGCGTACACCGCGACAGCCGTGATATTGGTGGTCATCTGACAAACGACGGCGTTGAGGGATTGTCCCGATGCGGCAGCTCCCGGAATCCCGTTGGTGAGCCAGTAGCAAAAGCCGTTGCCGGACGAGGTCGGTGGAAGATCAAGAGTCTGAGCGTTTGCACCTGGAGGGTACATATTGCTCTGCGTCGGGAAGATCCCGGGTGGCTGGGAATACTGCACCAACCAGACGTTCTCCTGCGCAAAGACGTTGAGCGCAGCGGATACAACCAGGCAGAGGATCAGCCCGGAGGACTTGGTGAATTGCGTCATATGGGCGGCATTATTGGTGGAGCGCACGATTCACCTCCTCATGGAGCAGGAACAATCCACCAGGCGTTGGCGCCCCAACTCCCCGTGTCAAAACCATACTCATTGATGGCCTTCGGGCGACCATTGGCCGAGATGCCGGGAGTCCATTGATTCGTTATTGTTGTGTTCGGCCCCAATGATGCCCAGGCGACTTCTTGAGCAGTCGCCTGCCGGACATGCATTTTCGAAAAAATGTAAGCCTGTCCGTTTGCGGTTGTATTATTGTCACCGTTGCACAGGATCTGTCGGTCGTATGATCCGCCTGCGCCATAAATGACCGCATTACTTAAGATGATGCCCGGATCATTGGTTGCCAGCAGCCACCACCAGACCTGTGTGAAATCGGATTGAACCAGCGGGCTCGCGCTGATCTGCAAAGGCCCCATGCCGTGATCAGCCGGCAGGCTCACGTAATGAACGTCCAGGAAACCCTGGCGATTGTCCTTGGCAACGATGCCAACCCGAAAAGTGCTGACGTTGGTCACGGGCCAATCGATTCCTGAATCCCAGGCAATGTGGATCGGTTGGTTGGCGGGAACGATGGTGTTGACGTTCGTTCCGGTCCCTTCAAGGAACGTTTTCGGCTGAATGCAATCCGACAGTGATTGCACGCCGTTGGTGAACACCAAAATCCCCGCAAACGTGTTTGAATCATCCATGTCGTTGACCTGGTAGTTGATATCCAGGATTGAAGTGCCAGCGCGCTGCCTAACCTGGAGGACTTCCGGCAAGGACGGGGCGTTGAGCGGCGCCGGGTCAATCTCCCGCTTGGCGTAGCGAAACACTTCGAGAGTTGCAGTGTCCCTGGAGCAGAAGACCATCGTCCCATCAGGGCCAACCGCAATTGCCGGCCAGAGTGTGCCATCCTGGACCAAACCGGTGGTCACCGGCATGGTAATGCCTTTATTTTGCGAACCATCCTGATTGAAGACATGCCATTGAGTTGAGGGAGAAGATATTCCCCACGGGCCATTGCAAACGTACCAACTGCTGAAGAGCCCGAGCACGCTGTGAAGCAGCCCCGAGTGGTCGAATCTGAGGCTGGATGATGCGAAATACAGCCACATGGTATGGCCGCAACCGTCATTGCCGTAGAGCCCGTAACCAATGTCCTGCACCTGGCTCAGGTAGTTGCCATTGGTGTCGAAGAACTTCGTATAAATGAAATTTCCTCCGGGGAAACTCGGGTTTTGTGAGTGATAAACACCCTGATACGTCGTGAAGTTTTGGGCCACGGCAATTGTTCCGGCGTCCGAAATCGTCACGCCGACCGGTTGGTTAAGCTGGCTGCTGAGTGGTCCGGACGGGATCAAAATCCGATTAAACGAGCCATCCGGGTTGAAAACGGAAAGACGGCTGTTGATATTCTCCACGACATAAACGAGGCCGGCGGGGGAAACGGCCACGTCCGTCACCCCATTCAACTGTCCGTCAGCCGAACCCGTCCCGGAACCGAATCTCCTGATGAAGGAGCCGTTTGCCGTGAATTCGTACACACAGTTGTTGCCTTGATCCGCGACGTAGAGGTTTCCGGCTTGATCGGTTATCATGCCGCGGGGCTGGTTGAAATTCTGGCCGCTGCCGAAAGGGCCTGTAATCGAGTAACTGTAAGCACCGCTGGGAAGATAAACCTGAATCAATCCGTACCGCTGATCCCCGACGTAAACGCGTCCGTCAGGTCCGATGGCGACTCCATAAGGCGAGGACAACCCTCCATTCGTTGGGGAGTTCTGGCCAGCCAGAGGCCAGGTTTGCCACAAATACCAGTTGTCCTGCGGTTGCTGGGCCATGGCTCGATGCGCCAAAACCAGCGAGGCGCCTACGAGCAATAACGTCGCGAGAAATCCCCGCCGTCGCGGTCGTCCAGCCATAAACCGTACAACGCCTTTGGTATTGCTGGATTCCTCGTTTCTCTGGTGTGGTGTTTTCATAATCGCTTCCCAAACCGATATCCTCTGCTTCAGTTCGAACAAAATTCTGTCCCACCATTGAATACGCGTGCCGGGTGCCCGACCTTACGAAATAATTTTTATTTTTCGTATATCCTGTGCTCGAACGAGTTTCAGTGTGATCTGGCGGTGAAGATGCAGTATTTGAATCCAACCGATTAGAACGGTGAGGAAGTCACTGAACCGGCTGAAGCTGACGAGCGCGGTTTTTTCCGTATACCGCCTGGTTCGGAAAGATTCAAACCCGGCCGCATCAGAGCCGGGCCGGCGCTGCAGGTGGGAAGTTGGTATCGTACGCCCGCCGAAGCTCCATACTTGACGCCCGCCCGCGGCCCGCTAGCATCGCAACAACCCAGATGGCGATGATGCCCGAACCGATTCTCCTTCGACTGCAACGCAGACCCAGATTAGTGGCGGCCGGGGCGAACTGACTGATGACGCAGAAAAGGAAACTCTCTCATGCATAACCGTAAATTGACTCGTTTCACCCTCCTTGGCGCCGGCCTGATGTCCCTGGCCGTTTGCCCGGGAAGTTTTGCGCAGGAACCCGCCAAATCCTCCTCCGCCACGCCCTGCATGGCGGTCCTGGACAAGTTCACCGCGCCCGAGGTCCCGGCGCTCGGTCCCGCCGAAGCCGAGGTCCTCCCCGGCCGCTGGATGACCAACGCCCCGCCGCCGCCCGCCAATCTGCCCGGCAAGGGGCTGGCCCAGCATCCGATGCTCTACATCGGCGAGGGCTACAACAAGATGTACCTCGTCAACGACGGCAAGGTCGTCTGGACCTATTCCACCGGAAAGGGCAACGAATACGACGACGTCTGGATGCTCTCCAACGGCAACATTCTCTTCACGCGCATGCAGTACCTGGCGGAGATCACTCCGGCCAAACAGGTCGTCTGGCGTTATGATTGCCCCACCAACACCGAAGTCCACACCTGCCAGCCCATCGGCATGGACAAGGTGATCTTCGTCCTCAACGGTCTTCCGCCCAAATTGATCGTCATGAACATCAAGACCGGCAAGACCGAGGTCGAACACGAATTGCCGGCCCGCAGCAAGGACGATCCGAAGACCATCCATCCCCAATATCGCCGCGTCCGCTACACCGGCGCCGGCACATATCTGGTCTCCTGCCTCGGGCTCGGCACCAACGGCGCGGTTGTCGAGTACGACAAGAACTTCAACGAAATCTGGAAATATCCCATCCGCTCGCCCTGGGCCGCCATCCGCCTGAAGAATGGCAACACCCTCATCACCGATGAAAGCGACAAACTCACCCGCGAAGTGAATCCCAAAAAGGAAACCGTGTGGGAAGTCAAACCCACCGATCTCCCCGCCGAATATCAATTCATCAACACCCAGACCTGCACCCGCATCGCCAACGGCAACACGATCATCTGCTCGCGCGGCGGCAGCGGCAAGGGACCACAACTCGTCGAAGTCACTCCCGACAAAAAAGTCGCGTGGGTCCTGCAGGATTGGAAAGACCTGGGCCCCGCCACCGCCGTTCAGATTCTCGACGATCCCGGAATTCCTGAGAATCCCGGCGAGTCGGAGCACTGATCAATTTCGCAGCGGGCATTTCCGGCGTCCCTCCGGGACGCAATCCCTTGCTGCGTTCTTACCAGCCACTTCGTAGCTGGCTAATTTCCATTGGCCCTCCGGGCCAGTGGAATTCCGGCTTTTGTCGCGAAGCGACAATGGATGTCAGCCAGGGACGTAAGTCCCTGGTATGCGGTCAAAGTTGTTTCGTCCTGAAGGGAAGACGGGAAATCCCCGAAGTGATCGCAACACGGCACGGTCCGCGCAGATTACCCCGCGAACGCCAGCGCATCCACGAGCGTCAACTGCTCGTACGTCTCCATCATGAAGCGCGGAACCGCCTCGGGTTCGATGCCGAGGATGGACAGGGCTTCCACGCGTCCCCGCAGGGCCAGCGCCTGGAACCCGTAACCGTAGCCCATGAAGTGGGCGATCATGTTTCCCACGTACGCATACGCGGCCAGGCGCTTGTGCGATCCCGCGGCCTGCGGCGAGTGATGGAACCAGACGGCGGAAACCATGTTCGGCGCGAATCGCCAGCGGGTCAGCAGTCGCCCTCCCACCTCGGCGTGTTGCACGCCCAGGAGTTTCTGCTCGGCTTCGAGAAGCGAATGCTGATTTGTCTCGGTTTCCTTCAACAGCTTGAAGTAAACGTTCTCCAACGATTGCGCGAGGATGATCTTGCCGATGTCGTGCAGCAGCGCGGCGGTGAACACCACGTTTTCGTCATCGCCCAATTGCCGCGCGATCACCTGCGCGGCCACGCCGCTGGCAATCGAATGCTTCCACAGTTCGCCCTGGTCCAGGCCGTAACCCTTTTGCGCGGGAGCCAGCAACCGCGCCCCGCTGGCCACGGTCACGAGCTGATACACCTGCTGAAAACCGAGCCGCGTGACGGCCTCCTGCAAATCGGCAGTCGGTGTGGAGGCGGCGAAGTAGGCGCTGTTGCACATCCGGAGGACGTTGGCAGTCAGCGCAGGATCGAAACTGATTAATTTGACGACCTTGCTGCTGTCCACGTCTGTCTCGCGCAGCAACTTCATCAATTCAGGGATCACCCGCGGCGCCGGGGGCAGATGGCGGACTTTGTCTATGAAGTCGTCTATGGCTTGCATAGATGTGTAGCCTCGCTGTGGCCGGAAACCCTCACCTGGACCGCGCCGGTGGCGGCGTCCAGTTGCATGGTGCGGTTCACCAGGCCGCCGATGCTCCCGGCCTGCAGTTTCAAACCGCGTTTCGCCAGCAATTCCAAAAGCACTTCATGGTTCCGCCCGCCCAGATTGAAAAGGGCGCCGTCGTCCATGATGCGTCCGCCCCCCGCGGCATACACCCGCAGGTTGGCTTCGGTGGCGTGCTGCTGGACGGCGGCCTCCAGCAATGCGGCAAGGCCGGTGTCGAGGAACATTCCCGGCCGGACGGCCGCCCGCTGCGTATCAATGCTTGAGTCAGGCAACATGCTGTGCAACAAACCGCTCACTCGCGCCACCGGATCATGTATCGCGACCCCCATCCCCGCGCCCAGCGGAGAGGTGGCCAAAATCACCGCCTGATCGCGCACCACGGCGAATTCGGCGATGCCCACCATCATTCTTTCGCCGGTCCCAGTTCCAGTTTCAGAAAGCATCAGTTGAACGACCTGGCGGTCGGGGTCGCCGGATTGCAAGGACCTATATCAATGCCTAAGTCCCGACCGCATCCAGATTATTCCAATCTGCCGCCGGTATCACTTAAATGAAAGCTCAATTTAAACATCGGTGTCCGGACCGCGAAACTTGAGGTCGCCCTCCAGGCCGTTCCAGCCGGGCACTCGTCCACCTCGATCATGGGAAAATATGACCGGGTGCCACCGGGTCGCCCGGCTTTTTTTTCCCGGGCGGCGCCGGGCCTTCCTTGCCGCGGGCCTCAGAGCCTCCATTCAAAATGCCCGTATTTATTGGCATTTGGCCCTGTGGCGCCGATTGTCCGCGCCCGTGGCATAGGCTGTGCTCAACGCACCATCGGCAGACCAGAGATCATGAAAACCGCGGAATTAGTCGAAACCGAAAAGTACGAGATGGAACCGGAAAAACCAGTTCAACTTCGCGTCAGCCTCCTGGGCTTTGAGCAGGTGAAGAACTATATCCTGCTCGCCAAACCCGAGCAGGCGCCCTTCATGTGGCTCCAGATGCTCGAAGGCCCCAAGCAGGCATTCCCCGTGGTTCCCATGCGCCAGATTCAGCCCGAATATCAACCCGACATCGGCAACGCAGACGTCGAATACCTCGGCCTGACCCGGCCCGAGGACGCCCTCGTGCTCAATATCGTCTCCCTTCGCGGAGACCAGCCCACCGTCAATCTCAAAGGACCCATTGTCATCAACCGGCACAGCCTGATCGGCAAGCAGGTCATCCCCGATAACTCCGCCCTCTATTCGTTGCGTCATCCGCTGCCGGTCTCGTGAGCTTCCCAAAGGAACTCCGCCATGCTCATTCTCTCCCGCAAACCCGGCGAAAGCATAGTGATTGACGGCCGCATCACGGTCAAAGTGGTCCGCCTCGAAGGGGACCTCGTCAAACTCGGCATCGAGGCGCCCATCGAAATCGCGGTGCATCGCCAGGAGGTCTACGATGAAATCCAGCGCAGCAATCGCGAAGCCTTGACCAGTGGCGAGACAGCCCTGCCCCGGTTGTCCGCTCCCAGGCAAACCGCCAAGGCCGCCCGCTCACCCGCGCCGAACGCGGCCCCATCCAAGAACGGCCCCCGCAAGCATGCTTGATTTCCCTTCTTATGGTAATCAACGGAACTACCAACGCCACCGACCCGGCGGTCACTCCCCATGGGAAGACCGGCGCTTCGCACACCTACAAATCTCATAAAAAACCGGCCGCTGACTCGACAGGGTCTGCCGCCGACGCGACTGACACGACAGCCGCCAGCCAGACGGATTCCATCGCACAAACGCAGAATCGTCCCAATCTGGACTCACTCACCGCCGATTCGTCCATCACGGATTCCGCGTCAGCCGCGCTCGCCCTGCAGAAAATCACCGCCAGCATTTTCAACCAATCTTCCAACGCGCTGCTTGCCCAGGCCAATCTGCTTCCGGACAAAGTTTCCCAACTCCTGCAACCGTAAGCCCAATCGAACATACCTATGCCACCCTCGAGCGCCTCGTTAGCCAAGGATCTCGCCAATCCGAATTTCAATGGCGGGATTTCCACCACGGATTATGTCGCCGCCGCCAACGAAGCCTTCGTGCGCGGCGACATCGCCACCATGCGCGACAATCTGGCCGCCGCCGTGCATCTCTCGCCCGGCGACGCCGGACTGTGGATCGCGCTCGGCCACGCGGAATTGAACATCGGCGATCTCGAAGCCGCCCTGGACGCCTACAGCACCGCCGCTCATCTGCGGCCGGAGCTGATCACGGCCCAGACCAGCCGGGCGCTGGTGTTGCAACTGCTCGGACGTCCCGCGGATCAATCCGCCAGTCAATGGGCGCCCAAATGGCGTCCCGCATCCCGCGCGCGCTGAACCATTTTGAACCTGCAATTGCAAGACTGCCATGCCCCCTTCCACCGCGACTCCCGCCAATGACCTAACCCACGCCCAATCCAATGGCGCGGGCGCCAACGCCCAGCAATTGGCCGCCAAAGCCAATGATTGCCTCGCGCGCGGAGACATCGCCGGAATGCGCCAGCATCTGGCTGCCGCCAGCAAGGTCGATCCCGCCGATCCCTCGCTCGCGGTTGCGCTCGGTCACGCGGAGTTGAACCTCGGCGACCTAAATGCCGCGCTGACGGCCTATTCCAAAGCGGCGGAACTCGGTCCGACCCTGCCCTCTGCGCATTCCAGCCGCGCGCTGGTGTTGCAACTGCTCGGCCGCTCCACCGAAGCCGCGCTCGAGGCCAAACATACCCTGACACTTTCCCCCGGCGAACCCGTCGCCCTCAAGGTGCTCGCCCGCATTCACCTCAATGCCGGCGACCGCAAAATGGCACAGCACATTCTCCGGACCATTCTTGATCGCAATCCCGCGGATGCCGACGCGCTGCAGATGATTGAACAATCGCTGGCCATGCCGGCGGCCCCGGCAACTCCCGCGGCCCCCGCCCCGGAAAATCCGGCCGCACCGCAACCGCTCGCCCCACCGCCTCTTCCGCCCAGGATCAGCGACCGCGTCGCCGCGCAGAATCCCTACACGCGGATGCAGAAGTCCCATTACGAACAGGAAGCGGACCAGATGAACCGCGACAACCACATGTTCCATAATGGGAACCAGGATTATTGGGACATCCTGGTGAGCGACACGGAAAGCAATTTTCGCGACAAGGTGGGACTCGACTTTGGCAGCGGCTGCGGGCGCAACGTGATGAATCTCTGGATGCGCTTCCGGCGCATGGATGGCGCGGACATATCCGCGGCGAACATCCGCCATGCGCGCAACAACATCCTCAAGTGCGGCTGCCCGGCGGACCGGTTTCAACTGTTCGAAGTCAGCGGCGTGGACCTCGGCCCGTTGCGGTCCGAGGAATATGATTTTGTCATGTCCACCATCGTGCTCCAGCACATCGCCGTGCACGATATTCGCTTCGGCCTGCTCAAGGAATTCTTCCGCGTCCTGAAACCCGGCGGGTTGCTTTCGTTCCAGATGGGTTTCGGCGAAGGCTACGGCAAGGCCGGCTACTACGACAATCATTACGACGCCGCCGGCACGAACAGCGCGCATGACACCCGGGTGACGGATCCCGAACAGATCGCCGGCGAGCTTCGCCAGCTTGGGTTCGTCAACGTGCGGCATGTCCTCCGGTCTCCGTACTCGGATTTGCATCCGCAATGGATTTTCGTGAAGGCGGAGAAACCGGGCGGCGCTGTGTCGGCGCCGCAGCGGACGGCGATTCCGATGTCGCAATCCAACGGCGCGCCGGCGGCGCACGGGCTGGCAACGTACGTTTCCCCGCCGAAGGCGCCGGCAAAGCCCGCGTTGACGGCGCAGGACTACTCCCGCGAGCGCGCGTCCCGTTCGCCTTCCGAGCGGCAGGAATCCTGGGTGTTTTTCGACGTGGGCGCGAACAACGGCTTCACCTCCGTGCCCGTCGCGCAACAACATCCCCACGCACACGTCTATGCCTTCGAGCCGACACCGCAAATGGTGCAGCAGATCGAAACGAAGGCGGGAAATCTTCCCAATTATCACCTCACCCGGAAGGCCGTGTCGGACTTCAACGGCAAGGCGAAATTCAAGGTCGCCGGCCAGTCCGACTGGGGCTGCAGTTCGCTGCTGGATTTTTCGGATAAGTCGCGCACGGAATGGCCCGGACGGAATGATTTCGTGGTTACCGAGCAGATCGAAGTGGACGTGATGCGGCTGGACGCATTCATCGAGGAACAAGGCATCGAGACAATCGATTTTCTGCACATCGACACGCAAGGCTCCGATCTGAAGGTGTTGCAGGGCCTCGGCAAATACCTTTCCATCGTCAAGCAGGGCGCCATGGAGGCCGCCGCGCGTCCGGACATCCTGTACAAAGGCCAGAACACGCAGGAGGAATCGATCAGGTTTCTCCAGGAAAATGGCTTCGAAATCCTCGGCGTTGACAGCAATGACGACCGGCGCAACGAGGTGAACATCTACTTCAAGCGGAAGACGAAAATCCGCCAATACATCGTCACCTACAACAACCAGAAGCAGATCAACAACTGCCTCAGGTCCATATTCAGGAAATCCAGCCCGGAGGAACTGGCGATGCTGGAGGTGTTCGTGATCAACAATCACACCAGCATCAAGATCGACGATGAATTCCTGCCGAGAATCAAGCTGTTGAACAATTCGCTGCGCCCCAATTTCTCCACGGGCCATCTCGCCCGGAGCTGGAACCAGGCGCTGGTCAACGGATTCAAGAATCTCCGGGCGCCGGATTGCGACCTGATCATCACCAACCAGGACGACACGCTGTTCGTGGACAATTACCTGACCAAGACGCTGGAACTTCACAAGCAGTACGACTTCGTCCAGTTCGGCTGGGGGGACAACTTCATCAGCTACACCCCGAGGGCGGTGAAACGCGTCGGGCTCTGGGACGAGAAGTTTTGCAATATCGGATACCAGGAAGCTGATTACATGACCCGCGCGCGACTCCTCCTGAAGGAGAAGGCCTGCATCAATGATTTCAGCCACAAGCGGATGTTCAATGCGATCGACAAGTCCCGTTACGTGATCGACATCATCCCCAGCGGCAACGCCCGGGGCGAGGACTACAACCACACTTCCATCCGATTCCATGATCACAGCAAGTTCATGTACGAACTGAAATGGGGCGTGGATCCCGACCTCGGCTGGGAAAACGTGGACGTGGAGCGACTGAAGCCCAAAACCCAGCAATACGTTTATTATCCTTACTTCGAGAAGGATGTGGAAACGCTGGATGAACAGAATTATCTGCATCGGTTTCCCAAACGCCAGGCCGCGTCCGCCAAAAATGGCGCCGTGCACAATGGCGCGGCGCACACGGCAACCCTTCCCGTCGGTGTGAACAACGGAGTCCCCTACATTCCCCCGGCGCCGATCCGAAACGGCTCGCATGCCAAACCCAAACCGTCGCTCGGATCGCTGGGCATGATGGTCTTCGGTGGGAAATCCGAGCTGAGCCAGCTCGGCCAGGGAAAGGTCACCTATCAGGCTGCGCAATTCGCGCATCTCGATCGGCTCAATCCGATGCTTTGGCGCAATTCTCCGAACTGGAAGGAAACCGACCGGCTTTCGGATTTGCAGCAGCACATCGGAAGGAAGCTTGATGCCGCCATCGTGTTCGACGAAATCGCACTGCTGACCGACAACGGCTTCCAAAAGACACGCTGGGACACGGATACGCTGCTCGTTTTCGTGACGCACGATTTCTGGTGCCATCCATTGCGGGTCGCGGAAAAGCTACGTCAGTACAAACGCGTCCTGATGGTGTTGCGGCACGAGTGCGCCAAAAACCTTTTTGACCGCCTGCTTCCGGGTGTGCCGAAGGTTGTTCAACGCCCCGGCGTCGAGACTTCCATCTTCCACCCGCGTGAGGGCGCGAAGCAATACGACATTCTGCTCGGCGGCAGCGAAACGCCGGATTATCCGATCCGCCAGCGCTTGAACCGGCTGGTGCGCGAAAACGCCGCGCGCCTGGGCTGGAAGGTGCTCGATCAGACGGGCGTGGGGCTGATGTCGAATCCGCCCGGCTCGCAGAATGAATATTCGGCGGCGCTCGCCGCGGCCAAGGTTTCCCCCACCGGAAGCAATCGCGGCGGCGGCCATGGCTGCAAGATCGTCACGCAATATTTTGACCTGAGCGCAGCGCGCGCGCAATACGACCACGACTTTTACGGGCTCAAAACGCCGGAAGTTGTCGCGGAACAGTTTGACACCGCCGGCATCACGCCGCGCTATCTCGAATCCCTGGCGAGCAAATCGTTGCTGATCGCCGACATCCCTCCGAACGACAACCAGGAATGGTATCGCGACAAGATGGTCGTGGTCGCACAGGAGATGAGCGATGCGGAACTGGTCGAGACCATTGATCATTGGGTGCGCGACGACCGTGAGCGCGAAGCCGTTTGTGAGCGCGCCTGGCAGGCGGTCAAGGCGGGCGAAAGTTCCGAGCACAAGGCCGCCGAACTTCTCGAACTCATTCAGGCGCACTTGAAATGAGTCCCACTTCCGAATTTGAAAGCGATGTCGCCGCGCTGCTCGAGCCAATTTTATGCGGCAACGAAATGTCGCTGGCGTATCCGCGCGGCCGCCATGCCGAATTCCGGTCGCGACCGGCCAAGGTAGGCGTCATCGTCCCCGTCTATAACGGCGAACTGCGCCTGCAGCGTTGTCTCGAGAGCATCGCCTCGCAGACGCTCACGGATTTTCAGGCTGTCATCGTCGACAATTGTTCTTCGGACCGTTCGCTCGCGATCGCCTGCCGGTTCGCGGCGCAGGATCCGCGCTTCATTGTTTACCAAAATGCGCGGAACGTGGGCCGCGTGCCGAACTGGAATCGCGCTCTTGATCTTGCCGGTGGCGAATACGTTAAGCCGGTGATGGTGAACGATTATCTGCTGCCGGAATGCCTTGCCGAACTCAGCGCGATTCTGGATTCGCACCCGGAGGTGGTGCTCGCCCGGACATCGGTCACGGTCCTGGATGACGGCAAGGAACGTTTCGAACCGCTGTTTGAGAGCACGCGCTGTTTGTCGAGCGACGAGGTGATTGAATTCGGCGTCGCCGATGGCAATGCCGCCGCCGGGCCCAGCGCCCAGATGTTCCGCCGCGCACCCGCCGCGGAGCACAAGATCCACTTCGATCCGCGTTACGAATGGGCCGCCGACTACGAATTCACGATGCGCCTCTATCAATGGGGCGGTCTATTTTACCTGCGCAAAACCCTGTTCGTATTCGAGCTCAATACGCGCTTCGCCACCAAAAGCCCGGCGTGGAAGCAGCTTGAGGACGATCTCGAGGTGATGGGCACGTCCTACTGGAGATACCAGCATCGGCTGGGTCCGCAGGCCATCCAGCGCGCCCGGGCAAGGGCACGTGACCTGCACAGGGATTGCCAGACCCGAAGCTCCACACCCGCCGATCGCGCCCGTTGCGATTCCATCTGGGAAAAAGCGCAGGCGCGGCATCGCTTCCTGTTTTCCGCACCCCTCTCCGCATGAACAACGCTGAAATCCAACCAAAAAGCGGTACGCCCAAACGCGTCTGGACCGGGCTTCCAGTCAATGAACCGGCGCGACTAGGCCGGCGACTGCGCATTTGCATTGCGACTAGTGAATTCGGCGGCACGCCGCTGGGAGAAATTGGAGCTGCGTATCTGGCGCTGGCGCAAGCCCTGGCCGCGCGCGGACACGAGGTCACCTGCCTCAATTTGCAGGAGCCGGGACTCGGCCGGCAAACGTTCGAACATTGGGCCCGGAAATTCAAAACGGACGGACTCAAGTTCGTGCAGTTGCCCGCGGTCGAGAACAGCCGGCTTGAAGTGCCTGCCTATTCGGCGCGTTCAATCGAAGCGTACTTCTTCCTGAAAAAGAACGGCCCGTTTGATGTGGTTCATTTCCCCGATTCCCCGGGAGCGGCCTATCACACGCTGCTCGCCAAACGGCAGGGGCTGGCACTGGCCCAGACCCAGGTATGCGTCGGAGCCTATGGCGCGAGCGTCTGGCGCGGAGTCGCCACCTGCGAGTTCTTCAGCGACGTGAGCGGCCTCGAGGTTGATTTCATGGAGCGGCAATCGGTCGCCATGGCCGATGTGGTGGTCAGCCCGACGGAATACATGCTCGACTGGATGACCGGCCGCGGTTGGACGCTGCCTGCGCGCAGTCATTTTCAGCAACAGGTGCTCTCGCGATCGGCCCGCGCATCGAAAACACGGGGCCAGGACGAATGTTCTCCCATTACCGAACTGGTTTTCTTCAGCCGGCTCGAAACACGCCAGGGTCTCAATCTCTTTTGCGATGCGCTCGATCGGCTTCCGGCGGAAACTGCGGCCAAAATAAAAGCCGTCACGTTCCTGGGAGAAACCGGGGTCACCGAGGGCGTCTCGGCCAAGGCCTACATCAACGCCCGATCCCGCCGCTGGTCCTGGAAAACGGAAATCAAGACGGACCTTCCGCGCGAACAGGCTTTGGAATATTTGCGCGGCAAAGGCCGGCTCGCGGTCGTCCCTTCCATCCTGGAAAATTCGCCTTACACGATCCTGGAATGCCTGGGGGCCGGAATTCCGTTTGTGGCGAGCCGCGTCGGCGGAATCGCGGAACTCATCGCCGCCGCCGATCTCGACCGCGTTTGTTTTGAGCCAAAGCCCGCCACTCTCGCGGCAATTTTCAGCAAGGCGGCGGAACATGGATTCCAGCCCGCCCGCCCCGCTGTGGATTTTGATGCCACCGAAAAAGCGTGGGTCGCGTGGCACGAGAGCCAGCCCAGGGCCGAAAGCGCAGCCGGGCTGCCCGATCCCAACCCGTGGCCGAAGCTCACGGTGTGCATGAACACTTTCAACCGGCCCAAGCTGCTCGCCCACGCGCTGGACGGGGTTCGGAACCTCGATTATCCGAACTACGATGTGGTGCTGGTGAACGGCGGCAGCACGCAGCCGGAGGCGCTCCAGATGTTGCGCGACCTGGAACCGGAGTTCGCGCAGCGCGGCTGGAAAATCGTGCACATGGAGAACCGCTACCTCGGCGCGGCGCGCAATGTCTCGGTGCGGCATGCGACGGGAGAGTTCGTGCTGTTCATGGACGACGACAACGTCTCGGAACCGTGGATCGCCAAATTCATGGTGAAGGCCGCCTTGAACATGGGCGCGGATGTCGTCACGAGCGGCAACCAGAATTTTACCGGCGAAAATCCGCCGGATCGCAACGTGAATCCGCGGCGGCGCTGGATGCCGGTGGGCGGATCGGTGGCGCGCGGCGTGTTTGACAATTGTTTCGGCGATGCGAACGCGCTGATGCGGCGCTCGACCTTCGAGGCGCTCGGCGGCTTCACCGAAGATTTCGGAATCGGCAACGACGATTGGGAATTGTTCGCCAAGGCGATCCTGAAGGGCTACCGCCTGACCGTCGTGCCGGAGTTTCTCTTCTGGTACCGGTACACGCAAAACAGCATGACCCGGCAGGTGAAGGAGTATGAGACCCACGAGCGCAGCATGCGCCCGTACCTGGAGGCGATACCCGAGCCGCTGCGGGATTTCGTTTATTTTCTCCGCGGGCAGCACCTGCGGTTTTCCAAGCTCTCTGGCCGGCATCCCCTGGAGAGCCTGGAAGCGCGCCTGACGGTGGAGTGGCGCTCCCGGCTCGAGGCCGCCCGCATTTTCGTCCGCGAAAACAAGAATGCCACGGCCATCGCCCTGTTGATGGACGCCGTCAAGGCCATCGAGAATTCAAAACATCCGTTCGTCATTTTCGACGCCCTCTGCGCCCTCGCGCAGGAGATGCATCCGCTGGACGCCGGCCGGGCCAACAAACTGCTGCAACTCGCGCTTCAACTCAGCAAGGCCCTTGAGGACGAGCAGCGGCAGGCCACCGTAACTGCCCTCATCGCGTCGCTCTCGGCAAATCAAGGAAAGCCCGCGCGGCAGCAACCCGAAGCGGCAATCGCTCCCCGGGTCGAACCTGCCCCGGTTCAAACATCAGCCCCGGTACCAGCCGCACCGTGCATATCGGTCGTCATCCCTTGTTACAAGCAGGCCGATCTTCTGCCCGAGGCCGTCGAAAGCGTCCTCGCCCAGACTTTCACCGACTTCGAAATCATCATTGTCAACGATGGCAGCCCCGACAACACGAGCGACGTGGCCCGCGGGTTGATTGCGAAATTCCCCGGCAAACGGATCCGATTGATCGAAAAACCCAACGGCGGCCTGGCCAGCGCGCGCAACGCGGGATTCGCCGCCGCCCAGGGCAAATACGTTCTGCCGCTTGATGCCGACGATCGCATCAAGCCGGCGATGCTCGAGAAATTGAAACCCATTCTCGATGGGCAGCCCAAGGTCGGCTTTGCCTACGCACACATCCAGCATTTCGGCGACATTGACACGGAATTCCCGCTGCCCGACTTCAACGCCGAGCATCTCGTCAACAAAGACAACATCGCCGTTTGCTGCGCGCTGGTCCGCAAATCCACGTGGGAACAGGTGGGCGGTTACAACGAGAGCATGCGCGAGGGGTACGAAGACTGGGATTTTTGGATCGGCTGCGTCGAGCACGGCTGGGTGGGCCATTGCCTGCACGAACCGCTCTTCCTTTACCGGAAGCACGGCAAGACGATGCTCGGCGAGGCGAACAACAAGCGGGAGCGGTTGATTGCGCGCATCGTTCTGAATCATCCGAAATTGTACGATGACGCGACGAAGCGCGCGGCCAGGCAACTCCTTGACCGCGTCGCGGCCAGCCAGACCTCCGCGGCCTCCCCTGCCCCGGCGAATCCCGCCGTTACTACGGCGGAGGTTCCGAATCGCCGCTCACTGCGCATCACCTACCTGATCAGCAGCATACTCGGCGTCACCGGCGGCAATCAGACTTTGCTGCGCCAGGCCGAGGAGATGCGCCGTCGCGGACACGACGTGACCATTGTCACCTGCTCGCCGAAACCGGATTGGTTCAAGTTCGAAACCAAAGTGGTGCAGGTTCCCCAGGGAAAAACCATGGCCTCCTGCGTTCCGCCGAGCCACGTGGTGGTGGCGACTTATTTCGTGAACGCCCCCGAACTGCGCGCGGTGAATGCGCCGGTCAAGGTCTATTACGCCCAGGGAGACCAGTTCGTGTTCGAGGACAACACGATGGCGGACACCGAATTGAACCGGCAATTGCGCACACTCTCCCGCGCATCGTACCAGATGCCGGGCGTGCGGTTCGTGGCCAACTCGCGCAATCTCGCATGCGCGGTCGAGCGATTGTCCGGCCGCAAAGCCGACGCCATCCTCCCCGTCTGCACCGATCAAACGATCTTTCGCCCGCTGGAACGCTCCGTGCCCGGATCGCGATTCCGTTTATTGATCGTGGGGCCGGATTCGCGCGGCAGCGCCGCCGAACCGCTGCTCTTCAAGGGCATCCAGGACATTCACGACGCGCTGCAAATCCTCGCGAAACGTTATCCCCATTTCACCGCGGTGCGGATGTCCGGCACTCCGCCGGAGATTTTCGCGAAGTTCCCGTGCGAGTTCTACATGGCGCCCAGCGACGAAATGAAGACGATGCTCTTCGGCACGTCGCACATCCATATTTACGCGTCGCACTACGATTCCTGCCCGCGTCCCCCGCAGGAGGCGATGGCGGCGGGTTGCGCGGTCGTCTGCACGGCCACACCGGGCGCGATGGAATATTGCCGGGATGGAGAGAATTCGCTGCTGGTGCCGGTCAAATCACCGGAAGCGATCGCCGATGCGGTCGAACGGCTGATCAAGGACCATGCGTTGAGGGAAAAACTGGCGCAGGGAGGCCTGGCCACCGCGCGCGAGTTCCCCCGCGAACGCGAATGGGATGAATGGGAAAATATTCTGCGCAAGTTCGTGGATCAAGCCGGCGGGACCGCGGCGAAAACGACGCCCGCGAAATCCCAACTCAACGGGAAATCCACTTCCTCCAAACCGCGGGCCAAAGCCGCTGCGATCAAGCTGCCAGCTTGCGCATTGGTGGGCCACCTGGGGGCAGCGCGCGAACATTTCAAAAAGAAGAACCTTCGTCCCGCCTGGGAAGCAACGCTTGCAGCAATTCAATCGCGGCCGTTCCACCCGGAAGGCCATCTTCTCCTGGCGGAAATCGCGCAGGCCGCCGGAGACTCCGTCACTGCGCGGAACTGCGCGCAACAGGCCGTCCGGCTCGCGCCCGAATGGAAACCCGCGAAACAATTTCTCAAGGGCAACCTGCGCGGGAACACGAAGCCGGAATGGATGAAACTGCCGCAGTCGGCCGGTGAGAATCCTTCGCGCATATCCGTGTGTCTGATCACGAAAAACGAGGAGAAGTTTCTCGGCCAATGCCTCGCCTCCGTGCACGGCCTCGCCGATCAGATCGTGGTGGTGGACACCGGTTCGACGGATCGCACTGTGGAGATCGCCCGCGAACACGGCGCCGAGGTGCATCAATTTGCCTGGTGCGACGATTTCAGCGCCGCGCGCAATTTTGCTCTGGAACACGCCACCGGCGATTGGGTGCTGATGCTTGACGCCGACGAGGAATTGATCGCGGAGCATCGCGAAACGATTCGCAGGGAAATCGGCGCCGCTTCGGTGATGGCTTATCGCCTGCCGATCATTGACAAGGGCCGTGAACAGGACGGCTGCAGCTATGTGCCGCGGCTGTTCCGCAACGCGCCCGGGTTGTTCTACGTCGGACGCGTGCACGAACAGGTGTTCAGCAGCATTGAAGTCCGGCGCGCCGAGTGGGGCATGGAAAATCGCCTCGCCAAGTCCGCCCTCCTGCACCACGGCTACGTGACGGAAGTTGTCGTCAGCCGCGACAAGATCGCGCGCAATCTGCGCCTGCTGGAGCTCGCCATCAAAGAACTGCCCGACGAGCCCAATCTCCTGATGAACTACGGGCTTGAACTCGTCCGTTCGGATCGCGTGTCGGAAGGTCTCGATCAATACCGCGCCGCGTTCCGCGCTCTTTGCGCCCTGCCCGAGGAGCAGGTTGTTCCCGAGTTGCGCGAAAGCCTGCTCACCCAATTTGTCACCCATCTCACGGCTGCCGGGCGGGCGGCCGAGATTATTGAAATCTGCCAGTCTGCGCCGGCGCTGGCGTCCGGACCGACGGCCACGCTGCACTTCCATCGGGGCCTGGCGCATATGGATCTCAAACAGCCCGCCGAAGCCGCCGAACAGATGCGGCAGTGCCTGGCCAAACGGAATCAGCCCGCGCTCTCGCCGATCAACAAGGAAATCCTGAAGGCCGGTCCCCACCATTGTCTTGCGCTCTGCCTGTCGGTGCTCAAGCAAACCGCCGAAGCGGAAAAAGCCTTTCGCGCCGCGCTGGCCGACGATCCGCATTCCCGGCCCGCGCGCTTTGATTTCGCGCGCTTTCAAGTTGAGCGCGGCGAACCGGTGGAAGCGCTCAAGCTACTGCACGAATTGGCGAAACAGAATCCGCAGGACAGCCAGGTGTGGCAATTCGGCGGACAGGTCGCCTTGAGCCGGCCGGATTTCCTCGAGTTCGCGCACAACTGGACGGTGGAAGCGTTGAAGCAGTTCCCCGACGACCCCGTCATCCTGCTGCAACACGCGGAAGTTCTGTTGCTGGCCCAGAACACCGAGCGCGCCCTGCCCCTCTGGACGCGCGCGCACTCGCCCAAATCGCCGCGCCATCTGGCGGCACTCGTGTTGTGTGAACTTGCCGCAGGGAATGCGTCCGCGCGTCAGTTTTCTACTGCTGAGGAAGCGGTGATCAGTCGCGAGTTCCTGAAGTGGTATCGGCAGTTAATCAGCTACGGCGCGGCCAATCTGGTTCTCCGGCTGAACGAGAATCTCGCGGAATTGCGTGGAACGCTTCCTTCCGCCGCCGCCACGCTGGACGGGGCATTGAAACAGGCGCGGCCCGCGGTGACAGCCTGAGCACCGGGACCGGATGTCGTTACCGGGCGGCTTGCCTCTCCAAAGCCAGGCGCAATCCCAGGCCGATAAACATGGCTCCGGTCACGCGCCGAAAGGCCGTTGTGAATGAGGAGTTGCGGCGCAGTTTCTCCGTCAGGACCGAGGCGCATAACACCAGGGCCAGGCAATAGAGTGTGCCGTTGAAGATGAATACCAGCCCCAGAAATAAAAAGGGCGTGATGTGGGTGGCGGCATCGGGCGCGACAAACTGCGGCAGGAACGCCAGAAAGAACAGGGCAACCTTGGGATTGAGCGCGTTGGTGAAAATCGCCTGCCGGTAAATAACCCACCCGCTCCGGGCTGGAAAACCGGATGCACTGGCCGCTTGAAGAGTTCGGCGTTCGCACAACATGCGAATTCCGAGATAGATGAGGTATGCCGCCCCGGCCAGCTTGATGCAACTGAACGCGGCCGCCGATCGCGCAAGGATGGCGGAAAATCCCAAAGCCGCGCCGAAGGTGTGGACGAGGCAGCCAGTGCTGATTCCCAACACCGATGCGATCCCGGCCAACCGACCCTGCACCAGGGTTCGGCCCAGAATATACATGGTGTCCGGACCCGGAGTTACATTGAGCAGCAATCCCGCCATGATGAATATTCCGAGGTGCTGGGTTCCGGGCAGTGTCATCGCCATGTCCACATATAACTGGCGGGTGTCGCCGCGGCGATCAAGTGCTTCCTGAACGGGTGTGCGGTCAAACAACCATATCAGCCCTCCGCATGAATGGTATAGAGTCCCCTCATGCTCCCGCGTGTCGCCAGAAATTTTGCGCGATTTCGGCCAGCGCTTCAGCTTTCGGTCGTCCTCGCGCTTTTTCAGTGCGCCCCGGCTTACGCCCTCACCAATAATCTCGCGCTCACGCCGCCGATGGGTTGGAACGACTGGAACGCGTTCATGTGCAACATCAATGAAACCATCGTCGAGCAGACGGCGGATGCGATGGCCACCAACGGGCTGCTCGCCGCCGGATATCAATTCGTCAACGTGGATGATTGCTGGGCGGGTTCGCGCGATTCCAATGGCGTGCTGGTGGCCGATGCCACCAATTTCCCGAGCGGCATCAAGGCGCTCGCCGATTACGTCCATGCCCGCGGCCTGAAACTCGGGGTTTATACCGACCACGGCACGAAAACCTGCGCCGGCCGGCCCGCCAGTTACGGCTATGAATATCTGGACGCTATGACCTTCGCCTCGTGGGGTGTGGACTACTTGAAAAACGACAGTTGCAACCAACCCGCGGGCGACGTGCATTTGACCGATTACTTCCGCATGGCGGACGGGTTGATGCGATCAGGCCGCCCGATCGTCGTCAGTATCTGCCAGAACCGCGAGCACTTCGAATATTGGTGCCCGGACCAAGGAAATCTCTGGCGGACCATGGGCGACATCCGCGACGCGTTCAGCAGCTTTCAAGGAATCCTCAGTCCCAACAGCACCACCGCCGTTCTGGCCGGACCGGGGCGATGGAACGACCCGGACATGCTTCAGATCGGCAACGGCGGCATGACCGATACCGAGTACCATACGCATTTCTCCATGTGGTGCATGATGGCGGCGCCGTTGCTGGCGGGCACCGACGTGCGCAATCCCTCGGCGGCGACGCTGTCCATACTGGCGAAGGCCGAGTTGATCGCCGTGGACCAGGACCCGGCGGGAGAACAGGGTGTGCTGGTCGCGCCTGGTTCGGTACAGGTCTGGTGCAAACCGCTGGGCTTCGATTTCAGCACCAAGGCGGTCGCCCTCTACAATCCTCTCGGCACACCCCAGAACATCACCGTCAACTGGACCAGCCTTGGCTTGCAGGATATTCCGGCGTCCGTGCGCGACTTGTGGGCGGGAGCCGATCTGGGAACTTTTCCGGATTCCTTCACCACCAATGTCCCCTCCCACGGCACGGTGATGTTAAAGGTGACCGGCACTCCTCCGCCGCTCCCGAATCCGGGCACAAATTATCTGAGCGACCTCCAGGCCGCCTACGCCTACGTGATTTCCAACAATGTCCGGCTTACGGTGCACCAGGACACCAGCATGGGAGGCAACCCGCTCACGCTCAATGGACACACCTACGCCAAAGGCCTGGGGGTCAATTCTGTCTCGGGCGCCGAATATGACCTGGGCGGCATCGCCTCCCGTTTCCAGAGCGATATTGGAATCGACGATGAAATGGGCACGAACGGGACCGTGTTGTTCCAGGTGTTCGCCGATGGCCAGAGGATTTACAGCAGCGCTCCGCTGAGCGGCGGCCAGCAGCATCAATCGCTGGACCTGGACGTGACGGGAGTGATCCGCCTGACGCTGGCCGTGGTGGATACCAATCGCGACGCCGCGCCGAACCCGGTGACGCGCGCGAAAAACAACCATGCTGACTGGGCCGGCGCGCTGGTCATTGTCACCAACCTCACGCCCGTGCCACCCACCGCGCCCGCTGGTTTGACGGCGTCCGGAGGCAACCAAAGCGTCAATCTCTCCTGGAATGCCGTGCGAAGCGCGGCCGCCTATCGCGTGAAACGTTCGACCTCGCCGTCCGGGCCCTACCTGGCCATCGCCACTGCTCCCGCCGCTGTTTATGCCGATACGAATGTCACTTTAGGCGTCACTTATTATTATTCCGTTTCCGCGACGAACCTCATCGGGGAAAGCTCCAACTCTCCGCCAATCGCGTTTTCGGCCTGCTCCCCGCCGGGCACGCCCTCTGGTCTTGCCGCCTCAACGAACGGCACGCAGGTCTTGCTGACGTGGAGTCCCGCGGCCGGGGCCACGAGCCACAACGTCAGCCGGTTCACTTCGAATACTCCGCCGATCCTCATTGCTTCGGGAATCTCCTCCAATCAATACACCGATGTTACCGCGCCCGGTGGAACTCCGTGTTTCTATGTTGCAACGGCGCAGAACTCCTGCGGTCAGAGCGGTTACTCCGATTTTGTGGCCGCCACCGTCCTGCCGCGTCCGCAGTTGTCAATTCTTGCGACGGGCGCAGGTTTGGCGTTCAGCGTGGCCAACGGCCTGCCCGGCAATTCCTACTATCTGCTGACCACCACCAACCTGTCGCTCCCTGCTTCCAACTGGCCGCGCGTGATGACGAATTCGTTCGATTCCAACGGCGTCTCGCAATTCACCAACAGCGCTGTCGGGCCCGTCCAGAAGCAGTTCTATCTGATTCAGTTGCAATAACCAGAAAGCCGAACACCTTAAACTCACCTATGAAAACGTCCCTTCGCGGGGCCATTCTCGCCGCCGGTCTGGCCTGGCTGGCCACGCCACCGAGCAGTTCCGCCCAGCTTACCATCACCAACTCAAGCCTGCGGGTGGATTACAACACTTCCTCGGGGCAATTCAGCGTCACGAGCCTTCCGTCGCAAAGACTTTTTGTGCCGAACGGGCAATTCACCTTCACCAATGGCTCGGCTTTCGTGCAGCCGGTGACAAACGCAATTTTCGGCGCCGGGCAGGATATCGTGATCATTTACTCCGGCGGCAATCGAAACGACATCCTGCTGTTCACCAACCTGCCTTTTGCGGTTTTTCAATCCTCAATCTCGAACTCCGCCGCCACCAATGCCATCTTCCACTCCTTCAATACGGCGGTGATGCAGGAGGACATCGGCGAACCGCTGACCAATCAGACCGTCATGGGAACCAGCGGGCTCCAGAGCGCCTCGGCCAATTCCACCAGCTATGAATGGCTGGTGGTCGCCGATCCCACCAATCGCAACGGCGTCGTCAACGGCTGGATTTCCGACGACCGCGGCAGCGGGATGGTGAATGGGTCGGTTTCCAACTTGCTGCCGAGCATAACCGCGCATCTGGATTACGGGCAGTTGGGAATCGCCGCGGGACAGAGCGCTCCGCTGGAAATGTTCGCAGTCGGTTACTTCGATGACGCGCGGATCGGCCTCGAGACGTGGGCTTCCACGATTGCGCAGGTTTACAACATTCATCTGCCGCCGCAGCCATCGGGTTATTGCACGTTCCAGGGCAGTCCGTACGGTGGACCGGGAACGGCAGATTCCGACGCGCAAGTGGCCGACTTCGCCAAAACCAACCTGGCGCCCTTCGGATTTTCGGTGATCCAGATCGACGGCCGCTGGGAGGCGGGCGTAGTGCCGTCCAACGGTCCGCCTCGTGATTTCACCCAGAGCAATCCGACCAACGGCAATTATCCCAATGGCATGAAACCGACCGCCGATTACGAGAAAGCCGAGGGCCTGACTCCGGGCATCTGGCTGGAGCCGTTCTCAGGCACGTCGTTCGATCCCATTTTTACCAATCATCTCGATTGGTTCGTGAAATCCAACGCCAACGGCGGGGTTTTCACGACGCCGTTCGGCGGCAGTTCGCTGGACATGACCTATGAACCGGCGCGCGAATACGTCAGCAATATCATCTACACCATCACGCACGTCTGGGGATATCAGTATCTCAAGATGGACGGCTTGTACGCCGGCGCGGGTGTGATAGGAAACAATATCAGCGCCGCGCGGTTTTCGGACACAAACAAGCCCAATGTGGAAGTATTCCGCGATGGCTTGCGGCTGGTGCGCGCCGCGGCCGGCACGAATGTCTTCCTGAATGGCTGCAACCTCGGACAGAGCCTGCGCGTTTACGGCGGCTCTTTCGGCCTCGTGGACGGAATGCGCGTGGGAAACGACGACGGCCCCAGTAATTGGGACACATGGAGGCTGCATGCGCCGATCTTTGGTTCGCTTCATTACTTTTTGCACGGGCGCGTCTGGTACAACGATCCGGACATGGCCTACGTAAGGGATACGTATCCCTTGAATGAAGCCCAGACCATTGCCTCGTGGTACGCGGTTTCCGGGCAACTGCTGCTCGACAGTGATTGGCCGTTGACCCTGTCCTCCGGACGAGTGGACATGCTCAAGCGAATGCTGCCGCCCCACGGACTGCTTCCACGCCCCGTGGATTACCTCGAAAACTACCCGCCCCTCGTCTGGCTGCTCACGGATACACGTCACCGGCCCCGCCGGGACGTCATTGCCGCTTTCAACTGGCTGGAATACACAAACGAGATCATCAACATGCCCTTAAGCCACATTGGACTGCCCGGCACGACCTACGTGGCCTACGAATTCTGGTCGAACGTCCTGATCACCAATCTGAGCGGCAGTCTCCAGCTAAACCTTCCGGCCGCCTCCTGCGCGGTTCTCGCTGTTCGTCCGGTTTCCACCCGGCCACAGGTCATCAGCACCTCGCGGCACATCACCCAGGGCATCGTGGATGTGCTGTCGGAAACCTGGGCTGAAGCCGGCAGCACGTTGAACGGCCAGAGCCAGTTGGTGGGGCAGGATCCTTACGAACTGCGGATCGTGGTTCCTTCGGGTTCGCCTGCATGGCTGGCCAACTCGGCGGCGGTCTCGGCAGCCGATCAAACCGCCGGGGTCACCATCAGCTACGTCCAGACGGACAATCTGGTCAGAGTCAGCATTTCCACTCCCGTGAGCCGGGTGGTGTCGTGGTCGGTTGGTTTCAGCGGGCCTCCACCCGTCCCGCCGCCCGCGATCACCCGCGCGGTGCAATCGGGCAATCAATTGATCGTGAATGGCAGCCGGGGCATCGCAAGCGGCCAATATTACGTGCTGGCGAGCACCAACGCCGCGCTGCCACAGAATAGCTGGACCATCGTCGCCACCAACAATTTCGACGGTTCCGGCAATTTCACGTTCACCAATATTTTGGATACAACCGCCCAAGCGACCTTTTATGAGGTCGCCCTGCCCTGATTGCGGCTCACTGGGAATGCGTTTTCCGGTGAGCTGCAATAAAGCACGAAACCCGCTGCCACCTCCCTTGGAGCAACAGCGGGTTTCGAACTAATGGCTAATGGCTTGCAACTAACTGACTACGGACGACTGCAACTAACTACTCACTACTTGCTACTGACTTCGGACTTCGGACGACCAACATCTCAGACAACCAACACCAAACACCGACTCCAAACACAACACCAACACTCAACTCTCCCCGGAAGGACGCGTGCGCCGGCGTTCTAACGCCAGCGGCGATTGGCCCGCGCGCCGCTTCCGCAACTCACAGCATCGCACAATGGACTTGGTCGGCTCAAACGTCTGCCGCAACTCCGTCTCGGAGCTGTTTGTCGATTGTTTGGATATGATCATGCCAGACTTAATGCAAAGCGCGTGCCAGCCGCCAACCCTGGCGAAAATGGCCCAAAATCAATGGTTTTCGGCTTTCGGCCCCGCTCGGAACGCGAGATTCTAACGCGTTGCGCGTTATTTTCGCGCAAGCCAAGGGACTGGGACAAAATGGCGCATACCGACGGCTCGGTTCGGGTCAGCCGGACGGAATATATCGAACTGTTTCCTCAGTGGCCCGTTTTTGTCACGGATGTCACTCAAAAGGGTGATATGAATTTTTTGTAATCTTGACTACTATCCGAGGCAGCCAGCATCGCACCGTCGCCCGCGACATCGGGGCTGTGCTGCTCAAGACCATCATTCGAGGAACACCCATGGAGAAATCCGTGGGACGGTCGGCTGCTGAAGACCCCGGTTGCGACCTCTGTTCTGCCCATCGGACGCATTGTTGTTGGTCCGAGTAACAAGAACCAGACCCAGGTTACTGGTGTGTTGTCGCTGCTTGTAACCGGACATTGAAACCAAAAACGCATTGCCATTTGACTCGCCTATGAAATCCTCCAAGTTACAAATTCCGCACCAGACATCGTCGCCGGGAAGATGGACCGCTCTCCTGGGAGCAGGCCTTCTGGCCTGCCTCACGCTCTCAACCCTGCCTGCAGGCGCGGTGGACGTCCTGATGCATCACAACGATCTCTCCCGCACCGGCGCGAATCTGCAGGAAATCAGCCTGACACCGGCGAACGTGAACGTGAGCGGGTTCGGCAAACTGTTCAGCCACACCGTGGACGGAAAGGTATATGCGCAACCCCTCTATGTTTCGGGCATCACCGTGGGCGGACAGACGCGCAACGTGGTGTACGTCTGCACGGACAGCAACAGCCTCTACGCCTTCGACGCGGACAATGGCTCGGTCGGCGCGCTCTGGCACGACAATTTTGGCCCGCCGGTGCCCAACAGCGATGTCGGCAGTTGCGGCGACATGGCACCGCAGATCGGCATCACTGGAACTCCGGCCATTGACAAGGCAGGCGGAACCCTTTACGTGGATTCCAAGTCCAAGGAGAGCGGCAGCTATTTCCATCGGCTTCATGCGATCGACCTGGCAACCGGCGCCGAGAAATTCAGCGGCCCGGTGGTAATTTCCGCCTCCGCGAACGGAAAAAACTTCAATGCCCTGCGCCAGCATCAGCGGCCGGGGCTCGTGCTGTTGAACGGCAATGTTTACATCGGCTATGGCTCCAGTTGCGACACGCAAACCTATTATGGCTGGCTGCTCGGTTATAACGCGACCACTCTCAAGCAGGTCTGCGTGTTCAACGTCTGCCCCGGTGGAAGCGAGGGAGCGATCTGGTCCAGCGGCATGGCGCCGGCGGTCGATGCCAGCGGAAACATCTTCGTCATGACCGGCAACGGCACCTTCGACGCCAACAGCGGCGGGTCGGATTACGGCGATTGCTTCATCAAGCTCAGCACTGCCAACAACACACTCAGCGTTCTCGATTGGTTCTGCCCCTCGAACCAGGCTTCGCTCAGTTCCGCGGACAAGGACCTGGGCTCGGGTGGCCCGCTGTTGATTCCCGGCACGAGCCTGGTGACGGGGGTGGGCAAGGAAGGAGTCATTTACCTGATCAACCAGAACAACATGGGTCACTTCAGTTCGAGCACCAACCATGATGTCCAGCAGTTTGCCGGCGTCAGCGGCACCGACCGCATCGGGCCCAGCCCGGTTTACTGGCAGGGGCCGAGCGCGCAGTATCTCTATTTCTCCACGGGCGGGAGCAAGACCAAGGCTTTCACTTTCAATGGCTCCAAGATCAACACGTCGCCGGTGGCCCAGAGCAGCGAAACCCAGGGCAATCCCGGAGGCCTTTCCATTTCGGCCAATGGCAGCAGCGACGGCATTCTTTGGGTGGTGGATAGCGGCAGCGGTGGGACGCTGCGCGCCTACAATGCGGCAGGAACACTGGCGGAACTCTGGAACAGCCAGGACAATTCCTCCCGCGACGGGCTCGGAACTTATGTGAAATTCTCCTCGCCCACCATCGCCAACGGCAAGGTTTACGTGGGCACCTCCGGCAAGATCGTGGCCTATGGCTTGTTGAACACCTCCGGCGGCGATTTTGCCATCTCCGCCAGTCCGTCGTCAGATACCGTGGCAATCGGCAGCAGCACGACTTACACAGTCACGATCACACCCAGCGGTGGGTTCACCGGGAATGTCTCCCTGAGCGCCAGCGGTGTGCCGGCCAACATGAGCGCCAGCTTCAGCCCCGGTTCCATCAGCGGCGGTTCGGGGAGTTCCACCATGACCGTGGTCGTCTCGAACAACGCCGTGGGCAACACCTACACGCTCACGATCACCGGCACCAGCGGCAATCTCGTCCACAGCACCACCGTCCAGTTGGTCGTGCCGGACTTCACGGTTTCGGCAACTCCCTCCTCGCAGACGGTCAGCGCCGGAAACAACACAAGCTACACGGTGAACATCGGCAATATTGATGCGTTCAGCGGAACCGTAAACCTGAGCGCGAGCGGCCTGCCTTCAGGCGCCAGCGCCAGTTTCAATCCGTCCTCGGTGCAATCGGTGGGTTCCTCGACGCTGACGGTCAGCACGGGCAGCAGCACACCGGCCGGCAATTCCACACTGACCATTAATGGATCGAGCGGCGTAATTTCGCACAACACCACGGTGGGGTTGACGGTCACTTCCGGCGGCACTTTGACCTACGAGGCGGAGAACCTCTCCTATACCACGAACGGCGCGATTGCCGCGTTGCAGACCGATACCAACGCGAGCGGCGGATTCTGGGTCGCGCTCGAAGCCACGGCCACTGGTCCGTACATCCAATTTACCATCCCTAACGTTCCCGCCGGCACCTACCAGTTGCAGATGAAGTGGAAGGGCAATGGCAGCCGGGGCATTCTCAGTCTGTCAGTGGACGGGACCACGCTGGGCTCCAACCTGGATCAATATTCGGCAACGCCGACCTATCCGACAACCACGTTCGGCAATGTCACATTAAGCGCGGGCAGCCATCTGGTCCGCCTCACGGTCGTCGGCAAGAATGCTGCTGCAACGAGCGACTGGCTCTCGGCTGACGCGTTCTACCTGACGCCCACGTCGACCACGCTGAACTTCGAGGCGGAAAGCCTCTCCTACACCACCAACGGCGCGATCGCGGCCGTGCAGACGGACGCCAATTCCAGCGGCGGCAAATGGATCGCGCTCGAAGCCACCAGCGCCGGTCCGTATATCGAATTCACGCTGCCCAACATTCCGGCGGGCACCTACCAATTGTCGATGGAGTGGAAGGGGAACAACACCCGCGGCATCCTCAGCCTGTCGGTGGATGGAACGGCTCTGGGCTCCAACCTGGATCAGTATTCGGCCGCCCAATCGTATCCGACAACCACGTTTGGCAATGTCGCCCTCAGCGCGGGCAATCATCTTGTCCGGCTCACCGTGACGGGCAAGAACGCGTCCTCGAGCAATTACTGGCTGTCCGCCGACAAGTTCACCCTTGTGGGACAGTAGCTCACGGCCATCTCCACGCAACACACCGGGCAAAGCACCCCTGCATTGGGGTGCTTTGCTCATTTGATGGTTTACCTCCGCCGGGCTGACATTTGATCAATGCCAGGCGCGCGGGATCGCGGGAGGTGTTCGCAGGGAGGAATCTGTTAACAGCGTGAGGCCGCCAGCCTGGCTGGTGCATGTCCGGGTGGGAGTCTTTTTTTCCACGGTTGCTTGGCCGTGTGGCTTCAGCGGTACGCCGTCACCCAAAGTGGTTTATCGGCGTTCAAATCCCGCTCTTCGTTGTCTGCGCACTTTACGCCTGCCTGGCGCTCAAGGTGGACATGGACCGCAGCCATTTGACCGGCGGCAATTCACCCTACCAACAAGCCCGCCTCAGGCTGCGCACCGAATTCCCAGCGCCCGACGACCTGGTGGTCGTCATCCAAAGCAGCAGCGCCGAGCGCAACCGGCAGTTCGTGGAGCGCCTCGCCGCCCGCGTGCGGAAGCAGCCGGACCCCTTCGCCGACCTGTTCTACAAGGGCGACCTCGCCACGCTGGGGCCGAAATCGCTGCAACTGGTTCCTGAAAAAAACCTGCGGCAGTTACGGGACGCGTTGCGGCAGAATCGGCCGTTCATCGACAAACTCACGCAGGTCACGAATCTCAATTCGCTCTTCAACCTGATCAACACGGAGTTTCTCAGCGGCAACACCGGGCCGAATGCGGGCGTCGACATGCTCATTCACTCGCTGCCCAGCCTGCAGAACATTGTGGTGCAGGCCACGCAAAGCCTGTCGCTACCGGGCACGCCGCCTCCGCCGGGGATCGCCGGGCTGTTTGGCGCCAACCCGGACGCAAGCGAAGCCGGTTACATCACCTACGATCGCGGCCGGCTGTTCCTGCTCACCACCCGGGCTCACACCGATTCGCTGAACGTCAAAGCCATCGAGTCCCTCAAACAGCTCATCAGGGACACTGAAGTGGAAATGCCCGGGTTGAACGTGGGGCTGACCGGCCAGCCCGTGCTGGACTATGGGGAAATGCGCCAGTCGGAGCGCGATTCGCTGCTGGCCAGCGTTGTTTCGCTGGTGCTCTGCTCGCTGATTTTCATCGTTGCCTACGGTCAGGTGGGGCGTCCGCTCAAGGCGGCGGCATGCCTGATCATCGGGCTCGGTTTCACGATGGGTTTCACGACGCTCGTGATCGGGCACCTGAACATTCTGTCCGTGACGTTTGCCCCGATGTTGATCGGCCTTGCAATAGATTTCGGCGTGCACTTCATCAGCCGCTACGAGGAGGAAACGCGCGCCGGCCATTCGGTGCCCGAGGCGGTGGACAAGGCGACGATCTTCACCGGGCAGGGAATCGTCACCGGCGCGTTTACCACGGCGGGCGCCTTCCTGGCGATGGCCCTGACCAGTTTCCGAGGCATCCGCGAAATGGGCGTGATCTCCGGCGGCGGATTGCTGCTGTGCCTCATCCCGATGATGACGCTGCTGCCGATTCTGCTGATGCACGGACGCCAGAACGTGCTGGACCGCGAGCACGGAAGAGGGCTTCGCCGGCGGGTGCGCATCGAGAATCTCTGGCTCGAACGCCCGCGCCTGGTGGTGGGCCTGACTCTCCTTCTGTGCGCCGGAGCGGCATTCGAAGCGCGCAAGGTTCATTTCGATTACGACCTGCTCGACCTGCAAAGCAAGGGCCTGCCGGCGGTCGTCTATGAACAATTGCTCATCAAACACGCCTCGCAATCGGTCATCTTCGCCAGCGTCCTTGCCGACGATGCCGCGCAAGCCCGCGAGTTCTCCGAAAAAATCCAGCGGCTGCCCGCGGTGGCCAGCGTGCAATCCGCCGCGGATTTTTTCACGGAAGACCAGTCGAACAAGCTGCAGTGGGCGCGGGCCATTCAGCGGGAGGTGAGCGGGCTGCATTTCTCGCCGGTCGACCGGAATCCCGTCAATCTCGATGAACTGGCCGCGACGTTGTGGTACCTGACCGGATTTCTCGGCCTGGCTTCGGAACGCGCGCAGCCACACGACCCGAAGCTCGCGGGTCAACTCGTGTCGTTGCGCGATTCCGTGCTGCGCTTGCGCCGCGCCATCCATAACGGGCAACCGAACAATGCGGAACAACTCGGGAAGTTTCAACAGGCCCTGCTCGGCGATATCCGCCGCACCTTCACGGCGATTCAGCAACAGGACACAAGCGGCCCGTTGCGAACGGAAGACCTCCCGCCGTCGCTGCGGGACCGGTTCATCGGCGTGACCGGCAAGTTTCTCATTCAAGTTTATCCGCGCAACGACATCTGGCAGCACGAGAATCAGCGCGAACTGATCGAACAACTGCGCTCGGTGGTGCCGCAGGATCGATTGGACGGCATCCCGCTGCAGTTATACGAGTACACCACCAGGTTGAAGGACAGCTATCAGGACGCCGCGTGGTATGCGCTGGTCGCGATCATCATCATGGTCTTCCTCCATTTTCGTTCGTTCTCGTCGGTGGTTCTTTCGCTGGTGCCGGTGGCGATCGGGAGTTTGTGGCTGCTGGGCGTCATGGGATTGTTCGGCATTCCGTTCAATCCTGCCAACATCATGACGCTCCCGCTGGTGATCGGCATCGGCGTGACCAACGGGATTCAAATCCTGAACCGCTTCTTCGAGGACCACAAGCCGGGCATCCTCGCCAAGAGCACCGGCAAGGCCGTGCTGGTTTCCGGGCTCAACACCATCGTGGGCTTCGGCAGCCTCATCCTCGGCCGGCATCAAGGGATTCGCAGCCTGGGGATTGTGATGTCGGTGGGAATTGCCGCCTGCATGATCGTGGGGTTGACACTCCTTCCCACGCTGCTTTTCATCGGCTGGCGAATCGGCTGGCGTGTGGAGGCAGGCCACCGCGAACCCGCGACAGGAGCCGCCTCATGACATTGCGCGCCGCGCGGATCGCCGGCGCAGCACCCAAAAAGCCAGGACGCAAAACACCGCGGCCACCATGGCGACCAGGAGCAGGGGCACAATCATTGCCAGCGTCGATACCACGATTGAGCCCATCCATTCGACCGTGGCGATCAGGGGATTGGCCAATCCGCCTGTGCCCGCGCTCGAAGCGCCGCGCGCCAGCACCGTGGTTCCCTGCACCAGGCCGGCCATGCCACCGCCCGCGATGATCCCCAGCGCCCAGCGATAGAACGGATCCATGTTCTTCATCACTGCGACCGTAATGATGGTTCCCGCCACGACGGCCGCCGGGGAAGCGATGGCGTCCAGCGCGTTGTCCACCCAAGGGATGTAATAACCCGCCACCTCGATGCATGCCGTCACGGAAAAGGCCAGCATCGCCGGCGTGGAACTGAGCCATTGGAAACCGGGCGAGAGCGGCAGGTGACCGAAATGCGAAGCCGCGCTCACCATCAGCAGCGGAATGAACACGCGCAATCCGCAAGCGGTCGCCAGGCCGATTCCGATGCAGACGCTCAGGCTGGTGTCAAAGGTTCCCATGGTGATTTACGTCTCCTCCCACCCTACAACCGGCACCCGGCCGAGGCCATTCCAAAAACCCGCTTATTTTACAACGCTCTCGACCGCCCGCAGCAGCTCATCCAGCGGCCGCCCCTTGCGCAGGTATTGAACCGCGCCTTCCTTCAGGATTTTCTCAACCACGGACGGCTCGTGGTCCATTCCGGTGTAGATGATGACCGGCACGCCGGGATGATTTTGCCGCAGGAACGAGAGCAGTTTCAATCCGTCCTCGCCGGCGATGTTGGCGTCCAGCACGATGGCCGCGATCGGGACGTCATCGGCGAAATTGAGCGCCACGTCCACGGTCTCCGCCGCGATCGTGTCATACCCATGGTGACGCAGGAGGTTGGAGAGCATAAACCCGATCTCCGCCTCGTCATCCACCACCAAGACCTTCCCATTCATGAACGTTCTGATTATACAATCCGGCCGCTGATAACAATCCAAAAACGTGGAATTCGACCGCGGATTGACGCAGAAATGCGGAGGAGAATTTTACCCGAAGGTAACGAAGAGGAAGGAACGGAGTGACGCGAATTGTGCTAATTGACGCGAAGAAGACGGGAAGAAATGGAATATCGCAGATCAACTTGGATCGACATGGAAGGGCCCAAAGTCATCGCATGCCTTCGGGAGCCTGGGGTCGCGAGGTTCCTGGTTTCACCCCCTCCGTGACGAAAAATCTCAATTGGGAGGCGTTCTATTTAATCTCGGCTGTTCCCGGAGGCAGGAAATGAAACACGTACTTTTCGGAAGTGGGTTTGCCGATATTTTCCGGAATCAAATATGCCGTTGAAGGCGAGCCTTGTGTGCAAGTGGCTGATGGAGAGATGAAAGAGGAGGAGTTTTGGGTGGGGAGCGGCGGGGCGGGCTGCGAGGAATTGTGAATAACTTTTTGAAAATGGGGAGGGGGGTTGCCCAGCGGTTGTCCTACCCCCTCTGGTAGGATGGAGCGCATGAAGATGATGAAAAAACGAAAATGAGAATACAGAATCCAGAATTCAGGATTCAGAAGCATCGATATGAACGAATGGTTTGGGCGAAATCTGAACGTCGGACGTAGCGTTGCCCTGGGTTGTCTTGTGGCGCCCCGTTGGGGTTGGGGGGCGAAGGGCGCGAAAACAGAAGGCCGTCCGCGTGGCATGCGAAAGCGGGAGCAAGCTCCCGCACTCCAAAACGCTTCGCGAGCACCTGCGCCTTTCGGCGCGGAAGATCCAAGCTCACAAGAATCAAGATCCAGAGAAATTCCAAGTTCCAAAATCCAATATGAATGACAGGTTCGGACGAATGGATGAACGTGCTGGGTGGGTGGGGATTTTCCGATCTCGGTGTTGCGCGAAGACTTCGACAAGCTCAGTCGAGCCGCTCGCGAAGGGGGCGAAGGGGAGAAGAGAGGGAAGGGACGAAAGGGACGAAAGGGACGGCCTTGCAGGATCGTTCGAAGAGCTTCAAGATTCTTCGAAATGCTTCGAGGTGTTTCAAGGTGGTTTCCGATCTGCCCGGATGACGGGGGAGTTTCGCACGGAATTCCCAAGAAAATGGATTTATAGGGGGGCGGGGGGCTTCCGCAAGGGGCACCAGCGCCTTTCGGCGCGGAAGATCCAAGCTCACAAGGACCAAGATCCAGAGAAATTCCAAGATCCAAGATCCAATATGAATGACAGGTTCGGACAAATGGATGAATGTGCCGGGTGGGTGGGCGGTCCCGAAAGCGGGAGCAAGCTCCCGCACTCCAAACGCTTCGCGAGTCAGGTTGCCGCACTGGTCATCGGGCACCAGCGCCTTTCGGCGTGGAAAATCCAAGCTCACAAGGACCAAGATCCAGAGAAAGTCCAAGTTCCAAAATTCAATATGAATGACGGGTTCGGACAAATGGATGAACGTGCTGGGTGGGCGGGCGGTTCCGAAAGCGGGAGCAAGCTCCCGCACTCCAAACGCTTCGCGAGTCAGGTTGCCGCGCTGGTCATCGGGCACCGGCGCCTTTCGGCGCGGAAGATCCAAGCCCACAAGGACCAAGATCCAGAGAAATTCCAAATCCAGGATCCAATATGAATGACAGGTTCGGACGAATGGATGAACGTGCTGGGTGGGTGGGCGGTTCCGAAAGCGGGAGCAAGCTCCCGCACTCCAAAACGTTTCGCGAGTCAGGTTGCCACGCCGGTCATCGGGCACCAGAGCCTTTCGGCGCGGACGATTCAAGCTCACAAGGACCAAGATCCAGAGAAATTCCAAATCCAAGGTCCAATATGAATGATGGGTTCGGACAAATGGATGAACGTGCTGGGTGGGTGGGCGGTCCCGAAAGCGGGAGCAAGCTCCCGCACTCCAAAACGCTTCGCGAGTCAAGTTGCCGCGCTTGTCATTGGGGACGCAACGGGGCGGAGTTTACGATCGGCGGGCGGGAGTTTCCAAGAACGGACAAAGTTTCCGATCTGATTGGAAACTCGGAATTGGTGTTGGGGGTTGGAGAAGAAAGGGTTGTGAATATGTGGATGGGGTATTTGCCAATATTGGCAGATAAAAAAAGTTTTTGGCGTTGCGGAAAGTTTCCGCTTTCGCTGCGGGAAATTTCAGTACCGCAGATTCACGCAGATGGACTCAGATGGGAAACCGGCGTTGGATCGTTTCCGATTCGCACCAATTCGCGTCTTCCCGGCCTTTCCGCATTCGTGTTTATTCGTGTTCATTCGTGGTTGAATTCTTGTACACCCATGCCGCTCCGCGTCCTGATTGCGCCCGATAAATTCAAAGGCACGCTCTCCGCACCGGCCGCGGCGCGCGCGATTGCCCGGGGCTGGCGGCGTGTGAGGTCGGGCGATTCGCTCGAGCTGTTCCCGTTCTCAGACGGCGGCGATGGTTTTGGCGAATTGCTCGGCGCGCAACTGGGCGCCAAGACACAATGCGTAACGACCGTTGATGCCGCGCATCGGCGCTGCCAGGCTGACTGGTGGTGGCTGCGGCGGGAGAAGACGGCCATCATTGAATCGGCGAAGGTCATCGGGCTCGCGCGGCTGCCACGCGGGCGGTTTCATCCGTTCGAACTGGATACGTTCGGTTTGGGCGCGGTGATCGAGGCGGCCGTGGACCACGGCGCGAGGCGCTGCATTATTGGGATCGGCGGCAGCGCGACGAATGACGGCGGGTTCGGCCTTGCCCGCGCGCTGGGCTGGGAATTTCTCGATCGACGCGGGGACCCGATCAATTCCTGGACGCAACTGCACACGCTGGCGCGCATTTGTGCGCCGCGACGGAAGCGTCCCTTCCGCGCGCTCACGGTGGCGGTGGACGTCCGGAACCCATTGCTGGGAGCGCACGGTTGCACGCGGGTGTTCGGCCCCCAAAAAGGATTGCGCAAAAGCGATTTCGCCACTGCCGAACGTTCACTGCGCCGGCTGGCCGCGGTTGTGGCAGACCAGTTCGGGCATGACTCTGCATCGGAACCGGGCGCGGGAGCTGCGGGCGGTTTGGGCTTCGGACTGCGCGCATTTCTCGGCGCGCGGCTGGCGCCGGGATTTGAACTGTTCGCGCGGCAGACGCGGCTGATGAGTCACCTGCGTTCGGCTGATCTCGTTATCACCGGCGAGGGCGCGATCGACCGGCAGACATTGATGGGCAAAGGCGTGGGGCAACTCGGCGGCTGGTGTGCGGAGCGGCGAATCCCCCGTATCGCGCTGGCGGGACAGGTTCTGGTCCCGAACAAATCGCGCACTTTCACGGACACCCGCGCGCTCACGGATCTGACGAGTCTCAAGAACGCCCTTGCGCGTCCTGCATATTGGCTGGAGCGGCTGGCCGGGCAATTCGCGCGGGATATGAGCAACACACCTGACGGCATCACTATTGCGCCGGCCCTGCCGGATGAGTAGCTTCTCGCCATGAATTTGGAAGATCACCTGGGCGATATCATCCGCAAGGGCCGCAAGGCGTCGAACGTCTCCGCCGCCGACGCCGCCAAGGCCGCCGGGCTCACGGAATCCGAACTCGCCGCGCTCGAGGAATCCGGCCGGCCGGCGAATTCCGTCAACTACTCCGCGCTCGCCTCCGCCCTGGGACTTGCCCCCGCCAAACTGGAAGCCATCGCCAAAGGCTGGACGCCTTCCGAAAAAGATCTCGGCGCCTGGCGGGAACTGCGCCGTTTCCAGACCGAGGAAGGCGGCAACACGGTGAACAATTACCTGATCTGGGACGAAGTCTCGAAGGACGCGGCGGTGTTTGACACCGGCTGGACCGCACAACCGACGATTGCGGCAATCGAGGAGAACCAGCTTCAATTGCGCCACATTTTTCTCACGCACACCCACCAGGACCACATCGGCGGGCTGGCAGGCCTGCGCGAGAAGTATCCGCGCGCGCATGTGCATACGAGTGCGAAGAGCGCGCCGCCGCAGCAACGGAATCGCGCGAACGATTTCCTTCACCTCGGCAGCCTGCGCATCACGAATCGCGACACTCCCGGCCACGCGGAGGATGGCGTGACTTACATCATCGGCACCTGGCCGGAGGATGCTCCGCACGTGGCCATGGTGGGCGACGCGCTTTTTGCCGGGTCGATCGGCACCGGTTTTCAATCCTGGGACCTGGCCCGGCAGAAGATTCGCGAGCAGATTTTTACCCTGCCTGCAGACACCCTGCTCTGCCCCGGCCACGGGCCTTTCACCACCGTGGCTGAGGAAAAAGCCCATAACCCATTCTTTGGCTGACCCTTCCAACCAACGCGGATTTTGCTGTTTCAATGCCACTTTTTGGGAAACCTGCCTCAATGACTGAAAATTCATTTGCTCCGAATCGCATCCTTGTAATAATTATAAGCTTCTCAGGAAGCCCGCTGTGCCCGGTTCCGAGATGATGTTATGCAACGATTTCTAAAGCCACCCATTCTCGTCATTGCCATTGTCCTGCTGGTGCTCGGGGTCGGCGGGCTCTGGTGGCGCGCGCATGCCGGCGGACAGATCGCCTATCGCACGGCCACCGTCAAGCGGGGCGACCTGGCCGCGACCATCAGCGCCACGGGAACGATTGAGCCGATCGAAGTCGTGGACGTGGGCGCGCAGGTGGCCGGGCAGATCAGCGAATTCGGAAAGGGCACCGACGGCAAGCCGATCGATTACGGCTCGACCGTCCCGGAAGGCGGCGTGCTGGCGAAGATCGATGATTCGGTTTACGCCGCTGATCTCGCGGTGGCCAATGCGCAATTGGAGCAGAGCAAGGCCGGGGAGTTGAGCGCCACAGCAAACCTGCAGCAGATGCAGGCGCGGCTCGACCAGACCGAGGCGGAATGGAAACGCGCGCAGGAATTGAACAAGGACGGTTTGCTGGCGCTTTCCATCTACGACTCGAACCGGGCGGATTACGAAGTGGCCAAGGCCAATACCGCCGTCGCCGAGGCCGCCGTCGCGCAGGCGAAGGCAAGCACCATCCAGGCGCAGGCTTCCGTCGAGAAAGCGAAACGCAATCTGGCCTTCTGCACGATCACATCGCCAGTGAAGGGTGTGATCATCGATCGCCGCGTCAACGTGGGCCAGACGGTGGTCTCCAGTTTGAACACGCCGAGCCTCTTCCTGATCGCGCAAGACCTTACCAAGATGCAAATCTGGGTGGCGGTCAATGAAGCCGACGTCGGCCGCATTTCGCCGGGGACGCCGGTGGTTTTTGCCTGTGACGCATTTCCCGGCCGCGAATTTCAAGGTTCGGTCGGCAGGGTGCGGCTCAATGCCACAATGACCCAGAACGTGGTCATGTACACCGTCGAGGTGAACACCGATAATTCCGACAACACGCTGCTTCCCTACCTGACGGCGAACGTGCGTTTCATCGTCAAGAAGGAATCGGACAAAATGCTGGTGCCCAATGCCGCGCTGCGCTGGGTGCCGTCCTCGGCCGGGGAGATTGCGCCGGACGCGCGGTCGCCCAGGTCCACGGATGTCGCCCAGGCCGATCCGCCCGGCAACGCGAAGCCGGACAGCGCGGGGAAATCCGGCAATTCGAAAGGCAAAAGCGGCGGCACGATCTGGCTGCGCGATGGCGTTTATGTGCGGCCGATCGGCGTGAAGGTGGGGGCGTCGGACGGGGCTTTCACGGCGGTGGACGCGGACGAATTGCAGGAGGGCCAGGAAGTGGTGATAGGCGAAGCGGCGGCCGTGGCGCAGGCGGCCACGCAGAATCCGTTTGTGCCACCCATCATCCGGCGCTGAACCGCGCGCATCGCTTGAGCACCGAACTCATCAGGCTGGAGAATCTTTGCAAGACCTATTACCGGGGGGAAATGGATATCCCGGTGTTGCAGGGGGTCTCGCTGCGGATCAACCACGGCGAGTTCATCGCGCTCGTCGGGGCCAGCGGTTCGGGCAAGAGCACGTTGATGAACATCCTGGGCTGCCTGGACCGGCCCACCGCCGGTGAATACTGGCTGGATGGCCGCGAGATTTCGAACGTCTCCGCCGATGAACGCGCGCTGGTGCGCAATACCAAGATCGGGTTCGTCTTCCAGAATTTCAACCTGCTGGCCCGGACCAGCGCGCTCGAAAATGTCCTGATGCCGCTCAACTACACGGCGGCGCATTTGTCGGAGGAAGAATGCCACCGGCGCGGCGAGGAAATCCTCAAACTGGTGGGCCTCGGCGATCGCATGGACCACCAGCCTTCGCAACTTTCCGGCGGCCAGCAGCAGCGCGTGGCCATCGCTCGCTCGCTGATCAACCGCCCGCCGCTGCTCTTCGCCGACGAACCGACGGGCAATCTCGATTCCCGCACCACCGAGGATGTCCTGCGCATGCTGGAGCAACTCAACGAGCGCGAAGGACTCACGATCATCCTGGTCACGCACGACGATAACGTGGCGCGCCACGCCAAACGAATCATCCGCATCAAGGACGGCGTGATCGTGGAGGACGGACCGCCGCTAGGCGCGGCGGCCGCAAAATCCAAGGTCTCCGCCGCCGAATCATCGCGCCCGGAGCCTGTGGTTCGGGACTGGCACAGCGCGTCGTGGCGGACGGCGTTGCGGATTCTGCGCACAGCGTTGCATGCGCTGCGGCGGAATGTCATGCGATCGGTCCTGACCTGCCTCGGAATCATCATCGGCATCGCGGCGGTGATTGCGATGATGGAAATCGGGCGCGGGTCGTCGCATTCAATCGAGCAGACGATCGCCGGGCTGGGCGCCAACGTGATTCAGATCGAGCCAAGCTGGATGTGGGTCGGTGGAGTGAATTCCGGCAGCGGCGGGCGCGTGACATTGACGGCCGCGGACGCCGACGCCATCCGGAAGGAATGCGGGGCGGTGATCAACGTGGCGCCGAGCGTGGACAGCGGCGGGCAGGCGATTTACGGCAACCGCAATTGGAGGCCGAACAACGTGGTGGGAGTCAGCCCCGATATCATCCCGGTGCGCCGGTGGGAGTTTTCCGAGGGCGAATGTTTCACGCTGGACGATGTTCGCAGCATGGCCGCGGTGTGCATCATCGGGCAGACGGTGGCGAAACAGCTTTTCGCGGACGAATCGCCCATTGGCAAGGAGATCCGACTGCGCAATGTGGCCCTGAAGGTCGTGGGCGTGCTGAGCCCGAAGGGCGCGAACATGATGGGCCGCGACCAGGACGACGTGATCATGGCGCCGTGGACGACGATCAAATACCGCGTCTCCGGCGTCAGGAGTGCCACGTCGTCATCCTCCAGTTCGAGCTCTTCGACCCAGGTCAATTCCCTCAGCCAGATTTATCCGAATCAACAGGTGCAGCTTTATCCGGCGCAGTCGGCGGTCCAGGCGGTGGACATGCCGCAGATCACGCGGTTCGCCGACCTGGACGACGTCTTTGTCTCGGCGGCCTCCGCGCAGGACATCCCGGTGGCGATGAAGCAGATCACAACCGTGTTGCGGGAACGGCATCGGCTTCGGGACGGAGTGCCGGATGATTTCCGGATTCGCGATCTCACGGAAATCTCAAAGGCGCTCGCGTCGACCAGCCACGTCATGACGAATCTGTTGCTGGTGGTCGCGCTCATTTCGTTGATCGTGGGCGGCGTGGGCATCATGAACATCATGCTGGTATCGGTCACCGAACGCACGCGCGAGATCGGCCTGCGCATGGCGGTGGGAGCACGGGCGCGGGACATCCTTCGGCAATTTCTGGTGGAAGCGGTGGTGCTTTGTCTCGCCGGGGGGATCGCCGGAATTGCGGTCGGCCGCGGCGCATCGCTGGCGGTGACTGCGTTCCTGCATTGGCCGACACTGCCGTCCATTCCGGCCATCATCGCGGCGGTGGCGACGTCGGTGACGGTGGGAATCGTCTTCGGTTATTACCCGGCGTGGAAGGCGTCGCGGCTCGACCCGATCGAAGCGCTGCGCTACGAGTAGCCGGAGTTAACGGGCCGGTTGCAATGCGGGCTGGCTTTGAGCAGGCGCGGTGGCAGGTTTCGCGGGGAGATGAAGAATTTCGCGCGACCGCGCCAGGGAGAGCTCGATGTTGGCGCAGATATTTTCCCGGCCAAGACGATCGAGAAAACCCGCCTTGTCCATCATCAACAGCGGCTGCGTATGCGGACCGCTGAGCACCAGATGTTTCCCGTGGGCGCGCAACCGTTCGTAGAGATCTTCGAGCGCGTTCAGGCCGGTGGCGTCCATGGCGAGGACTTTGCGCATGCGCAGAATGAGCACCTCGGGCTCCTGCTTGAGCTGGCGCAGGGCGCCTTCGAGCTTGTCAGCCGCGCCGAAGAAGAACGAACCGAAGATGCGATAGACCATGACACCCTTGGGAATCTCCCGGCCGACCAGTGAGTGTTGCGAGCCCTCGGTCTCGGTGCTCTCGTCCACGGCGGTGATCTGCGTGGTCTCGGAAACGCGTTTGATGAACAGCATCGCGGCGAGCACCATGCCGATTTCCACGGCCACGGTGAGATCGATGACCACCGTCAGGCCGAACGTGGCGAGGAACACCGCGCTGTCGCTGCGCGGCCAGCGGAGCAGCCGGCGGAAATTGCGCCACTCGCCCATGTTGTAGGCGACCTTCACCAGCACGGCGCTCAGCGCGGCCAGCGGAATGAATTTCGCGAGCGGCGCGGCAACCAGAATGATGATCAGCAGCGTGAGGGCGTGGACCATTCCGGCAACCGGCGAACGCGCGCCGCATTTGACGTTGGTGGCCGTGCGGGCAATCGCGCCGGTGGCGGCGATGCCGCCGAACAGCGGGCTGACGATGTTGGCGATGCCCTGCGCCATCAGTTCCTGGTTGGAATCATGGCGATCGTTCACCATGCCGTCGGCGACCACGGCGCAAAGCAGCGATTCGATGGCCGCCAGCAGCGCAATCGTCAGCGCCGGACTGAACAAGTGCCGTATGTGCTCCCAGGAAAGCGCCGGCAGATGCGGAGCGGGAAGGCCTTGCGGGATTCCGCCGAACCGGCTGCCGATGGTTTCGACGTGCAGACCGAGCACGACCACGGCAACCGTGGCGAGCACAAGCGCAACCATGGAACCGGGAACGCGCCGTTGCAATTTGCCGGGCCAGAGGACAATCACCGCGAGCGAGCCGGCTGCCAGGAGGAGCGTCGGCCATTGGAACGTGTCAATGTGTTCGATGAGCACCTTCATTTTGTCGAGAAAATCGGAGGGCACGCCATTCACCTGCAGGCCGAGAAAATCCTTTATCTGCGTGCTGAAGATCACCACCGCAATGCCGCTGGTAAAGCCCATGGTCACGGGATAGGGAATGTATTTGATCATCGTCCCCAATCCCGCCGCGCCCATGGCCAGCAATACAAAGCCCGCCATGACCGTGCAGATCGCGAGATTCTCAGCGCCGTATTTCGCGTAGATGCCGAAGAGAATGACAATGAACGCGCCCGTAGGACCGCCGATGGCCACGCGCGTTCCGCCCAATCCGGAGATCAGGAACCCGGCGATCACCGCGGTGAAAATGCCTGCCTGCGGCGAGACGCCCGAAGCGATCGCGAACGCCATGGCGAGCGGCAGCGCCACAACGCCCACCGTCAACCCGGCGGTGAGATCGGCGCGAAAATCCTCGCCCGAATAGTTTTTGAGCGTGTCCAGCAACTTGGGTCGGAACTTCATTTGGGGGAAATGTGGTTATTGGATCTGTCCCATGCCGCGGAGCATCTGGATGGAGTCCTCGAAGTGCCGCTGGAAGTATTCGCGCATGGCGTCGAGGACTTCGATGAGCAGCGGGTCGCGCAGGGAGTAGAGGACCTGGTTGCCGTCCTTGCGCGTCACCACCAGGTGTTTGGAGCGCAGGACGGAGAGATGCTGCGAAAGATTGGCCGGCTCGACCTTAACGCGTTCGAGGATCGCGCCGACGGATAGCTCGCCGTCGCGCAGGACTTCAATGACGTGAATGCGCGTGGGATGAGCGAGCACCTGGAACACCTCGGCCTTGAACTTGCGCAAGGCTTCAAGATGCTGCGGGGCGATGGACGCAATGGTCTTGGACATGCCATCTTAACTATATTCGAAACTTCGAAAGTATGCAAACAGTTTTCGCATCCTGCTCGTTACGAATAAGCTTGGCGGGACCTGATCGAGAGTACCAGCTATTCGGAATCAGGGCCATCTGGACCCTGATTGAAGCTCGATGCCTATGATAAAGACTTCTCAGACGCTTCGGTTGGCGGTTTGCGGGATGATGTTGTTGGGCGTGATTTTCCGGGCCAATGCCGCGGAAATGCTGATCGAAGATATTGACGGGCCGGTCACGCGCAATGAAATCGCGGCATTCAAGGCGTTCATGCGAGCCCTTCCGGCGGCGGGCGATAACAACCACAATAACTGGGTCTATGGCAACGGGGGCAAAAATATCGAGGCGCTCGGGATGCTGTATGAAATCAGCGGTGATCGGGAAATCCTGGATCAAATGATCCGGTTTGCCGACGCGGCGCTGGCCTCCCGCAACGACCCGGTGACTGGCCGCGTCATCTGGACCGGCAAACGCGAGTTGTGCTGGCCTAATTCACCGACGAACTCGGCCACAGCCAAGTATTCCGGAAGCGAAAATGGCGACGTCATCGGGCACATCGCCTATTGCGCCGATTTAATCCTGAAGACGCCTGCGCTTTTGACGAACCGCGTCGGCATCGGCGACACGTTCAGCTACGGTGCGACTTACAAAGAACGCGCGCTGACGTTCGTGCGCGAAATGGATCGAAGCGTGGATACGTTTGTGTTGCCCTGGTTCGTAAGCGTCGCCGACGGCAACCATTACCGCTGGCCCAACACGCCGCTCTACACGTTCAACAAGGGAGGCACCCCGATTCCTTGGAACCAGCAGACAATGTTGAGCGGAGGATTCTTGAGGCTGGCCCTGTGCCATGAAGTCCTGAAAGACGACCCGGCCCGCGTGAAGAAATATTACGACACAGTGGGCGCGAATATGGACTGGTTTCTTGGTGATTTGCACCCCTACGAACGCGACGGCCATACGGTTTACGATTGGGGCTATTCGCTGGGCCGCAAAAGCGAGGACGTGCCGCACGGCGGCTATGACATTTGGGGGCTGTGTCGCGCGTTCGAGTGCGGCAAGTTCAACATTCCGTCCGCCACGATGACCAATTTCGCGAACACCCTTTGTTATTCAGTTTATGATCCAACGAACAAAGCTTTCCACATGCGCGTCGATGGCCGGGACTTGAACAAGCCGGCGCGCAAATCCCTCGCGGCTTCATGGATGCCGCTCGCAAGGTATTTCCCGAACGACGATCTGTATCACGCCGCCGCCACGGCAAATCTGGAAGCGGCTCGGGCGCGCCCGCTCGACGCGGCGTTCATCCTTTACATGAAATATATGCGCGACCAAAAGGTTTCGGGGACCAGGTGAGTGCAAAACGTGAGGACCGACCCTTCGACAACCGGTTACGATACCGTTTGAACGTCCTAAGATGCTGCCGCCGTTCCGCTCAATTGACCTCCATCACGCGCTCCTGATAAGGTCGGGCTCATGCGTCCCAAATTCCGCCCCAGCCCGGCCGGGCTGCTCGCAGTTCTTCTCGGAGCCACCGTCGCCCTCCAAAATCCGGTTGCGCAGGCGGCCGATCCATTGGAAGTCGATTTCAAAACCGCCATTTCCGGCGGTGACCTTGATTACACGTCTCCGGCCACGCGCAGCGAGGAAGGCATGCCTGTTGGCAACGGCCGCATGGGAAGCCTTGTCTGGACAACGCCTTCCGCCCTGAAATTCCAGATCAACCGCTGCGATGTCTTCGGTGTGGACGCGTCCACCGTCAGCTTTCCGCAAGCGGATTCCGATTACGCCAGCGGCTGCGGCTATGTCGACATCAACCTGGCCAGCGCCGGTCCGGATGTCTTCACCGCGCCGGGCTTCCATCAACACCTCTCGCTTTACGACGGCGTCATGGTGGCGAACGGCACGGGCGTGACCGCGCGTGTCCTGGCCTGGAACGCCCGCGATGTGATGGCGATTGAGATCGACGACCGCCGCAAACGTTCGGAGCCGATCAACATCGATCTACGGATGCTGCGTTATGCCCAGGAATACTTCACCGGAATGAACTGGCAACTCACCAGCAATCACGCGGTGATTTTCAAAACTGCAAACCATTACGCCACTTCGCAGTTGCACATCCGCGACGGCGCCATCCTGCTGACTCAACGCTTCGCCGAAAACCAGTTCTTCGATTCCTCGGCGATTGCGATCACTGTCGTGGGCCGCGAATCCCGGCCGCGGTTTCTGAACGAATCCACCGTGCAGCTTTCGACTCCCCCCGGGAAGGGAAGGTTCACCATCCTCATCGCGAGCGCCGCCACGTTCGATCGCCGGCAAGATGTCGGCAGCCTGGCGCTGGAGGAGTTGAGCGCCGCGAAGGAAAGGAAAACATTCGCCGCGCTCGCCGCCGAAAATGCCCGCTGGTGGCACGAGTTCTGGGCGAAGGGTTATGTGACGATGCATAGCGCGGATGGCCAGGCCGATTTCGTCGGCGCGAACTATCTGTATTACCTTTATCTCATGGCATCGAGTTCCCGCGGCAGCTATCCGCCGCGATTCGGCGGCATGCTCTGGTATACGAGCGGCGACATGCGCCGCTGGGGCTCGGAATACTGGCACGCCAATACCGACGCCTATTATCGCGACCTGATGCCGTCGGGCCATTTGGACCTGGTGGACCCGTTCTTCTCGATGTATTTCGGGATGTACGACGCCTGCGCACTGGCGGCGCGGCAGCAGTGGGGAAGCCATGGGATTTACATTCCGGAAGTCACCTTCTTCAGCGGCCCGGAACGCATTCCCGATAACCTCGTCCAGGAATTTCAGGACCTGTTCCTCGCGCGCAAACCTTACGAGCAGGCGTCGAAGGAGTTTCTCGCGTATGTCCAGACCAGGAATTGCCTGAGTGCGCGTTACAATTTCCTGAACTTCGGCACGTACGTGAACGGCGTCTATTATGCCCCCACCAAAGGCGCCGGCATCTTCGGCCATTGCACGCATTTCCTCTCCGGCATGAGCGGCATCGCGTCCCAGTTCTGGCAGCGCTACGAATTCACCGGCGATCAAACATGGCTGCGCGACAAAGCCTACCCGATGATCAAGGGAGTCGCCGAATTCTACGCGAACTTTCCAAACCTGCGGAAGGAAGCCGACGGCAAATACCACATTTATCACGTGAACCGGATCGAGAGCGACTGGGATTCCCAGGACACTCCCAGCGAACTCGGCGCGATGCACACGATCTTCCCCATGGCAATCCGCGCCTCCCAGTTGCTCGGCATCGACGAAGCGTTGCGCCCGAAATGGCAGGATATCGCGGATCATCTCGCCGCGCCCGCGCCCGGGTCGGGCAATCGCGGCGATTTCGACCAGACCAAGACCAATTACGCGCACGTCACGGCGTCGGAAGCGTCCGCCGCGTCCGGCTTGCCCATGCTTCACAGTAACGCCGCGAATGCCGGCGGACAATTCGGCCGGCCCCCGGCTGGTGCGCCCGGAGGCGAATCGAATTCCACCAATGCGCCCCAAGCCGGCCGGCGCGGCGGCTTTGGAGGAGGCTTAGGCGGCGAGCGCGTGTTCGGCAATTTCGTTGGGCGCGGGGACGGCGCGGTGGAACCGCTCGGGGCCGAACCGCAGCTCAAGCGCCGTTTCCTCGGCTTCGACATGACCGGCGGATTCATCGATCCCTCCGGCGACGGCGGCGCGCAGATCTTTCGCAATCGCCTTCGCCTGCGCGAAGGTCCCGGTGCGATCGATGCCGAACACCTGGGAGGACTCGCCTTTGGCATTCATCAATCGTTGCTGACGAATTCGGTGAACGACACGCTGACGGTTTCCGCGATTCAACTTCTTCCCGCCTGGCCCAAAGATTGGGCGGTCACCTTCAGGCTGCTGGCGCGCGGTGGGACAGTCGTGACCGCGGCGCAGCAGGACGGCAAGGTCCTGGCCGTGAAACTCGAGCCGACGCTGGCCGGAACAATCGATCTGAAGAATCCGTGGGGCGAATCGGCCGTCAAGGTCTCGCGTGCCGGAGCGGTGGAAACATTGAGTGGCGAAACGCTGGTGATTGCCACCATGCCCGGCGAAGCGATCCGTCTCCAACCCTGACCTGACACACGCGCGCTGAGGGGGCGTTGCGCCCTCCCGTCAAGGCGCGCAGTATGAATGATGATGCTATGCCGGCGCGACAGCCCCCTCAACAAGGCTGGCCACTAGCGACTCGGCGTCCCACGGGCCGTTATGGCGCAGCCCGTTAACGAAGAAAGTGGGCGTGCCGTTTACTCCACTGCGGATTCCGCTGCGAAAATCCTCGCGAATACGGTCACGATGCGCGCCCGTTTCGACTTCCCGGATGAGCCGGCGGGCGTCCAGTCCCAAGTCCAAAGCATATTTCGCGATATCCTCATCCTCCAAGGCATCTTGATTTTCATAAAGGACGTCATGCATTTCCCAGTAGCGGCCTTGCTCGCCAGCAGCCTCGGCTGCCTCGGCGGCGTGCTCGGCGTGGGGGTGAATGTTGGCCAGCGGGAAATTGCGGAACACAAAGCGCAACCGGTCTCCCATAACTGACTGCACCGCCTTGACTTGCGGGTAGGCTGCCCCACAGACGGGACATTCATAGTCGCCATACTCCACCAAAGTCAGCGAAGCATCGTATGGCCCCTGGATGTGGTCTCGTTTGCTGACGGGAACCGCGAGGGCTGCCGGTTCAAAATTTTCTTCAAATGTTCTCATTTTGCCACCTCTTCTTTTTTCTCCTCCATTTTTTCCTTTTCCTTATTTTGCAAATCCTCCAGCGCGGACAAGATTCCTGCCGCTCCGGGGTTCACTCCGATGGGTGAAACATAACTCCAGTGAATGTTGCCTTCCGCATCAATCACGAAGAGCGCGCGTTCGCTGACGCCTTCCCCCTTGCGATAGACTCCGTAATTTTTTGCCACTTCGCCCTTGGGCTCAAAATCGGCCAACAGCGGAAAATGCAACTTGCGGTCACGGGCGAAGGCCGCGTGACACCAGGCTCCATCCACGGAAATGCCGAGGACTCCAGCGCCGAGATTTTGAAATTCGGGCAGTATTTCGTTGTACAGGGCCATTTGATCGCCGCAAACGGGGCTCCAGTCAGCGGGATAAAACGCCAGCACGACCGGCTGGCCACGAAAATCTGAGAGCTGCACGAGTTGATCGGGAGTGCTTCTTAGCTTGAAATCAGGAGCAGCCGTGCCCGGCGGCAGTGCCGTGTGACCTTGAGGGCGCGGGTACATGCGGTCGTAACGTTGTTGTGTTTGCTTGTCCATAAAACAGCCTTTCCTTTCTTTCGGGATAGATCTCGGATGGAAATCCTTTCCTTCAATTGTACTCTCAGGGGCATTGAAGGATTCTTCAAAGAAAAAGTGAACCGGCAGGAGCATTTCCAGGAAAGCATCAAATCGAAGGTTTGGGCGCACAACAGCGGGAATCTGCCTCACGCCAATGTCCAGGCCTCAGATGCCAGCCTCCGCGAACGCTCACCCAGACCCGGGAACCCAGATTGCGCGCGGCGTCGGTGAAACCACCTAATCGTGACCGCAAATCTTTGATGTGAACCCGCATCATCCGTTCCGACTCCGATCACAAACACGCCTGTACAGAGCTGATCATTCGAGCAGTTCAGATGTATTGCCCTATTCAAAATTCACGAGTGCCACTCGAAACCCTTGATTCCGCGAGTGAAAAGGACTGTAACCTTTGCGGCTCGCAAAGCTGCATTCAGCGGCGGGAAATGCGCCGCTGCGAAGGACTCGAAGATCACCCGAAATTGCGCCGGTCGGGTTGGTGACCGAACCGCCTGCAAGTTTCTCGGCATACCAGTCGAGACACCACTCCTGCCCATTACCTAACATATCGTAAAAACCCCACGGATTGGATTTTTTTTGTCCCACAGGGTGAAGCTCGCCATTGTAGCCCCTACCATTGGAATACCATGCGACCTCATCGAGGTTGGTGGAGGTCTGGTTCGTCATTGAGGCGCGGCACGCGTATTCCCACTGCGCCTCGGTCGGCAAAGTGAACGCCCATCCCTCCGGAAGTCGTCCTGCCGAATGCGCCAACTCGGTCAATTTCTCACAGTATTCCATCGCCATATGCCACGATATATTTTGTGCGGGCATATCGGGCCTGCCGTGAGTTCCCGAAGGGATGTGGTGCATAACGGTTTCATACTGTTCTCTTGTCAGTTCGTATTTTCCCAGCCAAAAGCCTCGCGTCAGGGTGACTTTGGTGATGGGTTTTCCATCGTATTCACCTTCACCACCCATCTCAAACGAACCTGGTTCAACCCAGATCAGGTCGAGTTTTATTATCGGAAGCGTGAAATTAGCCCCCGGTTGTGGTGGTTCATTTTTGGTGTCAAAGCTCGCCATCATGCGTTGGACAAAGATGGAATCCTCCTGCCGATCCTGTTGTGCCCGGACGCGCTGAATTATCGTGTGAACGGATATTGCTGCTGCGGCAATAATCACCAGGCTGACGACGATGGCTCCAGATAACAGCCTTCTTCGGCTCCGGGCTCCATTCGCGGATGGATCGTCGGTTTCCATTGCTCTCTTGGAAACAATCGTGGCAGGACCTTTATCGGACTCACGCGATTGGCCATCGTGTGTAATGAGCGCCTCATCTATGTATCTCAGGACGGCGCGGTGGTTACATTCTGAAGCTGCCATAGTTGCCAAAACGGCGAGCGATAGGAAGATCATCGATCCCGATGCGATTGCGACCCCCGTGCTCGCCATAAACATGGCTATCGTCTGGTCCTTGATGAAATTTTCACTTTTGCTGTCAGCTTTGGAGGCGGGCGCGGATCGTCCGGCATTCGACCAGACATCACCTACTCCGGCTTCGTGAAGCATCCTGCGTTCGGCGGGGGCAAAATTGTAAAGATACTCCCACACAATGACGGTATTCCCGATGATTGATGCAAGGCACAACACGCCTGCAACAACTCTTAACGGGTGTATCCACGAGCGGTGAAGAGTCAGGTCGTGTGCCGTGGCCATGGTGCATGGGCAGTCTAATCCAAGAAGTAAGCGTGTAAAAGGCTTTCTTGCTGACTACTGCTCCTGGCATTTTGTGCTCCAAATAATGCCGAATTGAAAAAAAGCGATTTCATCGAAAGCCGAAGGAATCGCTCTCTTTTTATTTTTTTCAGCATTATTCCGGACGCGTCTAAGCAACCTCACGCAGCTTGAAGAAATCAGCATCCGCTCAAACTTCGGATTCAGTTTTAAACCTTTGAGCCGGCCCGGTATCATAAAGTCCGTTTGGGCCGGTTGATGTGACCGCTTCGCGCGCGGTTGCCGAGTTCCGAATTTGAAATTACTGTCTGCCGGAACAGAGTCCGTGTTGATCGAAACCCATGAACGAAGTGCTCCAGTTCCTTGCCCAGCACGGACCGCTGGTGTTATTTCTTGCTGCCTTCGTAGAGCAGGCGGGCATACCGCTTCCGGCATCTCCCTGGATGCTGGCGGCCGGCGCGCTGATCGGCCAGGGCAAGGTGCATGCGCTAAGCGCAATCGGGGCAGCCGCTTCCGGATCGATGCTGGCTGACCTTCTCTGGTTCTTCCTGGGGCGGCGCTATGGAAATCGGATTCTGAAGCTTCTCTGCCGTGTTTCACTCGAGCCGGACTCGTGTGTTCGCCGGGCTCAAAACGTATACAGCCGCTTCAAGCTTCGCGGGATGATTGTGGCAAAATTCATCCCCGGCTTGAGCACGCTGACGCCGCCGTTGGCCGGAAGCTCGGGGGTTGGTCTTTCCCGGTTTGTTTTCTACGATGCCTTGAGCTGCTGCCTTTACGTCGGGTGCTTTATCGCCATTGGCCTTGTGTTCAGCCATCAGTTGGAGCAGATCCTCGACGCACTCGCAGGCTTCGGCCGCGGTGCTCTCGCGCTTGTGATCGGGTTGCTGGTTGTTTACATCGGCTACAAGTATTACGCGCGGCGACGGTTTTTGAAGGAACTGCGAATGGCGCGAATCACCGTTGATGAACTGCGTCAGAAGCTCGAAGCTGGAGAGCCGCTCGTAATTCTGGATCTTCGTTCGCAGGATGAGCTCGATCAAGATCCCTCCATTATTCGCGGTGCGTTGCGCATGAGGGCTGACGAGTTGCAGACGCGTCACCAGGACATTCCCCGTGACCGCGAAATCATCCTCTACTGCTCTTGTCCGGATGAGGAGAGCAGTGCGCGAACGGCCTTGCTGCTTCATCGAAAGGGAATTTTGCGCGTGCGACCGCTGCTGGGAGGTTTCGACGCCTGGCGCGATCGCAAGTATCCCCTGGACACACACGTCGTCAAAGTCACCGATTTTCTGAGCCTCAGCTAAACGAATGGCGCGGGCAGTGCCGCTCCATCGAAGATCGGTTGACATTGGAGCAACGCAGTGCAAATGTTCCATCGCGTTTGGGTTTGGCGCCCCTTTAACTACGGCGCTGATCCGCAGGAGGTTTGTTTCCAGGCCGTCCTTTTCATTTTCTGACGTTTCAATTTATCTCCTGTGCTCTTTGACAATTTGCAGAACGGGATTTCGCGCGAAGGCCGCGAAGGATCCAGGATCATGAGCACACCCCCTGCCCCCTCCCGCAGCGGGAGGGGGATGCTTCCGCACGGGCAAGGGGTGGTCAGGTCGCGCGCGATACGCCTGACGAAGGCCAGTGGAAATTGATCGGCGAATATCGGCGAGTGGCGGAGGATTGCACTCTAATGTCCACATTTTCCGATAAAAAGTGTCGCGCGAAGCTCGCGAAGGTTGCGAAGGGGACCGGGAATTTAACCGCGGATTACGCGGACAGCGCGGATAAGTTTGGTTTGCAACATCTTTTCTGGAAATCCATGTGTGCGGATATTTGCGAATCAAGCAGTTGCGGAGGATTGTCCGATATTGTCCGCTTTTTCCGATAAAAGTGTCGCGCGAAGCTCGCGAAGGTTGCAAAGGGGACTGGGACAAGGAATTTAACCGCGGATTACGCGGACAGCGCGGATAAGTTTGGTTTGCAACAATTTTGGGGGAAAGAATGGCGGGAGTGGCGGGGCTCGAACCCGTAACCTCTGCCGTGACAGGGCAGCGCTCTAACCAATTGAGCTACACCCCCGCGAAGGGGAGGCGAAACTTACGGAAACCGCCAGTTCGCGTCAAGTCGCAAGAAAAAGCAAATTCGGGCAGCAGACGCCAAGGAGGTGGGGGTGGGGAACCCCGCTGAAGAAACGTACTGCTACCCGAACACGATAAGTTTAGAACGAACTATCCATTTGTCAATAGGGTAACACTCGGTATGCCGCCGCAGGACCGCCGGCGAGCGGGCGCTTTTTGCAGGGTTTTTTCCGGGGAAACGGCGCGTTTCCCAAACTGGTTTCACCAGGATTCGGGCGCCGCACCGCGCAGCTCGAGCGGCAAATTCAATTGTTATACAGCGCGGAGATGTGGTATGGTGCGGGACTATGAAAAGGAAACTCTCTGTTCTGGCCGCGCTGCTTTTTGTGGGTGGCCTGGTGCTGTCGGGTTGCTCGGAGAACTCTTCGACTCCATCAACGCCCAGCACGAACGCGGCTCCGGCCGCTCCCTCCACGAACAAGTAATCGGCCGTTCCGGAGGTGCTCCGGGGCAGTGTCAGACAAGCCGGGCAGGCGTAACGCCCGGCCTCTTTTTTCTTCCGCAAGCGCCGCTTGCCAAGGCTGTGGGGGGCCGTTAAGGTCAGGGCATGTTAAAACAGTCTGTTCTTTTGCTGGCGCTGGTTTCGTGCGGATTGCAGGCCGTTTCCGCGGACACGATCCTGCTCCGGGAGAAGGCGTCGGTGACGGGAAAAATCCTGGCGGAAAAGCGCGACCAGGTGGTGGTGGATCTCGGCTACACGGTGCTGGTGATTTCGCGCAAGGACATTTCCAAGATCATCAAAGGGGACGCGAATGAGTCGCCGGCCAAGGAAGGCACGACGGCGCCAGCCACTCCGGTGGCGGCAGCTCCAGGCTTTGAGACTCACAGCGGGATTTATCAGACGGCCAATGTGCCGCCCCAGGCAAAGGATGTGCGGGAGCTGGTGAATCAACTGGGGGAGGCGGTGGTGCAGGTGCGCACGCCGAGCGGGCTGGGATCGGGGTTCATCATCAACGAGGACGGATTTTTGATCACGAATTTCCACGTGATCGAGGGTGAGACGCAGATTTCAGTGGAGGTTTACCACCAGAGGGACGGCCAGTTGGAACGCAAGGCCTACAAGGATGTGCGGATCGTGGCGATCAACAAGTTCCAGGACATTGCGCTGTTGAAGATTGACGACAAGGACGCGCCGAAATTCACGAAGGTGCTGCTGGGCGACGCGGACGCGCTGGCGGTGGGCGATCCGGTGTTTGCGATCGGCAGCCCGCTGGGGCTGGAGCGCACGGTGACGGAGGGCATCCTGAGCACGAAGACGCGGGAGATGCAGGGTGAGCTTTACCTGCAGACGACGGCGCAGATCAATCCCGGCAACAGCGGCGGGCCGTTGTTCAACCTGCGGGGCGAGGTTGTGGGTGTCACCAACATGAAGATTACGTTTGGCGAAGGTCTGGGTTTCGCCATTCCGGTGGGCGCGGTGAAGTATTTCCTCGATCATCGCGATTCGTACGCCTATTCGAACGATAATCCCAGCAACCCGTATCGGTACCTGGAGCCGCCGAGCCGCACCAGGCGTCCGATGGCGGTGAATCCATGAGTCCTTCCGCACGGGGGCATCATGAAGCCATGCCAGGGAGTGTTTAGTCCGTCCAACCACCAAAACTGATGAAAAGAATTCTTCCGCTGCTGGCCGCGTTTGCGGGTCTGGTCTGTGGGGCGCGCGCGGTTGTTCCGCCGCCGGACAAACTGCTGCCGGACGACACGCTGGCGATGTTTTCCGTGCCGGACTTTGCCAAAGCGCGGGATGTTTACGGGCATTCGCCGCAGTTCCAGCTCTGGCAGGACCCGGCGCTCAAGCCGTTTCGCGACAAGTTCACGGCCAAGTTCAAGGACCGGTTCCTGGCGCCGCTGGAGCATGATCTCGGGATTCATTTCGACGATTACACGAACCTGCCGCAGGGGCAGTTGACGTTGGCAGTGACACAGAATGGATGGTCGGGCGAGACGTCGTCGCAGACACCGGCGCTCCTCTTCCTGCTGGACACGCGCGACAAGAGCAGCCAGCTCAAGACGAATCTCGCCGACCTGCGCAAGAAATGGGTGGATGCGGGCAAGACGCTGCGCACGGAAAAAATCCGCGACATCGATTTCAGCGTGATCACGATTTCCACGAATGACCTGCCCAAGAGCCTGCGCAATTCACCGTCCGCGCCGTCAGACTCGAACGCGCCGGAGCCGATGGACAATCCGGACGCGAAGAAGCCGGCGGTGAAACAGGAATTCTACGTTGGCCAGATTGACTCGCTGCTGGTGATCGGGAATTCGCCGAAGGCAATCGAGAAGATCGCCGCGAAACTCGCGGGCGCGGATTTGAAGACGCTGAGCGATTCCCCTGGTTACGCGGCGAACGAAGCGGTGTTTCACGACGCGGTGGCGCTGGGATGGGTGAACACGAAGGCGTTGATCGACGCGTTCCTGCACGCGCAGAGCGAGAGTTCGGACGCGGATGCAGGCAATCCGCTTGGCCTGAGGCCGGCGAAGATTTTGTCGGCGCTCGGGCTGGATGGATTGAAGAGCGTGGCGTTGAGCTACCGGTTCTCGGATGACGGGGCGCTGGGGACCCTGGCCTTGAACGTGCCGGAGGCAAACCGCGCGGGGCTTTTCAAGATTCTCGCCGGGGCCGGCAAGGAAGTGGCACCGCCGCCGTTCGTGCCGGCGGACGCGGTGAAGTTCCAGCGCTGGCGGATTGACGGCCAGAAGGCGTGGGCGACGCTGCAATCGATGGTGAACGCGGTCAGCCCGCAGGCGAATAGCTATGTGGATTTCGCCTTGAACACAGCGGAGGCGGCGGCCAAGGAAAAGGACCCGAATTTTGACATCCGGAAGATGCTCTTCGGCAACCTGGGCGATGATTTCATCAGCTACTCGAAGGCGCCAAAGGGCGACACTGTCGAGGACCTTAATTCCGCGCCGTGGCTTTTTCTGATTGGTTCGCCCAATGCGGATCAACTGGCATCGGGTTTGAAAAGCCTGCTGCCGCTGGTGCAGGCGGGCGGAGTCGCGGAACGGGAATTTCTCGGACACAAGATTTACAGCATTCCGCTGCCATTGCCGAGCGCGAAGGGAACATCGGCGGCGCCGCAAAGCCTGAGCTATTCCTATAGCGGGAATTACCTGGCGCTGACCATCACGCCCGCGACGCTGGAGGAATATCTGCGCAGCGGACAGAGTGACGCGAAATCGCTGCGCGACATGGCCGGGCTGGGGGATGCGATCCAGAAGGTGACGCCCGGGAACGCGAGCTTCCTCGGGTTTTCGAACGACAGCGAAAGCATGCGCACGTCGCTGGCCGCGTTGAAGAAGGCCTTCGCGGACGATGGCGCTTCCGTGACTCCGTTGACGGCAATGATGGGAGGCAACGCAGACAAGTTGAAGGAGTGGTTCGACATCTCGCTGCTGCCGGATTTTGACCAGGTGGCGAAGTATTTCTCCTTCTCGGTCTACGGCGAGACCGCAACGGCCGACGGGCTGGTGTTCAAGGGTTTCACACCGGTGCCGCCCCAGTTGAAGAAATCAACGAACTGAAGCCTGCGGTGCCGGCTTGCGCTGGAGGACGCCAATGTACTGGCCGTCCTCGGGAATGTACCTGGCGCAGTCGTTGCTCCAATGAAATTCCGCAGGCGCGTTGGTGGAGAAGTTTATGACCCCGCGGTAATCGTAGAAATCCCGGCAGAATTTATCGCGCCAGTCCAGGACATTGGTCTCGGACTCCTCGGTTTGCAGCCAGGACAGGGGGAGCTTTACGAGCACCAGCATGGCGGGTTTGGCGATTTCAATTTCCCGCATCATTTCCTTCTGCATGCCATCCGCCAACGGCGTGGGTTCCATGAGGCTGTAGGTGTAAATGTAACCGGTCGCGGAGTGCCGCCGGGAATAGAAGCAGATTTGCGGTTCCGATCCGATCACCGCAATTTTGTCGTCCTTCCCGGTGTGGTCCCGGATATAACGCGCGATTTCGGGGGATTCGGCGAAAGGGTTGTCGGTGCCGAACATGGCATGACTCGCTTCAGCGGGAGAATCCTTCAACAAAACGTCCGCCCGGCTGGCCAGGGCAATGGCGCAAATGAAAAAGAGCGCCATGGCGGGAATGGTCTGTGCATTGGGACCGTAACCTGCCTTCCCCACGCCACCACACAACAGAGTCACGCAATATCCGACGAGCAGAGCCACCGCAGGCAGGGCGAGCACAAAATAATGATAGCGAAAATAAAATCCCGGGCAGACTGCAATGATGGAGACGGCCAAAAAAGTCAGGAGGATCACCTTGCGATCGCCGGGCCGGCGGTCAAAAAGCATCATCGCGATCGCGAAACCAGCAAGCAGCCAGAAAATGACATCGGGGCCGCTGCCGCCGCCGAAATAGTTGAACAGCAGGTTCGCGCCCAGCGAGCCGGGCACCCGGCCGCCGTAAGCCGAGGCGCAGGTGAAAACCCAGAACCAGAATCGTCCGAAAACACCCGCCCACGCCAGCAAAAGGCAGGTGAGCCCGAACGGCAGGAAGACACCTGACAGGAAAATCGCCAGCCGGCTGCCGCAGCGCTGCCAGTTGAATGGCGGCTTTCTCACGTAATGCGGCACCTTGAGGACTTGAATCTCGAACCAGACGATGAGAAACACGCCCATCGCGCTGAAGAACAGCCCGGGTTGTTTCATCATGAAGGCCAGGCCCAATAACAGGCCGCTGAGAAAGAAATTCGCGGCCCGCCGGGATTCCGCCGCCCGCAAAAAACTGAACAGGCCGGCAGTGGCAAAGAAGGCGACAAACTGGGTTGCGTGCGCCGAGAGTCCGAAGACCCCGGGACTGACCGACATGACCGCGTAAGTGACCGCGGCGATCAACGCCCCCTGGATGCCGAGCAGCTTTTTCGCCAGCAGGTAGATAAAATAAACCGTTGCCGCATTGAACAAAAGCAGTCCCAAATGAATTCCGGCGGAACTCTGGCCAAAGAAGGCCATGATGAGCGCGTAGGCGGCGGGAGTGCCCGGCAGTTTCATGGTGTACGCCAGCTTGAAAGGCGCGACTCCCTGCAGAAGCAATTGGCCGATGTAGGCATACTCCCCTTCGTCGCGCTCGAGCGGGAGATTCAGCAATCGGATGCGGATCACCGCAACCAGAAGGAGAATGAGCGCAGCGCCAGCCCAGACCCACCATTCCGTGGTGTCCTTGCGAGAGTCATTCCGGCTCATGATTCCATTAAACCAGCGGCCGCTCTCATTCCAAGCAGAATCAAAGTCGATGGAACGGTCCCGCCGGGATTAGTTCTCCACCGAAACCGGGGGCGATCATTCCTGGGGATAAACCAGAATCCGGTCGTGGACGAGGATGATCAGGTCATTCTTGCCATCGCCCGTGACGTCGGTCACCAGCGCTTCGCGCGGCTCGGGAAGATCGCTGCGACGGCTGTGGAACGTGCGCTCCTCAAAAACCTGCCAGCGATTGGCGGGAACCAGCTTGCGGTTGGCATCGAAGGTTACCAGGTCGAGATAGTTTTTGGCGGTCTCGAGGAACACGAGGTCCTTGCGTCCGTCATTGTCCAGGTCACCGGCAACGACATCGTTCAGATGCCCGTCCTTGATGGGAGTCTCGTAACCGTCGAGCTCGCTCAAATCCCAGACCTTCCCCTGAAATTGCATCCAGCCGACGGCGTCCTTGCCGAGGAAGGCGACGGCGTTGGCGCGCGGGCCGCCCAAGCCAATCGAGCGAATGCTGTTGAACGAAGTGTAGGGCAGGGAAATATTGCGAACCACCTGCCAGGCGCCCGCGGCATCGCGTTCGCTCAAAGTGAGAACCTTGCGCTCGGCATCCAGCAGCAGGATGGAATCAACCGCATTCGTGCCGTTGGGAATCGCCGCAGCGCCAATGATGCGTGAATCGCTCCCCTCGCCGTTGATCTGGTCCTTCACGCTGAAGATCCAGCCGCCACGATTGGTGGAATTCTGCATTTCCGCTTCCTGCTTGAGAACCACCGCACGGATGAAATTCTTCTGGCCCAGCAACAGCTCAGGCTTGCCGTCGCCGTCCACGTCCGCAGTACTCATCCAGGGTTCCTCCATGCTGCCGCCGGGAGGTGCGACATCCTCCTCATCGAAATCTCCGCCGGCAGCCGCTTGCAGCAACACCTTGACCTTCTCGTAAGGTATAAGAACCACGAGATCGGCCAATCCGTCCTGGTTGACGTCGTGGAACGCCATGGTGGTTGGGTTGGATTTGAAATTCTCGCTCAGCTTTTGCGTGCGGCTCTTGCCGTCCGCGGTGCGAATCACCAGCGAGCGTTTGCCGTCCTGGTCAACAATCACCGCAAGCACCGGTTTTGAATTGGGCTGGAGGCGGCCGACAGCCATGGCTAAAGGCTTGCCTTCCAATGGGATGAGAGTCGGGAAAGGCAGGCGGCCTTTGGTGTCCAACTGGGTAACGCCGATCTGCCGCTCATCACTGCTGAGCAGAAAGATTTCAGGATGACCATCGCCATTCCAATCCGCCACCTGCACGTCGGTAACACCGGTCAAGGTCGAAAACAGTTTGGGCGCGGACAAACTCCCGTCCGGTTTCTGGAGGTAGACCGAAAGTTGTCCGCTGTCCGGCTCGGATACGAGCAGATCAGCGAGGCGATCGCCGTTAACATCGGCCCAGACCATGCCGCGATTGGACTTGTCCGTCTTGTTCAGCGGGAGCACTTGGAATTGTCCCTGCTTGAGCGGGCCGGAGAGGTCTTCCGCAGGCTTGCGAATGAATTCTGAAACCTGGGCGCGGCCTGAATTCTGGGCGATGCTGATCACTTGGTTTTTGCTGTTGCCCTCCAGATTATCCGCCGCGTAGGAGCGAATGGGAGGAACGGTAAAATAAACCTCGGGCCCGAGCTGCCCAGATTCATCCTGAAGACGGAACCGGAAGGGTGTCGGGCTCTCCCAATTGACCAGGAGCAAATCGTCGCGGCCATCGCCGTCGATATCGAGCACTTGAATGGCTTTGACGCTGCCGGAGAATGGTATCTTCTCGGGTTCGGCGAGAGTGTGATCCGGTTTTTGGGCCAGCAGATAAATCTCGTTGTCGCCGAGGAGCACGAGATCGGTCAGGTGGTCGCCGTTCAGGTCTCCGGTGACCAGCGCGTTGGCCGTGAGTTGCCCGTCGTCGATCGCGAAACGTTTGGGTGTGCTCCAGCCGTTGGTGCCTTGATTGTACAGCACCACGAGTTCCTTGGGCTCGCCGTAGTAAGCAATATCCGGCCGGCCATCGCCGTTCAGATCGGCCACCACCAGTCCGGAGATGCGTTTTTCAGACGCGATGGATTCGATGCCGAACCGTGCATCGGGAGGAAGTTCGTTCAGTTCGGGCTTGCTTGTGGCGCGTGGAAATTTTCCGAGGTTGGTCGCGCCGGTCTGGTTGTAGAGCAGATTGATCTTGGACCGCGCGTTGTTGACAACAATGAGGTCATTAAGACCGTCCCCATTGAGGTCGGCGGAGTGCAGCAGGCTGATCTGGTTGTCGATCGGAAAGATTTCGGGGCCGGTGAAGCCGAAGCGGTTAGTGGCGGTCTGCGCGGGGGCGGCGGACGCAACCAGGAGTGCCGCAGCGACGCACTTTGCAATGATGGTCAAGCGGGTCAGATTAATTTTTTGCATTTTCGCAATGACACGCAAACTGCCATTGCAGCGACGGCTTGACCAGCTTTATTCGCCAAGAAAATGGGCGGCCACGCGCCGGTTGTGGGCGTCGTGACGATGTTCCCAAACGTAAATGCCCTGCCAGGCGCCCAGCACCATGCGGGCGTGAACGATGGGAATGCTCAGACTGACGGCGGTAAGGGCGCTGCGGACGTGGGCAGGCATGTCGTCCTCGCCTTCGGCGGTGTGCTCGAAAAGCGAATCCCCATCACGAACGAGGCGCGCGAAGAAACGCTCGAGATCGCGCCGGACGCCGGGGTCCGCGTTTTCCTGGATCAACAGCGATGCGGAAGTATGCCGGACATGCAGGCTCAGCAGACCGGTGTTGATGCCGCTTTGAGCGACCCAGCCGGCGACGGGTTCGGTGATTTCGTAAAACCCGCGGCCGCGGGTGTTGACCATGAACTCATGCGTGCCCTGACGCAGCATATTCCCTCGAGCCGGAGGCTTTTTGAATCAAGGTGAAACGGACGCGGTCCTGGGTCCTTCAAGAAGTTTTTCCAACTCGGGATTCCGCGTGCCCCCGACTGCAAGCGCCTTCTGGTAATGCCAGCGGGCAAGCTCGAGCAGGGGCGGGTTTTGAGTTGCGTAAACGACGGCCAGATTGTTGTGGGCGCTGGCGTAATTGGGGTCGATTTCGATCGCCTTGCGCAATGCCGTTTCGGCAGGACCGCGGAGCCCCTTGTCGCTGAGGGTGATGCCGAGGTAATTCTGGACTTCCGGATTTTGGGGGTCGATCTGGGCGGCGCGGCTGAGGGAATCGAGCGCTTCGTCGTATTTCTTCTGCTGAAATTTGAGGCGGCCCAGAACGGAGAGGCTGTAAGCGTCCGAAGCATCCACCGCGAGCGCCTGGTGCACATATTTTTCGGCATCGTCCAAGTGGCCCATCTCAATGGCGACAGTGGCAAGATTGCCGAGCACGATCACATTCTTGTCATCATCTTTAAGCAGCTCGAGATATTTTCCCTCCGCCTTTTCGAAATCACGGGCGACGACATACCGTTGCGCTTCCGCCATGATGGTGGCGCCATCCACGTTGGATTTATGCGAAGACTTGTGCGCAGTGGCGTGGGCGGCGGCAACGAGGGTATTTGGCGGAGTTCTAAAGAGCGCCAGTTCCTCAGGCGAGTAAGGAACCTGCCGCGCTTCGAGCACATCGAGCCGTGCGTGCAACACTGCAAGTTGCTGCGTGAGATCTTCAATATGGGCCGCGGTTTCCCTGCCTTTCTTCCGGCCCTGCAGGTCGCGCGTGGCGGCGTCCAGGCTGCGCTGCAATTCGTCGCGCTGCGCTTCCAATTGGCGGATTTTCGCGTCGCTGTCCGCATCGACAACCGGCAGCGCTGGCGGCGCGGGAATGGGGTTTGCCGAGGCGAGATTCTTCACGCGATTTTCCAGGGCCGCCTTCTCGAGGCTGAGGATTTGCTTGTCTGATTGCAGCGCGGCGATCTGGGATTGCGCTTCGAGCAACTGGCGATTGAGCTCGGCGCGGGAGCCGCCGGATTTGGATTTCAGTTCGGCGACCTGTTTTTTGAGAATTTCGTTCTCGGCGCGCAGCGCGGCGGTGGCTTCATCCGGCGCGGCGGGAGTTCTCCCGCGGGCGAGGAGGGCGGATTTTTCCTCGGCAAGCGTGGAATTGGCCTGCATCAGTTCCTTGATTTTGAGATTGGCGTCGGCAAGTTGCTTGCGCACCTGCTCCAGGACGGCAGGGTCAAACTGGGCAACGTTGGTGCGGGATTCCAGGCTCGCTTTCAGGAGATCATTTTCCTTTTCGAGACTGCGGATGCGGTCCTGCGCCCTGGTCAATTCACGCGGGTCAACGCCGGGCGGCTGAGCGGCGAGTGCTTCCTTCAACTTGGCCTGGAGCAGATCCTTTTCGGCGGTGAGATGCTGGATGCGATCCTCCAACGTCTTGACCTGTTGATCGGCTTCGGGAGAAACGGCGGGCGGAGTGATGCCGGCTCCGGGCGCATTCATCATGTCATTTTTTTCCGCGGGAGCAGGGGCAGCGGCGGGCGCTGGGGCGGCCGGAGTCTCAGCCGGGGCGGGCGCAGCCGCCGCGGGAGAACCAGTGCCGGCATCCGGGGGATTGGAAACGGTATTGGTCGAAGCGGCGGGTGCGGCGTTGGTGGCCGGGGTTACCGGCGGAAGATTTGTGGAGACCGAAGCGATTTGCGCGGCGAGGTATTTGAGACGGAAGCGGACCACCTTGACATTCCAGGTGGGATAGCCGTTTTGGAAACGTTTCAGATCCTTTTGAGCCTCGAGGTACTTGGCCAACGCCTGGGCGGGCTGGCCGTGTTCATTCAGGGAATCGGCCTGTTGGATGGTGTTGTAAATCGTTACATACTGGTCATCTGGACCATCGGCACGAGCGGCGGGAGCAAGCAACAAGAAGGTTAACAGCAGGTACATCAGAAACCGTTTCATTGTGACAGTTTAGCGGAAAGAAGACTCGCTTGGCAATGTTTACAAGCTGAACTGAACGCAACGGGCTGGGCGGGACCGATTGACAGAAATTGCCCGCCCATGCTAGCTTCGTCGCAACGAAGTGGGCATGAGTACGTTCCTCAATCAACACGTGTTGGTGCTCAACCGGTTATGGCAGGCGGTTAACATCTGCACTGCACGCCGGGCGCTGACGCTGCTTTTCGAGGGACATGCCCAGGCGGTGCTGGGAGCGGAGGACGGGTCCTTTCAGACTTACAGCTTCACGCAATGGCGGGATCTCTCGGAGCAGCAGCCGCACCCGGAAAGCATCCACACCATCTCGTTCAAAATCCGGGTGCCGCGCGTGATTTTGCTGGTGATGTTCGATCGCCTGCCGAAGAAGGAAGTCAAGTTCACCCGGCACAATATTTTCGAGCGCGACAGCAACACCTGCCAATACTGCGGGCAGGTGTTTGATCGCAAGGATTTGAACCTGGACCACGTGATTCCCCGCGATCGGGGCGGCCCGACGACGTGGGAGAACATCGTGTGCTCGTGCATTCCCTGCAACACGCTCAAGGCCAACCACACGCCGCAGGAAGCGGGCATGCATTTGATCCGCAAGCCGCGCCGGCCGAAGTGGCGGCCGTTCGTGCAGGTCAATTTTGGGCTGCACCACCACGATAGCTGGAAACATTTTGTGGACCTGGCGTACTGGAACGTCGAATTGGGCGAGGACGTGCAGTAGCCATCGGCTTTTCACACTATTCAAATTGCCAAGGGGTTTGGTTTCTGGCAGAAATCCGTGCTTCTATGCGTTTTTACGTGCTTTTGGCGATGGCAGCGGCGGCGTGTCTGGCCACGGGATGCGGCCAACGCGAATCGGCGGCCCCGGCGAGCGGACCTGCGGCGTCCGCCGGTTCCAACGCGCCCGCTTCGGTTGCCTCGGCGGGACCTGCAGCGGTGACGAATACCGATCTGCTGGCGCGGGTGCATTTCAGTGGCACGGTGGCCCTGCTCGATGACGCGGGCACGTCCGCGAAGTTCCGGGAAATCTCATCGCTGCCGGAGAGCGCGGCGCTCGAGGAAAAGGTGCTGCTAAAATTATCGGTGGCGCCGTACCACTTCTTTCTGGAGAAGCGCCGGCTGCCCGAGAGGGCGTCGGATTATGCCGCGGAATTTCGGCCCCTGCTGGAGGACATGCTTCACAGTGAATCGTACCTGGAATTGTTGGGGCCGACGAATCCCGTTCCGGAAGTGCTGCTCGCGGTGAAGTTGAGCGACGAGCGCGCGGGATTGTGGGACACGAACCTGTCGCAGATATTTTCGGCATGGAGCGGGAGCGGTGTGACTCCCCTTGAAGACGGCGGATTCAAGGGATGGGAATTGAAGAAGCATCACGCGCCGAATGTGTTTCATTTTTTTCGGGCCAGAGACTGGGTGGTGTTGGCCTGGGGAGACGATGCCATTCCAGACCAAGGCCGCTGGCTGAAGAATCTCAAGCAGACCGGCCGGCCCCCGGCGGAGTTTGAAAAGGGAAACTGGCTCGAGGCATGGGCCGATTGGCCGCGACTGCTGGCGGGCCGCGTCGATGAAGATGTGTCGCGCTATCCGCGGATGCAACTCACGCTGAAACAGGAACTGGATTCGAAGGGCACGCCAAATGTCATGACCAGGGCGGTGCTGGATTTTGCACAACCATTGAACGTGGCGCTGATGCCGTGGAATGTTCCGACGAATCTGGTGCACAATCCGATGTCGAGTTTCACGGCAATTCGGGGGATCGCGCCGTTGCTGGGCAAGGTGGAGTTTTTTCAGAGGCTCAACCTCCAGCCCATGCCGGACCAATTGTATATGTGGTCAATGGCGAACAATCCGTTTGAGCTGCGGCTCGCGGCTCCGGTGCCCGATGGACCCGCTTATGAACAACAGTATGGAGACGCGTTTATCTCCCAGGCGAACGCCGCCCTTGCAGAACACCATTGGGGAACGGTGGGCTGGGACGAAAGCCACGACCATGTTGCGTGGAACGTGCCGTTTCCAATCCTGGTGCCGAGGCTAAGCGCGACTTCGGGGACAAATGGGAATTTTGTGCTGATCTCAATGCTGCCTCAATCGGGACCCCAAACCGCGATGCCTCTTGCCTTGGCGAGCGAACTACAAGGGGAAGCGAATCTCCTCTATTATGACTGGGAGTTTACGGGAAAGCGTTTGAGCGAAGTGCGCAATTTCCTGGTATTCGCGGGACTGCTGAGCCACGAGCAGATGGTGGGGTTGGACGACACAGCGCCCAAATGGCTGGCTGCGATCGCCAACAAGCTTGGCAATTCAGTAACCGAGGCAACCCTGGCGCAACCGGGTGAAATCGTGGTTGAACGGAAATCCCCGCTTGGATTGTCCGCGTGGGAACTTGCATTGCTTGGCCGTTGGGAAACCGCGCCGGGATTTCCGTGGAGCGCCCGTTACGAAAAACTGGACGTGCCGCCCAGGGGAAATGGAGCATCCGCGAAAGGCCCTACCAGCAATCCGGCCGGGAGGAATGCACCGTCTGCTATGGTCAAGCCGTCGGCAAACCCCGGAATTCACTAAACCCATCTCACAAATGGCTGCGGGGAGGATAGGGAAGAAGATCGCAGGCAGAGAGGGGCAAAGTAACAAACAGATTTGAAGGCGGGTCTTTGGGCCGCCCACTGCGTTGCTTGGCGGTTCCCACAGGTCGGGACAGCTATCCTCAGTCCTTGCGTCCCCCATTCGGAATCAGCCGAAATCTTGGGCTGCGCCATCCGCGCTCAGTTATGCGACGGCTTCTAACAAGTTTTACTGCCCCGGCATGGGAGGGGGGACAGGAGGTGCATTTAGGAAATGCTTGCGAACTATTGGAGGCATATTCTGATAAGGATCAGCAGTGCCTGGATCCTGTCCCTGCCCTTGCTGCAGGAGCGGCGTCAATGGCGTGCTGGGGAGGGGCGGGAACATGGGGTTGTTCCTGTTCGCTTCACGTTGCGCTTCCATCATGACCATCTGCTGCTCCGGCGTGAGCGGAGGTTGATCATCCTGCGTGCGAACTGTGCGTGTGGGAATGGAACTCAGCCCGCCGGCAGGATTGGCCATCCCTCCATAGGCAGGATTCGCCCCGTAACCACCCGGCCGCGGAAAGCCGGGAGCGCCGGGAGCACCCGGAGGGACAAAAGAAGGAAGCTTCGGCATTCCGCCGGGGCCAGCCCCGGGACCACCAGCCGGCGCGCTGGGGAGCTTGGTGTTTTCAAAAGCGAGCACCGAGAAATTGCCGTCATTCCGGATTTTTACCGTGCCGGTTTTTTCGTTGATTTCCAGGACTTCCAGCACACCTTCCCGCTCGCCTTCGCCGAGGATTACCGACTGTTCCTTGTTCGCTTGCTTTCCGGGGCTATCAGCGTCCTTGACCATGAAGAGAGCGCGCTTGGGTCCGAGAATGGTGGTGATGCCGGTCAGGCGCACATTGGGCGGCGGAGTGTTGGTGGCCGCATTCGCGCCCGGCGGGGGAGGCGGGGGTTTCAGATCGAAGACATTGCGTTCAACTATTGCACCATAGGGATTTGATTCCGCACCCGCAGGGCGCGGAAGTGCGCAAAAGGCAACAGACAGGCAAACGGCGAGCCTGAGAACTTGCTTCATAGCACCAATATACGAGTTGCAGCCGTTAAACACCACAGGAAAACAAAAGTTGCGGATTAGCGAATCTCCCGATATGGCTGGTGGTCTTGGTACAATTTGAACAGGTCGCGGTTCCGGGCGAGCAATTCCGGCTAGCCCAGCGCTTTGGCACGATCGCAGGCTTCGCGCGCGGTTTTGATGGCTTTGTCGAACTGTCCATTCTCGGCATATGTAGCAGCCAGCGTGCCTAAAACAGTTTTATGATGGTGATTCTGATCACGAGCCTGCTTCGCCAACCGCACGGCCTCCAAGCCATTGCGGAACTCAGCTTCTGGAATCGCGGAGAAGTGTCAACGCCATTCCGGCTATCGATTGGCCGGGGACCGGACTGCGGCCTCAATGAGTTCCCAGAACTTGGGATTCTGTTCGAGGGCCTGGTCTTCGTGAAGTTTGAGGCCGGAGCGGAAGTAAAAATCCTTGAGCGTGTGACGGCTGAGAATGCGATGTACCACCACGCCGAGCTCGTGCCGCTCGAAGTAAACCCGGTAATCGCCCACACGGAAACGATGGAGCGTGCGGCCGGCGCGCTCGAGCTTCCCGAACTGGTCGAGTTCGGTATTCATGACCTGCTGCGGAAGGCCGCGAAACTCGCCCAGAATGTTGAGTTGAAGTTCCTTGGGCATGCGCGCGAGTTCAGCGGCACTGATGGGATTAAAGATTATTTGGAAGGGCAACACTTTGTTAATGCGGAGTGTGGAATGCGGAGTGCGGAGTGGGCGCAAGGATACAGGATGCAGGATGGCAAAAGGACGGCGATCTCAAGTTGCGAATTTCAAATTTCAAATGCAATCAAGCGGCGGCGAAAATGGTAGCGCGTACGGGAATCGCACCCGTCTTTCAGCCTTGAGAGGGCCGTGTCCTAACTGATAGACGAACGCGCCTGATCAATAATCCGTCCAAGATGCTAGCCGAGTTTCGGGCGGTGTCAATGGCGGGAGGAACGGTATCGGGGCGCAGAGAATCGGCCAAAACCCGTGGCAACCCTCCGAGGCCAGTTCGCCCCACGCGAGCGTTCGACATCCGGAGGGAACTTTGCCCGTATGTCCGCATCGCGGAGCGACTGTTCGCCAGCGAGGCCCCGCAATTAGTGAGCCCTCGCGCCAGCGAATGTTAGAAGTCCGGGTCCAAACAAATGGGGTGTTGGCATTGAAATAAAAGAAGCCCTTTCCCACGCCACGGCAAGCGCTGTCACTTCACAAAAGGGGAGGAAGCAATGCGCGCCCATTGCAGCCCTGGTTTCAGAAAAACCATGTCAGTGAACGGTGAAACTCTGAGTCCAGACAAACTCGTCATTGGCATTATAATAAAAGAAGGCTTCACCCACGTTAATGATAGGCCCGTTCGTCGGACCGCCGATGATCGCATTGCCATCATACCAGCCATAGCCTCCGATGTAGGTAATGAGGTCATTAAGCGCCTGCGCGACTGGATCGAAGCGGTAAATGGTATCACTGTCCAGAGGGTAAGGCCGCGGAGGCCCGCCGAAGCCAAGACCGGCAAGATTGGTCGCGATGGGATATGCGCTGGAGATCAGGTTGAATCCGGGCACTAGGATCACACTGGCATTTGTCACCACCGTCCCGTTGAAGGGCAATATGCCGTTCGTTCCCGGGTAGATATAGTAGCCACCGCCGGGAAGGAGAAGGTTGGTGCCGGGATACCAGCCGAAACCGCCGATATACGTTTCAACGGGGTTCAGGGCTCCATCCTGGAACAAATAGATGGTCGTTGAATCCCAATTCGGGTCGGTGATCGGCAGGACGTTGCTGACCGCGTTGCCGCCGTTGGCGGAAAGATCAAGCGGATTGTTCAGGAGAAAAAACTTGTTTGCCTGGACCGGCTGGTTGACATAGCCAACCACGTTCACGGCGTAAACATTCTGGGCTCGAGAGGAGAGCGCTCCTGCCGCGACCACGGCTGCCGATAGGATGAGTGTCAGTTTCATGGTTTGATCCGATTGAATATTCCGATTTGTTTGGAGTTCCATCCGAACATTTTGAGGAATGCCCTGACCCGACCGCCGCCGCCTGCGCGGCCATTTTCCAACAGGATGTTACGCTCTGCGCGCCCGCCGCAGCTTTGGGTCCAAAAAACCCCCATAGTGCTCCTTGAGCCGGAACCATGCATCGCACCTGATCAGTGCGGTAAGATTCCGAGGCTCAGTTAGAATGCATCAGAAAAGACGGAGTTTGTCAAGTTTCATCGTCTGGCGCGCCGGGGCTCCGATATCCGCCTGACCAGTTCACAATGTGCCGCCGGTCTTGCGGAGACGCCGGAACAGCAGCAGGGCAACTCCGCCCATACCCATAAGAATGGGAATAGCCGGCTCCGGTGTCAGTATGAGAACCAACCCATTGAAGGCCGCTGCGCCTGTGGGCATGGCCGCAGGGCTGGTGGAAGTTCCGGTGGTAATGGTCCAACCCAGCCCGCCATCACCGAAGACCGCGGTGTCACCGCTCCAGGTAATCGCGACGCCAGGAGCACCTGCTTCCCAGGCAGCTTCAGCTTGAGTAAAGGTGCTGTAAGCATTGCCGACCGAGGTCCAGGCAACCACTTCCATCTGCAACGTGGCGCCGGGAGGCCCCAAGGAAGGATCGAAGGTGACCTTTGTGGAGGGGACCTGGCCGGCTACCGGAGTAATGCTGCTGATAAGCGGAGTAGAAGCCACCCAACCCGTTAAATTCGGACCAAGGCCCGGGCCGTCCAGGCTGATCGCCTGACCGGGCGTCGCGTTCCCATAAATTGCGATATATAGTGTTCCGCCGCCCGGAACAGTGGATCCGGCTGGCACCTTCGTGCTGGTCAGGCCATCGCTGCTGTAAGCGATGGGCCTGGAAGAACCGGAGGCGAGGAAGGTCACAGTTCCTTGCGCACCTGCTTTAATACTGGCGGCCAGGGCCAGGAATAATGGAAACAATATTTTGTTCACGTGTTTGCCTGGCTGTGTGTTTATTTGCGACTGACGGCCGCGCGGCGGCGGAAAAGCAGGAGCGCCCCGCTGGTCAACGCGGCCAAAACCGGAGTGCAAGGCTCCGGCGCCTCGAAAAGAACAACACCGTTGTAACCGCCGCTGCCTACAAGCATGGCAGCCGGACTTGTCGCGGTCCCAGTTTGCTGTGTCCAACCCAAGGCGCCTTGGTTCGGAAATAGGGAATTGCCGTTCCATCCGATTAACACATTCGGCGCACCGGATTCCCAAGCGTTCACAGCATCGGCGAAGGACGAATAGTTGCCGGCCCAACCAACCACTTCCATTTGCTCGATCGAACCGGGGGGCCCCAGCGAGAGGTCCATAAACAGCTCCGTCCCGGGAATGAATCCTGGCGTCGGAACAACTTTGCTCATCGTGGGTGTTGCCGGAGCCCAGCTTGAGAGGTTTGGAACCCCAAAGGCGTCTAAATTCAATGTTGTTCCCGATGCCGCGCCGAAGGCCTCCACGTACACTTGTCCAAAGCCGGGGATCTGGGCCGGATTACCAACGGGAACCTTGGTCAGATTGACTTCATCCAGAGTATAACTGATCGGTCTTGTCGTGGAAGCAACGAATGTGACGTTACCTCCGGTTTGAGAAAAAGCGTTGGTGACCAAGGCGCCTGTGAATAGCACAGCCAGTATTGTTTTATTCATGATAGGTTTAGTTCGAGGTTTGTTCTGAGTTGACCCTGTCGAAATCGATGGAGAGAAGCGGCGAAGTGATAAGAAATCCAGCAACGGATGGATAGCGACATGAAAGAAACTGATGCTAGCGCGATGGCCATCGCATCGACCAGAGTTCGGACTCCATCCACAACAGGCTCTCTTTTCCTTTGAGGCCAGAGATTGCTGCAGGGTTATCGAAGCAGGATCCAAGGCCCAATGGAAGTGGATCAGGAACGCGTGGAATTGTCAAGCTGGTGATATCCGGCAGCCGAACCGGCGAGCGGGGAGTTCGTTGGTTCAGTTTCCTTATGGGTACAAAAGGAAAGCCGCCCTGACGGGCGGCTTTCTGTAAAGAACAGCGTTCTTTGATCCGCTTATTTGCGGCGACGGAACAGGAGCAGGGCAGCGCCACCGAGACCAGCCAGCGCGAGCGTGCCGGGTTCCGGAGCGGTATACAGAACGACACCGTTGAAACCGGTGGCACCCGTGGGCATGGCCGCAGGGCTCGTAGCGGTTCCAGAGGTGATCTGCCAACCCAACGCGCCTTCACCGGCAAACGCGGTTTCACCGCTCCAACCGATCAGGACGCCAGGAGTGCCGGCTTCCCAAGCAGCTTCAGCCTGAGTGAACGTGCTGTAGGCATTGCCCACAGAGGTCCAAGCAACGACTTCCATCTGCAGGGTGGAACCAGGAGCACCCAGCGAAGAATCAAAAGTGACCTTCGTGGAGGGAACCTGACCAGCAACCGGGGTGATGCTGCTGATGATAGGAGTAGAAGCAACCCAACCAGTCAAATTCGGACCGAGCGTAGGGCCGTCCAAGGAGATCGCCTGGCCGGGAGTGGCATTTCCGTAGACTGCAATATTGAGCGTGCCGTAGCCGGGAACGGTGGAACCGGCAGGAACCTTCGTGCTGGTCACGCCGTCGGTGCTGTAGGCGATGGGCCTGGTAGAACCGGAGGCGATGAAGGTAACCGTCCCTTGAGCTAGAGCGCTGCCGGCCACCGCGCCTGCAATCGCTGCTGTGAGTAGGATTTTTTTCATGTGTTTTAGTTTGGCTGTTCTTGGTTGAGTGTTGGTTAAAGGTAGTTTTGTGTATCTATATTCTGTTGTGGCTTAGTGGATCGTGAAGCTCTGGGTCCAAGTATTGGGCGTATTCGCGTTATAGTAGAAGAACGCTTCGCCAACATTGACGTTCGGACCGTTGGTAGGACCGCCGTTATTGGCATTGCCATCGTACCAGCCGTATCCACCGATGAAGGTAATCAGATCGTTCAGGCTCTGGCCAACCGGGTCGAAGCGATAGATCGTATCGCTGTCCACACCTTGCAGACCGATACCGACCAGATTCGTGGAGATCGGGAAGGCGCTGGAAACCAAGTTAAACCCGGCACCCAAGATTTGGCTGCTGTTCGTGACGACCGTGCCGGTGAAGGTCAGGGTGCCATTGGTGCCAGGATAAACGTAGTAACCTTGGCCCGGTGCCAGAACGTTGGTGCCAGGATACCAGCCGAAACCACCGATGTAGGTTTCAACCGGGTTCAGCGCGCCCGCCTGGAACAGGTAGATCGTGGTGGAATCCCAGTTCGGATCAGTGATCGGCAAAACGTTGCTGACCGCGTTGCCGCCGCTGGCGGAAAGGTCAAGCGGGTTGTTGATCAGGTAAAACTTGTTCGCCTGCACCGGCTGGTTGACGTAGCCAACGACGTTGACAGAGTAAACGCTTTGCGCCTGCGAGGAGAGCGCTCCTGCCGCAACCATTGCGGCCGAGAGGATCAATGCTTTTGTTCTCATTTTTGTTTTTAGTTGTTCCGTGTGTGCTGCCACTATGTCAAAGAGGGGGGTGAGTGTCAACACTTTTTTCGAATAATTTTGAACGTTTTGAGACCCGACGAATCCTCCGAAATCGTACGGATACAAGGGGAATTGCGTGTTATTGACCTCGGAAGGCGGAGTGCTGGAACGGCCCGATTTGCCGCGATTTAGGACTGCGCTGTCCCAATCGCGATAAAGCGAGCTTATATCAGGATTAACGTTCTGCTGGGGAACAACTTGCGATGAGAAACTGGCTCCACGAATGGCACCTCCGCCCGAACCAACTGCTTCGGGCGTCGTCGCACGACCTGATTGCCGTTTTCTATTCATGGGCCATTTGAGGCATTACCATTACTTTCAACGACTTAGGCTGCGGATGGGCGGCCAGTTCGACCGCGCTCGCAGTCCGGGCGAGCGGAAACTCGTGGGTGACAAGTTTACGTACGTCCAACCTCCGAGAAAGCACCAGTTGTGCCACTTCGCGTTGGAGAGTGAAGTCGGACGAGTAGCTGCCAATGAGGTCTTTCTCGTCCACGCAGACGGTGGAGAGGTCGAGGCTGGCGTGATCGCCGCGGCGTGTGTGGGCAAAAAGCAACAGTTGGCCGGCGCCGCGCAAGAGGCTCTGGGCTTGGAGAACGGCGGCATCGGAGGGGACGGCGATGATGGCGGCATCGAGGCCGCGGAATTGCAAGGATTTGACAGAACGATCAGAGGCCCCAACTCTCCCCCGCTTTTCGGCGGAGCGGGAACCGGAGTCGCCGTCCATGATGGGTCGCGCGACGGCCCCGCAGAAATTCGGATCATCGGCGCGGACGGTCCAGCGGGCACCCCATTGGCGTGCGAGTTGGAGCCGCTCATCGAGCAGATCGCTGGCGACAACTTCGATGCCGCGCAGGGCGAGGATGCGCGTGAAGAGCAGGCCGATAGGGCCCTGGCCGGCGACGAGCGCGACGTCGCCGCGCAAAAGATTCAGGCGTTTGACGGCTTTGAGGACGGTGTTGACCGGCTCCTGCATGGCGCCTTCGATGAAAGTATTGCGCGCGGGGATTTTGACCACGCCGGGGAGGACGAAGGGCATCACGCGGACGAATTCCGCGTAGCCGCCGCCTGCGGGTTCGAAGCCGGCGGTAATGCCGGTGCGTTTGTATTGATCGCACTGGGCAAACGCGTGGTGGCGGCAGGCGTGGCATTTCAGGCAGGGGACATGGTGATGCAACGCGACGCGGTCGCCGACGCGAAATCCGCGGACGCGCGCGCCGATTTTAACGATGGTGCCGGCGGTTTCATGGCCGAAAACACGCGGCGGAGGGACGGTGCCGTAGTGGATTTTTTTTATGTCGGTCGGACAGACACCGCAGGCGGCGACCTTAACCAGGATTTCGCTGCTGGTGATGCGCGGCACGGGGATTGTTTCGAGGCGAAGGTCCTTCAGGCCGCGATAGACGACGGCGCGCATGGTGTCGGGAATGTCCGTGAACACGGGGAGGAGTGTAGGAGTGTTGAGGGGATTTTCAAATTATCAAATTTTCAGATTGAGCAGGGGACGTGAACCAACCGGCGAGCCGAAAGGAATTGGATTTGGGGTTGTAACGGGCTGGGATTTGCGTCAATCCATGTGGATGCGCCGTGAACGGTGGATCGTTGTGATTCTGGTCCTGGTCACGCTGGCCGTGTATTGGCCGGTGGGGCGGTGCGGATTCATCAATTTCGACGACGACCGCTATGTCACGGAGAATTCCCATGTGCAAGCCGGTTTGACGGGCGAAGGCGTCCGTTGGGCGCTCACGAGCGGGGAGGCGGCAAACTGGCATCCGCTGACCTGGATGTCGCACATGCTGGATTGCCAGTTTTATGGTCTGCGGCCGGAGGGGCATCATTTCACCAACCTGGTTTTTCACATCATCAATGCGCTGCTGGTATTCGTGCTGTTGCGATCGCTTACCGGCGCAGTGTGGCGTAGCGCGATGGTGGCGGCGTTGTTTGCGTGGCATCCGATGCATGTGGAATCGGTGGCGTGGGTTTCGGAAAGAAAGGACGTGCTGAGTACATTTTTCGGGCTGCTCTCGCTGTGGGCTTACGCGAACTATGCGAGGATTTCAAATGGACCGGGCAAAAAGCACCGGGCGGGGATTTGGTATGCATTTGCTTTGGGATTATTTGTGCTGGGGCTGATGAGCAAGCCCATGCTGGTGACGCTGCCGTTGGTCATGTTGCTGCTGGATTATTGGCCCTTAAGGAGGAGTTCAGTATCAGGAAGTGGAAAAACCACGCCATCTGGAGGACTTCCGCTGAAGAAATTGCTCGCGGAAAAAATTCCCTTCCTCTTGTTGGCCGGGGGATCGAGCGTGGTGACTTTTCTGGTCCAGCAACGTGGCGGGGCCGTGGCGGCGCTGGGACGGGTGCCATGGCAGATGCGTCTGGGGAATGTGCCGGTGGCTTATCTGAGATACGTGGAGAAACTGTTCTGGCCGCGGGGGCTTTGCATTCTTTACCCGCTCACATCACCGTGGCCGGCGGGGTTGGTGGCGGCTGCGGCAGCGGGGTTGGTGGCGGGAACGATTGCGGTCTGCATGGTTGCGCGGAGCCGGCCCTATCTGCCTGTCGGCTGGTTCTGGTTCATCGGGATGCTCATTCCAGTAATCGGTTTGGTTCAGGTGGGCAGACAGGCGCTGGCGGATCGTTACACCTATGTTCCCTATCTGGGATTGTTCATCATGCTGGTGTGGGGCGTGGCGGAATTGAGCGCGGGTTGGGCCGGCCGGAAGGCGGTGCTTCCCGGCTTGTGCGCGGCGGTCCTGGCTGGCTGTCTGTGGTTGACACACGATCAGTTGCGGTATTGGAAGGATAGCGTCTCCGTTTTCGAAAGGGCGATTGAGGTGAATCCCACCAATACAGTAGCGCTCTCCAACGCCGCCCTCGCGTTGATGGCCGACGGTAAGGTGGAGGAAGGGATCGCGAAGGCCAGGCAGGCGTTGAAGCTCGAGCCCAACCTGGCGGAGGCGGAAGCCACACTGGCGTACGGATTCATCTGCCAGGGAAAAGTTTCGGAGGCGATTCCTCACTATCGCGCCGCGTTGCGGCTGGCGCCGGATCTCCCGGATGCACTGAGCAATCTGGCGGAAACGTTGTCTGCGGCGCCGAATCCAGAGGAGCGCAACGGCGTCGAGGCCGTCAAACTGGCAGAACGCGCGTGCCAACTGACGGGCTATTCGCGTCCCTTGTTCGTCAGCACGCTGGCGGATGCCTACGCGGAAGCGGGCCGCTTCGATGAGGCGATTGCTACGGCGGACAAGGCACGCGACCTGGCGCGAAGGATCGGGAATAACGTGCTGGCAAACATGACGGAGCAGCGACTGGAGCTGTACCGGGCGCATCGGTCCTTTCACGGGCAAACCAATCCCGCCGACCAGGAGTGCGAAACGGCAATGCAATTGGCCGGGAAGGGCGATGTGCCGGGAGCGATCGACCACTATCGCGAAGCTTTGCGGCTGGACCCGAATCAAATCGGAGCGCTCAATAATCTGGCGTGGCTTCTCGCGACCGATTCGAATCCAAAGAACCGCGACGGGCAGGAGGCGGTGCGACTCGCAACGCACGCGTGTGAGTTGACTCATTACGAGCAGCCGCTGCTGATTGGAACATTGGCAGCGGCACAGGCGGAAGCCGGGCAGTTTGAGCAGGCCGTCACAAGCGCCAGCAAGGCGCGCGAACTGTTTCTGGCGGCCGGCAACACGGCGCTGGCGGAAACGAATCGCAAGCTCATCGAACTATATCGATCGCATCAGGCGTATCGTGCCGCCGCGAACTGAACAATGAGCACCGCACCAAAGGGCCGAGCATGTGAATCATCGCTGCTCTGTGCCGGGAACTTTTTGTTGAGGCACCGAAACTATCTCCATCAGCCGGAAGTCGGATGGAGGAATCGGAGCGAACACAAACGGCAGCGGCGGGCCCCACGATGCATCGTAAAAGCCGGCGCCGCCGTAGTGGTCCATCGCCGCGACAAATCCGGCAGATTCGCATTTCCTCGATTCGACCACGCGGACCGGGGCGTTGGTTTCGCCGCGGACATTGGAGTTGTTGGGGGGAACGGCAATGAGATCGCCCGGACGAGGCTGGGGGTCGGCGAAGTTCCACGCCTGTCCGCCGCCGCGTTCCATGTAGTATTGAAAACCCCAATGGCCCTGGAACCAGAGTGTGCGGCCGGGACCCGCGTAACGGGAACAGAAGTCGGTGGCGACAGCGCGGTTGGCGTTCGCGAAATCAAAATCCGCCTTCGCCACAAGGAGTGTCGCCGGAAGCACGATGGCCAGCGGCCAGAGCAGACGCCGGACAGGCAGAGTCAAAGATTCCAATCGTCGCGCCAAAAGGATTGCGAAGGCGGGAGCCATGGGCAGGAGCGTCCGGGCATTCAGAGTCCAGTTGACAAACACGGCGAAAACAAAAACCCCGGCAAGCCAGAAGAGCAGCAAGAGGGAAACGGGATCACGCCGGCTGCGCCATTCAAGAATCGAGAGCAGGGCGATCTGTATTCCGCCGGCGACGAAGAGAACAAATTGCACCTTCGCTAGCCAGTGGGGAAACTGATCGTCAGCCCAAAGAAGTTTCCGGGACGAGAGCGCCGGCAAAAGGGCAGCGGCCACAAGGAGACTTGCGACCAGAGCCCATCGCGGCAGACAGCGAGGGCCATACAGCAGGATCGGCAGCAGACATCCGCCGGCGAAGGCAAGACCGATGAAAGTGTCCCGCACCGGACTGTGGACGCGGGTGATGGCGGCGTAACTGACCGCGTGCGTCAACAGGCCATTGCCGTAGAGGTGCCGAGTCAGGAGTTCGTATCCGGCAGCGACAGCCAGGGGAATCAGCGGCGCGAGAATCCATGTCCCAGCGCGGCGAAGTCGGGTCACACCCCAGGCAGCCAACAGGGGCACGAGTGCGAAGCCGGGGTATTTCGTGAGAAAAGCCAGTGCGGCCAGCACTCCGCTGACAAGGAATGGGAGCCATTGGTTGCGCTGGAGACCGCGCTCGAACCACGCGAGGGACCAAACCCAGAACGCGAGCAGCAGCACGTCGCACATGAGATCGGTTGCGGAAACGAGGAAGGCCGGTGTGGCGATTACGATGAGGGTGGCGAGCAGTGGTTGCCGGCACCAAAAACGGGCCAGGGCAAAGGTGCCCCAAACCGCCGCGAGAGCAGGAACGAGAAAACCCAGGTGCAAAGTCCATTCGCGCCATCCGCCGATCCAGGCGAGAAGCGCGAGATAGTAGGAAGCCAGAGGAGGATTTTGAAAGACCTGGGACAGCGGCGTGGGATTTTCGTACCAGTTGATTTCTCCGCCGTAGAAATCCAGGGGATGATTGTGGATTTGCGCGGCGGAGCGCAGGAAGAGCGTGTCGTCCATGTGGAACGCCTTATTCACGAAGGGAAGCAGGCAGGCGGCGGTCAACAAGAGCGCGCAGGCCAGAGGCGGAATGGGCCATGACTTTTCAGCGGGAAGCGTTGTCAGACGAGACTGCGCCTTGGGCCGCAAGATGGGCTCTTTGCGTTTCATGGATTCCCGACGAACGCTGTGAACCAGTCCTCCGGCGGCGCCGAAAAGTGGAAGGGAGAGCCAAGGAAATGAAAACGAACTTCGCTGGCATGCAACGCGTGGTGAGGGAGGACCAGCTTCCGGCGCTGGGCCGGAGTAAGTCGATCCTCGACGAGCGCAAGATACAAATCCTCGTCCCCGCCGTAGAGCTTGTCGCCAACGATGGGATGGCCGAGGTGCGCGAGGTGAATGCGAATCTGGTGTTTGCGGCCGGTGTGCGGACGGACCCGCAGGAGCGCAAACGCGCCCTCCGGTCGGGTGAAATGGCGTTCGACGGAAAAGTCGGTTTGCGCGGCGGCGCCGTCGGATCGGACCTTGTCCTTGATGGCGACGCGGCTGTCGGGATCCGGACCGAGCGGAGCGACGATGCTGCCGCGAACTTCGGCGACAGCGCCGTGGACGATTGCGAGGTATTGCTTCTCGACGGCGCCGCCTTCCCAGGCGCGGCGCAAGCTGCGGGCGGCGGTGTCAGTCTTCGCCACGACCACGATGCCGCTGGTTTCGCGGTCGAGGCGGTTGACGAGTTGCGGATGGCTTTCGGGGCCGAGATGCAGGCGCACGCGGCTGATGAGGCTCGAGTAAACATCCCCCTTGGTGGGATGGCAGACGAGGCCGGCCGGCTTGTTGAGGACCAGCAGGTCGGCGTCTTCGCGGAGGATGTCGAACAACTTTTCCACGCGCTCATTGGTAGCGGGAATCCACGCACTTGTCATTACCGGTCTCGGGCGTATGATGGGCGTGTGAAGGAAAAGGGAAATCTGTTCCTGCCGATTCTGCTGATGGCGGTGCTGGCGGTCTCGCGGATACCCGGCCTGCTGCCGCAGAATTTCAGCGCGGTATACGGGCTGGTGCTCTGCGCGGGCGTGTATTTTCCAAGGCGGATGGCCTGGTGGCTGCCGCTGGCGACGCTGCTGGTAAGCGACGCCCTGCTGAACTGGTATTATCACGCGCATTACCAGACGCCGTTGTTCAGCCCGGAGTTGATTGGGAATTATGTGGCGTACCTGTCGCTCATCTGGCTCGGGCAGCGATTCAATCGCAAGTCTTCGTTTGTGGCGTTGCTGGGCGGAGGCATTTTGGGGGCGATTTTATTTTACCTGATCACGAACACATTTTCCTGGCTGTTCAATCCCTTCAATAATCCCGAATACACAAAAACGCTGGCCGGATGGATCACCGCATTGACCAGCGGCACGAAGGGCTACATGGAAACCTGGAAGTTCTTTCGCAACACATTCGGGAGTACCGGGCTGTTCACCGGCTTATTCGTCGGGGCGATGAAGCTGCTGGAGGCGATGGAACCGGAGGAGGACGAGGAGGAGGCAAAAGAGGAGGCGGAACAACCCGAGGGCGAACCGGAGGAGGCCAAGGCCTGAGCGCCTGAGCAACCGGCACTTCGCACAACCCACCCGCCACCGTGAAGATCGGCGTCATTTCTGATACGCACAATCACTTCGATCCGAAGGTACCGGAGTTGTTCGACGGCGTGGACCACATCCTGCACGCGGGAGACATTGGACTTCCATGGGTCATTCTCGAATTGGAATCGATCGCGCCGGTAACCGCGGTGCTGGGCAACAATGACGCGGGACTGCACTTCCGGGAAACCGAGGTGGTCGCGCTGGCCGGCCGGAAGTTCCTGGTGCATCACATCGTGGATGTGCATCGGCCGGAAGAGGTCACCCGCCGGCGAATTGCGCGCGAACGCCCGGACGTGGTGGTCTTCGGTCATTCGCACAAGCCGCACAATGAGTTGGTTGGGAGCACGCTTTATTTCAATCCAGGTTACGCGGGCAAATCGCGATTCGGCCAGTCGCGGTCGATTGCGGTCCTGCATTGCAACGCGAGCGGGGTGCAGCCAGAGTACTTCGAGCTATGAAAGGCGCGGCGCTTGATCGAAGAGTTGCTGGTGATCGGGCCGCGGCGAAAGGCCGATCACAAAAGAATTCCGGCGTCCGCGAGATCGTCTATGCCGCGGCGCTGGTGATCGCAACATTGGCTGCGTACGCGCCGGCGTTGCGGGGAAGTTTTGTGTGGGACGATGACACCTGGACGACGCGCATCACGCCGTTGTTGAAGGACATTCCCGGGCTGCTGCGGATGTGGTGGACCCCGAACGCGCTCTCACAATATTTTCCCGTCAGCGGCACGACGTTCTGGCTCGATTACCATTTGTGGGGCTGGTGGACGCTGCCGTATCACGTGGAGAACGTGCTGCTCCACACGGCGGGCGCGGTGCTATTCGCGGCGTTGTTGCGAAAACTGCAAGTGCCGGGCGCGATGCTGGCGGGCGCGGTGTTCGCGCTGCATCCGTTCATGGTGGAATCGGCGGCGTGGATTGCAGAAAGGAAGAACGTGCTGTCGCTGGTTTTTTATCTCGCGGCGCTGCTGGTCTACGGGCGTTACGCGGGGCTCTGGAAGGAAGAGCATGGGATGCGACGACCGGGAGAAGGGCGGCGACTTTGGATATGGTCTTTGGTCCTGTTTCTCGCAGCGTTGCTCAGCAAGGCCACCACGCTCTCACTGCCCGCGGCCATTCTGCTGATCACCTGGTGGAAGCGCGGGCGGCTTCGCTGGCGCGAGGATGTGCTGCCAACGGCGCCATTCTTCGCGCTCGCGGTGATTGTGGGCATCGGCGCGGCGTGGATGGAACGTCATGACGTCGGCGCCAGCGGGCCTGGATGGGACATTCCGTTTGCGGAGCGATTTCTCATTGCGGGGCGGGCGCTGTGGTTTTATGCGGGCAAGGTATTCTGGCCGGCGAATCTTTGTTTCATTTATCCGCGCTGGGCGCCGGATGTGCGGTCAATCGCGCAGTGGCTGTATCCCGTTGGCGCGATGGGAATGATCGGAGCGCTCTGGCTTGCGCGAGGCCAGATCGGCCGCGGGCCACTGGCTGCGGTATTGTTCTTTGCGGGAAGCGTGTTCCCGCTGCTCGGTTTCTTCAACGCATACTTTATGCGTTATTCGTTCGTGTGCGATCACTGGGCTTACCTGCCCAGCCTGGGATTGATTGCGCTTGGAGCGGCTGTGGTGGCGCGACTGGCGGCAAAACTTCATTCGCAAATTCCGCTCTACGGAGTTGCCGCGGTGGTCTTGCTGGTTTTCGCGGTGCTCACATGGAATCAAAGCTCGTGCTACGCGAATCTCGACACACTTTATCACCGGATCCTCGCCAGGAATCCCGACTGCACGCTCGCATGGACGAATCTTGGCTATGTTCGGCTCGCCCAAAAAAAAGTGGATGAGGCGGGTGGCGATTTTCAAAAGGCCATTGATCTGAATCCCGGCGAACCCGAATCGCAATGCGGCCTGGGCATGGTGCTGTTTGAAAACGGGCGGCTCGATGAAGCGGCGGCGCGCTACGAAAAGGCGATTCAACTTTTCCCCGATTACGTGCGGGCACACAGCAATCTCGGGAATGTCCTGTTCCTCAAAGGCCGGACGGCGGACGCGATTGCGGAATATGAGAAGGCGCTGCGGATCGAGCCCGACTTCGCGCTGGCGCACTATAATCTCGGCCATGTCTTGCTGGCATCGGGCCGCACCGCGGAAGCGATTCCGCAGTTTCAGAGCGCGCTGGATGCCGAACCGGACCTGGGCCACGCGCATTATCAACTGGGCGTGGCGCTGTCGAAGGCAGGGCGCCTAGGCGAGGCGATCCCGCATCTTGAGAGGGCAGCCGAACTCCAACCCGATTTTGCGGACGGGCAGAGCGACCTCGGCGCGGCGCTGTTGAAGATGAATCGGCCTGGCGAGGCGGCGATTCATCTGCAAAGGGCGCTTGAGCTTCAGCCCGATCTCTCCGAGGCCGGCAAAAATCTGCTCCACGCCGCGTGGATACTCGCGACCAGTCCGGATCCGTCGTTGCGCAATGGGACGCAGGCGGTGGCCGCAGCATTGCGAATCAATCAACTGACCGGCGGAACCAACGCGAGAACGCTGGCCACATTGGCGGCTGCGTACGCGGAGACGGGAAAATTCACGGAAGCTCAGGCCGCGGCGAAGCAGGCAGCGCAATTGGCGGGCGCGCAATCGAATTCGGCTTTGGTCACTTTCATAGGAAAGCAGGTGGAGGCGTATCGAAAGGAATTGCGAATCCGTGATGTGGGACCGACAAATGCGACAGCGCCATCGCCGCGTTAAGCGTCAGGGAAGCAAGGCAGCCGGAAGCGCAAAGCATTGCAACCTCCGGCTGTGGCTTCATCCTACCGCCGATCGTAGTCGTGATCGTAACCCGGATAACCGCCGTAATCGCCGCGGTGTTCACGATTGTCCCAATGATCCTGGTGGTATTCGCCGTGATCCCAGTCCCCGTGGTCTCCCACACCCCCTCTGCCCTCGTCTTCAGCGACGCAACCAGCCGTGCACAAGGCAGTTAGAAGAGCGGCCAGATACAATAGGTGTCTCATTTGATTTTCCACTCCTTTCAGTGTCGGGTTTGCAGTCCCCATCTGGCGGGGGCCGTGGCACCCACCTTTCATGCAATAACTTTCCCCATCCACGAGCGGGGCGACACGGGGGATTCACCCCTTTGTTTCCTGCAACAAGACCGACGGTGACACCTCATTTTCTCCTGTCCTTTTGCCCAAAGCTTCGCGAACAATGTCGGCGGCGACCAATAACTCCTATCGATTAACTGTCCACACCCATGAGCGCCAAATCCACCAAAACCAAAGAAAGCGCCGCCAGCCGCTGGATTTCCTATCGTCCGGAAATCAAGGTCCTCGATTGCACCATCCGCGACGGTGGCCTCATGAACAATCATCACTTCGACGATCGTTTGGTGAAGATTGTCTTCGATGTGTGCGTGGCTGCCGGCGTGGACTACATGGAAATCGGCTACAAGGCGTCCCGCAAGAACATCAAACAAGGCGAGCACGGCTGCTGGAAATACTGCCAGGAGGAGGATATCCGCCGGGTCATCGGGGAGAACCGTTCAGCGCTGAAACTCGCCGTGATGGCGGACGCCGAGCGCTGCGATTATCACGAGGACATCCCGCCCAAGCGCGACAGCATCGTGGACATGGTCCGCGTCGCGACCTACATCAACCAGATTCCCGCCGCGCTCGAGATGGTCAAGGACGCCCATGACAAGGGTTACGAAACGACGGTCAATTTGATGGCGGTTTCAACCGTGCCCGACCGCGAACTGAACGAGGGGCTGGAGATGCTCGCCGAATCCGAAACGCGCGCGATTTACGTGGTGGATAGTTTCGGCGCGCTCTACAGCGAGCAAGTCGATTACCTCGTGAAAAAATATCTGCACTATTGCAAGCCGTCGGGCAAGGAAGTGGGCGTGCACATGCACAACAACATGCAACTCGCCTACGCCAACACCATCGAGGGCATCATCGTGGGCGCCAATTTCCTGGATGCCACGCTTGCCGGCCTGGGCCGCGGCGCGGGCAACTGTCCGCTCGAATTGCTCATCGGCTTTCTCCATAATCCCAAATACAACCTTCGCGCGGTGCTGGAAGCGGTGCAAAACCACATCGAACCGCTGCGACAGAAGCTGCTCTGGGGTTACGACCTTCCCTATCTTCTCACGGGTCTTCTCAATCAGCACCCGCGCACCGCAATCAAGTTCAAGGAAGCCGAACTCACCAACCAGAAGGGCGACATCCTTGATTTCTACGATTCCGTGATCAGCGAGGATTGAGCCAGGCGGTTCGCCCGGTTCGCTATTTCGCAAAATGGCACGATGCCCAGTGCCCCGGCGTCACTTCGCGCAACTCCGGCACTTCGGCCTGACAACGTGGGAGCTGCGCGATCGGGCAGCGCGGATGAAACGGGCAGCCCTTGGGCGGATCGATCGGCGACGGCACATCGCCGGGCAGCACGATGCGCTTGCGCTTGGAATCCGGGTCCACCTCCGGCACCGCCGAGATCAGCGCCTGCGTATAGGGATGTTTCGGGGCGCTGATCACCTCGCGCGCTTCGCCTAGTTCGACCACCTTCCCCAGGTACATCACCATCACGCGGCGGCTGATGTGTTCCACCACCGCGAGATCGTGCGCAATGAAGAGATACGCGATGCCCCGCTGCGCCTGCAGGTCCTGCAGCAGATTGATGATTTGCGCCTGCACCGAGACATCCAGCGCGCTCACCGGTTCGTCGCAGACGATCAATTGCGGCTCGACCGCGAGCGCGCGAGCGATGCCGATGCGCTGGCGCTGCCCGCCGCTGAACTCGTGCGGATATCGCTGCGCATGCGACGGGTCCAAGCCCACCGCCTTCAGCAAATCCACAATCCGGTCCCGGCGCGCCGCTTCATCAGCCGCCAAATGGTGAATGTCTATCGCCTCCCCGATGATCTGCCCCACGGTCATTCGCGGGTTCAACGAGCCGTACGGGTCCTGAAAAATCATCTGGAACTTGCGGCGACGCCGCCGCAACTCGCGCCCGTCGAGATTCGCAATGTTTTCGCCTTCGAATAGAATGCTCCCGGCGGTTGGCTCGACCAGTTTGACAATGGCGCGCCCGAGTGTCGTTTTCCCGCAGCCGCTTTCGCCCACGAGACCCAGTGTCTCGCCGGGCTGGATCGCAAAGCTTACGTCGTCGACCGCCTTTACATGCCCTTTCACGCGGCTGAACAACCCGTGCTTCACGGGAAAATGGACTCTGAGATTCTTTACTTCGAGAAGGTTCACAGTGAATTCGCGTACAGACAGCGCACCCAGCGGTTGGGCTCAACTTCCACCAGTTGTGGCATGGTGTTCGCGCATTCCGGTTGGGCGGAAGGGCAGCGTGGGAAAAACCGGCAGCCGGGCGGGAAATTCCCGAGACTCGGCACGTTCCCGCCGATGGCAGCCAGCCGTTGATGCTTTGCGCCGAGCTTCGGCACCGAGTTCATCAACGCTTTTGTGTAGGGATGCAGCGGCCGCCGCAACAAATCCAGCGCCGGAGCAAGCTCCACAATCTGCCCGGCATACATGACCGCCACGCGGTCCGCCATGTCGCCGACAATTCCGAGATTGTGCGTGATCAGCAGCACGCTCATGCCGAAGCGCTTCTTCAGATCGAGCAGCAGTTCGAGAATTTGTGCCTGGATGGTGACATCGAGCGCGGTGGTGGGCTCGTCCGCCACGAGCAGCTTCGGTTCGGACGCCAACGCCATGGCGATCATCACCCGTTGCTGCATGCCGCCGGACATTTGATGCGGGTAATCCTTGATACGCGATTCCGGCGCGGGGATTCCCACCAGCTTCAACAACCGGATCACCTCGGCGTCCGTGGCCTTTTCGGGCCGGTGCAATTTCAAGGATTCCTTGATCTGCGTTCCGACGCGGAACACCGGATTCAGCGAAGCGTTCGGGTCCTGAAACACATAGCTCACCACACCGCCGCGAATGTCGCGCAATTCCTGCTTCGACATCTTCAGGACGTCGCGGCCGTTCAGGAAGATTTCGCCGCCCGGATAATTCGCCGGAGGTGTTGGCACCAGCCGCGCGATGGACAGCGCCGTCACACTCTTCCCACAACCGCTCTCGCCCACGAGGCAGACCGTTTCTCCGGCCGCGATCGTGAACGAGACGTCATCGACCGCCCGCAACCGGCGCTCGCCCGCAATGAAATCGAGCTTGAGATTTTTTATTTCCAGCAGTGTCGCCATGCTCAATCAGGTCTTTGTGTCCGCGGCGTCTCTTAAACCATCGCCCAGGAAGTTGAAAGCCAGAACGGTGATGAAGATCGCCACTCCCGGCGCGAGAAGCCATGGGTAGTTCGTCAGGTATTCCACATTCTGCGCCGCGCTCAGCATCGTGCCCCAGCTTGCCGAGGGCTCCTGGATGCCCACGCCGAGAAAACTCAGCACCACTTCGCCCAGGATGTAATAGGGCACACTCAGGGTCGCGGCGACGATGACGTAGGAAAATGTGCCCGGCAGAATGTGCCGCGTCACAATCCACCAATCGCTCTGGCCCAGCACACGTGCTGCCAGCACAAACGGACGCTCGCGCAACGATAGCGCCATCCCGCGAATCACCCGCGCTGAACTTGCCCAGCCAACGAGACTCAAGATCACGATGATCAACAGATAGATGCTGGTCGAGCTGAGGCTCGCGGGGAAGGTCGCGCGGAGGGACATGATCAGGTAGAGCGCGGGAATGGACATGATCAGTTCGCACAGGCGCATGATGACCGTATCGGTCGCGCCGCCGAAATATCCGGAGATTCCGCCGATGATCATCCCCAGCCCAAACCGCAGCACAATGCCGATCAATCCGATCGACAGCGATATCTGCGAGCCATAGAGCAGTCGCGAGAAAATGTCGCGGCCAAATTGATCTGTTCCGAGCAGATAAATCGGACGCTTCGGGTCACCGGTCCCGAAGAGGTGCATCGTGGAAGGGAACAGGCCCAGAAACATATGCTGATCCCCGCGCACGAAGAAATGAACTCGCCCCCAATCGCCCGCAACCGGCGCATATTTGAACAGGCCGGTGGATTGCTCGTACCGCTGCACAGCCAGGTGACCACCCACGACGCGCGGGAGCATCGGTCCAATGAAAATCAGATCGCGATCCTGCCGCTCGTAATTGTAAGGCGCAATGAAGCTCGCGAAAAATGCGATGACGTAGAGGATCACCAGTATTATCCCGCCGGCGAGCGCGATCTTCTGCCGGCGCAGTCGCTGCCAGAAGATTCGCCACGGCGATGCAATAGCCGGGGCCGCGGCTGGCAGCGCTTCCATGGCCGAAATGTTGGGGTCGGCTTCCATCCTATTTCAATCGGATGCGCGGATCGCTCCACGCTAGCAGCAGGTCGGCCACGAAATTTCCCGCCACCAGCAGCGCCGCTGCCATTACCACGCTGTCGACCACGAGGTCATAATCCTTGGCGAAGAGCGCCTCCATCGTCAGACGCCCAAGACCGGGCCAGGCCATGATATTCTCAACGATGAACGCGCCGCTCAGCAGGCCCGCAAGCGAATAACCGAAGATGGTCAGCAGCGGATTGATCGCGTTGCGCAGGACGTGTTTGTAGATAACCCAGCCCTCAGGCACTCCCTTGGCGCGCGCGGTGGTGACGAATTCCGCGCGCAGGGTATCGAGAAGATTCGACCGCATCTGCCGCATGATCCCCGCCAGGTCGCTCGCCGCGAGGACGATCGCGGGAAGGATCAGGTGTTTGATATGATCGAAGAATTGCTGCGTGGGCGTCATCAGGTCGTAAAGGGAACTTTGCGCGCCGCCAACCGGGAACCAACCTGTGGAGGCCGCGAACATCAACGCCAGCAACGCCAGCAACACGTCGGGAATCGAAAGTCCGACAAACGCGATCAGCGAACATAATCGGTCCACCCATGAGTCTTTATTTACTGCCGCCCAGATTCCCAGGGGGATGGCCACACCCCACGCCAGCACCGTGGCCGCGAAGGAGAGAATGAAAGTGTTCCAAAGTCGGCCAAAGATCAGGCCGCTGGCCTCGGTCTTATAGGCCACGGAATAGCCCAGGTCACCGCGTGCGGCGCTCGCGAGCCAGTAGCCATAGCGAACGTACCACGGCCGGTCGGCATGGCGTTGCGCGCGCAGTTGCGCCAGTTTTTCGGGCGAAATCTGCGGGTTCAATGCCAGTTGGCTGTAGTAATCCCCGGGAGTCAGGGCTCCCAGGAAAAACGTAAGCAGGGAAACGCCCAGCAGGATCGGGATCAGATGCAGCAGGCGCTTAACCAGATATGAAAACATGCTTTGATTGGACCGGACGCCACCCGCCCGGTTCAGAAATCACTAACCCAGACTGAAGCCCGCCGCAAACCGCCAACCCGCGCGGGCATTGTCATAAGGGCAGCTTAACCGATCCGGGGCGCAAGGCAAAATGATTCATGACTGCGAAGGAAGCGCGGGAATTGACAGCAATAAAGATGAATCACCGCGAACAAGGTGAATCAGCGCAAACCGGGAGCTTTATCGGGAAGACGAGTCCAAAGCCACCATATAGCAGCGAAAAGGATTGCGTAGAATAGCCCGACTGACAGGTTCGGCGGCAGGCCGAGAGCCATTCCCAGGTTGTAAGACAATCTCCCCTCAATCAATGCCGGCATGTTGAGATCAAACAAAGGATTTGGGTGCCCATCGTAGGCCGGGCTTGCGTCCGTTAACGTCGCTAAAGTAGTGATTTCGACCGAATAGACTCCCAACACGAACGCGATTGCAGGAAAGCGACGTGCCGCCAGAGCGCACGGAAGAGCCAGCAAAGGCAGCATCGGCGCTAAATAACGAGGCCCAAAGGCAGGTCCCGCCGGCCAATCCACCGTCCGACCTGAAATGACGAGGACCTGCAGCATCGGTCCAAGAAACGTAAGCCAAAATAGAGACCTTGATTTTCTGAACAATTCACGGTAACCAAGCCCGCCGATCGCGAGGAAAGGGCACCAGAATAACAGCCCGCGGGACGGACTAAAGAGCAGCTTCAAAGCCACTGCGAGATCAGGGCATGTAATGCCGTACAACCCGTGTTTCATTGCAGGAAAGGCCTCATTCAGGCTGTAAGGAAGGATGAACGGGTTGCCAAAGCACGCCCAACTGTAAAGCGGGATGAGCAAGAGCGGAGGCACGGCGGCTATCCCGAAGGCGATGGCTCGCCGCCAATTCCGCGACAGCAGCCACAGAAAAAGACCGACAATTATGATACCAGAGGTGTATTCGCTCGCCAAGGCCCATCCTGCGGACATGCCAGCGAGGAGGTCCCACCCGTGCGCCCGGCACCACGCAACCCATTCGCCGCTTTCCGAACGTTCGATCCCAGGTTCTTGATTTCCAGTTTCTATGATCTCCACGACCACCTCGCGTGGTCTCATCAGGGCCCAAATGGCAAATGCGATAAGGCTTACAACGAGCGCGTGGGAAAACAGGGCCGTGCTGTACGGCAGCGGCATTCCTCCCAAAAACACCGCCATCGTCGTCAGCAGAGCAGGACGCCCACTCGTCCAGGCAGAGAGCCATCCAAGCGAGCAGGTAGCGCCAAGCGCCCCAAAGAGCCCTAGTGCCCCGGCGCAGCTAACCCAACTCGGGAACAGCCAAGGCTCTCCCGGTTCGGCCACATTGCCGAACAGAGCCTGTAGCTTTGTGGCGGCAAAAAAGAATGGCAGCGCAAGAACGCAGGTACCCGGCGCCTTGTCGCTATAGTAGTGGCCCTTGTAGCTGGCCTTATCCGCCGTATTTTGTTCAACATTGTCGATGCGCAAAGTGCATTCCATTACAATGCAATGAAGCAAATCCAGCCGCGAAACCGGTGTGGGGCCGTCGAATTTGATTTGGTGGACGTAAATGAAAAGGATAAAAAACCACAAAAATGCCCCCAAAGAAAAGATGTTGCCATTTGTGGCTGGTCGTATGAGAAAGTTCGCCATACCGGTTAGATGCCAAGCTCCACCTGAACCAACCTAAATCCTGCCGTTTCGGGTCTGATCATCGCCAAAACCGCCCTCCTGCCACCGGGCCAAAGAAACGCTTCACTTCACTGGACGCTTTAAGAGATAGGACTTTGAAGGTATGTTCCCATTGTAAAACTCGGCAAAGTTAACGACGGACCAGCCTTCTTTTGCCAATTGATTAATAGTAGCGTCACTGGCATCATTGCCCTCGATCGTTTTGTATTCCCATGTCTGGACTGTGTGGAATGGAGTGCCGCATCCAGCCAGCAGTAAACAGTGTATCGCAATGAGGACTAACAATATCTTCTTCATGTCGTGGCACCAGAATGCCCCCATTGCGTCAGCCGTGCAAGCTTTTTAAGGTAAGTGATTTTTCGGGGAGAAGGCACCATGTAGTCTTCTAATTCCTGAATGATATTCACCTGTTTCACTGGTGACGTGAGTTTGATGGGTACAGAATGGACCCCCGCAAGAGCGCCGGATCGATGCGCCCGAATCTCAGGTTGTGTAACTCCGGAGGATTGCCTCGCAAAGAGAAAGCTCGCACACAAAATTCCAGTTTTGAATGATACAGAACAAATTCTAAGAATCCTGTTGACAGTATGTGGCTGGTGTCTAGAATCGATGCGGGAATGAGGCTCATTACTGCTATGCGATTGTGGGGGAAGTCTTATCTGAAGATCTGGAAGTCGCTGTTTGGGACTTATTGGCGGAAGCATCTGTTTTTTATTCTGCTGGGTGGAGTCAATTCCGGGTCTGCAGTTGTTGCTTCTGAGTGTTCATTTGTGGTGGAGGGGCATTTGGAAGCCAGATTTGTCTCGAGGGACTCGCCTCCAACAATTGATCAACAGAGGAATTTCCGTCTCGCGGTTGATCATGGCCGATGGAGGATTGATACACTCGCAGTGGATGATAAATCATACGCCGCGGCCTTTGATGGCACGAATGTCTATGAGATCGTCGATACCGGCCCGGCGCAGAAAGTGGCGTGGGCCTACATCACTCCCGGGGCTTATCCTGTTCACCTCAATTGGGACAAGCGGCTGGAATGGTTTTCGTACGCGTCACGAGATTATCTATATACCGGAGGCAATGCCTGCCTCATGCCGTGGGAGAGCGTGCGCGAGGACCTTATTGCGAATCTTTGCATTTCCAAACTGAATTGGCGTTCGGCAAACGACAGCGGTCCCGACCGGGCGGATTTCGTTTTCGATTCGGCATTGCTCGAGAAGGGCATCACAAATATGTACTTGTTGCCTCAGGGAAGCAAGAATTTGACCGATCGAGAGGCCAAAATCCAGTCCTTGCTAAAAGAGTACACGAACGGCTTTGTCGTTGGTCATTATGAGGTGAAGGCATGGACGAATGCGGGAGGGTGCTCCCTTCCGGCAAGGTGGCTGGTCCAGAGAAGCAGTCCGGCTTTAGGCGTAAATTATGAAATAGAAGGTGGAATCACTCGCCTTTCAGAGCATTCGGGCGGCCCTGTTGATACAGCGCTGGTTCCGGGCCGCATGACACTCGTTCGTGACGAGCGATTTCGCAGTGTGGAGAGGGGAGCCAATGATATTCATTACATTGTGACAAATAATGTTTGGCCAACAAAACTTGAAGCGTCGAGCAATCCCAGGACCCAGTCCGAATTGGTTCTGCGCCCATTAGGTGCACAGCGCCCAAAGACGCTATTCAAAAGCCTAATTATTATTCTATTTCTTGTTCCGATAATCATCCTGCCGATGGTTCGGCGCAAGGAATCAAAAAGCACAACAACGAAAGGGTAAACAATGAAGATTGGAAATCATAAATTGCGGACATGGGCACTTGGTGTTTGTGGCTTGATAGTTGCTTCTCAGCTTCTCGTGGCTGACGATACGGTGAAGCAGAATAGCCACTGCCAAAATAAAGATAACAAAACGGTGGGTACCTGTCCGGGCCAAGCACCATGCGTGGCCTCCCAAGGGGGAATTACCGAAACGTCGTACATCGGTTGTGGTACCTGCAAAGCCAAGGATGAATCTACATGCACGGAACCCCAAGCGGGCATAAGCTGCCAAATCAAGACCCGAACCGCGAATTGCCAAAATATACCTCAAAGTAGCGCGTGCCAAACCGTTTGGGGGAATTGGACTGATCCAGTGTCTTCCAATGATGGCGATTGCAACTCCTGATAGATACCGCGACTCTAATATCAGAACGGTAATGCGTGTAATCCGCTCCTCGGAAGTGGCCTGAGAACGAAAGGTTGCCGACGGGGAGCTGCAACGCGTTATTGCTATGGAGTCTTAGCAATATGGTGATCTCATGATCACAATCAGCAGGGGTGTTGACACGTACGATGTGCAAGAGAAACGGCTTAGCACGGCTGTGTTGGCCTCCTGGGTTGAACATAATCAAACATGCACAGCACCATATAACTGCGACCGTAATGCGCAAAATCTGTAATGTCGTGAAAAATCTCGTTCTTCTTGGTTGTGGGTTGATTTTCATGCTGACAGGCGCCCTGAAGTTGATCGATGCTTTAGGCGCGGCTCCTTATTTAACAGCATCCAACAGCTTATTTTCCTTTCTGACCAACGGGCAAACCCTTCTAATAGCTGGCAGCTTGGAACTTGCGGTAGGCTTTTACGCTTTAGGCAAAGATAATGTAAAGCTGAGGTTTCTTTCGATTATGTGGATGTGCGCGCTCCTTGTTGTTTATAAGGTGGGTTTGATCTATACGCATGATCAAGTTCCGTGCAGTTGCTTTGGAATACTTTCAAAAGTGATACCCATGACGACGCACCAAACGACTATTTATTCCTGGGTGCTCTTAGCGTTGCTGATGTCAGGAGCAACATCGGGTTTCATTATCGACTGTTATCAGCATGCGAGGCAACAGTCCTCTCTCGAAAGGGCTGGCTAAAATACACTTTTACTGACTGAAATACTGGAGGCGACGTCAGCTATTTCGGCAGATCGGCAAAGCGGAGCAATGTCAAAATGCCAGGATGCGCCCTTGAAGAGTGCTGCGGAAGAACTTGTTGACGCGGCGATGGGTGTGTGACAAGTTGGAAACGCGTTTGGGGTTGGCGCCCCTTTAACTACGGCGCTGATCCGGGGGAGGAAGTCAGCTTCGCTGACCTGATCCAGTATGCAAGATGCATGATCCGGGATGAACCCAGCCAGATCGATGGCTCACCTGATTTTTCCTCCTTGATGTTCTTTGACAACTTGCAGAATGGGATTTCGCGCGAAGTCCGCGAAGGCTTCGGCGCGGAAAGGCGTGTTGCTGCCCAAGAACCCAGGGGTGGTCAGTGTGCGCGATGTGCAGAACAGAAAACGGAGAATATCTGCGAGACTTCGACAAGCTCTGTCGAGCCATCGCGGAAGATTTTACCCTATTGTCCACATTGTCCGATAAAAAAAGGACGAATGCGACAAATGGGACAGAATCGGACCTATATTCCCGGCTTCGCGTGCGGGGGATTACATGTCGCTCCCAAGGGAGCTTGGGCGCATTTGGGATCGTTTGCGGTTATTTGGGAAGATTTGGGCTATTTGGGGTGTTTCGGAGTAAAAATGATGGGGGGAGGGGGGGTGCTTGGAAGCGCGCACAGACATGGGTGACACTTTGAGCACGGACATAGGTAACACATTCACTACTCCGATCGTAGTCCTGAGGTCGAAGGAGGTTCTCGGTCTCCGCCTTGCGGAGGCGAGCCG